>Ga0307292_10000341_pt1 | contig 15750 bp, 16 predicted proteins | sample ER_DNA_149_FD_194471 | JGI IMG/M metagenome (GOLD analysis project Ga0307292, IMG submission 194471) | Bulk soil microbial communities from the East River watershed near Crested Butte, Colorado, United States - ER_DNA_149 | ecosystem: Environmental > Terrestrial > Soil > Floodplain | place...
TGCGCGGCTGACCGCCGTCTGCGAGCTGATCGAGGCGGGAGGGGAGTCGGCCGAGGAGGCCCAGCAGCAATGGGTGACGGCTCTGGGCGACCCTGACGTCGAGGTACACCAGGCCGCACTCTCCGGGTCCGCCGCCGCACCGGACCCGTTCTTCGCCCCGTACCTGCTCGACGCCATCACTACCTCGCCACCCAGCGCCGCTCTCGCCGACGCCCTGGAGCGTCACGCAGCCGAGGTGGCGCCCGGCGCGGTAGGCCGGCTGGCGGACGAGCCGCCGGGGGTATCCCGTGAACGGCTCACCTGGGCCCTGGGGGTGATGCGGGACTCGCTACCGGCCGCCCCCGCTGGGCTTCCCGATATCCCGGCAGTGGTGGCCGACCGCGAGGTGCGGGTGGCGCGGGCGAGAGCCGCGACCGCCGCGCTCGGCGAGGACCCGGCCCTCCGGATGCTCCACCGGGCCCTGACCGAGGACGCCGAGCACTCGTCGCGCACGGTGGCCGAACACCTCGCCATGCACCACGGACGTCGTCGCGTCGACCGCATCGTGACCGCCCTCCGCGAACCCGGAGCGCACGAGCGTGCTCTGGCCATCGAGCTCCTCGAGGTGCTGGCCGGCCGCGAGACCGGCGAGCGCGTCGCGGCGCTGCTCGACCCGGATCCCAACGTCCTCGCCGCCGCTCCAGAGCGTTCGGCCGCCGAGTGGGTCACGGATCTGGTCGCGGACCCCGAGGGGCGTTGGGGCGACCCGTGGTTGCGGGCGTGCGCGATCCACGCGGCACCCGCCGTGTTCGGTCCGTTGGCCGACGAACTGGTCCGCCCCTGGGTCGACGACTCCGACCCGGTGGTGGCGGAGACGGCTCGCTGGGCGATCGGCGACCGTCGTCGTCTCTGGGACCATGGACCGGTTCGAGACGAGGTCTGAGACGAGGTCTGAGGAGACAGCCGGTGTCGAACGACTATGTGATCGCCGGTGGACAGCCGGGGTTCGACCGCATCTGATGCAACTCGCTGGAGTTGAACGCCGATAATCGACATTATGTCAACTACGCCGGAACCGGGGTATGCGGCTCCTCCCCCGGCCAGGCAGACCGGGCATGACCTCGGCCCGCGGGCGGCCGAGGAACAGCACCAGCAGCACGGCGACCACAGCGATGACGGCCACCCAGACCACGTCGGAGAACGACAGAGGCCGCAGCAGCAGGATGACCGCCGCGGCCAGGACGGCGATCACGACGCGGATGGTCCGGGCCTGCGACCCGATCCACTCACCGATGCGCCCGGTGGTGACACCCCGGGCTTCGGCGGCCTGACGGGAAGCGGTGGCCCCGTCGACGACCAGCCGACGAAGCCTGGCCGCCTGGCCCCTCGGCCCGGCGAACCACGCCACGACGGCCACGAAGACGGCGAGGGCGCCGATCGCCAGCACCGAGCTGCGCAGCAGGGTGAGGGACTGGGTGTAGATCGCGTCGGCCGCGGCCGCCGGGATGAGGTCTGGTGACACCGCGTTAGTGACAAAGATGCGACCCACACCCAGTGCGAGCGCCGTGACCAGCATGGCGGCCGCCAGGCAGATGGCGGCGATCACGACGGCCCTTCGGCGCTGCATGGCGGCAAAGACGGCACCGACGAACAGCGCCAGCACGACGAACGGAAGCCAGGTTCCGGCGCCGACCGCCAGCGCATACGCGGTGCGGATCTTCGGCACCGCGTCGGTCTTCGCGACGACGATCACCTTGTTGATGTCGGGGATGTTCGCGGCGAACCCCACCCCCCGGGCGACCAGCCGAGCCTTGACGGCGGCGATGATCGGCTGCAGCTGGACCCCGATCTCCCCGGTGTCACTGACCGTCACCGCCCGGTTCGGGCCGTCGAGGTCGCCTTGGAGCCCGACGAGGCCGTCGTGCGCCGTGAGCAGTCCCTGACGCCACAGGTCCCGGAAGGCGGACGAGGCCACGACGTTGGAGATTGAGCTGTTGATGAACGACTGGATCCCCTCGGTCACCGGGGTCTGCAGCAGTTTCAAGGCCGAGGCCGCACGCGGCGGGAGGTTGAGCTGGTCGAGGCCGGTGAACACGTCATTGGTGAGGCCGGGGATGTCGACCGCGTTGTTGATCGCGGCGACCGCCTGGTCTCTGACCAGACCCTGCACGTTGGGGTCGTCGGCCAGCGGGGCGAAGGTGTCGACGAACGTGTCGGCCGACGTCAGCTGGATCCGCGCCCAGCCGGCGACCACGGCCGCCGGCGCGAGGACGGTGGCGAGCGCCATGAGGAGGACGGCGAGCACCACTCGCCACGTCCGGCGTGGGGCGGCAGCGGGTCCCTCAGCGGCCACTTCCGAGCGCAGTAGCTCGTTCTCCGCCGACAGCCGCCGAACCTGCTCTTCGAGGTCGGTCGCGGTCTCGTTGGTCCCGTCGGCCATCGGTCGCCTCCATTCGCAGGGCTGTCCATCTCCTGGTCGAGCATCCCGCATACCGGCGGTCGGCGGTAGCGCTTCGCTCAGAAGGCCAGATCGGCGGCCGTAACGACCTCGGCGATACGCCCCGGGCCGGCCTGGTACTGCCAGTAGAGGTTCGTGTGGTCGACCACCTTCTCGGGAGGCGGCGCACCCCATGCAGTGAGGTCCTCGGTCGTATGCGCGTCGCTCACCAGGGTCGTGTCATAGCCGCGGACAAAGGCACCGTGGAGGGTGGCGCGGATGCACTCGTCGGTTTGGGTGCCGGTGACGACCACCCGTCCGACGCCGCGTTGGGCCAGCACGGACTCGAGGTCGGTGGCCTCGAACGCGTCGCCATAGCGCTTCGGGACGAGGGCCTCGTCGTCGCGGCGCCGCAGCTCCGGCACGTACTGCCAGCCGTCACTCCCCTCGGTCAGCGCCTCGCCGTCGGAGTGCTGCACCCAGACGACCGGCACGTCCTCTTCTCGGGCGCGGTCCACGAGCGCCGCAATCGTCAAGACGGTGGCGTCGCGGTTGATCGAGTTGGCCACGACGCCGTTCTGCACGTCGATGACCATGAGGGCGGTATGCGGGCGGTCCGCGAAGGTCGACACCCGGCCAACGTATCGGCGTCCGCCGACACACCATCGGACGGCTACCGGTCGGCGTAGCGTGACGCCGTGGAGCCTGCCGACGTCGCAACGAGCCTCCTCCGGGCGTTCAACGACGGCGACCTCGACCGTATGCGCGAACTGATGGACCCGGGGCTGGTCGCGTGGGTGACCGACGCGGCCGGCGAGCCTCAGCCGGTGGCCGGTGCCGACGCCTACCTCGGTCGCATCGCCGCGATGAACCTGCCCGCGGTGAGCTACCGCGTCACGCCGACCCAGGACCCCGTTTCCCTCGAGAACGACCTCATCCTGCTGATGGTCGAGGTCACCGCCGAGCGGGACGGCCGTCGGCTCCACAACTTCGCGGCCCACGTCCTGCGCCTGCGCGACGGACTCGTGACCGAGTGGAGGATGGCTGACGCCAAGCCGGCCGAGAGCGACCGGTTCTGGTCCTGAACGGTGCTCGTCAACGCCGGGTGACAGCGTTGCCCGGCTCAGCCTCAGGAAGGCGTCGGAGCCCCGGACTCGAGGAAGGTCAGCACTGCGGCGACCCGCCGATGAACCGGCTGTTCGGAGAGCCCGAGCTTGGTGAAGATGGCATTGACGTGTTTCTCGACCGTGGACGCGGAGAGGTGGAGCGACGCTTCGATTCCCGCGTTGGTCCTCCCCCGGGCCATCTCGCGGAGCACGTCCAGCTCGCGGGTGGTCAGCGCGGTCAGCGGGCTCGAGGCGTCCTGCCGACGTCGCCGGACCAGGGCGTCGACGATTGCCGGGTCGATGACCGATCCACCCGCGCGCACCTCGCGCAGGGCATGGACGAGGTCCTCGAGATCTCCCACGCGGTCCTTGAGCAGGTAGCCGAGCCCGGCCGATCCGTCGGCGAAGAGCGCCATGGCGTAGGAGTCGTCGGTGTGCTGAGACAGCACGACGACTCCCGTACCGGGGTGGGTCGAGCGGATCGCGTGGGCCGCCTCGATGCCCTCCATGTGGTGCCCCGGCGGCATCCGGATGTCGGTGAGGACCACGTCGGGACCGAGGCGTCGGACCGCGTCGAGGAGCTCGGGCGCCGACCCGACGCAAGCCAGGACGTCGACCTCGCCGGAGTCCTCGAGGAGCCGGCGCAGCCCTTCGCGCACGAGGTAGTTGTCCTCGGCGATGACGGCACGCATCGGCTCAGCCATACCCGGCTCCCACCACCGTGGCCCGGTCGGGCTGGTCGGCGGCGTGCAGCTCGGCCGCGATGGGCAGGTCGATCGTGACGGTTGTTCCCTGCGCGGTGCTGGCAACGGTCAGCCGGCCACCGGCAGCGGAGACGCGATCGCCGATGTTGGACAGGCCGCCGCGCCCTGGGATGGTCGTCGCGTCGAAGCCGCACCCGTCGTCGGCGATGACGAGACGCAGCCCCGCGGCCTGCTGGTCGAGGGTGACTCGGGCGTTCGTCGCGCGCGCGTGCTTGGCGACGTTGGCGAGAGACTCGGACACGACGTAGTAGGCGGTCGCCTCGAGGTCCGGCGTGAAGCGCGCCCGCCGCAGCGAGCGGTCGGCAGAAACGACGAGCGGGACGGGGAACCTGGTAGTGCGCGACTCGACCGCGGCGACGAGACCGTTGTCGCCTAGTACCGGCGGATGGATGCCATGAGCGACTTCGCGGAGGTCGGCCAGTGTTTCGCGCGCCTGCTGTTGCAGCTCCACCAGCTCGTCGTCGCCGAGCTCACCTCGGTGCAACCGATTCCGCGCGAGTCGGAGGCCGGCGATGAGCGCCACGACGTTCTGCTGGATGCCGTCGTGAAGGTCCCGTTCGATGCGACGGCGCTCGTCGTCCTGCGCGACCACCAGTCGGGCGCGCGAGGCGGAGAGCTCGGCCAGGTGCTGTTCCAACTGCGCCGCCAACGCCACGTTGGCCACGGCGGTCGCCGCCTGACCCGCGATCGTGCCGAGGAGATCGAGCTCGTGCAGCGCGTAGGTTCCGCTCCTCCTCGGTCCCACCTCGATGCGCCCGACGCGGCGTCCGCCCCTCACCAGCTCGCGGATCTCCTTCGGCGGGCCGGTCACGGCGCCAGCACGGCCGTGCAGCAGCTGAGACCACTCCCCCGCTTCGTCGATCAGACGGATGCGGGCCCAGGACGCGTGCAGCCCGTCCCGGATGGCCGCGGCGAGCTCATCGAGGACGTCGTCCAGACCGGCGGTCTGCTCGAGCTGTGCGCCCAGTTGAACCAGCAGAGACAGCTCGCGGTCCCGGTCGCCGAACACATGTCGCCGGACGACGGCCTCGGCCCGCGAGCGCAGGGGTTGGAGGGCCAGCGCCATGGCGACGGTGATGACCACGGCCTGCCCCACCAGGAGCTCGTGGGCGAAGACGATCGCCGGCGCGGCGACGACGCACGCATACAGGAGCCCGATCAGCAGCGACAGGGAGCGAAGCGCGGTCGCGGCGCGACCGGCGGTCCGGACGCCGAAGGCGCCGTAGTGGAACACTCCGTGGACAAAGGCCACGGGAATCGCGATCAAGGAGACATAGGTCGTCACGGTGATGACGACCGACAGCTCGGTGCTTTCCGGAACGCCCAAGAAGATTGCGGCCCCCCAGAGGCCGAATCCGACCAGTGCGCTCATGAGCGTGAAGCCGAGGAACCGCAGCCGCTGCCGTGTTTCAGAGTCCCCGAACAACGCCCGTTGAGTGAAGCCGAGGATGCCGATCGCCGGCAAGAGCAGCAGACCCGTGCTCCAGGGCACCGCCCACGTCAGTCGATCCACGTAGTACGGGTTGGGGATCCCGTTGGGAAAGTCCCCCCACTCGGACGTGTAGATGGTCGGCGACCCGAGGAGCAGCAGCGGGACGGCGAGGACGGACAGCCAGCTCACGCGAAGCAGCCATCGCTGCCACCGCGACTCGAGGTTGCCGTTCGGAAACGTGGCGATCGCACTGGTCCAAGCCACGGCGGCGACGGCGTCCGCAGCCAGGCCAACCGAGTTCACGAGGGCGAACCTTGGACTGTAGGCAAGCTCCGGGAACGCGCCGATCGTCGCCTCGTAGGCCGAGCTCACCGCCATCGCGCTCCCGGCGAGGACGATGTAGGCGCCTTCACGGCCGTCCGAGAACGCCGCGAAGAATAGGCCGATCCCAAGGAGTGGGGTGACCCCGAGCAGCGGCCACACCAGCCCCTCGCCCGGCGTGGACGTCGCGGGTCGGACGATTTGTACGGTCACGGCGTAGACGAGCGCGGCGACGCCTACCGCGCCTACCAACCACAGCCATGCCCGTCCTCGGGTCACCGTTCCATGATCCAGCGAGAACCCCACCGCGCACAGCGGGTCAGCCCTACTCCCTGAGATGCGGTTTCCCACCATGCAGTCTGCGGACCTCCTCGATCCGTATCTGCCTGCCGGCTCGTCACTCTGGTCGTTAAGTGGCCGCCGAAGAAGGGGGCCACGCGGGAGATAGGACTGGGGATGCGCAAGGTCTACAGCGGAATCGCCTGGCTAATTGCCGGGCTCGTGGTCGTCCAGGCGGCGGCCATCGCGCTCGGGTTCGGCGGGATGATGCACTTCGTCGACACCGGCGGTGTCGTCGACAAGGCCCTCACCGAGAGCCGGACCGCGAGCAACTTCACCGGAGAGATCGGGTTCCCGGTGCACGGGATCGTCGGCGGGCTGGTCCTGCCCATCGCGGCACTGCTCCTGCTCCTGGTGTCGTGGTTCACCAAGGTCAGCGGAGCGTCCTGGTGGGCGGCTGGGCTCTTCGTCCTCGTCGTCGTTCAGGGCATGCTCGGTTACTCCATCAAGGACATGCCCTACCTGGGCCTCATCCACGGTGCCAATGCCCTGGCCGTACTCCTGATCGCGGTCGTCTGTGCGCGTCGGGTTCGGTCTTCGGCTGTTCGCCACGCCGGCGAGCCAGCCACCGCGGATGCCTCAGCCTGACCGGTCGCCTCGAACCGGGCTGCTCCGCCGGATTGCCGCGGTGACCGTGCTGGTACTCGCGGCGAGCGTCCTGGGGGTCGTGTGGTGGGGCAGCCGGCTCGGCACGTACTCGGTCATGGGGATGGGGCACGTGGTCGACGGTCGCTCGGCGGCACCGGTCGGGCATCAGCACCTTTCCCCAACGGCCGGGTCGGTCAGCGTCACCGACCTGGTCGCCGACCCGGCCCGTCCGGCAGACGTCCGGGTCACCCTGGAGGCGCGGCGCGAACGGTTCGTGATCCCCGACGGTCAGGCCGTCGACGGCTACACGATCGGAGGGTCCTCACCGGGTCCGGTGATCCGGGCCCGGCAGGGTCAGCTGGTCGAGGTCACCCTGGTCAACGAGTCCGTGCCCGACGGCGTCACTCTGCACTGGCACGGCGTCGACGTCCCGAATGCCGAGGACGGCGTCGCCGGGATCACCCAGGACGCCGTGCCGGTCGGCGGTCGGCACGTCTACCGGTTCGTCGCCAAAGACGCCGGGACGTACTGGTACCACTCGCACCAGATGTCGCACGAGCAGGTCGAGCTCGGGCTCTTCGGCGCCCTCGTCGTCGACCCGGTGACACCGGTCACGGCCACCGTCGACCGGCTCGCCCTCCTCCACCTGTATGCCGGCCAGCGCACCCTCAATGGTCGCGACAAGGATGAGGTCGTCGAGGCGGCGCCCGGGTCGACGGTGCGCGTCCGGGTCGTCAACACCGACCAGGGCACCGCCGCGGTCTGGGTCTCGGGCCCGTTCCGGGTCGTCGCGACCGACGGTCACGACGTCACCGGTCCCACCGACGTCTCAGGGCAGTCGGTTCTCGTTGCGGCGGGGGGCCGCGTCGACCTGGAGATGACCTCACCGGCGGACGGGTCGGCCATGAGACTGCGGCTCGGCGGTCGCAGCATGGTGATCGTCCCGCCGGGAGGCTCGGCCGCGTCGGCTCCCGAGCCGGCCCAGCCTCGGGAATCGCTCGACCTCATGACCTACGGGAGCCTGGAGCCGACCGGGATCGACACTGCACATCCCGACCGGGTCTTCGACTACGTGATCGGGCGGCGGTTCGGCCTGATCGACGGGCGGCCCGGCAGCTGGTGGACCATCAACGGCCACCTCTTCCCCGACGTCCCCATGTTCCAGGTCCGGCTCGGCGACGTCGTGACGATGCGTGTCGTGAACCAGTCCGACGAGGTGCACCCAATGCACCTGCACGGCCACCACGTCGTCGTCCTGAGCCGCGACGGGACGCCGGCCAGCGGCAGCCCGTGGTGGGTGGACTCGCTCGACGTGCAGCCCGGTGAGTCGTTCCTGGTGGCGTTTGTCGCCGACAACCCGGGCATCTGGAGCGACCACTGCCACACCCTCCCCCACGCCGTCGAGGGCCTGGTGGCGCACGTCATGTACGAGGGCGTGACCACCCCGTACCTTGTCGCAGGCTCGACCGGCAATCATCCCGAATGAGGAGGAATCGTCTTGTCCCTCAACATGGTTCGCAAGACGTCGAGCTCCCCGTGGCGTAGGACCGCCGCCGCAATCGCCGTCGCCGTGCCGGCCGCCATCGTCCTGCTGGTCGTCTACTACTCGGTTGGTGGCCCGTTCGGGACGCTCAACGACCTTGCCAACGCCCTGGTCGCAGTCCTCAGCGCGGTGTCGGCCGCCCAGACCGCCGCGCGATTTCGGGTTCCGGTATCGGCGATCGCCGCTGCGGGTGCCGGCGCCACGCTCATGGTGGTCGGCTCGTGGCTCGTGATCACCGGCCGGGCGGGCTGGGTCCTCTCCGGGATGGTCTCGGCTGCCGGCGCTGCGGCGCTCGGTGCCTGGCTGGTCACCGTCAACGTGACCGCCAAGCGGGTGGGGCAGCTGTCGCTTCCCGTCGCCCGACTCGGCGCCGCCTCCGGGGCGCTGATGACGCTGGGGGTTCTGACGTTGCCCGACATCCTGGCGCGCGTGGACACCTGGGAGGACTTGCACTGGTACGGGATGGCCGGGTTCGTCGGCTGGCTCGGCCTCTACCTCGGCTACGCGGCTTGGTGCGCGCTGCTCGCCCGTGGCGCTGGTCAGCGACGCACCGGGTAGACCAGGTGCAGCGCTCGGTTGCTCTGGATGACCGTTGTGGGGTCATCGAGAAGCACCGGGTCGATGCCCAGCGGACCGAAGTACGGCCGGCCTTGACCGAGCACGACCGGAGCGATGTCGACGGTGACCTCGTCGAGGAGACCAAGCTCGAGGGCCTGCGTGGCCATCGTCCCGGCGGCCACGTCGACGTCCTTGTCGCCGGCGATCTCCTTGGCTTTTGCGACAGCGGCGGAGACGCCTTCGGTGACGAAGGTGAACGGTGCGTCGTGGTGCTGCTCCACCCACTCGGTCGGGACGTTGTGGGTGACGACGACGACCGGGAGGTCGATGGGGTGGCGGCCGCCCCAGCCGTCGGTGACGTCGAAGAGCGTCCGCCCCACGACGAGCGCACCGGACGACTCAATCGCCTGGTGCCAGTACTCCGCACTCTGCTGGGTCAGGTGGAACGTCAGTTCCGGCGTCGCCGTGGTCACCTCGATTTCGCCGGCCTCGTACCAGTCGAACAGCGGTCCAGGCATGTTGTTGTCGAACGCGATATACCCGTCGAGCGACATGGTCGCCGACGAACGGACCTTGCCCATGCGTGTGCTCCTTCCGGCGTTTCCGTCGATGTTCCTTCCTGGGACTCCGCTCGCGGGCGAAACTCATCGGGGTGAGTGACCGACCCGCCCCTTCCCGACGCAGGACCTCACCATCAGAGCGGCCCGCCAGAATGGTGGTGTGGACCTGCCCGTCATGCCGCCGGTCAAGCCGATGCTGGCCAGGGTGGGCACGGGCGTACCTCCTGGCCAGCTGTACGAGCCCAAGTGGGACGGGTTCCGATCGGTGGTGTTCCGGGACGGCGACGAGGTGGAGATCGGCAGTCGCAACGAGCGGCCGATGACCCGGTACTTTCCCGAGATCGTCGACGCCGTCCGCGCAAACCTGCCGGCGCGCTGCGTCGTCGACGGCGAGATCGTCCTCGTCGACCCGGAGCGGGGCGCGCTCGACTTCGAGGCGCTCCAACTGCGGCTCCACCCCGCCGCCAGCCGGGTCCAGCTGCTCTCCCAGCAGACTCCGGCCGACTTCGTCGTCTTCGACGTCCTCGCCGTCGGCGAAGAGGACCTCACCGGCCGGCCGTTCTCGGAACGCCGCCGACGCCTCGAGGACGCCCTCGCAGCCGCCTCACCGCCGGTCCGCCTCACCCCGATCACCGACGACGTGGCGATCGCCGGTCGGTGGTTCGAGAAGCTGGAAGGCGCCGGGTTGGACGGCCTCATCGCCAAGTCGCGGGACCTGACGTACCAGCAGGACAAGCGGGTCATGACCAAGGTCAAGCACGTGCGCACCGCCGACTGCGTCGTCGCCGGCTACCGACTGCACACCACCTCTCGTGACGCCGTGGGATCGCTCATGCTCGGCGTCTACGGCGACGACGGGACGCTCGCCTCGATCGGCGTGATCGGCGCGTTCCCCATGGCTCGGCGCCGTGAGCTGCTCGCCCAGCTGCAGCCCTACGTGACGACCTTCGAGGGCCACCCCTGGGACTGGGCCGGCCACGAGCAGTATCTCGAGGCGACGCCGGCCCAGCGTCGTGCCTGGGGCAGCCGCTGGAACGCAGGTAAGGACCTGTCCTTCGTGCCGCTTCGTCCCGAGCTGGTGGTCGAGGCGAGGTACGACTACCTCGAGGGCGGACGGTTCCGGCATACCGCGCAGTTCGTCCGCTGGCGCCCCGACCGCGACCCGCGGTCGTGCACCTGGGAGCAGTTCGACCGCCCGGTGACCTACGACCTCGCCGACGTCCTCGGCCGCGACTACCGGTAGTGGTGCTCCAGCCCTTGAGCCGGTATGCGCGTCGTCAGCCCGGACGGGTATGCCTGGGTCGGGGGGCCATCCGCTAGCGTCACCCCCATGTCGATGAGCCTGACCGCGCCGCGCGTCCTCGGCGACGTCATCCCCGGCGGTCTCGTACGTGACGCGCTCCTGGTCGTCGGTGGCGCCGCCTTCACGGCGCTGGCGGCGCAGGTGTCAATCCCGTTGCCGTTCACGCCGGTCCCGGTGACCCTGCAGACCTTCGCCGTCCTCCTCACCGGAGCGGCGCTCGGCACAATCCGTGGCACCTTGTCGATGTTGCTCTATCTCATGGCCGGCGTCCTCGGCGCACCGGTGTTCTCGAACCACTCCTCCGGATGGGGTGGCGCGTCGTTCGGGTACGTCATCGGGTTCGTCCTGGCTGCCGCCGTCGTCGGCCGGCTCGCGGAACGAGGGGCCACGCGTGGCATCGTCCGCACGGCGGGGGTCATGGTCATCGGCAACCTCGTCATCTACGCCGTCGGCGTGCCGTGGCTGATGGCGGTGGCGCATCTGTCGTTCCCGCGGGCCTTGGCCCTCGGGGTCGTGCCGTTCCTTCTCGGCGACGCGATCAAGGTCGCGGTCGCCGCCGGTCTGTTCCCCGCAACGTGGCGGCTCACCGGTCACCGCTGACCTAGATGCGATGACCGGTTCGTCCCTGTCCCGCCTACCTTCGAAGGCGGTCGGATGCACCTCACCCCGTCGGACACCGAGAGGCTCCTCCTCGCCGTCGCCGGCATGGTCGCCCGCGACCGCCTCGACCGGGGCCTGCGCCTCAACTACCCCGAGGCCGTCGCGCTGCTCAGCACGTGGGTCATCGAGCGGGCCCGCGATGGCGCCGGGGTCGCCGAGCTGATGGAGTCCGGTCGCACCGTCCTGAGCCGCGACCAGGTCATGCCGGACGTGGCCGACATGCTCATCGAGGTGCAGGTCGAGGCGACGTTTCCCGACGGTCGCAAGCTCGTCACTCTCCACGAGCCGATCGCCTGAGGAGGCCCGATGTCCGCGCGCAGTAGCGGCCCCGGCGCAATCCGCGTCGCTCCAGGCACGATCACGCTGAACGCCGACCGGCGCGAGGACGAGCGCGTCGAGCTGGTCATCGTCAACGCCGGCGACCGGCCGGTCCAGGTCGGCTCCCACCTGCATCTGCCGGACGCGAACTCCGCCCTCGAGTTCGACCGGGAGGCGGCCCACGGATTCCGGCTCGACATCCCGTCCGGAACCTCGCAGCGCTTCGAACCAGGCGCCTCGCGTCGCGTCGCCGCGGTCGCCCTGCGGGGCGAGCGCCGGGTCCCGGGCATCCAGGTAAAGAGCGAGCAGGAAGGGTGGCTCGATGGTTGACCTGGACCGAGAGCGGTACGCGGCGCTCTACGGTCCGACGGTCGGAGACCAGGTGCGTCTCGGCGACACCGACCTCTGGGTGGAGGTCGAGGAGGACCGCACCATCGGCGGCGACGAGGCGATCTTCGGTGGCGGCAAGTCGATCCGGGAGTCGATGCTGCAGTCGCGGCACAGCCGCGCCGAAGGTGCCCTCGACACCGTCATCACCAACGTGGTGGTCCTCGACCACTGGGGAGTCGTCAAGACGGACGTCGGGATCCGCGGCGGCCGGATCGTCGCGCTCGGCCGGGCCGGGAACCCAGAGATCGTCGACGACGTCACACCCGGTCTGGTCATCGGCGCTTCCACCGATGTCGTCGCCGGCGAGGGCCGCATCCTCACCGCCGGTGGCGTCGACAGCCACGTCCACATCCTCTCCGCGTCGCAGATCGTCGAGGCGGTCGCGACCGGGATCACGACCATCGGCGGCGGAGGTACCGGCCCCTCCGAAGGCAGCAAGGCGACCACCGTCACGCCCGGCGCATGGCACCTCGCCGCGGTCCATCGCGGGCTGGACGCGTTGCCGGTGAACGTCTTCCTGATGGCCAAGGGCAACACCGTGAGCCGCGGGTCCCTGCGGGACCAGGCGATCGCCGGCGCGGCCGCCTACAAGCTCCACGAGGACTGGGGGTCGACGCCGGCCGCCATCGACACGGCGCTGCGAGCGGCCGAGGAGATGGGCCTGCAGGTCACCCTGCACTCGGACAGCCTCAACGAGGCCGGCTACCTCGAATCCACTCTCCGAGCCATCGACGGCCGCTCGATCCACGCCTTCCACGCCGAGGGGGCCGGCGGCGGCCACGCTCCCGACATCATGAAGATCTGCGCCGAGCCGCACGTGCTGCCAGGGTCCACGAACCCGACGCTGCCGCACACCGTCAACACGGTCGCCGAGCACCTCGACATGCTCATCGTCGCCCACCACCTCAACCCGACGGTCCCCGAGGATCTGGCGTTCGCGGAGTCCCGGATCCGCGAGACGACGATCGCCGCCGAGGACGTGCTCCACGACATGGGTGCCATCTCGATCACCTCGTCCGACGCCCAGGCGATGGGCCGGATCGGGGAGGTCGTCACCCGCACCTGGCAGGTCGCCCACGTGATGAAGGCGCGCCGCGGGCCGCTTGGTGAGACGCTGCACGCAGACAACGAGCGGGCCCGCCGGTACGTCGCGAAGTACACGATCAACCCCGCGATCGCCCACGGCATCGACGACGAGATCGGCTCGGTGGAGCCGGGAAAGCTCGCCGACCTCGTGCTGTGGGACCCCCGGTTCTTCGGCGTCCGACCGGACCTAGTGATCAAGGGTGGGGCGCTGGTGTGGGGCGCGCTCGGCGACCCGAACGCGTCGATCCCGACGCCTCAGCCCGTGCTCATGCGGCCGACGCTCTGGGAGGGCCGGGGCGCCGACCACTCGGTGACCTTCGTGGCGCCGGCGGCGATCGAGGACGGCCTCGGCGCCCGGCTCGGCCTGCAGCGCCGGCTACTGCCTGTCAAGCCGACCCGCGACGTGGGCAAGGCCCAGATGGTCAACAACGACGTCTGTCCCGCCATCGACATCGACCCCGAGACCTTTCAGATCGAGGTTGACGGCGAGCTGGTCCTGCCGCAACCGGCTGATCGGCTCCCACTGGCCCAGCTCTACTCGATGTTCTGATGCGCGCTTCTCCCCCACCCACGGTGCATCCAGAGCTGCTGCTCATGCTGCTTGCGGACGCCCGGCTGCCGACCTCCGGGCACACCCAGTCCGGTGGCCTGGAGCCGGCTCTCCTGGGCGGGCTGGATCCGGCGGATCTCGACGGGTACTGCCGGACCCGGCTCGAGACCGTGACGCTCACCGAGGCCGCCACCGCAGTCGTATGCCGGTCCCGGGCCGTATCCCGGCGGCCGACTGACGACGTCGAGTCGGCTTGGGCCGCAAGGACTGCCAGCCCCGCCCTCCGAGAGGCGTCCCGCAGCCTGGGACGGGCGTACCGCAGAGTGGCCCTTCGGCTCTGGTCCACGGCGCCCGCGTTGGACGAGCTCGTCGCGACGGCGGCGCCGTCGCGACCGCGGGTGCTCGGTCTGGTGGCCGCCGCGACCGGGCTGTGGGCCGAGGCCGTGGCTCGGCTGGTGGCCTACGACGATCTCCAGTCAGTCCTGGCCGCCTCGCTCAAGCTGCTGCCCGGCGACCCCGTCGACGCGACGGCCCGGCTGCTCACACTGGCGCCACAGATCGACCTGCTGGTGCACCGGGTCGCGCTCCTCAACAGCCCCGACGAGATCCCGGCGTGGTCGGCGCCGCAGATCGAAGCCTGGGCCGAGGCCCACGCCACGGCCGATCGGAGGTTGTTCCGTGCCTGATCCTCGGCCCGACTCGCGATCCCGACGAGCGCTCCGCCTCGGCGTCTGCGGTCCGGTCGGGACCGGCAAGACGTCGCTGATCGCCCTGCTCTGCCGCGAGCTCGGACCGCACCTCTCGCTCGCGGTTATCACCAACGACATCTACACCGACGAGGACGCGCGGATGCTCCGCGGCGCGGGAGTGCTTGCACCGGAACGGATCCGCGGCGTCGAGACCGGCGCCTGCCCGCACACCGCGATCCGCGACGACATCACGGCGAACCTCCTGGCCGTCGAGGACCTCGAGGCCGACTTCGACCCCGTCGACCTGGTCCTCGTCGAGTCCGGCGGCGACAACCTCACCGCCACCTTCTCCCCCGCGCTCGTGGACGTCCAGATCTTCGTCCTCGATGTCGCCGGCGGCGGCGATGTCGTCCGTAAGGGCGGTCCTGGGATCTCTCGAGCCGATCTGCTCGTCGTCAACAAGACCGATCTCGCGCCGTACGTGCGCGTCGACGCGGACCTGATGGTCCGCGAGGGCGAGGAGGCCCGCGGCGGTCGCCCGGTCCTGGGTCTCTCCCGAACCGACCCCGAAGCCGTCGAACGCCTGCTCGCCTGGGTCGAGGACCGGCTCTCGGCATTCCGAGCCGGGACATTGGTGCCGGAGGACCCCGGACCGATGGCCGCCCACCATCACGCCAACCTCCATGCGCACGACCACCATCACGACCACGAGCGGGCCCGGCGACCGTGAGCCACACCGAGCTCGACGTCGACCGCGACCCGTCCGGCGGCCGGGTGCGCATCCACGTTCGCAGCGACGGGCCGCGCGGCCGCGGACACCTCGGCGTGCGCGTCCTCGAGGCCGGTCCGGCCCATGTCCGGGTCGCCTTGCTGGCGGAGGGCGCGCTACTCGTCGCCGGAGACGACGTGTCGGTCGGTATGCGAGTCGGCACCTCAGTTCGTCTCGAGGTCGTCGAACCGGCCGGAACCGTGGCCTTCGACATGCGAGGTGGGTCGGCTCGTTGGGGCGTGGCCGTGGAGGTTGCCGACGGTGGTGACCTCGTGTGGCGTGCCGAACCGTTCGTCGTCGCTACGGGCGCTGTCGTCGACCGCGACGTCGCTGTCGCCCTGGACGGCACCGGAACCGT
>Ga0307292_10000342_pt1 | contig 15747 bp, 12 predicted proteins | sample ER_DNA_149_FD_194471 | JGI IMG/M metagenome (GOLD analysis project Ga0307292, IMG submission 194471) | Bulk soil microbial communities from the East River watershed near Crested Butte, Colorado, United States - ER_DNA_149 | ecosystem: Environmental > Terrestrial > Soil > Floodplain | place...
GCGCCGCCAGGAGGTCCTGTATGTCACCGAACGCTGCGTGATCGAGCTGACCGAGGATGGACTGACCGTGATCGAGATTGCTCCCGGCGTTGATCTTGAAAAAGATGTTCTCGGCAAGGCCGATGTACGGCTGCTGGTCAGCCCCGACCTTCGGTTGATGTCAGCCGCTTTGTTCCGGCCGGAACCGATGGGACTGATCTTGTCCCGTAAGCCGTCCCGCGTCGCCTCCCTCACCCGCCAGTCCGTCCCCTCACCGTAAGGAAACGTCCATCATGCCTGCCACCCATTACGACTACGTCATTGTCGGTGCCGGGGCCGCCGGCTGCGCCGTAGCCAACCGGCTCTCCGCCGACCCCGGCACGACCGTGCTGCTGCTCGAGGCCGGGGGCAAGGACTGGTCACCCCTGGTTCACATGCCCGTTGGCTTCACCAAGCTCAGCGGTCCGCGCTACAACTGGGAGTTTTCCACTGTCCCGCAGCCGCAGCTGAACAACCGGGAGATGTGGTACCCGCAGGGTCGCACGCTTGGTGGCAGCACCTCGATCAACGCGATGATCTACATCCGCGGCCAGAGGGAGGATTACGAAGCCTGGGCCGTGCTCGGGAACAAGCACTGGGGCTACGAGGAGGTGTTGCCGTTCTTCCGGCGGGCCGAGGCCAATGAGCGGCTCAACGATCGCTACCACAGCAGCGTGGGCGCGGTGAACGTCACCGAGCAGGTCCAGCACAATCCGCTGAGCAAGGCGTTCGTACGCGCCGCCCAGGAGCTAGGGGTCACCTTCGTTGCCGACTTCAACGGAGCGGTCCAGGAAGGTGTCAGCTGGTACGACGTCACGCAGAAGAATGCCCGCCGTGAGAGCACCGCGACGGCCTATCTGAAGCCGATTCGGTCACGCAAGAATCTCACCGTCCGCACCCATGCACTCGGCCGCAAGATCCTCGTGCGGAACGGCCGCGTCATCGGTCTGGACATGCTGATCGACGACAAGCCGGAGTACGTACGCGTCGACCGCGAGTTGATCTTGAGCAGTGGCGCGGTCAATTCCCCTCGACTGATGTTGCTCTCAGGCACTGGGCCGGGCGATGAGTTGCAGCGGGTCGGCGTTCCGGTTGTTCATGACCTTCCCGGAGTGGGCAAGAACTTGCAAGATCACATGGACGTCTACCTCACCGCCGAGACCATCCCGGTCAGCTACAACTCCTCTGATCGACCCGACAAGGCAGCCCTAGCCGGCCTGCAGTACATCACCACCAGGACCGGGCCGATCACCGCATCAGTCTGTGAGGCCGGAATGTTCGTGCGCAGCGGCGACGACGTCACGACGCCGGACATCCAGATGCACGCCCTGCCCGCGTACGTGATCGATCACGGCCGAATGCGAGTCAAGGGCCATGGCATGACGATCAACACCTGTCATCTGCGGCCGCACAGCATCGGCTCGGTGACACTCCATACGGCCAATCCCGATGACCCACCTGCCATCGATCCCGCGTTTCTTACCGACCCGTACGACTGGGAGAAATCGCTGCAGGGATTCCGCTGGGGACGGGAGATGATGCGCACCAAGGCGTACCAACCGTACGTGATCAAGGAATATCTGCCGAGCGCCGACGTCAAGACCGACCAGGAGATCCGGGAGTATGTCAGGCAGTGGGCCAAGACCGACTACCACCCGGTCGGCTCCTGCAAGATGGGCGATGACGATCTTGCGGTCGTTGATCAAGAGCTCAGGGTTCGTGGCATGGAAGGCCTTCGGGTGATCGACGCATCGATCATGCCAAAGTTGATCAGCGGCAACACCATGGCCACCTCGACGATGATCGGTGAGAAGGGTGCCCACCATGTGCTGCGCGGGCTCGCTCCGCCCGACCCGAGCGACGGTCCGGTATGAGCGAATCTATGCGCCCTGAGCCCGACGAAGCGCGCGCTTCGACAGGCGCCGCCCTGAGCCCGTCGAAGGGCGCTGCCCTGAGCCCGTCGAAGGGCTCAGCGCGCCCGCCGGCAGCGGCGGAGGTCGGCCGGGTCACTGTGGAGTCGGACTGGGAGGTCGCCACAATCTGCCTGGACCGGCCAGCCAAGCACAATGCGCTAACCCCGGAAATGCTGGAGCAACTCGAGCAGATCCTGATCGCCCTCGATTCCGATCGAGAGACGCGGGTCGTCCTGCTGACTGCTGTCGGGGATCGCTCGTTCTGTGCCGGAGCCGACATCAAGCGCTTCAAGGCTTTGCAACCGCTGGATATGTGGGCGCTCTGGACTCGCCTTGGGCACCGGGTGTTCGACGGCCTCGCAGGACTCCGGCAGCCCACCATCGCTGCGGTCTCTGGTAACGCGTACGGCGGTGGTTTCGAGCTGGCGCTGGCTTGCGATCTGCGGATCGTTGCTGACGACGCCACACTCGGTCTCACGGAAGTCGGCATTGGCGCCCTGCCCGGGTGGGGCGGCACCGGCCGGCTCCGTGATCTCATCGGCGCCGGACGAGCCAAGGAGTTGATCTTCACCGGCGAGCCATTGACCGCCGAGCGGGCGCTGACCTGGGGCGTCGCCAATCAGCTGGCGCCGAGGGCCCAGGTGATCGATGCCACCCATGCCTTGGCTAACAAGATCGCCAACCGTGCCCCGATCGCCGTACAGATGGCCAAGCAGGCCATCGACTCCGGCGACGCCTACCGGGCGATGGAGCAAGTCAGCTCAGCAGCTACCGCCTTCACCGACGACGCAGCCGAAGGCTTGGCGTCATTCACCGAGAAACGCGACCCGCATTACCGCGGGACCTGACCTCCGCACGCATCCAATGCCGACCGAAAGCGCGCCATGACCACAATCACCAGCACGGCACCGACCACCATCACCGCGAACAACTGGCCAAATATCATCGACGGCCGCGACATCGTCGGCGGCGGCGAGGAGGTGCTGCGCGACAGCCCGGCCCATGACATTCGCGTCGCCAGCTACTACAACGCCACCGAGGCCGAGGTCGACGCCGCTGTCACGGCTGCCCACAAGGCATTCAGCACCGGTGACTGGCCGCGGACCTCCGGTGCTGAGCGGGCGGCGCTGTTGCGGCGTGTCGCCGCCAGGATCGAAGCTGAGCGCGACGAACTCGCTTTGATCGAAACCCTGGAGTCCGGGAAGCCCATTTCGCAAGCCAGGGACGAGGTGGCTAGTGCAGCCGGGATTTGGTACTACGCCGCAAGCCTTGCGCAACACGCGTACGGGGATGCACACAATCACCTGGGACCCAACTATTTGGCCGTGACGGTCAAGGAACCGGTCGGTGTCGTCGGAGTGATCACCCCGTGGAACTTTCCGCTGTTGATCGTTTCCCAGAAACTCCCGTTCGCTTTGGCAGTCGGTTGCACGGCGGTGATCAAACCTAGCGATCTCACACCAGGCACCACCACCCGGCTGGTCCAGATCTTGCACGACGAGTGGGTGCCGAATGGCGTTGTCAACCTCGTTCATGGCGGTGGAGATGTCGGTGGCTGGCTGTCGAGTCATCCCGGCACCCACATGACCACCTTCACCGGATCCACCGGCGTCGGGCGCATGGTCGCCCAGGCGGCCGCCCAGAACCTGAAGAAGGTGAGCCTCGAACTAGGCGGCAAGAACCCGCAAGTGATCTTCCCGGATGCTGATCTTGATGCCGCGTTGGAGAAGGTTGTCTTCGGCGCGTACTTCAACCAGGGCGAGTGTTGTAATGCCGGCTCTCGACTCCTGGTGCACGCAGATATTGCCGACGAGTTCACCGAACGGGTCGTGCAACGCGCGCAGGATGTCTCTGTCGGGGATCCGCTCGACCCGACCACCAAGGTCGGAGCGCTGATCTCAGAGAAGCACCTCGGGGTTGTGAGCGGCTATGTTGATCTTGGTCAGCAGGAGGGCGCCTCCGTCGCGTTAGGCGGCGATCGGTTGAGCTCCGATCGCGGTCGCTACTACTCCCCGACGGTGCTAGCCGGCGTGCCCAAAACGGCGCGGGTTGCTCGCGAGGAGATCTTCGGGCCGGTGCTGTCGGTGGTCAGGTTCGCTGATCTTGCAGAGGCTGTGGAGATCACGAACGCTACCGGGTACGGACTCAGCGCCGGGGTTTGGAGCAGGGACATCGATACCGCGCTTGGCTACGCGCGTGCCACGAAGGCCGGGACCGTCTGGATCAACTGCTATATGGATGGGTTTCCGGAGATCTCCTTCGGCGGCTATGGCGCCTCAGGCATTGGCCGCGAGCTGGGCCGCACGGCGATCGACGAATACATCGAACACAAGAGCACCATCATCCGGACCGGCGCCCAGGCACCCTCCTGGGTTGGCGGCGTCGGCGAGAAGTGAGGTAGATCCGTGTACTGGGCCTCCCGGCGAGTCAAGGAACGTCACGACCTGCCGTTCACCGAGGCGACGAGCATGGCCGCGTCCGCAGCCCTGGAAGTAGTAGCTGGCAAGGTGTCGCGGCTGATTGCCAACCACCCGGACTTCTTTCCCCTCTACACCGATCGTGGCCGTTGGAAGCACGGGAAGGAAGCCTGGACCAACTGGTGCGAAGGCTTCCTGGGTGGCCAGATGTGGCTGTTCTACGAGCTGGGACTAGGCGATGAATGGAAGGCTCGCGCGGAGCACTACAGCAAGCTCGTCGAGGAACGTCAGTACGACGATCAGGTACATGATCTAGGCTTCGTGCTCTGCCCCACCTGGAAGAAGTGGTGGGAGCTTACGGGTGACGACACTTGCCACCAGGTGATCATTCAGGGCGGCAGGACCATGGCCACCCGATTCAATAGCAAGGGTAAGTTCTTGCGCTCCTTCCTCGCCCGGGATTCGATCTTCATCGACATCATGATGAACGTCGGCATAATCGCGGTGGCTGGGCTGGAAACCGGGGATCAAGGGCTGGTCGAGGTTGCCGAGCAGCACTGCGAAACGACTCGCAAATACCTGGTACGTGGCGATGGATCGACCAGCCACGAAGGTATTTTTGATCTTGATACCGGAGAGTTCGTACGGCAGACCACCCAACAGGGTTGGCGTAACGATTCATCCTGGGCTCGCGGGCTCGCCTGGTCGCTGTATGGGTTCACCTCCATGTACGCGCTGACCGGGAACCCCCACTGGCTAGCCACCGCCCAGCTGAACGCCGACTACTGGCTGGAGCACACTGCAGGCGCTGACCCTGTGCAGCCGAACGACTTCGACGAACCGAATCCCGTACGCCGTTGGGAATCATCGGCCGCCGCTTGTGCCGCAGGCGGATTGATCATGCTTGCTTCTCTGGTGCCCGATGATGATCAAGCTCTGCGATATCACGATCACGCCGAGGCCACCATCCAGCGGCTGTGCGATCCGGAATTCGTCGCTCACGAAGACGCCTGGGAGGGCGTACTCAAGCACGGCTCGTACCACGAGGCGAAGCAGCTTGGAGTTGATGAGAGCGTGATGTGGGGTGAGTACTTCTTCGTCGAAACTCTGGCACGCGTGGTGCAGACACCATGATCGCGATGATCAACCGACCGCCGCTTAGCGATCGGCTTGCCAGCGGCAAAGTGATCGCGCTGCTCCGTGCGCAGCACGTTGCTGCCCTCACTCCGGTCTGTGATGTCCTCGTCGAGGAAGGCATCCTGAGCCTGGAGCTCACTCTCACTACTCCCGACCTACTGAGAGTCTTGCCGGACCTCATCAGCAGATATGCGGACGCAGCCGATGTTGGCGTAGGCACCATCCTGACCGAGGACGATGCACGACGGGCGATCGATTGCGGCGCACACTACCTGGTGACTCCGACCATGAACGTGCCAGTGGTCAGCCTCGCGGTGGAACGCCAGATCGCGATCTTTCCCGGCGGCCTCACTCCAACTGAGCTCGGGGCAGGCTGGCACGCCGGAGCCACCGCCGTCAAGATCTTTCCCGCACAGACGGTCGGCGCGGCGTACCTGAAGCATCTTCGCGGCCCATTCCCCGATCTTGAGGCCATACCGTCCGGCGGAGTGGACCTCAACGCGGCGGGTGAGTGGTTGGACGCTGGCGCAGTCGCGGTTAGCATCGGCGGGCCGTTGCTGGGCGACGCCCTCAAGGGCGGCGATCTTGCTGCGCTACGTGATCGGTGCCGCACCGTACGCATGGTGATCGATGCACCGGTGCAGTCATGACGGTATTGACCTTCGGCGAGGCTCTAGTCGGATACGGCAGCGTCGAGGACAACCTGCGCGCGGCCAGTTGTTTCACCCGGTTTCCCGGTGGTGCGGAGCTCAATGTCGCGGTTGGCCTCACACGACTTGGGGTCGGCACCACCTGGGCAAGCGTGTTGGGCAACGACGCGCACGGCGACTATCTGGCCGACGCCGTTGGTCGGCTCGGGATCGCCCCGATAGTACGCAGAGCGAGCGGCCCGACAGCGCTTATGTTCAAAGCTGGCGGAGCAGACAGCGATCCAGAGGTGCTGCAGGTCCGACACGCCAGCGCATTTGCCTGTCACGCTGAAGTGTTGCTAACAGATGAGGTCTTGTCGCTGGAAGGAGTGCAGCACCTTCATTTGAGCGGCATCGTGCTGGGCATCTCCCCTGCTGCTCGTGCGGCCGCTCTGACGCTGCTTGACGCTGCACTCAATGCCGGCCTCAGTGTGTCCTTCGATCCCAATCTCCGCCTCAACCTTTGGCCTGACCGAGATGAGATGCGCGGCGTGATCAACACAGTCGCTGGCCGAGCAAGCGTGGTGATGCCGGGCCTTGCCGAAGGGCAGTTGCTGACCGGACGTAATAAGCCGGACGACATCGCGCAGTTCTACCTGCGGCGGGGTGCGCATGAAGTGGTGATCAAGCTCGGCGCACAGGGCGCTCGAGGCTGGACAGGGGACGGGCAGACCGCTGAGTCCCGATCGTTTGCCGTAACTCCGATCGACACCGTTGGGGCCGGAGACGGCTTCGCCGCCGGCTACCTCGCTGCATTCCTCGCTGGTGCCAGCCTGCAAGCACGAGTTGATCAGGGTGCCGCTGTTGGCGCCGTCGTCACGACCCGGCGCGGCGATCTCGCCGCCATGCCTACCCGTGCCGAGGTCGACGAATTGCTCGCCCAGCCGACGGTGCCGACGTGATCATGGCACAGCAATCGTCGCAACCGCCGCTACGCGAAGGTGCGCTCGTCAATCCCGATAAAGAAACGCTGACTGCTGATGTCGTGATCATCGGCTCCGGTATGGGCGGCGGCACCTTGGCCTGGGCGCTCAAGGACACCGGACTGGACGTGCTGATCATTGAACGCGGCCAGTTCCTGCCTCGGGAGCCGGAGAACAGCCAGCCTGACCATGTGTTCATCAAGAAGCGCTACGTCACTTCCGAGCCCTGGTACGACGCGAAGACCGGGCAGCCGTTCCAACCAGGCGTCTACTACTGGGTGGGCGGGAACACCAAGATGTACGGGGCCTGCCTGCCGCGCTTCCGCCGCAGCGATTTCGAGGAAGTGGCCCATCAGGAGGGGTTTTCCCCAGCATGGCCGTTCAGCTATGACGATCTTGAGCCGTTCTACGCTAAGGCCGAAGAGCTGTATGAGGTGCACGGTGTCGTCGGGGAGGATCCGACCGAACCAGAGCACTCGACGCCCTACCTCTATCCCCCGCTCAGCCACGAACCCGCCGTCGAACGGCTGGCCGAACGGCTGCGGCAGCAGGGCCTGCACCCCTTCCATATGGCCAATGGCATCCACCTGCCGTCGATGGCCGAACGGCGCGCCGATGCCACGTCCGATGGCTCTCCCTCCCCCACCGGAGCGAAGAGTGATGCCGAGAACCGCGCCGTCCGACCCGCATTGGAGTCGAAGGCGGTGCGGCTGCTGCTGGGAGCGTACGTGCGCCGGTTGGACACCAGTAGCGACGGCCACACTGTTACGGCAGCGGAGGCCCAGATGGGCGATCGGAAAGTCAGGATCGAGGCAAAGACTTTCGTCATCTGTGGTGGAGCGGTCAACTCAGCCGCCTTGCTGCTGCGTTCGGCGAACGACCAGCATCGCGAAGGATTGGGGAACTCCTCCGGGCTGCTCGGCCGCAATTACATGGTGCACAACAGCACGTTCTTCTTGACAGTGAACCCGATACACCGCAACGACACCGCGTGGCAGAAAACTCTCGGTCTCAACGACTGGTACGAAGCGGGTCCTGCCACGCCCTACCCACTCGGAAACCTTCAGATGCTAGGCAAGCTACGGGCGCCGATGATCAAAGCGGCGCGCTCCTGGGCGCCATTGTGGGCGCTGAAGATGATCACTGATCGCAGCCTGGACATCTATCTCACCACCGAGGACTTGCCCCGACTGGACAACCGGGTCATCATCGACGGCGACAAGATCATGATCAACTGGACGCCGAACAATACTGCGCCGCACGAGGAGCTGGTCAAAAGAGTCAGCCGCGTGGTCCGCAAAGCCGGCTACCCGATCGTGCTCACCGAGCGCATGGGCATCGCCACCAACTCCCACATGTGTGGCACCGCAGTCGCTGGCGCGGACCCGTCGCACAACGTTCTTGACACCGACTGCCGCAGCCACGATGTCGACAATCTGTACGTCGTGGACGGCAGTTTCTTCCCGTCCTCAGCTGCTCTCAACCCTGCCCTGACCATCGCCGCCAACGCGCTTCGAGTCGCGCCGACTATCGCCAGCAGCACCCGCTGACGGCCTTTGCGACCGGATCAACCCAGCATCCTGACCAACATCTATCCGTCAGCTGAACAGATGTGCGCCGCTGGCCCCGAAGATCGTTTGTCAAGCTCCTTGACCTGCCGCATCGTCAGATCTGGTCACCGGCCCCCGTGATCTTGGTGAGTGCTCGACGCAGATCATGCATCAGTTTCGTGCCTAGCAGAGATTCGAGTGAGCTCTCCACGTCACGTACGACCTTCCACGCGATCTCATTGGAGCGCTTGCCCTTTCGAGTGAGGTGTATCCGCTTGGCGCGTCGATCCGAGGAGTCGGGTCGCCGCTCGACATAACCCAGATCTTCCAATTCGTCGACCCATTGCCCCATCGTCTGCGGGGTAACCCCGGCGCGCGCGGCGAGGTCGTTGAGCCGCAGTCCGTCCTCGAAGGTGAGATGCTCCATCACATTGCCGTGGCTTGGCCGCAGGTCATCGAACCCCGCTGCGGTCAGCCGATCGAAGATCGCACGCGACGTCGTGCTGTACGCGAGCGACAGCAGCCGCGACATAGGAATGTCTTGCGAAGCGTTGTCTCGCATCCACACACCCCTTGACAATTTAATCAGGTAGACCTGATAATCAGGTAAACCGAACGACATTCTACCTGTGGAGGATCCAGTGAGCATCTTGATCGGCGTGAACCACATCGCCACCGTGAGCAGGAACCTCGATGATCTCATCGACTTTTACGACCGGATCTTCGACGCGAACGTACTCGTCGACATCGAAATACCCGACATGGTTCTGAAGTTCGATCCGGCACCCGGTCGTCACGCCTTCATCAGCATCGGCGGTCCAAGCGTCCTCCACGCCTGGCAGATCGACGGGGTGGACCCGGCTCGGTTTGATGGGGAAGCCTTCGACCGGGGCCGGGTCGACCACTTCTCCCTGCAAGTGGGCACGTACGCCGACTTCGAGAAGCTGCGGCAGCGGCTCATCAAAGAGGGCGCCACCAACGGCGAGGTCAGCGATTTCGGTGTGATGTTGAGCTTCTCCTTCAAGGATCCCGACGGGCTGTGGACTGAAGTCTCGTGGTGGAAGGACGGCCCGGATCTGTCGACGCTGGACGCAGGCCTGGTGAAGGACCCCATCGCGGAGAGGAATGCTCGCAGCACGTAGCGGAGGAGCCTGTCACTTCCTCGGCGGTGTGAGCGAGTTCGTAAACCTCACTCGCCAGAGCTGGATGACCCAACTGAGCATTCAGCGGTCTTCCTGATCAACTGCGGCTAGTTGGGCGGAATGTTCTGGTTGATGCGGAAGAAGTTGTCCGGGTCGTATTTTCGCTTCAAAGACTGAAGCCGTTCGTACTTTTTCGGCCCGTACGACTGCTGTATCCGCTCGGCACCCTCGTTGCCCAAGAAGTTCACATAAACCCCTTCGTGCCAGGGCTGAAGCGCGGACCAGAAGTCGCGTACCCACTCCCGCTGCTCGTCGAATCCCGCACTCGACTCCGTGCAGCCGCCGATGTTGTAGGTGAAGCCAGCGGAGCGGCCATTGAACGCGGTCTCATCGTCACCCACCCTGCCGACGGCGCCGCCCATCTGCCAAATTGGGTACGTCGTCAGCGGCGATGAGATCTGCAGCGAGTGCTCAGCCGTGATGTCGATGATTTCATCGCTCAGCTCGGCGACGTCGCAGCTCTTGAAGTAGTACCAACGACCCGCCGGGAAGCTCGGATCAAACATCGCCTGATGAGCCAGGTACGGCTTCGGCACGCACGCATCCAGGACTGGCGCGCCGAACTTCTTCAACGGCCGGATGACGCGTTCGCCATCCTCTAGGTCACCGGCCCAGCAAGACGCCACCACGACGACCGGCTTGCCATGCAACTCCGCCGGCACGAACGGCAACGGCGGCGCCATCCGGTGAATCACGATGGTCATCAGTTCGTCCGGCGCGTCAGCGATCCAGTCACGATAGAAGCGCAGCACCTCTGGCGACTGGACCATCGGCCAGAACACTGGTCCCGCCATCACCTGCGGACCCAACGGGACGCACCGGAACTCGAACTCAGTGACAATGCCGAAATTGCCGCCGCCCCCGCGTACTCCCCAGAAAAGATCGGCGTTCCGATCCGCGCCCGCCTGAATGAACTCGCCGTCGGCCGTAACAAGATCAACTGAGACGAGCTGATCGATCGACAGTCCGTGCTTACGCATGATCCAGCCGATCCCGCCGCCCAGGGTGAGTCCAGCCACGCCCGTGTGCGTGACTATGCCCGATGGCACCGCGAGGCCGAACGCCTGGGTCTCCCGGTCCAGGTCTCCGAGCAGCACGCCGGCCTGCACTCGTGCGGTCCGTCTTTCGGGATCGACTCGCACTCCTTTCATGAGCGAGAGGTCGATCACGACGGCCCCGTCAGCCGTTGACAAGCCAGGGAAGGAATGTCCACCGCTGCGTACGGCGACCGGCAGACCGCTGGCCCGCCCGAACTTCACACCGGCGATGACATCCGAAACTCCGAGGCAGCGGAAGATGATCGCAGGATGCCTGTAAACCGAGCCATTCCAGATCTTCCGATCCGTGTCATAGCTCGGATCTCCAGGTTCGACGACGTACCCGCGAAGGGCCGTCCGATCAACTTGCATCGATTCGGTGCCGACGCTCATCTTCGGAGTGTCTCAGTCACGCCGGAGGTTGCCAAGCACGCTGGTGCATCGATCGAGTAGGTACTCGCAAAACCTTTCCGGTTTTCAGTCGGAACGCGGGAAAATGCGGCGATGGAAGAGATCGCCTCGACAGCCGAGGTCCACATTGCGCTGCTAGGCGGATTCTCCGTCACGGTCAACGGAGAGCCGGTGCCGGATCGCTGGCGACTGCGCAAGGCCAAGACGCTGGTGAAACTGCTCGCCCTGGCGCCGAGGCATCGGCTGCACCGCGATGTTGTGTCGGACACGCTATGGCCGGATACCCAGCCGCAGATGGCGGCTAACAATCTGCATCAGATCATGCACACCATTCGGCGCATGATGGGCGCCGAATCGATCACCCTCAGCGATGACGTGCTACGGCTCTGCCCAACCGGCGGACTCAGTGTCGATGTCGATCGGTTTGAACAAGCGGCAGCGGCCGCCCGCAGGAGCGGCGATGTCGCCGAGCTTCACGCAACCCTCGAGCTGTGGACCGGTCTGCTACTTCCCGAGGATCAGTACGCCAACTGGGCTGAAGATCATCGGGAACGACTCACCGAAACCCACGCCGCTATTGCAACGTTGCTCGGATCCAAGCTCATCGAGCACGGCGAGCCGGCAGCCGCCTTGGCCGTACTCGAACCGCTCACAGCAGATCGCCCCCTGGACGAACACGTGCACCGGGTCTTGATCGATGCATTGGCCGACCTCGGCCGACGCTGGGAAGCGATTGAGAGCTACGAACGACTACGCGACGCCCTCGACGAGGCGTACGCCGCGGAACCCGAACCCCAGACCAAGGCCATGTACCGCCGCCTGCTCACCGGCGGCAAACCCATGCGTGCCACGACTCTGAATAACCTGCCCGAGTCAACAACGAGCTTCGTCGGCCGCAGACGCTTGCTCGCCGAGCTGTCGGCCAGCCTGGCGCGTACCCGTCTGCTCACGCTCACGGGGGTGGGCGGCGTAGGAAAGAGCCGGCTCGCCTTGGAGCTGGCCCGGCTGGCGGACAGCGGCAACGACTTTCCGGACGGGATCTGGCTTATTGAGCTGGCTGGCATCCAAGACCCAGAGGTCGTCGCGTCCACAGTGGCATCGGCGCTGCACATCACGCTGCGAAGTGGGCCGCCTCCCACGGCTGCCCTCGCGGAGCAACTCGCTTCCCGCGCCCTGCTGTTGATCATGGACAACTGCGAACACCTGCTGGACGCTTGCAGCGCCCTCGTTCAGGAGGTGCTCGCCAGGTGTCCCAGCATCAGTATCGTCACCACGAGTCGGGAACCTCTTTCGGCTCCCGGCGAGCTGGTCTACCGGGTACCTTCGCTTGAGCTGCCTAGTGGCGGTGAGGTCGACGTTCGCGAGCTGTCCCGGCTGGAAGCAGTGCAGTTATTCGTGGAACGCGCCTGGCTTACGGTGCCCTCGTTCAAGCTCAACATCAAGACAGCGCCGCCAGTTGCGGAGATATGTCATCGCCTTGACGGCATACCACTCGCCCTCGAGCTCGCGGCCGCTCGCGTCGCCCATTTCACCGTGAGCGAGTTAGCCGACAGACTCGGCGACGCGCTCACCCTGCTCGGCCAGCGGCGCCGCGGGCGACTGGATCGGCAGCAAACGCTGGCGGCCACCCTGGACTGGAGCTTCGGGCTGCTGGATCTCGAAGAACAGCTGGTCTTCCGAAGGTTGGCAGTGTTCGCTGGTGGATTCGATCTCGACGCCGTTGCGGCGATATGTGATGTACGCGGCCCGTTGATCATCGACGTCGTCTCCCGTCTGGTCGATAAGTCGCTCGTGCATGCGGACACAGCGGAGCCGAAGACGCGATATCGGTTACTCGACGTGGTTCGTCAGTACGCCGAGGCTCGATTGACCGACGCAGCGGAGCTCGCGGCATGTCGCAGGCGCCATCTCGACTGGTACGCCGCGGCCGCAGCGGCCCACGACCCGGATCGCGGCGCCGCCGTCGTCGGTGAACCCTCCGCGTGGTTCGACATAGAGCACGACAACCTGCGCGCGGCGTCGGCCACGGCCCTCGCAACCGATCCGACGCAAGCGCTGGAGCTAGCGGTCGCGAGCTGGCGCTTCTGGGTCAACCGGGGCCTGATCGCCGAGGGCGCGCGCCGGCTCACTCTTGCCCTGAACGCCTCCCAGGAGCGGTCCGCGCTACGGGCACGTGCATTGGCCGCGATGGCCATCATGCATATTCGCCAAGCCAGGGCGACTGATCTGACGGCAATCGGTGAGGAGATCGTCAACCTGCTGAACGAGGACGGTGAGCCACGCGAGCTGGCGCATGGCTATCACCAACGAGCCTTGCTGACATTCATGGCCGGTGACTGGAGACTGGCGCAGGCTCAAAGTGACGAGGCGCTGCGCGTCGCCGCGGAGTTTCCAGCGGTGATGGTTTCAGCGCAACACTTCGCCGGCGTGCTTGCGCTCGCTCGTGGCGAGGTGGACGTGGCCCGCACGCGGTTCAACTCCGCGCTGCGAGCGCTGCAGCACGTGCCCGACGACGCAGCGCCATTCTTCATTGCTGTAGCGCTCGGCTGGGCCGTGGATGAGCGTCGTGATCCGCCGCTGCCCTTTGGCGAAGAAACCGTGCTGTTCGGCCGTCGAGTAGGTGCTCAGCAGGCGGCCGGATATGTGAGGCTGGCCCTCGCCTTGAGCGAGCGGTTGGGCGGGAACGTCAACGCGGCTCTAACGCTTATCGACGACGCCTACGCTCGGTTTCACGCTGTGAATGATCGCTACGGAGAGGCGTACGCGCTGTCGCAGCATGGACACGCCTTGCGATGGGTGGGCCAGTACGCGGAAGCGGACGGCTATCTGCAACAGTCGGCGTCGCTCCGTCGGAACCTTCGTGACAAGCGGGCATTGGCAATGGCACTTGCGGGCCGAGCGTTGACGGCTGCCTCGGCTGGTACGGCCGATGAGGCTCGAACCCTGGGTCGCGAGTCACTGGCGATGGTGGAGGAATCGGGCGACATCGCCGGCGTCTCCGTCACCAGCGTTAATCTCGGCGTGGCGGAGACGCTCTTGGCAAACCTGCCGGCAGCGCTGAGCTGGCTCGATCGCGCCCTTGCCATCTTCCCCATTCCTGGCGGACATCGCTCGCTCGGCTGGCTGCACCTGCTTCGAGCCCATGTGCTGCGACAACTGGGCGACGTCGACGGCTCGATGAAGGCGGCGGCGGCCGCGCATGCGGTGTTTACCCGGCTGGGTGAGCGAAGCGGCCTAATCGCCGTGCAAAGAATCTGCAAAGGTGGCCTTCCTACCTTCTCTGCATGAGATTCAGCATCGCGTATGACGAGGACGCCACCATTCTCACCTCGTCATCTGGAGACGTGGGCAGCGTCGACCGCGTATATCCAGATTTGCCGGAAAAGCCCGAGCTTGTGCGAACAACCGGCACCCGTGTCGCTCGCCCTCGGCTACATCTAGTCCTGCGAGAACAGCCCGGTCCTGTCCGCAGTCCGGAAACTCAACTAAGGGAGCAATGACATGTTGAGACGATTAAGGAATGCCACGCTATTGGTGGCTATCACGGCAACAGGCGCCCTGCTATACGGTGGCAATGCGCATGCCGAGCCCACTCCAACCCCGGTCGCGGTAGAGGTGCTTACGCCGAGAGCAGCCTTCACCGACCAGGCATCAATGCAAATTCGCCTCAAAGCCGATGGGCACGGAACCGACGTCATCAAGGTTTCAGACCTGTCCAACGTCGTGACCACCAGGGTCACCGTGCAACCCGGTGCACAGATTCCATGGCACACCCATCCCGGGCCTGTGTTCGTCACCATTGCCCAAGGTGAGCTGACCTACATCTCGTCCGTGGGCTGCAGTAGCCGGCGCTATTCAGCCGGAACTGCATTCGTCGATCCGGGCCACGGCCATGTGCACACGGCCGTCAATACCGGGGACTCAGTGGCTGTATTCACTGCCACATTCTTTGAGGCGCCGCCGGGTACGGCACCGATCAGCATCCCGGCCGACGCTCCGGCAGGTTGCAAGGTTCCGACCAGCTGATAAATCTCGCGGAATAAATGGTGGGGTCACAATGACCCCACCATTTCAACTCCGCATCATTTGCTTGGACCTCGCGTTAGCTGCGGCTGATGCCGAGACCAAGTAGGTGATGCGGAGTGGCGTGACTCTGGAAGTCATTGGCCGCATGCACAAATCAACGCTGCCAGCGTCCTAGGCCTTCGTGATCGCCAGGGTCTCGCCCCGTTCGATGCGGCTCGCCAAGGTCTCAGCCTTGATCCAGTCCTCGTGGCTTTGCAGGTCGTCGCCGTCGGGAAGGGTCAGTACGATCCGGTCGGTGAGTTCCAGGCCCGCGTCCTTGCGCATGTTGTTGACGGTGTGAATGAGCTCATAGACCCGGCCCCGCAGCTCAAGGCCCGGATCGAGCTCGGTATCAAGGGCGACCGACAGCGTGCCGTCGTACGCG
>Ga0307292_10000353_pt1 | contig 15658 bp, 13 predicted proteins | sample ER_DNA_149_FD_194471 | JGI IMG/M metagenome (GOLD analysis project Ga0307292, IMG submission 194471) | Bulk soil microbial communities from the East River watershed near Crested Butte, Colorado, United States - ER_DNA_149 | ecosystem: Environmental > Terrestrial > Soil > Floodplain | place...
TGGCCCTGCCGCCTCGTCCTCGCCAGGCAAGGGCACCCGGTTCCGCGTGGCCAGCGAGGCCGCCTGCCGTTCGTACCAGCCCGCGCCCATGGCCCGGGCGTCGTCCCAGACCGAGACCAGCTGCTCCTTGCCGGTGGCCCGGTCACCGACCCTGAGGTATTCGGCGGCGAGCTCGAGCCGCGGCTGCAGGGCGACGTAGGCGCCGATGCCGGCCGCCCGCTGTACGCCCTGACCCCACTCGTCGAGCGCCGGGCGCCCCTCCAGCCGAGCCGCATACGCCCGGGCATAGCTGAGGTACGCCGCGTGCCAGGTGTAGTCCCAGGACGGCGACAGCCGATCGCAGGCAAACGTCAAGGCGCGCTGGGCCATCGGAACGAGATCGCCCGCTGCCGCCGCGAATGGGGAGGCGGTGAGACGCAGGCCGAGGTACGCGGCGATAGCCGCGAGAAGCGGCGAGTCGGATTCGCCGGTGGCTTCGAGGAACCGACGGGCCCAATGCGTCTCGTTCTCCACGTCACCGAGGGCACCGAAGATCCCCGCACGACGGATGGCGATGTCTTCGAGCGGCGTGTACACGAGGTCCGGGAAGGTACCCATGGTCCACTCGTCATGCTGCCGAGCGGTCTCGATATTCCCGCGGGCGAAGGCTAGTTCCGCGCCCATCTCGCGGTACTTGTACTCGAAAAGGCGACCGGCGCGAAGGCTGTCCAGAAGGACGGTCGCGGCGGCGATCCTGCCGGTGAAGAGGAGCGCCCACACCTCCTGTTCCGACGCGAAGTCCGCCTTGGCAGGCAGACCCGCCCTGATCGCGTCGAGTCGGGCCTCTCGGGCGATCGCCAAACAGGCTTCGGAGTCTCCCGAGGCGAGCATGAGCCAGGCCGCCTCGCCGATGGCGTCGACCGAGGAGCCAGTGTCGCCCGACTGTGACGCGAGGGTGCTGGCGGCGCGGTAGCTGCTGATGGCCTCGCGACAACGCCCGAGATACCACAACGCCACCGCCTCGAGGCTCCGTCGTTCATGCCACTCGGTTCGAACACCCAGATCAGCTGCGGCCTGCGCGGACTCGTCAGTCATGCCGAGAGCCAAGGCGAACTTCAGATGACGCTGCGCGACGAAGCCCCTTGCCAGCAGAGCGTCCACCCTTTCCTGACTGGGTGTGCGCCCAGCCAGGTTGACCGAGCGGCTTGCGGCCTCCTCGTCGCTGATCACGTCGGCGGGGTAATGAGGCAGGCTGGCAACCGTGGCGTAGACCCTGCTCGCGACGAGGGGATCGCTGTCCTCCTGGAGCATCGACAGGGCGTCCCGGAGCAGGCTGCGGATTCGATGGGGCTGTCCGAGGGTGTAAAGACTTACGGCGGCGAGTCGAGCCAGGTCGGCCTTGTGCACGTCAGCCGGCCGATCCTCCTGGGGCACCTCGTCCCATCGTCGCAGCGCTGCTTCGTAGTGCGCCAAGGCATCGCTGCGGGCGCCATAGTGCCGTGCCGACTCGCCTGCGGCGAGATGCGCCGACAACGCCGTTGACCGGTCACCAGCGGCGTCGGCATGGAACGCCAGATCGGCGGCGATCGGCCAGCGATCGGCCGCGCTCCTCGCTACGGCGAGCCGCCCACCAAGAGCCTCCACGTACGTGGCGTGCAGACGCACCCGTTCGGTCGGGAGCAGGTCCTCGTAAACCGCGTCTCGGAGCAAAGCGTGCCGGAAGGCCAACCCGCGGCCCTGGCGGACCAGGACATTGGCGTCCAGCGCCTCGCGCATGGCCGTCTCGACCGGCTCCGACCCTAGGTCGGCCACGACACCGAGGGTTTCGACGTCCACGACGCTGCTCGCCGCGGCGGCGAGCCGGACGAGCGCACGCGTCGCCGGGCTGAGGCTGCGCACATGACGGGTCAGCAGGTCCGCGAGGGATGGCGGTATGCCGCCGGTCTCCGCAGTCACGATCTCCTCCGCATAAAGCGGGTTGCCCTCAGAGCGGCGGTGCAGCCAGGTGGCTTGATCGTCGTCGAGAGGCTGGCCGGTCCGCCGGGTCGCGAGCGCCCCGAGCGCGGCTGGGCCGAGTGGTCCGAGCGGTAGCAACGTCACCCCATCCGACCGTCGCAGGTCGACGAGCGTCTCCCGAAGGGTGGCCGTCGCGCCCACGTCCTCCGACCGGTACGTCATCACGAGCAGGACGTCGGCCTCGGCGGTTCGCACGAAGGCTCGCACGAAGTCGGCGGTGTACTTGTCCGCCCAGTGCAGATCCTCGAGCACGATCACGGCCGGCCGATCGCTGGTGAACTCAGCCATCGCGCGGACGAGCAGGCCGAGGGCGTTGGGTGACTCCGTCCCTGGCAGTGGGACGCCGGGACCGGCGAGCTGGCGAGCCGCCTCGAGGACCGGGCCGAACGGCAGGCCGCCGCTAACGTCGACGCAGTGACCCACGCCGACCGCCGCGCCGAGGTCCCGAGCCCGTTCCACGATTGCGCGGACGAGCGTGGTCTTGCCGATGCCGGCGTCACCTGACACGAGCAGGGCCCGCGGTGAGGCGGGCACGCTCCGTTCAGCCAAGAGGGCGGTCAGCACCGCATCGCATCGGGCGAGCTCGTCGTCCCGGCCCAGGGGTGGCTCCACCTCGGATCTGATGGGCTCGCAGCCTACGCTGCGGCTTTCAATCGGCTGTCCGAAATGACCGCGTTCGGCGGCGTTCCCTCGGTCGAGCGACGGATCCGCTGCTATCCGAGGTCACTGCCCGTCGCGGACGGCTTCGAGCAGGTCGTGGTGGATGAGCCGACGCTCGGCCAGCGTGGTGGCGTGGCGGCCCTCGTCCAGCAACTGGACGACGGTCTCCTGCAGAGTGGTGCTCGCGCTCGCGGCGACCGGGGCCGGCCGGTGGGCCTGAGCGGCGCCGGCGCTCGGTGCGACGAGCAACGCCGCGCTGACGGCAGCGGCGGTCAGGACGCTGGCGGTAACGATACGTGTGGTCATGATGTCCTCCCTTGTCGTGGCCGGCGATGGCCGGCCACTCCACGGTCCGGTTCCCGCCGCACAGGCCACATCGGAAAGACTGCGTATCTTCGCGCCCCGACTACCTATTCTTCGGTGGCCACCGGTCCGGAAGGATGCCGGCATGGAGCCCGCCAGCCGCGTCGGCGTCATCGGACTGGGGAGAATGGGGCGGCGGATGGCCCGCCACCTGGCGGCCGCGCATTCCGTCTCGGTCACAGGCCGGGGTGGCCAGGAACGGTTCGCCGACCTGCTCGAGGCGGGCGCTCAGTGGTGCGACTCTCCGCGCGACGTCGCAGGGGCGGCCGACGTGGTCGTGCTCATGCTGCCGGACCTCCCCCAGGTCGAGGACGTGCTGGCCGGCGGTGACGGTCTGCTCGCCGCCGAGCCCGACGACCTCCTGCTCGTCGTCTCGTCGACCTCCTCGCCGACCGAGGTCCGCCGTCTCGGCGACCGGCTCGTACGCGAGACCGAGGGCCGGGTCCGCCTCGTCGACGCTCCGGTATCCGGTGGCACGGACGGCGCGGAGGCGGCAACACTGTCGATCATGGTCGGCGGCGCCGACGCCGACGCCCGCCGCGCCATGACGGTGCTCGAGGCGTGCGGCCGTCCGGTGCACCTCGGCCCGCTCGGCTCCGGCCAAGTCGCCAAGGCGTGCAACCAGCTCATCGTCTCGGCGGCCGTGCTCGCGCTGGGCGAGGCGGCGGTCCTGGCCGACCGCAGCGGGCTGGAGCTCGGCACCCTCGTCGAGCTGTTCGAGGGTGGGTATGCGGACAGCCGCATCCTGCGAACCCGCGGACCCCGGATGGTCGCCGACGACTTTCGCCCCTCCGGGATGGCCCGGTACCTGCTCAAGGACCTCGAGTTCGCCACCGACGTGGCCACCGCGACCCGCACCGATACCGCTCTGCTGCCCGCGCTACGCGCCGCCTTCGCCGACCTGGTCGCCCGCGGTCTCGGGGACCAGGACATGGCCGTCACCAAGCGCTACGTCGAGGAGCGGAGCCGGCGCCGGTGAGCGACGCGCCCACGGACGCGCGGCGCCCGAACATCCTCTTCGTCCTCAGCGACGACCACGCCTCCCACGCGATCGGCGCCTACGGCTCGGTGGTCAACACCACGCCACATCTCGACTCCATCGCCGGCTCCGGCGTCCGGTTCGACAACCTCTTCGCGACCAACTCGCTGTGCTCCCCGAGCCGAGCCTCGCTGCTCACCGGCACCTACAGCCACGAGAACGGCGTCACGACCCTCGACACCTTCCTCGACGCCGCCCAGCCGACCTTCGTGACCCAGCTGCGCGACGCCGGCTATCGCACCGGCCTCGTCGGCAAGTGGCACATGGGCCACGGCGAGAGCGACGGCGTCAGCCACGACCCGCACGGCTTCGACTACTGGGACGTCCTCGTCGACCAGGGCGAGTACCACGACCCCCGCTTCCTCTCTGCCGACGGGCTCCGGCTCGAGACCGGCTACGCGACCGACGTCATCACGGACCTCGCGATCCGCTGGCTCGACTCGCTCGAGTCACGCGGTGAAGCTGCCCCGTGGTGTCTCCTGACCTGGCACAAGGCGCCGCACCGGCCCTGGGAGCCGGACGAGGCGCATACCGGCCGGTATGCGACGACGCCGATCCCGGTGCCGCTCACCTTCGGCGACGACCTCGGCGCCCGGTCCGCAACTGCGCGCCGAGCGCGGATGAGTATCGCCGACGACCTCACCGAGGAGGACCTGAAACAGTCTGTGCCAGAGGGACTTTCACGAGAGGACGAGGCGCTGTGGAAGTACCAGCGGTACATGGAGGACTACCTGGCCTGCGTTGCGGCGGTCGACGACAACGTCGGACGGCTCGTCGGATGGCTGGGCGAGCACGGCCAGCTCGACGACACGGTCGTGGTGTACGCCTCGGACCAGGGGTTCTTCCTCGGCGACCACGGCTGGTTCGACAAGCGGTTCATGTACGAGGAGTCGATCCGGATGCCGTTTGTCATGTCCTACCCGCGGACCGTCCCGGCCGGAACGACGCACACCGGCATCGTCAGTAACGTCGACGTCGCCCCGACCCTGCTCGAAGCCACCGGGCTCACGCCACATCCACGCATGACGGGCCGCTCGTTCTGGCCGGACATCACAGGAGCGCACGACCCCAAACCCCCGCACGACGGCCTGTACTACCGGTACTGGATGCACGACGACCGCAGCCACCACGTCGGCGCCCACTACGGGTTCCGCACCGACCGCTATTGCCTGATCTACTTCTACAACGACGGCCTCGGCGTGCCTGGCTGCTCGGATGATCGATACCCGCCCGAGTGGAGCTCTATGACCTCGCCGAGGATCCGGGGCAGCTGTGGAACGTCGCCGACGATCCCAATTATGCGTCGGTGCGCTCCGACCTGGAACGGCGCCTCTGGCGGGCTCAGGCCGCGGTGGGCGACGCACCGCATCCCGACCAGCCGCGGCCATTCGGAATATGACATTTCTGTGGCGGTTTCTGTGCCTGCGGTATGAGTCGAGGCCTCGCCCTGCCGTAGCCCGGCCGCCGAACGTACAGTCAGGAGGTGGCCCGCGTCTCCGCCCCACCCGAGGTGGACGCCGCCGGATCGAGCGGCGACGGCGATGCGGGCGGTCCAGGGCCGAACCGCACCGGTATGCGCGTCCGCCAGGCCGGCGCCCGCGTCGCCCGGCCGTTCGTCGCCGGATGGCAGCGCGCTCGCGGCGTCCCGGCGCGGGTCTGGGTGGTGGCCGTGGTCGCTGTCCTGCTCCTGGCGACGGTCGGCGGCTACGCGCTGACCCGTCCGAACCCGATCCCACCGGTCTCCCTGCAGGACATCGACGCGACGGTCAAGAAGGGCATCGAGGACCAGGCCAGGGCGGAGGCGGCCGCACCGCCCGACGGCACCGTCGCATACCAGGCCATCCAGCCTTCCCTCGTCCTCATCACCACGAAGCGCGCCTCGGGCAGCGGGGCCGAGTCGGGCAGCGGGGCCGGCGTCATCGTCAAGGACGACGGGACCGTCCTGACCGCGTTGCACGTGGTCAGCGGCGCCGAGTCCATCACCGTCAGCTACACCGACGGCACGTCCTCCCCGGCGACGGTCGCCAGCGAGCAGCCGGAGAGCGACATCGCCACGCTCATACCGAGCACCCTTCCCCAGACCCTCGTCCCAGCGGTTCTCGGCGGCGGCGTCCAGGTCGGCACGCCGGTGTTCGCGGTCGGCCACCCGCTGGGGCTCACCGACTCGCTGTCCGGCGGGGTCGTTTCGGCGCTCGATCGCACGGTGCCCGTCGGCGACGGCAAGAAGCTCGAGCACCTCATCCAGTTCGACGCCGCGGTGAATCCCGGCAACTCCGGCGGGCCTCTGCTCAACAAGGCGGGCCAGGTCGTCGGGATCGTCACCGGCCTCGCCAACCCCAGCCAGCAGGGGTTCTTCGTCGGCATCGGCTTCGCCGTCCCCATCGCCACGGCCGGCGGCGGTGCCGGCGCGCCTGCCCAGTGAGCACAGGAGCACCCATGGACACCGAGCCCACCTCGACCCCTCGCCCGCACCCGCTGGAACACGCGCTGTACGAGGTCAAGAAGACCATCGTCGGGCAGGACGACCTGCTGGAGCGGATGATCGTCGCGCTGCTCGCCCGTGGCCACCTGCTCGTCGAGGGCGTGCCCGGCCTGGCCAAGACCATGGCCATCAAGACGCTCGCCAACGCCATCGGTGGTCAGTTCCAGCGAATCCAGTTCACGCCCGACCTCGTGCCCGCCGACCTCGTCGGGACCCGGATCTACAACCAGCGCGAGGGCGAGTTCCAGGTCTCCCTCGGTCCGGTCTTCGCCAACCTCGTCCTGGCCGACGAGATCAACCGGGCGCCGGCCAAGGTCCAGAGCGCGCTTCTGGAGGTCATGCAGGAGCGCCAGGTCACCATCGGCCGCGAGACCTTCCCGGCCCCGGACCCGTTCCTCGTCATGGCCACCCAGAACCCCATCGAGTCGGAGGGCACCTACCAGCTGCCCGAGGCCCAGGTGGACCGGTTCATGCTCAAGGTCCTCATCGGCTACCCGTCGCCCCCGGAGGAGTTCGTCGTCGTCGAGCGGATGATCGGGTCGCTCGCCAAGACGCAGCCGGTGCTGTCCGCCGAGTCCCTTCGCGAGTACCAGCGGCAGTCCGACCAGGTCTACGTCGACCCCGGGGTCATCGAGTATGCGGTTCACCTCGCCAACGCGACGCGCAACCCGGCCATCGTCGGCAAGGCCGAGCTGGCCCGATACCTGACCTTCGGCGCCAGCCCCCGTGCGTCCATCAACCTGGTGCTCGCCGCGCGGGCGCTGGCCTTCCTCCGGGGCCGGGAGTATGCCCTGGTCACCGACGTGCGCGACCTGGCCCGCGACGTGCTGCGGCACCGGCTCGTGCTCTCTTACGAGGCGCTGGCCGAGGACATGAGCGCCGACGACCTGCTCACCCCGATCCTCGCCGCGACGCCGGTTCCACAGGCCCCGTTGCGGGAGCGGGGTTCTCACGCGGGCATGCCAGCGGGCGGCCCGTATTCCTCCGGTGAGTCACCGTGGACCAGGCCGCCACGCTGACTCCGGAGCGCCTGCTCCGTCAGCTCGAGTGGCGGGTCGTTCGACGGTTGGACGGCCGGCTCCAGGGCGACTACCGCAGCCTGTTCCGCGGGAGCGGGCTCGACTTCACGAACCTGCGCGAGTACGAGCCCGGCGACGACCTGCGCCACATCGAGTGGAACGTCACCGCCCGGATGGACACCCCGTACGTACGCGAGTACGTCGAGGACCGCGAGGTCACCGCCTGGTTGCTGCTCGACCACTCGGCGTCGATGGGGTTCGGGCCGGTCGACCGGCAGAAGGACCTCGTCCTCGCCGAGGTCGCGGCGACGCTCGCCCTCGTCCTCACGCGGCGAGGAAATCGCGTCGGGATGGTGCTGTTCGACCAGGACCTCGAACGCGTGCTGCCCGCCCGCTCCGGACGCGACCAGGTGTTGCAGATCGCCGACCTGCTCCTCGACCGGCGCAACCCGCCCGCCGCGACCGAACCGCCGGCCGCGGCGTCGCGCCGGAGTCACCGGGCTCGGGCGGCGCACGGCGCAGACGGCCACGTTACCGACCTGGGCGCGATGCTGAACCGGTCCGCAGGGATGATCCGGCGGCGGTCGCTCGTCGTCGTCGTCTCCGACTTCATCAGCGAGCCTGGCTGGGAGCAGGCGCTCGGCCGGCTGGCCCGGCGCCACGAGGTCGTGGCTCTCCAGGTCAGCGACCCTCGCGAGGACGAGCTTCCCGACGTCGGCTCGATCTACGTGGAGGACACCGAGACCGGCGAGCAGATCTTCGTCGACACCTCCGACCGCGGCTTCCGCACCCGGCTCAAGCAGGCCGCCGACGAGAGACGAACCGCCATCGAGGAGGCCACCCGGTCGGCGGGCGTCGACCTTCACCAGATCCGCACCGACGAGGACCTCGTTCGGTCACTGCTGCGGATCTCCGCCCTACGCCGGAGCCGGCGGCGATGACGCTGGCCTGGCCCTGGGCGCTCCTCGGCCTCCTCGCCCTCCCGCTGGTCGTCGTCGCATACCGGCGGCTGTTGCGCCAGCAGGCCGAGCGCCGAGCCGACCTGGCGCGACAGGGGCTCGTCGTCCCGATGGCCCGTCGGGACCGGTGGCGGCATGTCGCCCCCGTCCTCCTCGTCGCGGCGCTGGCCGTGATGCTGCTGGCTCTGGCCCGACCGGTTGCCGCCGTCGCCGAGCCGCGGCGCGAGGGAACCGTCATCCTGGCCTTCGACGTGTCGACAAGCATGGCGGCCGAGGACGTCCGGCCTACTCGGCTCGACTCGGCCAAGGCGGCGGCGAAGGGGTTCGTGGAGAAGCAGCCGTCCACGGTCAAGATCGGCGTCGTCGCGTTCGGCGGTAGCGGCATCATCGCCCAGCAGCCGACCACCGACAAGGACGAGGTGCTGGCCTCGGTGAACCGCCTTTCCCCGCAAGGCGATACGTCACTCGGACGCGGGATCCTCACGTCTCTGAGCGCCATCGCGGGCAAGCCGATCGTCAGCAACGGTGACACGGAGTCCGGCAGCGCCGACGAGACACCGATCGGCTACTACGGCGGGACGGCCATCGTGCTCCTGACCGACGGGGAGAACACCAGCGGTCCTGACCCGGCCAACCTGGCCGATCTGGCGTCGGCGGCCGGCGTCAAGATCTACCCCATCGGGCTCGGAAGCGCCGAGGGAACGGTGCTCGAGAAGAACGGGTTCAGCATCGCGACCCGCCTCGACGAGCAGTCGCTGAAGCAGATCGCCGAGGTCACCGGCGGCACGTACTACAACGCCACCGACTCCAGCTCGCTGGCCCAGGTCTACGACTCGATCCAGCTGAACTGGGTATCCCGGAGCGTGCCCCACGAGGTCACGTCGCTCGTCGCGGGCGTCGCGACGCTGTTGCTGCTCGCCGGAGCGGTCGTGTCCGTACTGCGCCGAGGACGGGTGATCTGAGTGTCCTTCGACCAGCCATACCTGCTGCTCGGCCTCCTGGCCGTGCCGATCCTCCTCGCCGCCTACCTGTGGCAGACCCGGCGTCGGAAGCCGGCCGCGGTCCGGCACTCGAACGTCGCACTGGTCCGAAGCGCCGTCGGTCCGAGCCGCCGGTGGCGGCGACACGTCCCGGTCGGGCTGGTGATCGCGAGCCTCGGGCTGCTCGGCGTCGCCGCGGCCCGGCCGCAGGTCAAGGCCGACGTGCCGATCTCGAGCTCCACGGTGATCCTCGCGCTGGACGTCTCGGGGTCGATGTGCGCGACCGACGTCGAGCCGAACCGGTTGGGCGCCGCCCAGGCCGCGGTGCGCAAGTTCGTGGAGACCCAGGGCGACGACACCAAGATCGGGCTGGTCCTCTTCTCCGGGTTCGCGCAGCTGGCGGTGGCGCCGACGACGAACAAGAACGACCTCCTCAACACCCTCGACGCCGTGACGACCGGACGCGGCACGACCATCGGGGCGGCGATCCTCAAGTCCATCGACGCGATCGCCGAGCTCGACCCGAACGTCGCGCCGAGTGACGCGGAGGAGGCGCCGAACCCGGACGGGTCGGCGCTGCCCAAGACGCCGGACGGCGGGAACGGGTCGGGGGCGACCCCGTCGCCGACCCCGAACGCCGGCGGGGGCGACAAGGCGCCAGAGATCGTCGTCCTCCTCACGGACGGGGCGAACACCCGGGGGATCACGCCCGAGGACGCCGCCGTGCAAGCCGCGGCGCGCGGCGTGCGGGTCTACCCGATCGGGTTCGGGACGAAGAACCCGACGCAGATGGTCTGCTCCCGCTCTCAGCTGGGCGGGATGACGCAGCAGCGGTTCGGTGGCCGCGACTTCACCGGCGGCGGCGTGATGGGGGGCCGGAACTTCTTGGTCGTCGACGAGGACGCCCTGAAGACCGTCGCGTCGACGACCGGCGGCGAGTACTTCGGGGCGACCGACGCCGACCAGCTTCAGAGCGTGCTGGACAACCTGCCGAAGCACGTGACCACACAGCAGCAGGACGTCGACATCAGCGCGGGGTTCATCGCCGTGGCGGCGGTCGTGCTCCTGCTCGGGCTGGGGCTGTCCATCCGGTGGAGCACCTTGTCCGGGTAGGGACACCGCTTCGTCGAGGCCGGGTCAGGGTATGCGTGTGGCGTGGACTCGTTGAGCGGCCCCGGCGCGCTTGGGCCGCCCAGTAGTGAGCCGAGGGTCCTGGTCGTTCCCGGAGCGGCGGTTCGCCGATACGTGGAACCGGTCACCGATACCTTGACCGCCCGGGGCGTCCCGACTCGGCTCCTCGACGCCCCCGGGCAGGCCGGGGCGTCTGCCGACTTGAGCATCTATGGCGCCCGGCTCGGCCGCTGCCTCTCCGACGGAGGGCCTGTCGATCTGCTCGTCGGCCTGTCGGTCGGTACCCAGGCCGCGGCGGTCGCGGCCGCCGCCGCGCAGCGGGGTCGGGTGGGCCATCTGCTGCTGGTCGGCCCGACCGTCGACCCCGAGCGGCGAACGGTCGCCCGCTTCGTCGCCGCATGGGCGCGGGCCGGGACGCGTGAGGACACGTCGCTGTTCCCGCGACAGGTGCCTGACTGGCGAGGGGCGGGCGTGCGGCAGCTGGCGGGTGTTGTTCGGTCCGCGCTCTCGGTGCGCCTCGAGAAGGTGCTGGCCGACGTCCCATGCCCGATCACCGTCGTCCATGCCGAGCGCGACATCGTGACCTCGCACGACTATGCGGCGGGGCTGGCAACCGTCTTCGGCCAGCAGCTGGTTGTCATTCCCGGCGCCACGCACTCCTGGCCCTATGCCGACGGTGCGGGTTTCGCCGACCTCGTGGCAGCGGTTCTGCGGTGAGAACCCTGAAGCCCACGAAGGTCGTCGCGTCCTTCGACTCCGCCACGGTTCTCCAGGCAGCTCTCGCCGCGGCCCTGCGCGGGGAGCCGTTCCCTCATCTGGGTCACAGCTCCGCTGCGGCCCTGGCGGTCCGTTCCGCCGGGCGGCTCCCGTGGCCCCTCCTCAAACAGCTCTACGCGCGCATCGGCGCCTCCGAGGGCATTGACCCCGCCCGGCTCGGTGACGTCGACCTCGGTGAGGTCGCCCGAGCGCTGGTCGACAGCATCCCGGCCCGGCCCTACCCCGCTGTCCTGATCGGCTCGAGCAACGGCGCGCTCACCCACCTCGCCGCCGCGATGCAGGTGCCCTGGCTGCCCGGCACGGTGCTGGTTCCGGTCGCCCGTCGAGGCGACCCCCAGCGTCCCGTCGACGCCCTGGAATTCGGCCGGCGAACTGCTGGGCCGCTGCTGAAGCGCAACCGTGACATCGCCCTCCACCACATGCACGACCAGGTGCAGGACGAGTTGATGGTCGCTCATATGACCTACTTCCGGACCAAGTGGCAGGAGCTTCCCGACGCGTACGCCGCTTTCCTGTCCCGACGGCTGATGCCGGGCGCGCCGGTCCTGCTAGTGGAGGACACGTCGCGTTGGCCGGTGACCCGGGTGAGCGAACGACACGTCTTCCAGGCCGGGGCTCAGGGAGGCCGAGCTGCCGACTACTTCCTGAGCCGTCCGCATACGCCGTCGGCCGACGGCGAGGCACCGGAGGCGGAATGGGGAGCCGACGCGGGTCTCGGCAGTGCGGTCAGACGGTGGTGCCGGTCCTCCGGCCACCCACTGGTCCAGATCTCGTACGCAGGACCGCAGGGGCCCGCAGCAGCGGTCGCCACGACCCTGCGCGAGTGGCACCAGCGGTCCGGTGCGCCTGCGGATCGGCTGGTCGTCCCCTCCTTCGTTCTCGGCGATCCCTGGACCACGATCGTCAAAGGGGCCGTCCCCTTCTGGACGTTCTTCAGCGTCGAGGCGGCGCTGGACTCCTTGCGCGCCTACCTGGAGGACGCCGCGCCCTACCGGTACGTCGATCTCATGCTGTTCCAGCACGGCGTGCCCTCCGCCGGGATCGCCGCCCCTGACGAGTGGCTGCGCGTCGCCGGCGCCGGCGGTGCGCGAGCGCGCTTGCTCGGTCTGGACGCTCGACGGTTCCCTCACGACATCGCGAGCATCGCCCGCTACGGCCCAGCCCTCCGCGCGCTCCCCGACTCTGGCCGACCCTGGACCCCCATGGACGTCGGCACCGTCGTCGAGAGCCTTTCCCGATCGAGCTCGCTGTCCGTGCTCACCGAGAGTGTTCCGGCGCCGACGTCGGACCGTCCAGCTGGCCCGCGCTGAGCGCCGGTGGAGTCCGGCCAACCGCATACTCAGCGGGGAACGGGACGGGTGCTCTCCCTCGCGACGAGCCGGTGCGACAACGACGACTGGCGGCACTCTTGCGAACTTGGTTCCCGTAACGGCCGTAATGAACGGCATTAGGCCAGAACAAGACCCGTTCGTGGATCAGCCCCGCTGCGGGGCCATCAGCGACCAGTAGACCTCGACCTCAACCGCGTTCGTGGCCGGGTCCGGGTCGCCGTAGATTTCCCACCTTCGGCGGGTCAGCGTGTAGCCGTTCGCTGTCGCCCAGTCGCAGACCGCGCGGTGGGCGTCGCCGATCTGGGCGATTGGACCGATGTGCGTGGCGGTGGCGGCGGGCCCACCCGGCAGCGTCGACGGCACGACCTGCCCGTGTGGGTCGAAGGCGGCGGTGACCTGGACGCCGACCTCGACGTGGGGAACGTCGTCCTGGTACAGCATGATGTTGTGGCCATGCGTCCACAGGCCCACGGGGGCGTCGCTGCGCAGGAAGGCCCAGACTTGGTCGAGCAGCACCACCCAGAGGCGCGGGAACTCCGCCCACGTCGTGGTGGCCGGCACGACCGCTGTCGGCGATGGCTCGACCGTCCGCAGCGTCACTGCAACGCCCACAGCCGCCGATCTTAACGACGATCCCGGAATGAGGTGACCGGATCGGTGCCGACCGAGGGCGGGCAGAAGCCAGACGCCAAACCGGCTCTAGGACGCAGGCAATGAGATCCGGCGAGCGCCGGCACCCGGCGTAAGGAAACAGGTCGGAGCCGCGCGAATGGTGTTGCGCTTCGGGTTGCACGTCAGCTTCGACAAGCGCTGCATAGCTGTTCGAGCGCGAACGCCGGCTGCGCCGCAAATCCGATCGCTCGTCCGCGCTCGTCCTTCCCGGAACAACCAGGTTTCAGCCGGCGAGGGCGCGCTCGATCTGGTCGACAGCGGCGGTCTCCTGCTGGGACGTGTCGTCGGCGGCGGCGGCGACGTCCTTCGCGGACTGGAGCACGACCTGGCGGTACTCCTCGACGAGCTGTGGGGCTTTCTGCCTCAGTATGCCGACGGCCTGCTTGAGGAGCTCGAGGGTGCGTGCAGTGACCTGGTCATTGCCGCCGGAGGGCATCTCCGGGAAGCCTCCGGTGACGAGTTTCTGGACCTCGGGTGAGGCGGATTTGACCGCCTGGCTCGCGGCGAAGGACTCCTTGAATGTGTCAAAGAACCCGGGCTCCGCCTGGGCGACGAGGGCGCCGGCGCGAAGTGCCGCGGACCGAACGGTCTTCCGCTCATTCTCGGTGAGTGCGCTGGTGGGCGGCTGTGGCGTCTCCGTCATGGGCTGCTCCTCTTGGGCATTGGGACCTGATGGGACCTGCTCACTCCTTGTCTACCGCAGCGCGCGGCCCCCGCGCGGCTGGACAAGGGCGGAAACCGTCTCCCTGCTCAGTTGACACCCACAGTGGCTGGTGGCTTGCCTGGATGAGTACGGCCCAGATACGTGGCACTGACGTGCTAGTCAGGACCTGACCGCGAACGCCGTCACCGATGACGGTGGTGACCACCGCCGAGTCCTCGCCGGTGTCCGGAACCTCGAATTCCCCCTCGAAGCCGACCGTGGCCTCCGGCCGCCGGGGTTGAGCGCCCACCGGCATACCTCGAGCGTCACCCCCGCAGGCAGCTGGTTGCTGGCCCGCATCCAGTGGCCCAGCATGCCGGACTGCGACACCGTCGAACCGTGACCACGAGCAGCCCATGGTCCGTCATCGAAGCAGCGCTGGCGCCGTAGTCCCGATCACTCATGAGGTCGGCTGGTCCCTTCCGATGGTGGTTACCAGGGGCAGCGGTGGAGGGTTTGGCTGTGGGCCGCGTGGCGCTGCGTGCGGGTCTCCGACCGGACTGAAGCGGCGAACCCATTCGAGAGACCGGCCACAACACGTCCCCAAGGGTGCTCCTGGGAATACCGGTGGACTCGGTGTGAGGGTGACGACCGGGCGGCCGCCCAGCTCGGTCTCGCCAATAGTCGACAAGGTGGAGCGGCGGGACCGCCCCGTTCGACTACTGAAGACTCTCGACCATGTCCAAGGTTGCCGTCTCGACAAAATCGGAAGGGTCCGGGTGTAGCGAGAGTCGTTCCGGTAAAGCGTGGTACCGCTCCTCCGCCGCTTTGAAGCCGTCCGGCGCGGAGTAGCCAACGCACCCACACGAACCGATCATGCGGCCGATCCACCCATGCGCCGAGGAGCTGAACGCCTGTCCGCTCCCGCAGTGGCGCGACACCATCCTCCCAGCCTGCGATCCAGTCGTCCATGTGTCCCGGGCTGATCCGGTAGTCCCGCAGTTGTATCTCCATGCCTGGAGTATTCGCCGCGACATCAGCCTTTGGCGCTGCCGTGTCCGTAAAGGAGGGTGTCCGTTGCGAGCCGTTGCGTATTGATCTTCCGGGCAGCGGGTATGCATGTAACGGCCGGCTGGGGCAGTGGCCTGTCCACTCCGTGGCCCCTGGAAGCGCTCGTCCTGGGGGCGGCCGTCTACGCCCGTCCCGGTGTGCCGTGGGCCCGGCGGGTATTCCGTCGGCCTGGGGGCCGTGATGCTTCTCGGCACCCTGATAGAACCGGTTACATGGGGACGGCGAACACGGTCCCGGCTGACGGCCGCCGCCGTTTCGCTCAACCTCGTGACCGCGGTAACCCTGTTGTGGACTGGGCGCAAGAGGGCAACTAACACACTGTCACCCGCCTAAAACGGCAGTCGCCCGGCTGGACGCCGAAGGCGCCCAACTGCTGTTCCGGTTCGTCGCCGCCTACGAGCGTCGCTCCCTGGGTCCGCTCGCACTGCTCGTTCGAGGACGGGCGCCGTTCCTGGCGGAGCACACCCCCGCCGTCAACGTACTCGACCGGCTGCTGCACCACGCCAGCATCGTCATCACCGCCGGCGAGTCGCAGC
>Ga0307292_10000355_pt1 | contig 15638 bp, 13 predicted proteins | sample ER_DNA_149_FD_194471 | JGI IMG/M metagenome (GOLD analysis project Ga0307292, IMG submission 194471) | Bulk soil microbial communities from the East River watershed near Crested Butte, Colorado, United States - ER_DNA_149 | ecosystem: Environmental > Terrestrial > Soil > Floodplain | place...
GCGCGAGCTTTGCGCCCCGCCCTCGTAAGAGCGGTGTGCTGTGCTGCACCAACAGGATCTCTCGCTTTGCCTCTCGCGCGGATCCACCGGACGGGTGACGAGTCGGACGAATTCCCTGTCCCCCGAACGGAGGACGCCGACCCGTTGAGGGACCTCAGACGCCGAGCCGGTGTGCGACTCGGGCCGCCTCCTGGCGTCCGCCGACCTCGAGCTTGCGGAGGATGTTCGAGACGTGGACGCTCGCCGTCTTCACGCTAATGAACAGCTCGTCGGCGATCTCCTGGTTGGTCCGGCCGGCCGAGAGACCCTGCAGGACCTCGACCTCGCGTGGGGTCAGGCCGTACCGGTCCAGTGCGCCCGGTTCGACCGCCACCTCAGCCGGGGCGAGGTTGATCCGGTGCCACCCCGCCAGCCGCTCACACTCCTGGACCAGCCGGGTGGCGCCGAGGGCCAGGGCGGAGGAACGCGCGTCGCGAAGGGCGTCGATCGCGGCGGCATCGACTCCCGAGTCGAGCCGAGCCTCTGCCTCGCGCCAGCGCGCGTAGGCCCGCGGGAACGGGCGGTTGAGCGCCTCCCAGGCCGCCGCCGTCTCAGCCCAGGTGGAGGGATCACTGGCCAGCTCCAGCCGAGACGTTTCTGCGCGCTGCCACGCGCTCACCGCTTCGACATCGGGCTGCCTCCCTGCGGGCCATGTGCGTGCTCTTTCCAGGGGGTCCCTCAACTTGGCCAGGTGCTTGCGGGACTCAAGGTCTCGATGCGCTTCCGCCTCTGTCGCCAGTGCTTGAAGTCCGAGTGCGACCATTGCTCCTGAGTGCGCCGATTCATCGGTCCCGGTGACCAACTCGATCCCGTCGATCACGAGCTCATACGCCGCCATCGGTCGACCCGCCCACAGCTCGCGCTCTGCCTCGGCTTCGACGAGGTACCGCTGCCAGGCCTCTGGACCGTTTTCGGCGTCGATGATGACGCGGCCCTGTTGGAAAAGCTCGCCAGCCTCGTCCAGCTCGCCTCGGAGCAGGGCAACGCGACCGGCCTGGATGAGGACGGGAACGGACATGATCCCGCGCGGATGATGCGAAAGCGCCTCGGTTACGACAGCCGCAGCGTCGTCGACCTTTCCGGCCAGCCAGAGCGATTCGGCTAGGTTCGCTTTGAGGAAGCTGACCCGCTGTCGAACCAGCCCCTTGCTTGTGAGAACTTCAGACCCCTCATTCACCACGTCGATGATTTCGTCAACGCTTCCGCCCAGGCCAAGTACATGGCTCAGATTCACGTATGCAGTGGCGAGGTCGTCCGGGTTACCTACCTCGGCGGCAATTTCCAACGCTTCTCGCAAGGATGCGACACCGCCGTCGACATCGCCTCGTGTTGCCACGACCAACCCGAGCGCATTCAAAAGCATGCCTTCCTCACGACGTGCGCCAATCGCACGCGCGACCGCGAGTCCACGTCGACACGACTCGTCCGCATCGTCGAGACGCGACCAAGCGGCGCCGTACAGGGCCAGGCCGGCGTGCACACGAGCCGCGAGAATGCTCTCCTCGTCCGGCGGCAGCAACGCGAGCGCCATCCTGAGACTTCGCTCAGTCAGCGGCCCTCGGCCCGCTCGATAGTGGATGAGTCCGAGCCGAGTCAGCAGAGCCGCTCGAGCGCGGGGATCTGTCGTCAGCTGTAGGGCAGCTTCGACAAGGCGAACCGCTTCGCCACTGTCTCCGACCAAGCTCGCTGCCTGTCCGGCATGCTTGAGCAAGCGAACCCGATCGTGGCCCGCATCTGGCACCTGGTCCATGAGCGTCAGAGCGCGTGTGAAATTGGTGTAAGCGTCGGCAAAGGCATACATGCGCTCGGCGGCCCAGCCGGCAGCGACAGAGGCGTCCATGGCGCGCTTGGCATCGCCGGCACCGAACCAGTGGCGGGCCAGCTCCCCCGATACGGCGTCCGCCGCAAGGGAGTCACGCTGGCCGGTCCCCACGCCTTCCGGCGGCTCGAGTGCCTCCGCTACCGCCCGGTGGAGGCGCTGCCGAGCACCGGGCAGCAGTTCCCCGTAAACGACTTCCCCGAATGCGGGATGGCGGAATGCAATTGTCCCGTCGCGCCGTACTTCCACCACATGCTGATCCAGGGCCGGTCTGAGCAGTGTCTCCGTTTGTTCGACAAGCATCCCGACCGTTGCCGCCAGCAGGTTTACCGGTGCCGGGCGGCCGATTACCGCTGCTGAACGCAGCACCGACTGGGTTTCGTTAGGAAGGGCGTGTACGCGGGCGTGGAGGAGCTCGTGCAACGTCACCGGAAGGGCGCTGAGGTCCTGCTTCGCTTGCAGAACAAGCTGTTCGGCGAACAGCGGATTGCCGGCCGACCGCGCCAGTGTGGTCTCGACGAACTCAGGATCGGCCGCGTCACCGGCAAGCTGACGCACCAAACGCGTCGCAGCCTCGATGCCGAGTCGATCGAGTTCCACCCGCTCGGCAATCTCGAGACGAGCCAGTTCGGCCACCCACAGCGCCAACGGCGTGCCCGGCATCACGGCGTCGGCCCGGAGCGTGACGAGGAGGACGGCGCGCTCCGTGCTGAGGTTGGTCGCGAGGAAACGGACGAGATCGAGGGTGGACCGGTCGGCCCAGTGCACGTCCTCGACAACGTGAAGCACCGGCGCCGCGGCCCCGAGTCGGTCAAGGAGGTCCAACACCGACTGGAAAAGTCCCAACTGGGAAGCGGCGGCCAGGTCGGCGGTCCTGGTCAGCGCCGGCGCGATCCCGGGGACCAGTCGGGCCAGTTCAGGTGAGCGCTCCAGCTGCAAGTTGAGCGTCCCGGTGCGGTCCAGCCGGCGCAGCGCCTGGGTCAGAGGCGCAAAAGGCAGCGGGTCCCCTGCCATCGGGACGCACGCCCCGTGGAGAAGCGTCACGTGCTCCCGTTCGATCAGTTCTCTAACCAAGCGCGTCTTGCCGACCCCGGTCTCGCCCGAGATCAGGAGCACGCTGGGATGGCCTGCGGAGGCGCGGCGTACCGCCGCTCGAAGCACCCCGAGGCTGTCGTCACGCCCGACCAACGCCGCCGGTGGACGTCCCACCATCGCCTCATGATGACGGGTCCTCCGGGTCTGCGTCACGCAGAATCTCCGGCCTAAGGCGTGCCTGAGCAGATATAAGGCGCCTGCCCGATGCTCGGGCGCATCGCCAGGTCGCACCCTTTCGGCAGAGCTCAACCACGAGCCCTCACACGCGAAAGGACCTCTGATGACTCGCACCACCCCTCGTACTCGCCGGCTTTCAGCTGCCGCGCTTATCGCGGGAGTCGCTCTGGCGGCCACGGCGACAAACGCCTTTGCGATCGCGGACCCCGGAACCCCGGGCAAAGACGTCCACATCGGCGCGGACAACGACAACGCCTCGAACCCGTTCATCCAGCCGCCCGGCGTCATCGCGCCGCAGCACATGAACGACACCGACCTCCTCTTCGGCCGCGGGAACGCCGACCTCCTGGTCGGCAACAAGGGCGGCGACACGCTGCTCGGCGGTACCGGCCCGGACATCCTCGTCGGCGGCCCGGACCGCGGCAGCGACCGCCGTGACGACGTCCTCGTCTCCGACGACGGCGACGACGTCGCGGTGTGGTCACCCGGAGACGGCAACGACATGGTCGACGGCAATGCCGGCACCGACACCCTCATCGTCGGCCCGGTCCTCACGACCGTCGGCGGCGGGCTGAGGCTCGACACCTGGACCCTGAACCGGGCGATCCCGAAGGTCGACCTCGCCGGCGCCACGAACCAGGGCTGCGAGCTCGTCCCCGTCCCCGACTCCGAGCACCTCGGTGTCCAGTACCTCCTCCGGCTCGACGTCGAAGGCGTGCTGCAGAACACCTTGCGGCTCAAGGAGATGGAAGCCGTGGTGTGCCCCGGCCCGTACGCCGGCACCGCCCGCGTCGCCGACCTCAGCGGCGGCAAGCCGTCCTTCTCGACCGTGCCGCTGTCCGCCGTCCGCGGTCTGGCCGGCGCCATCGTCGCCCCGCTGCGGTAACCGCATACCGCCGCTACCCAAACCACACCGCCCCCACCCCGAGGAGGCTCCCATGTCCGGAACCGTCGACCGAGCCATCGTCATCGGCTCCAGCATGGCGGGCCTCCTCGCGGCCCGGGTGCTGAGCGAAACCTACGCCGAGGTGATCCTTCTCGACCGGGACGACCTGCCCTACGGGCCGGTCGCCCGCAACGGGGTGCCGCACATGCGACACTCCCACGCCCTGCTGGCGCGAGGCAGTGAAGTCGTCGAGGAGCTGTTTCCCGGACTATGTGAATACCTCGTCAGCCAGGGCGCGGCCACCGGCGACGTCCAGGAGACGGTGCGCATGTATGCCGGCCCGCGCCCCACCGCGCCCGGGCGGAACGGACTGCGAGCGTACGCCGTGAGCCGGCCGCTGCTGGAGTGGACGATCCGGGAGCGCGTGGCGGCCATCCCCGGGGTGACCTTCTACGACCGCACCGCGGTTCTCGACCTGGCGTTCAGCGCGGACCTCTCCCACGTGACCGGTGTCGTCCTCACCGGACTCGACGGACCAAACCGGAGCCGCACGTTGGAGGCCGACCTCGTCGTCGACGCCTCCGGGCGGACCTCCCGAACTCCAGAGTGGCTGGAGCGGCGCGGGTACCCGCCGCCGCGTGAGGAGCGCATCCGCGTCGACTACACCTCGGTCACCCGGCGGTTCCGGCGGCGCTCCCTCGACGACACCGGCGGCGCCGCGGCCATCACCCACGGCGCCCTGCCCGGCACACCTCGCGGCGGCATCATCCTGTATCAGGAGAACGACATCTGGATCGTCACCCTGTCGGGGTACGCCGGTGTCCGGCCGCCGACGGAGCTCGCCGAGTTCCGCGCCTACGCCCGGACGCTGTGCGCACCGGTGATCGCCGATGTCATCGACCAGCTGGAGCCGCTTGACGACGGCATCATCTATCGTTTCCCGGCTGACGTCCGGCACCGGTACGAGTGGATGGAGCTGTTTCCCGATGGACTGATCGTGACCGGGGACGCGCTGTGCGCCTTCGACCCGTCGTTCGGGCAGGGCATGTCGGTCGCGGCCGCTGAGGCCATGGAGCTCCGCCACGAGCTCCGGCTTGGCCGCCAACACCTCGCCCGGCGCTTCTTTGCGGCGGCGGCACGACATGTCGACACGCCCTGGACCGTGGTGGTCGGAGCCGGCGCCGCAGCCGCCGGCATCGCGCTCGAGGAGCCCGCCCGAGCGCGGCTCATCAAGCGCTACGTCGCCGCGGTCCGCCAGGCAGCGGCCGACGACCCGGTCGTGGCCGGCGCATTCCTCCGGGTCGCCCACCTCGTGGACCGTCCCGAGCGGCTGCTCGCCCCCCGCGTCGCCGCTCGCGTAGCGGCCGCCTCGCTCGCCCGGCGCAAGGCAGCGACGTCCGGAGTCGGATTCGGGCACGGCGTCCTCCACCCACGCCTGATCTGGCCGGCAATCGGCCCAGCACCAGCTCCGGATCACAGGGGTCCGGTGAGTTCACCCAGAACAGGACATCTCTCATGAAGAAACGCACTCTCGCCGCCGGCGCCGTCGCTCTCGCCACCGCGGGACTGGGCCTCGCCCAGACCTCCAGCGCGGACGCCGGCGGGGGTCGCATCAACTTCGAGCTGCAGCGCTCCCCGGGCATCGCCGCCGCCGGCTGTCTGCCCAACGCGGCCGCCCGGGTCAAGGTCAAGCACGACGGCGCGGTCGAGCGGATGACCATCGACGCGTGGGGCCTGCCCGCCAACACCGAGTTCGACACCTTCGTCATCCAGGTGCCCAACGCCCCGTTCGGAGTGTCCTGGTACCAGGGCGACCTGGAGACGAACCGGCACGGCGTCGCTCACCAGGAGTACGTGGGCCGGTTCAACCAGGAGACGTTCGCCATCGCGCCGAACGTCGCTCCCGCGCCGTCGGTGCACTCCTCGCCGACGCCCGACGCGACGAGCAACCCGGCTTTCGGCCCGATCCACACCTTCCACATCGGTGTCTGGTTCAACTCACCCGCCGACGCCGCCAAGGCCGGCTGCTCGGGTGCGACCACCCCGTTCAACGGGGAGCACAACGCCGGGGTGCAGGTCTTCAACACCGCCCAGTTCCCGGCGACGGCCGGCCCGCTGGGCACCCTCGAGCCCTGACCGACCTTCCCGCGCACGGTCAGGTACGGCGGCGGGACCATTCAGGGGTGGGTGGTCCCGCCGCCAACGCGCGGATCTCGTCCGCGCTCGCATTGCCGCCGGTCACCACCACGGCACAGCGCTGCGGCCGGTCCGGGTCGGCGAGCAAGGCGGCCAGCGCCGCTGCCCCCGCCGACTCCGCCAAGGTATGCGCGTGGCTAGCCAGCAGCGCGGCCGCCGCGTCGAGGTCGTCGTCGTCGACGAGCACGAAGTCGTCGAGCCGGTCGGCGAGAACTCGTTGCGGGAGCGCGTAGCTCGTGCCGGTCGCCAGTCCGCTCGAGCGGGTCCGGCACGGGGCTTGCGCCGGGCGACCCGCCCGAAAGGCCTGGTATGCGGCTGGGGCGGCCGACGACTGCACGGCGACTACGCGGCATACCGGAGCAAGTACCTCCCGCACCACGCAGGCGCCCGACGCGCCGGTCCCACTGCCCACGGGGACATAGACCGCCTCGAGCTCCGGATGGCGTTGCAGCAGCTCCAGGTAGACCGTCGCGTGGCCATGGACAATGGCCGGCTCGTTGCCAGGGTCGACGTAGCGCAGTCCCCGTTCCCCCGCGAGCCGTTTCGCCTCCTCGACCGCCTCGTCCATCGTCGGGCCGTGGACGACGACCTCGCCGCCGAGGGCGCGAACGGCGGCGACCTTGGACGGCGGTGCCGACTCGGGGACGACGATGACGGCCGTGGCGCCCACCAGCCGGGCGCCGTAGGAGACCGACTGCGCGTGGTTGCCCGTGGACGCGGTGACCAGCCCCGCCTCCAGCTCGTCGGCGCCCAGGCTGAGGGCCAGGTTGACGCCGCCCCGGACCTTGAACGCCCCCGTCGGCTGGACGTTCTCGTGCTTGACCACGACAGAGACCCCGGCCACCTCGTCGAGGAGCGGGAACGACCAGGCGGGCGTCGGCGGCAGGTGCGGCGCGATGGTCTCCGCTGCCGCGAGCACGCCTTCGTAAGAGACCTCCACGGCGCCCACACTAGGTGGATGACCGTTCACGACGGCCTGGAGGTGGTCGAGTTCCACGACCGGACGGAGCTGCGCGCGTGGCTCATCCTCCGCGACGCTACGCATCCGGGAGTATGGGTTCGCCTGGCCCGGGCCGGATCTCGGCGGCCGTCCGTGTCGTTCACCGACTTGTTGGAGGAAGGCCTGTGCTTCGGCTGGAGTGAGAGCACCCGCCACGTCGGAGACGACGCGTCCTACCTCCAGCGGTTCACCCCGCGGCGCGGCCGGGGCACGGCCTCCGAACGCAACCGGCGCCTGGTCCACCGACTGTCGGCCGCCGGTCTCATGACGTCCGCGGGTTACCGGGCACTCGGTATGCGGATGCCTGGGGAAGCGGGTTAGCTCAGCCCCGCACCGACGCCCATCGCCGCGAGGGTGGACCGGTACGCATACGCGTTGGAGTGGGGCCAACTGGAAGTTCGACACCACTCGGCTGTGGTGCGCCTTCCAGGTGGCGGTCACCTCGCTCGGCGGCGCTGTGGACAGCGTCGGCGGCGACCGTCGACGTCTCGGCACGCTGTGCCGATGCTCCCGAAAGGCCTGGCCGATCTCGCTGCGCTGCAGGACGGCGTCGTCACGAGCAGACAAGCCCTCAGCGCCGGCCTGACCGCGTGGCACGAGGCTCTTCGGGCCGAGCTTGAGCGCCGCGTCGCCCATCGATGGGGAGTCGTCCTGCGAGATGCGCTTGACGACATCGGCGCCGGTTCCCACAGCGCGCTCGAGGTGCGGTTCGTCCGCGACGTCGTCCGGGCGCACGGGTTACCGGTTCCGCGACTTCAGCGGACCACGATCGCGGGCGTCCACGACGTGGGTTTCGACGAGCATAGGGTCCTCGTCGAGCTCGACGGGCTGGCCTTCCACGCTGATGCATCGGCCCGGCTCAGCGACACCCGACGCGACCGGCGTAGCGCCGGCTTCGGGTGGCTCACTCTCCGCGTGGTCTGCATCGACTTCTCGCTGCACCAGTGCACGACCGCGCTGGACATCGCTACCGTCTTGAGCCTGCGCGGATAGGGCGACACGGCTCGACCGTGCCGCCGCCGCATCTTCCACTGGGGCGACTCTCGCGCCCTCCGGGCGTTCCCCGACGGCTGGGCCGGCTACAGCCCGGCGCCCGGCTCGATGGGCCGCGCCTCCCGAACCCGCCCCAGCAGCGCGATCGACACTGCCGGCAGGATCACCACGGACAGCATGCCGGCGGCCACCATGGCGGCGGCGTCCGCCGAGCTGATGTAGCCGTTGTCCACCGCAATCGTTGTGATGACGACGATGAGTGGTAGTCCGGTGGCCGACATGACGGCGAGTGCCCGGCGTTGGGTGCGTCCCAATGCCTTGCGGTAGCAGAGGAACGTCGGGATCGCCCGGACGACGAGCATCAGCAGGAGAAAGCCCGGCACCGCGAGCAGGGTCGTGGGATTCGCGAAGAGGGACCCGAGGTCGATCCGGGTGCCACTGACGACGAAGAAGATCGGCACGAGCATGCCGAAGCCGATCCCCTCGAGCTTGAACCCGAAGATCGACGAGGCGTCGGACTCGTCCTCCTCGTCGTCGTACTTGGCCGCCGGGATGCGCACTACGACCCCGGCCGCGAAGGCACCGAGGAGGACGTCGATACCGAGCCGGTTCGCCATGGCGGCCAGGACCAGCATGAAGAGCAAGGTGAGTCGGATCGGCAGCTGGGAGCTCGACTGGAGTCCCTTGCCGATGAAACTGACGACGCGCTCTCCCCACGGGCGGTTCGCGAGCCGGGCGGCACCGAGGACGAACAGCCCGAAGATCGCCAGGACGAGGACCGACTGAGCGGTGTCCGCCCCCGTGAGCAACAGGGCCACCAGGACGATCGGCCCGAACTCGCCGATGCTGCCGAGCGCCATCGCATACCGGCCGAGCGGGCTGCGCAGCACGCCGGCGTCGCGAAGCACCGGCAAGAGCGTGCCGAGAGCCGTCGTCGTCAGGGCGAGCGGGATGACGATCTCACCGTGCCCGCCGGCGACAAAGTGCACGACGACGCCGACGATGGCGGCCAGAGCGACCGACATGCCCCAGCTGATGCTGGCCAGGGTGAGTGGGCGTCCACGGATCGTGTCGAGCTTCAGCTCATATCCCGCGAGGAACATGAGCATCGAGAGGCCCAGCGTCGAGAGACCGTCGACCAGGCCGGTCGGCTGGATGAGGTCCAAGACCTGCGGCCCGAGGATGATCCCGAAGGTGATCTCGAGCACCACGGAGGGAATGGCGAACCGGCGGACCGTCGTGACCAGCAGCGGGGCGAGCACCGCGGCGAGGGCGACCAACGTGAGCTGGTAGACGTCCTCCGGGGTCATGACCTGACGCTACCGGCCGGATGCCGCTGACTACGGCGATCTGCGTCGGTATGCGGGATGTCGAGCAGGCGGCCCGTCGACCGGTCAGTCGTCGAGAGTGTCGTAGAACGCCGCCTCCGCGTCGAGGGCGGCGACGATCCGTGGCGTCACCGCGCGCTCAACGGCACCTCCGAACAGCGGCACGTCCACCCGGAGGATGAGGTCCGCATCCATTCGGCTGCCGGAGCCGGCCGGCGCCAGCCGCGCGCTGCCCTCACACGTAACCGGCAGCCCCGAGAACTCGAAGGTCAGCGGTGAACGTGCACCGTCCCCTTCCCGGATCCACTCCTCCATCCGCTCGACGCTCGGCGACGCCGGGAGCCGCGACGTGACCGCCGAGGGCAGCCAGTCGAGGGGAACGTCGGTCGCCACGACGATGCGCACCGCGTCGGCGGTGACCTCGTGCCGGACGACGCGCGTGCCCAGCCCGTCGGCCTCCGAACGGCGCCTCACGGCGTCTTCGTCGGAGAGTGCAGCAAGGACGGCGGCGACCGGCGGCCTCAGGTGGTACGACCGTCCGACCCGTTCCGGCACGCTGCACCTGCCCTCGATCGGTGGGGTGGGGTCAGCGTACGTTGGCCCGGTGAGCAGCCGGGTGGTCGTCATCGGCGCCGGCCTGGCCGGTCTCAGTGCGGCCTGCCATCTGGCCGGAGCCGGCTACGACGTCGTGGTCGTGGAACGGGAGGCAAGCCCGGGCGGCCGAGCGGGGCGGATCGTCCGCGACGGGTACACGTTCGACACGGGGCCGACGGTCATGACCATGCCGGGGCTCCTCGCCGACGTCGTGGGCGCCGCCGGTGCCCGGCTCGAGGACCTGCTGCCCATGGTTCGCCTAGACCCCGCGTACCGCGCGGTCTACGCCGACGGCAGTGTGATCCAGGTCCGGGCCGGACACGACGCGATGCACGAGGAGATCGCGAGCACATGCGGGCCGGCGGATGCTGCTGCCTTCGACGACTTCGTCGAGTGGCTGCGTGACCTGTACGAGCTGGAGATGCCGCACTTCATCGACCGCAACTTCGACTCGCCGCTCGACCTGGTGTCGTCCCCGGCCGTGACTGCGCGGTTGTTGCGGATGGGTGGCTTCCGGCGGCTTGGACCCGTTGTGGCGCAACGCTTTCGCGACGAAAGGCTGCGTCGGCTGTTCAGCTTCCAGGCGATGTATGCGGGTCTGCCGCCGAGCCGGGCCCTGGCCATCTACGCGGTCATCACCTACATGGACTCGGTCGCCGGCGTCTACTTCCCCGAGGGCGGGATGGGTGCAATCCCGGTGGCCATGGCTCAGGCTGCTGTGGCGGCCGGAGCCGAGTTCCATTGGGGGACAACCGCATACGAGGTCCTGCGTGGCCCGAACGGTCGCGTCGCCGCGGTCGACGTAGGCGGCGGCGAGCGGCTGCGGGCCGACGCCGTGGTGTGCACCCTGGACATCCCGGTCGCGTACGAGCGCCTGCTGCCCGGTCTGCGCGGTCCGCGGGCGGTCCGGCGCGGCCGTTACTCGCCGTCCGCGGTCGTCTGGCACGTGGGGGTTGAGGGCGCCCCGCCACCCGTGGCGGCCCACCACAACATCCACTTCGCCCAGGAGTGGGACTCGTCCTTCGACGCGCTGATCGGCGAGCTGCGACTCATGCCCGACCCGTCGCGCCTCGTGACCATCCCCTCGGTCACCGACCCGTCGTTGGCAGCAAAGGGTGGTTCCACCCTTTACGTTCTCGAACCGGTTCCGCACCTCGGCGGCTCCGTCGACTGGGGTCGAGAACGCCATCCGATGCGCGAGAGGCTGGCGAGCTTCCTCGCCACGCATGGCTATCCCACCGACGTCGTCACCGAGGAGCTCGTCACGCCGCTGGAGTGGCAGGCCATGGGGATGGCGTCCGGCACGCCGTTCGCCCTGGCTCACACGTTCTTCCAGACCGGTCCGTTCCGGCCGTCCAACGTCGAACGACGCATGCCGGGCCTCGTCTTCGCGGGCTCGGGGACAGTCCCCGGGGTCGGCGTGCCGATGGTCCTCATCAGCGGGCGGCTGGCCGCCGAACGGGTGCGCTCCTACCTGCCGTTGTCCGATCGTCGGGCTCGGGCGGAGGTCTCGTGACGCAGACCGCCGCCCGGGCCAGCCAGCTGGCCGAGGGGTACCGGCGCGCGGCGCGGATCACCCGTGACAACGGGACGACGTACTACTGGGGCACGATGCTGCTGCCGCCCGAGCGGCGGCGGCACGTCTACGCGGTGTATGCGTTGTGCCGCCTCGCCGACGACATCGTCGACGCGCCGTCGGCGACCATGGATGACCAGGCGGCAGAGACCGGCGTGGCGCTCGCCGCCTTCCGTCACCAGGTCGCAGACGTGCTCGACGGCGGCCCCACCGACGACCCAGTCCTCGCGGCGATCGGCGACTCGTTCGCCCGGTGCGCGATTCCGCGCGAGAACGTCGACCGGTTCTTCAATGCGATGGCGCAGGACCTCACGGTGGCGACGTACGAGACGTGGGAGGACCTCGTCGCCTACATGGAGGGATCCGCGGCGGTCATCGGCGAGATGATGCTGCCGGTGCTGCGGCCCCGATCGCCGGAGGCCTTTGAGCCGGCCCGGGCCCTGGGTTTCGCCTTCCAGCTGACCAACTTCCTGCGCGACGTCGGAGAGGACCTGGACCGCGGGCGGGTCTATGTCCCGCAGGTGGACCTCCGCCGGTTCGGCGCGGACCCCTGGAAGCGACGCGTCACGCCGGAGTGGCGGGAGGTGATGCGGTTCGAGATCGCCTGGAACCGGGAGCTCTACGCGCAGGCGGATGCGGGCATACCCCTGCTGCCGACGTCCTCCGCGCGGTGCGTGGCCACCGCCCGAGAGCTGTACGCCCGGATCCTCGCCAAGATCGAGGCCCGGGACTACGACGTGTTCACCGGACGAGCCCGCGTTGCATCATGGAGCAAGGCGACCACGTCAGCCCGGATCCTCGCCGCCGGGCCACCACGGCAGAAAGGGCACTCGTGACCGCAGGGAACCGCACGACGAGCCGGATCAGGGGCGAGATCCGCAAGCGAGTGCCGATCCAGAACGTGCCGACGGTGCCGCACGAGGACCTCCGCAGCACCTGGAAGCAGGCCCGGCCGGGCCGGATCCGAGCGTCGTTCGACGTGGCGCAGTCCCAGGACCCCGGCGGCTGGTACGTCGTGGCTCGCAGCGAGGCCGTCGGCCGGAAGCGTTCGGTGACACGCACCGTCGCCAGCCGCGAGATCGTCCTGTGGCGGGACGAGTCTGGGACGCTCATGGCCGGTCCCGGCACCTGCCCGCACCTCGGCGCGCTGCTCGACGACTGCGAGGTCATCCGCGGCGACGTCGTGTGCCGGTGGCACGGGATGGCGCTCGGCGCCTCGGGTGAGGCGGGCTGGAACCCCGTGGTGGCCTACGACGACGGAGTGCTCGCCTGGGTGCGGCTGCCCACATCGGGGGAGACGCCGACCGACCGGCCGACCCTGACCGACCGGCCGCCGCTCGACGGTTCCATCGCCGCCGTCGTCGAGATCCCCGGCGTCTGCGAGCCGCAGGACATCATCGCGAACCGGCTCGACCCGTGGCACGGGGCGTGGTACCACCCGTATGCGTTCAGCCACCTCGTCGTCGACGACGACGCGAGCGACGACAAGGTGCTGGTGGTCGACGTGACGTTCCGGCTGACCCCGCGGCTCGGGGTGCCGGTGCGGGCGGAGTTCGCCTGCCCGGACGCGCGGACCATCGTCATGACCATCGTCGACGGCGAAGGCGCCGGGAGCGTGGTGGAGACGCACGCCACGCCGATCGGGCCGGACCCGTGGGGTCGCCCGCGCACGATGATGACCGAGGCGACGATCGCCTATTCGCCGCGTACCGGCTTCGACGTCGCGCGGCGGGTCCAAGCGCTGGTCAAACCGCCGATGAAGCGGACCGCCGCCCGCCTCTGGGTGGACGACATGGCGTACGCCGAGCGCCGCTACCTGCTCCGCGCCCGCGGCGACGACTTCGGCGCGTGACCGCCTCTGGAAGATGAAAGCGCGCGGCGGAAGCGCGGGACGATGCGGTGCCGTCCCGTCATCGGCACCGTCCACAGCTCGTGTCCACGCAGGCCCCACCGGGCTAGGTGGGCGTTGGCCGCCATCCACCCGGTGGTCGCCGCCCGCTCCATCAACGCCACGGGGTAGTCGCACCGGATCGCGTCGCCCGCGAGCGTGACCCGCGCATCCGGCGTCCGGACCTCGGGACGGTCCGTCCACGGTTCGGTACCGACCAGCGGGCAGTCGTCGCGCACCAGCCACTCCTCGTGGACCACCGTCGCCCGGTCGAGCTCGGGGTGCAGCTCTCGGAGCTGATTCCGCAGCTCGACCCGCAGGGCCGCCTCGTCGATGCCGTTGGGCAGCGCGTATGCGTGCAGCTCGACCACGCTGCCCCGCCGGGTCCGGGCCCACCGCGCGGCGCCCGCCTCGAACAGGTGCACCGCAGAGACGTTGTCCAACGGGCCGAACCCGCTCGTCGCGAGGAACGGCGGCGTCCCCTCGCGAACCGGCCGGTCGAACCACAGCCGCCACACCGCAAAGGCTGGTGCGGCGCGCCGCTCGCCGACCCGCGTACGCCACGGGTCATTCCCCAACCACGCCGCCGACGCCACGAGTCGCTGCAGCGGTGCCTGGTCGGTGGCCACGACCACGGCGTCGGCCTCGACGGTGGCGCCGTCCTCGAGATGAACCCCCACTTTCTCGCCGCGGTCCTCCAACGCCGTCGCCGCCATCGGCATGACAACGCGCACCCCGAGCCCCTCGAGATGGCGCCCGAGCGGTGCCCACAGCGCGGTGTCGTAGTCGTCGTACGGCACATCGAAGAGCAGCCCCTCGGCGGAGCCGAGGAAGTACGTGTGGAACATCGCCACGAGCTCGCCGCCCGAGAACTCCCGCGGGTCCGCGAAGAACGACCGCGCGAACACCTCGAGCGCGAGATGCCGTGCGCCGTGAGGGAAGCGGAGCTCGTCGAGCACATCCGCCGCGCTCCGTCCCGCGTAGTCCTCGTACGTGCGCGGGAACGACACGTCGAGCAGTCCGAGGGCGGCGTCGGCGTCCACTCGGGTCAGGTCCCGCAGGGTGAAGCTCGGACTGCGGGCGACGAACGCCATGAGGTTCAACGGGGGCCGGGTCGGCAGACCGGCGAACGAGTCGGTATGCCCCCCGGCCAGCACCAGTGGGTAGTCGGGCACCGGTCGAAGCCGCGCGAGCGTCGGGTCGGTCCGCCGGAGCAGCGCACGGAGGTTGTAGTACTGCCGGAAGAAGGCGTGGAACCCGCGGCTCATCGTGGTCGCGCCGCCGTCGACCTCCACCGGCCAGGCCCGCACCCGCCCGCCCAGCGTGGGCGCCGCCTCGACCATGGTGACCGCCACGCCGCGTTCGGCCAGTCCGGTCGTCGCCGCCAGCCCCGCCAGGCCGCCCCCGACGACGAGCGCCGTGGGCTGCCGGTCCAGCCGTCCGGCGCTGTCTGGCGTCGGCGGCGGGTGGCGTACCGCCCGGGCATCACGGCCGGGCACCCAGCGGTCCCGGTGGCGCCGCACGCGCATCATGCCGGGCGGCGCCCGTGGAACGTGTGGATGATCCCCCGCTGCCACCCGCGCACCGACCGCGTCCAGACGTCCTCGAACCCGGCGTCGACCATGCGCTGCATCACGGCCTCGACCGAGTCCATGTCCATGACGCTCCGCCAGAGGTACTGGTACAACCGGGTCTGTCGCGACGTGAGCCAGCCGAGAGGCACGACGACGCCGTGGCACACCGCGGTCCACACCGCCTGCGACACCGGGCGTCCGGCGACGGAGTACTCCTGGATCACCACCCTCCCGCCCGGCGCAATGAGGCCGTGCAGCGACCTCAGCAGGCCATCGCGGTCGGACACGTTGCGCAGCAGGTATGCGGCGAACACCGCGTCGGGTGCCTCGAATCCGGTGTCGTAGCACACCTGCTCCAACGCTTCGGCGCGTCCCTGCTCGAACCGGACCCACCCGGGCCACGGCTTGCGCCCCGCCTGCGCCAGCATCCCCACCGAGCCGTCGACCCCCAGCACCTCGGCGCAGACTCCAGC
>Ga0307292_10000358_pt1 | contig 15598 bp, 12 predicted proteins | sample ER_DNA_149_FD_194471 | JGI IMG/M metagenome (GOLD analysis project Ga0307292, IMG submission 194471) | Bulk soil microbial communities from the East River watershed near Crested Butte, Colorado, United States - ER_DNA_149 | ecosystem: Environmental > Terrestrial > Soil > Floodplain | place...
GGTTGTGCAGTTCGTGGCCGAGGAGGACGTCGACCCGACGTACTTCAACAAGACCTACTTCCTCCAGGCCGACGGGCCGGGTGTCAAACCCTACGTGCTACTGCGTGATGCCTTGATCAAGAGTGGTCAGAGTGCAGTCGTCAAGGTTGCGCTCCGGTCCCGGGAAGCCTTGGCGTTGATCCGCCCCAAGGATGGTGTCCTGCTCATGCACACCATGTTGTGGCCAGATGAGCTTCGGGACGGATCATTTGCCGCTCCACCAGAAGACGTCACGGTGTCCGATGCGGAGGTCACGATGGCGCAGTCCTTCATCGATGCGCTGGCGGGCGACTTCAATCCCGAAGATTTCACAGATTCCTATCGCGAGGCGCTGGAAGCCCTGGTGCAGAGCAAGGCCGAGGGCGTCCCGCTTGCCGAGGAGCCGGAGGCGCCGCAGGAGGCGGAGGTCGTCGATTTGGTGGCTGCGTTGCGAGCTTCGGTCGAGGCTGCCAAGAAGCGGCGGGAAGAGGCTGAGAGCGCCAAAGCCATGTAGCCGCTGACGTCGGCGCGACCTTGTTTTCCGCTGCGCCCGCGATCATCTGACCCTTTGGGTAGGAGGTCGCGGGCGTCTTTGTGCGCGCCTTGCCGGCTGCCAGGGATTTCATCTCTCCTAACCCCGCTGGGTCTTGCTGTGCATCCGAGCGGTACCGCTGATGCGCAAAAGGGTCACATCACAGGATTAATAACAGGAGGTTTGGAATGAAAACACTCCGTCGGTTGCTCGGTTTCGGCGGCGCCGCGGCTCTGTCAATCGGCTTCATGTTCATCGGCGTCGGCTCCGCGCAAGCAGCGGACAAGGCCACTGTGTCGATCTTGCACGGCGTACCGGGCGCCACTGTTGACGTGTATGCCAACGGCAAGGCGCTACTGAAGAACTTCAAGCCCGGCACCCTCACTGATCCGCAGATGCTGCCAGCAGGGTCGTACGACCTCAAGGTGGTGAAGGCCGGTGACGTCCCGGACGGCGATGCGATCGTCGAGGCCAATAACGTCAAGGTTCCGGGCGGTGCCAACATCACTGTCGTTGCGCACCTCACGGCGAAGGGGAAGCCGGCGCTGACGCCGTACGTCAACGATGTGTCCATGATTTCTCCCGGAGAGGCCCGGGTCATCGTCCGGCATGATGCTGCCGCGCCCGCAGTCGACGTACGGGCTGGCGGAAAGCCAGTCTTCACTGACCTGACCAATCCCAAGGAGGATTCGGCTGAGGTGGCAGCGGGAACGATCAAGGCTGACGTCGTCCTTGCTGGGACCAAGAAGGTCGTGATCGGACCAGCGTCGCTGACGTTAGGTGAGGGAACGACGACCATCGTGTACGCCTGGGGCTCGGCGAAGGACGACAATCTGAAGCTTGCTGTCCAGACCATCAAAGGTATGCACGGCAATCCGAATGGTGTTCCAGGCGGTACGGGAGGACAGGCCGCATCCGTACCTGGAACCTCCGTAGCGGCGGCCGCGCTGCTCGGCTTGGCCGTTATGGGCGTAGCGGTCGCTAGTCGCCGTTTGGCGAAGCAGCGCGCAACCATCAGGTGATTTCTCGACTGACACGGCAAGGCGGTCGGCTTTGGCTGGCCGTCCTCGTCGTGTCAGTGCTGCTGGCTGCTGCGGCGGTTTGGGTTCTTGCCGTCGGCAGTCGTGGCTACGTGGTGGCTGGTGTGGAATCTGGTGATCCTGCAGAGTTGTCGCCACCGGTTAGCCAACCTTCACCGGTCAGCAGTGCTTCCGGTCGGGAAGGACAGCGAGATGAGAGGGTTCCCGATTGGCCAACGCACCAGGCCACACCGCCTCCGGCCGACGGCAGCCGCGCAGGCTCGCCTCGTCAGTTGGCCGTCCCCCGGCTGGCTCTGGAGATGCCGATCGTGCCGATGAAGGTCGACGGCGCCGGTGCGATGGCGTTGCCCCCGAAACCCACCGAGATCGGCTGGTATGCATATGGCCCGAGGCCCGGCGATCCGCAAGGATCGGCGGTCCTGGGCGGCCATCTCGATAGCCGCGAATATGGCATTGGGCCTTTGGCCGTCTTGCGGCGGCTGCGTGACGGCGACGTGATCGTGGTCCGAACCACGACGGGTCGCGAAACCTTCCGCGTGACTTCCATCCGGATGATCCGCAAGCAGGCGCTGCCGCTGCGCACACTCTTTGACAGAGACGGCCAACGACGCCTGCGCATCGTCACCTGCGGGGGCCCCTACATCCGCTCCCGAGGCGGATACCAAGACAACCTTGTCGTTACCGCGATCCCAGATGGGAGAACTCCTCCGGATCGACGGGTGCCTCGCGCGGCGCCCGGTAGGGTTCAGGGGTGACCGACGGGAACCCAGCGGACACCGAGATGAGGGCCCGAAGGGTCGACTGGCGCAATGCCAGTGACTCGGATCTCGCGGCAGGCTTCGCCGATGGGGACGACTCATGCTTGGAGGAAAGCTTCAGGCGGTGGGGTTCGTTGATCTACACCATCGCGTACCGCGCACTCGATAGCTCGAGCGAAGCCGAGGACATCACCCAGCAGGTGTTCGTGGGGGCGTGGCAGGGGCGTACCAGCTACCAAGAGTCCAAAGGGAGTCTGCCCGGCTGGCTGCTGGGCATCGCTCGACACCGCATTGCGGATCGGCAGCGTGCACGTGCCCGGGATCTGAAGGTAGTAAGGGCCGCTACCAGCCAGGCGAACGTCAAGGTTGAGTCCCAGCCACTCGTCACACTCATTGATCGACTGGTGCTCGTCGAGGAGATTCAGCGATTACCGCATCCGCGCGGCACCATCCTCCGAATGGCTTTCTGGGAGGGACAGAGCTATTCCCAGATCGCCGAGCGACTGCAGTTGCCCTTGGGCACCGTCAAGAGCCATGCCCGGCGAGCTCTCCGGCAGTTACGAGTCCGGCTCGAGGAGGTGACGTCGTGGTCCACGTGAACAGCGCTCTGCTCGCCGGTCATGCCCTGGGCCAAGACGATGCCCTGGACGCCGCGGACCAGGAACATCTCGCTAGCTGTAGCCACTGTCGAGCAGAGCTCGACCAATACCGACGCGTCGTCACCCTCGGCCAAGGAACTCAAGCCTCCGAGACGCCGACCCCACCGCTTGATCGGATCTGGCGGTCGATCCAAGCAGAGCTCGCACCCACCTCGGCCACCGAAGAGATAGCCGCCACGAAAACCATGGTGGCCGATTCCGCACCTTCGCTGACCGCGAACGACAGGCCCGCGAGCGATGTGCCGGGGAACGATGAGACGGCGAACGACAAGCCGCTGAGCGTTGTGGCGGGGAGCGATGAGACGACAGATGCTGGGGGAGCGAAGCCGATCCCTGGCCGCAGGAGGAAGTGGTGGCCGATCGTCGCAGCTGCCGCCGCACTTGGACTCGTCGTTGGTGCCGGAGCCACGGTGATCATCAACCGCAACGATGTCCAAGTCGCAGCCAGTACTGCGCTGAGCGCGCTGCCTGGGCACACAGGACACGGCACGGCCGAGCTGCTGCGCACCCCTAACGACCCGGAGCTTCGGGTGAGCGTTGACGGGCCACAGCCGGCTGATCGCTATCGCGAAGTTTGGCTGATCAACAGCGACGGACAACGCATGTACTCTCTCGGTGTGTTGCCGGAGAGCGGCACGGCCACGTACCCGCTGCCGACCCTCCTCGCTAACGGCCTGGATGGCTTCACCATCGTCGATGTGTCGATTGAGCCGTACGACGGAAACCCCAAGCACTCCCGCAACAGCCAGGTTCGAGGAACTCTGCCCGAGTAGCGAGGGTCGTGCCGCGAGTAGCGTGGCTTTGTGGATGCCGTGATCAAAGTCCCTGCTCCCGTTAACGACGTCGTCCGGTCGTACGCACCCGGCTCGGCCGAGCGGGCCAGACTCGAAGTAACGCTCGATGAGCTGTCCAACACCGATCCGATCGAGCTAACCGCCACCATCGATGGCGTGAGCAAGCCGGCCTCTGGCGACGCCTTCGAGGTCACCATGCCGTCCGAACACTCTCACGTCCTGGGCCATGCGGCTCACGCAACGCGGACCGATGCGACGCAGGCCATCGATGCCGCACTCGCTGCGGCTCCGGGATGGGCAGAGCTGGGCTTTGAGCAGCGGGCAGCGGTGTTCCTTCGTGCCGCAGACCTGCTGGCCGGACCGTGGCGGGACACGCTGAACGTCACGACGATGCTGGGTCAGGGCAAGACCGTGCAACAGGCCGAGATCGACGCAGCCTGCGAGCTGATCGATTTCTGGCGGTTCAACGTCGCCTTCGCCCGCCAGATCCTCGCCGACCAACCGATCTCATCGTTGGGCGTATGGAACAGGGCTGACTATCGGCCACTCGAGGGCTTTGTCTATGCGATCACTCCGTTCAACTTCACCTCGATTGCGGGCAACCTGCCGACCTCGCCAGCCCTGATGGGGAACGTCGTCATCTGGAAACCGAGCCCGACTCAGCAATATGCCGCGCACTTCATCATGCGGCTGTTGGAAGCCGCGGGTCTGCCGCCTGGTGTGATCAACATGCTCCCTGGTGATGGGCTGGAGGTCTCAGAGGTCGCGCTGCGTCATCGTGATCTTGCCGGCATCCACTTCACCGGCTCGACGAAGACCTTTCAGCATTTGTGGCAAAGCGTCGGCGCCAACATCGCCGGCTATCGCACCTATCCCAGGCTCGTGGGGGAGACCGGCGGCAAAGACTTCGTGCTTGCTCATACCGGCGCGAATCCTGATGTGGTGCGTACGGCGCTGGTCCGTGGGGCGTTCGAGTACTCCGGGCAGAAATGTTCCGCCGCGTCCCGGGCGTACATTGCGCGCAGCGTTTGGAACACGATGGGTCAGGAGTTGATCGAGGCCACCGAAAATTTGAGCGTGGGCGACGTCCGAGATCTTTCCAACTTCACGTCCGCGGTGATCGACCAACGTGCCTTCACCAAGCACGCTGAGGCGATCGCCCGAGCCCGTAATTCCACAGATGCGACGATCATCGCCGGTGGTGAGACCGACGACCGCGAAGGGTGGTACGTCCGACCGACCTTGATCATCTCCGACAATCCGAGGAACGACATCTTTCGCACGGAATACTTCGGGCCCATCCTCGGCATCCACGTCTACGACGACACTGACTTCGACGCGATTCTCGATGAAGTTGATCAAGCGTCTCCGTACGGCCTCACCGGCGCGATCATTTCCGATGATCGCTGGGCCATCGATCGTGCCAGCCGCCGACTGCGGCATGCTGCTGGAAACTTCTATGTCAATGACAAACCCACCGGCGCGGTCGTCGGCCAGCAGCCGTTCGGTGGCTCTCGGGCCTCAGGGACGAATGACAAGGCCGGCTCGATGTGGAACCTGATCCGCTGGACCAGTCCGCGCTCGATCAAGGAGACCTTCACCCCGCCAACCGAGATCGATTATCCCCATATGGGCTAGATCGGTCTCGGTGGGCACTAGTCCAGTCGCTCGCCAGCCAGCCAGCGATCGCCGACTTCCTGCTGGGTCCGATATCCGGCGATGACCGCAGGCGCCGTGGCTTCCTCGAGTTTCCGACCGAGCAGCGGGATCGCGACCTTGAGCTCGCCAGCAATGTCGACCACACTGCCTCGACCTCCAGGTTCAAGCCGCATCGTTGCCTTGAAGCCGACCGGCTGGCCGAGCACGGTCATCGTGATAGCTCCAACACGTGAGCCATCGGCCGAACCGTTGCCCCAAGCGACTTCCTCGTTGACCGTGACAGTCGGCCCAGTGAACCTTGCCGCCGACTCTGGCGCTGGCAAGGTCCGAGAGGTCTTGGTGACCGAGCCCTCCACGGAAGCGTTGTAGCTGAGCGACTCACTGGCGACGCACACCTCGTCAAGGAACTTCTGGTTGGTCATCATCGCGTAGACGTCGGCCGGCACGGCGCCAAACTCCAGGTGGCTCGAGATCTGCATGCCGCTCATGATGTCATCGACTGGACCGCCGCCGCGGCCCACGGGGCTAATGTCGGAGGTAGTCGCACAGCGGGGTGCGGCGACGCATTGATCGGATGGACGACGTGACAATTTTCGAGGTCGAGCTGGAGCAGGAGAAGGAGAAGACTCAGAAGATCGCTCAAGTAGCGGCTCGCGGCGCAAGCATTGCCGCCGAGCTTGGTCACGACCCAGCCGCGGTTCAGGCTTTCCTGCGTCACTACTTCCGGCATGTTGATGCGGTCGACGTCGATGAGCGCAGCGTCGCAAACCTCCTCGGCCTCGTGGAAAGCCATTACCGAGCAGCGATGCACCGCCCCCCTTCTCGCGCTGTGATCACCATCAGAAAGCCCAGTCAGTCCGATGACGGATGGACCGCCGGCGCGACGGTTGTACAAATCGTCACCGACGACCGGCCTTTCCTCGTCGACTCAGTCACGATGGAGGTGCTACGCCAAGGCTGGAGTATCCGCGAGGTGTTCCATCCGCAATTCCTCGTGCGGCGCAATGTTGAGGGCAAGCTGCTCGGCATCGTCAGCACCAGCGACGCGGACCACGATCCGAGCGTGGTCCCCGAGTCATGGATGCATGTGGAAATCCTGCCGCCCCCTCGGACGGAGAGCCGCGAAACGCTTATTCCGGAACTGGAGCAGGGGCTGCTGGAGGTTTTGCGGCTCGTCGAAGATGCGGTCCAGGACTGGCAGAAGATGATCACGCGGTCCGAAGAGACCATTGAGATGCTCAGAGATCCCCAATTCATCAATGGTCATGCGGATCAAGCTGCGCTGGCCTGCGAACTGCTCAGCTGGCTGAATACCAACCACTTCACATTCCTGGGCTACCGCGAATACGACGTGATCACCGAGCAGTCTGGCATCGAGTTCAAAGTTCGTCCTGGCACAGGCCTCGGCATCTTGCGGGCAGACCGGGATCTACCCGGCACCTTCCACGCGATCCCGCAACCCAACGGCACTCCCGAATTGATGATCATCACCAAGGACAACCAGAAATCCCGGGTGCACCGGCCGGCGTACCTCGACTACATCGCCTTCCGCATCTTCGACGCGAACGAGCGAGTCATCGGTGAGCGGCGCTTCCTTGGTCTGTTCTCTTCCTCGGCATACTCAGAGAGCGTTGCGCGCGTTCCCGTGCTCCGCCAGAAGGCCGCCGCGGTCATCCGGCTTTCGGGTTACAGCGAGCACAGCCACGGCGGCAAGGCGATCATGGATGTGCTCGAGACCTATCCGCGCGATGAGCTGTTCCAGACCCCGCTGGCCGAGTTGGCCGCCGTCGTCGAGAAGGTCGCTCACCTCAAGGAACGCCGCCAGGTACGGATGTTCGTACGTCGGGATCCGTACGGGCGTTATCTGTCCTGCCTGATCTATCTACCCAGAGATCGATACACCACCTCGGTACGTCGCCGGATGGAGAACCTTCTGCTGAGCGCACTCGGCGGATCCTCGATCGGGTACACGGCCCGGGTCACCGAATCGGTGCTCGCGAGGCTCCATTTCGTCGTACGCATGCCAGTCGGCGCGACGTTGGGCGAGATTGACGTGCGCTCCCTGGAGCGGGAACTGACCCTGGCGACCCGCTCCTGGGATGACGAGTTCGCGGACTTGATCGTCGGAATCGATGATGCGGACCGGCTGGTCGCGCTCGTGGCGGCAGTACCCGAGGGCTACAAGGAGGACTACACCGCCCGACAGGCGCTCAAGGATCTGACCGAGCTGATCGCCCTCACAGGTGAGAATGAGACGTCGATGGCCATGTATGTCCCGGACCGGCCTGACGATGAAGCGGACTTGCGGCTGAAGATCTTCCGGCGGGAGGAGTCTTTGTCACTGTCGAAGATCCTGCCCCACCTGTCCTTGCTTGGCGTCGACGTGATCGACGAACGACCGTACGAGCTGGCCATTGGCGACGGCGAGCGTGGATTTATCTATGACTTCGGCGTTCAGGTGCCAGGCGGCGCCGACGCGGTCCAGGGTCGCTGGACGTTCGAAGCGCGGCAGCGTTTCATGGCTGCGTTTTCGGCGTCCTATGCCGGCGAGAGCGAGCCCGACAGGTTCAATGCGCTGATCATGAGCGCCGACCTGGACTGGCGTGAGGTGAGCTTGCTGCGGTCCATCGGCCGCTACCTCCGACAGGTCGGCATCACGTACAGCCAGAGCTATTTCGCCCAGGCGCTGAGCAGCAACGTCGACATCGCCCGGCACCTCGTCCAGCTTTTCCGGACGCGTTTTGATCCGAAGAGTGGTCTCGATCCCAAGGCGCGTGGCGTAGCTGCCACCGAGTTGGTGGACAAGATCAAGAGGGCGCTCAACGACGTTGCCAGCCTTGACCATGATCGAATCGTGCGGTCTTTCCTGGCCGTAATCCAGGCCGTGGTGCGTACGAACTTCTACGTTGCGGGCTGCCAAGCCATCGCACTGAAGTTGTTGCCAAGACAGATCGCGGAGCTGCCTGAGCCTCGTCCAGCATTCGAGATCTTCGTCTATTCGCCGCGTATGGAGGGCGTCCATCTGCGGTACGGTCCGGTCGCCCGGGGCGGCATCCGCTGGTCGGATCGCGCGGAGGATTTCCGCACCGAGGTGCTGGGCTTGGTCAAGGCGCAGATGGTGAAGAACACGGTGATCGTCCCAGTCGGGGCCAAGGGCGGGTTCTACTGCAAGCGTTTGCCGGAATCCCGCGAGCGGGAGGCCTGGCTAGCCGAAGGTCTGGCGTGCTATCAGCTCTTCGTGACGAGCTTGCTGGATGTCACCGACAACATCGTGGGCGGTGTCGTGGTGCCCCCGGTTGATGTCGTTCGCTACGACGGGGACGATCCGTACCTGGTCGTTGCAGCCGACAAGGGAACCGCTACCTTCTCCGATGCCGCCAACAAGATCTCAGTCGATGCCGGATTTTGGCTTGGTGACGCGTTCGCCTCCGGCGGCTCGGCCGGCTATGACCACAAGGCCATGGGCATTACCGCTCGAGGCGCTTGGGTGTCGGTGTGTCGACACTTCCGTGAGATGGATCTTGATCCCGAGACGACGGATTTCACCTGTGTCGGAATCGGCGATATGAGCGGCGACGTCTTCGGCAACGGAGTGTTGCTGAGTAAGCATCTCAAGCTGGTGGCAGCCTTTGATCATCGGCACATCATGATCGACCCGCAGCCCGATCCGGCACGCAGCTGGGAGGAGCGTGCCCGGCTGTTCGCACTGCCGCGCTCCAGCTGGGCCGACTACGACACCAGCTTGTTGTCGGAGGGTGGCGGCGTCTTTCCTCGCAGTCTGAAGTCCATCGTGATCACCAAGCAGATGCGCACCGCCCTCGGCATCGACAAGTCGGTAGAAGCACTGACACCTGCAGAGTTGATCAAGGCGTGCCTGAGGGCTTCCGTCGATTTGCTGTGGAACGGTGGCATCGGGACCTTCGTCAAGGCGCTGACCGAAACCAACGACGTGGTCGGCGACAAGGCCAATGACGCGTTGCGGGTCGACGGCTGTGAGTTACGCGCCAAGTGTGTCGGAGAGGGCGGAAACCTTGGTCTGACGCAACTCGGCCGGGTGGAGTACGCGGAGAAGGGCGGCCGGATCAACACCGACTTCATCGACAATTCGGCCGGGGTCGACACGTCTGATCATGAGGTCAACATCAAGATCTTGCTGACCGGGGAGGTGGCTGCCGGTCGGCTGTCACCGGAGGACCGCGACCAGCTTCTCGCGTCGATGACCGACGAGGTGGCCCAGCTGGTGCTCAAGGACGACTACGACCAGAACTTGGCCCTAGCCAACGCGGTGTACCAGTCAGCGTCGATGGCCGGTGTTCACGAAGACTGGATGGAGCGGCTGGAGAGCCAAGGATTGGTCGATCGGGAGATTGAGTTCTTGCCGTCCACCGAGGCGATGGAGATGAGGCGCAGCAACCACAAGGGCTTGACCTCGCCAGAGCTTGCGACACTGCTCGCGTACACCAAGATCGTTCTCGAGGACGAGATCTTGGCATCCGACATGCCCGATGATCCTTACCTGGTGGACCGCCTGATCGAGTACTTCCCAACGGCGATGCGGCAGCACTATGCCGACCAGATGCGAACACACCGGCTGCACCGGGAGATCATCGCCACAGTTGTCGTCAACGAGTTCGTCAACGAGTCCGGCATTACCTGCTTCCATCGACTGTCGGGGGAGACCGGGGCGGGAGCGGCAGATGTCATTCGGGCGCAGATCGCGGCGCGCGCGATCTTTGCCGCTAATGATCTTGACAAGGCCGTCGCCGCACTTGATCACCGAATCAATGCCCAGATGCAGACCGTGCTCCGGATGGAAGTGCGCACCCTGGTCGAGCGCGCGACCCGTTGGCTGATCAACAATCGGCGGCATCCGATCGATATCGGTGCCACTGTTGCCCAGTTCACCGAGGGAGTGCGGGTCGTCCAACAGGCCTTACCGACAACCCTGGCTGGACGCGAGAAGGAGGCGTTCGAGCAGCGGCTCAAGAGTTATCTAGCGGCCGGCGTACCCGATGAGCTGGCGACGGCGATCGCGGTGCTACCTCCGGCCTATGCGGCGCTGACCATCGAGCATACGGCCGCAGAGTCCGGCATCGATGTCTTGAAGGTGGCGGAGGTGCACTTCACCCTCGGTCAGCGTCTCGGACTCGACCGGCTCTTGAGCCGCATCATCGAGCTGCCACGTGACGATCGGTGGCAGACGATGGCCCGGGCAGCGCTCCGCGACGATCTGCACGCGGTGCATGCTCAGCTCACAGCGGAGGTGCTCGGCGCGAACGGGAGCCTCACCAAGAGTGCCAAGGACGTCGTCCTTGGTTGGGAGAAGTCGAACGCAGCGGTGATCGACTCGGTGAAGACCCTTCGCTCGATTACCAGCGCTCGTGCCGAGCTAGCTCGAATGTCGGTCGGTCTTCGAGTTGTCCGCCGTCTGCTTTCCAGATAGTTGTGAGGGATGCGGATTGACCTGCATACGCACTCCTTGATCTCCGACGGGACTGACACGCCGGCTGAGCTGGTGCGCAAGGCCCAGGGGGTTGGCCTCGATGTGGTAGCGCTGACCGACCACGACACCTTTGACGGTCTCGATGAGGCAGTTGCAGAGGGAGACCGGCTCGGAGTCGGCGTACTGCGCGGGATGGAGCTCTCCTGCTCGCGGCGCGGCAACAGCGTGCATGTCCTCGCGTACGGGGCGGATCCGGCCAATCCGGGGCTAAGCGCTGAGATGGCAAAAGTCCGCGATGGCCGGCTGGGAAGGCTGGCAGGCGTTTTGGAAAGGTTGGCCGAACTGGGTGTTCCGGTTAGCGAGGCAGAAGTGATGGCTCAGGTGGGCAACAGTCCCTCGGTTGGTCGTCCACACATCGCCGACGCGCTGATCAAGGCCGGGCACGTGCGCGATCGTCAGGAGGCGTTCGACCGCTTCCTGGCTGACGGAGGACCGGCTCATGTACCGCGCTACACCATCGACGTGGAACGCGGAATCGACCTCGTGCATCAGGCGGGTGGGCTGGCGGTGATTGCGCACCCTTGGGGTCGTGGTCGCGAGCACCTGCTTCCGCGGGGTGTGCTGACAGCGCTGACCCGCGATCACCAGCTGGATGGCATTGAGGTAGACCATCAAGATCATGACCCTGACATCCGGATGCGGCTACGCGCCTTGGCCGACAGCCTTGGGCTGCTGGCCACCGGGTCGAGCGACTATCACGGCACCGGCAAGCTTGATCATGAGCTGGGCTGCAATACCACTGATCCGGAGGTCTTCGCCGAGATCCAACGACGGTTGTCGTGAACCGAGGACGCACTGCGGAAGCCACCGTAATTGCCGTGGCAAACCAGAAGGGTGGCGTCGCCAAAACAACGACCGTCGCATCGCTGGGCGCGGCGTGGTCGCAACTCGGCCAGCGGGTGCTGATCGTTGATCTTGATCCGCAGGCGTGTCTGACATTTTCCGTGGGCTATGACCCGGAGTCGATGAGCTGCTCGGTGCACCAGGTGCTGGTCGACCAGGTGGCTGCGGAGGATGCCGTATTGAGCACCGAAGAAGGGCCGGATCTGCTGCCTGCCACCATCGAGCTGGCGCTGGCCGAGCAGCTGCTAGCGAGTCGTGAGGGCCGCGAACGACTCTTGAAGGAATCGCTGAAACCGTTGCTGAGGCGCTACGACTTCATCGTCCTGGACTGCCCTCCCACGCTCGGCATCTTGACCATCCTGGCCCTGACCGCTGCGCAGGGCGTACTGATTCCTCTGCAATGCGAGACGCTGAGTCACCGCGGTGTCGGTCAACTGCTCGACACGATCTACGACGTCAAGAAATTCACCAATCGCGGACTGGACGTGATTGGCGTACTCCCGACACTGTTCGATGGCCGTACCACTCATGGCCGCACCGTCCTCGAACGGATCGGCGACGACTACGGCGTCACGGTACTGTCGCCTGCCATACCCAAGTCCGTCCGGTTCGCCGAGGCGCCAGCGGTGGGCCAGACTGTCCTTCGCACCGCCCGTACGAGTAAGGGCGCTGTCGCATACCGGGAGCTGGCTGGTCAGCTGCTCACGCTCCGTGTTTGATTGCCAAGCCCGCTCGGCGCGGATCCGGTGGCTACTAGCTTGCGGCGTAGTCCGCGGTCGGCCGTCCTGCCAGCTCGGCATAGAGCTGATCCAGATGCGCCGCCGGCTCACCGAGCCCGTCCAAAGCATCGAGCTGGCGGCCGATCTTTTCTGATCGCCATTCGTAGGCGAGCAGGTCCAGGGCCACCCACACGGCTAAGGCGTGGTGATGCAAGATCGCATCCAGCTGGCGTCGTACTTCTTCGTCAGCTGGGTCCTGACAGGACTTCGGTAACAGATCTCGAAGGCCGAAAAAACGGCGTACCAGTGGGCCTCCCCGGGGGGCCAGGAAGCCAAGACCCTCGCGGGCCCGAGCGCCCCGGACCACTGCCTCGGCCTCGTCTTGCAGGATCAGGGCTTCGGCGGCGATACGCCGCATGGCAGCTCGCGCATCGACCGCTGACTCGGCGTGCTCGATCGGGGTCGGCCCATTGCCCCCATGCCGATCGGCTGCCGTGGCCTGCGAAGGCCTGCGGCGTCGAAAGCCGCGCATGTGGAGACCATATCTCCGTCCGCCGCGTCCCGGTTCGTAGGCGGGCTATGGATGCGGCGCCACCATCACCAGCAGCGACGTTGTCGACAAGATCACAAAGGCAATGCAGAGCTCAGCTCCCATCGCCACCGCGAGGCCGGAAACGCCGACATTTTTTCCGGGTACGTCCGGCACGAGATGCCGCTGCCGAAATGCGGCACGGGCTGCGTACTTGCGGCCGTGGTTTCCCATCAGCAGCATGAACCCGAAGATCGCGACCTTGATCACGAGAACCAGCCCGTAGCGAGAGCCGATCAGCGGAGACAACCCGCCCGCGACAGCCACCGCGTGAATGATCCCGGTGACGACGAGGGTGGCCACACTGAGCATCGCTACCCGGGAGAAACGCGGGATGAGCTGGTCAAGCTCCTCCACCCTGTCCCCGGGGATCAAGACTGCCGCCAAAGCGACGAGTCCACCCAGCCACGCGCACGTTGCCAACACATGCAACCCCGTCACAGCGATCTTGGTGACCTCCCAAGGACCGCCAATGGCATCGGATTGCGCCACCATCGAGGCGGCGATCACGAGCACCACAGTGAGGGCGAGAATTCGCCGCCAGCCGACCACGGCACCGCTGATGATGTCGGGAAGAAAGAACATCGCGGCCACGAGGGCAGCCAGTCTGGCCAATTGCGCGGCGCCGCCCAGGGGAGTGACGATGTCACCGAGCAGCCTGCCCGCAAAGATCAGCTGAATCGCTGGACCGGCCAGCGTCCCGATGATCATGGCGGCGGTTCCGGCCAGCGCCAGCACGACAAGCCGCCCATTCCTCCGGCCGTCAGGCCACACCACGCTCCAGAACGTCAACGTGCCGGCCAACAGCACATAGCCGGCGTAGGTCAATACCCGGTTCGCACCGAGGGCCAGGTCAAGGAGATCTTGGTTCACTATGTCCTCGGCAGGTCGAATTGAACGATAATCACGGCTTGGCTGAGCGGCAGCTCTCCCTTGGCACGAAGATTGGGTTTCCGGCCCGCAGCGCACGTCTGCCCGCTGATTCCTCGCCGCATCGGACACTCGATATTGCGCACCGTGCCTCCGCTGACCATCATCACGACATGCAGGCTCGGATCACCCGCTGCGAGCGGACTGATCACAGCGAGTGCGCGGCCCGCACGTGATGGGATGCTGCGTGCGGTGACCTCGTGCAGTTGGTAGCGCAGCTCCATCTGATTCGACGGTTCGACCAAAGCGATCTCCAGACGGCTATCGACGCGACCTTTCGGCACGATGACCGGCTGATCGTCGGCGCTCATCTGAACTTCAGAGGCAACCGGCTTGAGCCCTGCAAAGCTCTTGCCCCCCACCGCCAGCTTGGGTGGAGCGAGGCGTACGGAACGGACCTGCGATGGAAGAATCACCAGCTCGGCGACATCGAAGCTCCCGTCGCGCAGCGGGCTTGCCATCAGCAAGATCCCTGGCTCGGTAGTGCCTGGTCCAGGGGGCAGCTTGACTTCTGCCTGCGTTGGAGGGACACGTTTGGCTGAAGCGGTAGGCGATGGTGAAGCATCAGGGCTCTGGCTGGCTGGCCCTGCGGTTGTTGGTGAAGTCGCGGTACTTGATGAAGTCGTGTTACTCGGGGGGGCGGGGGTCGCTCGGGGCAGCTGCGGCGCTACGCGATAGAAGGCAACAGCCGAGATCAGCAGTCCGACGATGAGGGCAAGGCCTACGGCGCGCCGCAGCCAAGCCGCCAATGGATGACCAGTCATCGTCAATTTGCTCAAGTCACCGCATCCCCCCGCTTGCCATCGGCTTAGCTTTTCTTGGTACGTTCGACGGCGCAGCTCTTCGGGGCCATATATTACGCCTTGGATCTTGAAGCCCCAGGGGGCGAACAACGAGCAAAGGGTGGGTGAACGAGCCTTGATCACAAAGCGGACCGCGCGCTGGTCCAAGTTGGCGGCGCTAGCCGCAGGAGTTTTGGCGCTGGCGGCGGTAACGATCACTCCCAGCTATGCGGCCAATGACACTGACGTCTATATCGTGCAGGGTCTGCCGGGGAAGAACCTCGACGTCGAGATCGACGGAAAATCTGTCGCATCGGGCGTCAAGACGGCGGAGGTGGCCGGTCCGTTCAAGGTCAAGCCTGGGAAGAACACTGTGACCTTCAGTGAAAACGGCAGTGAGATCCTCAAGAGAACGTTCTCCGTCAAGAACGGCGGCAAGGCCGACGTCGTCGCCCATCTGCCGGCTTCCTCATCGGGCGATCCACTGGTGACCGTCTACAAGTACGACGATGTCAAGCTGCCGAAAGGCAAAGCGTTTCTCGCGGTTTCGCATACTGCCGCCGTGCCACCAGCCGATGTTCGTGTGGACGGTCAGGTACTTTTCGCCAACATTGCCAATGGCGAGTCACTCGACCTGACGGTACCCGTTGCCACCTACAAGGTGGCGATTGTGCCTAGTGGGAAGACCAAGCCGGTCTTCTTCGGGCCGGTCAGTCTGACGGTCAAGGGTGGGGCCATCAACCTCGTCTATGCCCTGGGCGACCCGGAAAAG
>Ga0307292_10000365_pt1 | contig 15487 bp, 16 predicted proteins | sample ER_DNA_149_FD_194471 | JGI IMG/M metagenome (GOLD analysis project Ga0307292, IMG submission 194471) | Bulk soil microbial communities from the East River watershed near Crested Butte, Colorado, United States - ER_DNA_149 | ecosystem: Environmental > Terrestrial > Soil > Floodplain | place...
GTAGTCGATTTCCAGCGGAAGACGACGGGGTGGCGGAAGCGTTTGTGGCCCCAGGTCCGGTCGAGGACCTTGTGCTGGGACCACCACTTGGGGAACTCGGGGCATTTGAGGGTAAGTTCCCACAGCGCCCGTCAGCAGCGGATCGCCCAACATCGGACCAGCCTGGAGGCATACGAGGCGCTAGCCGCCGAGCTGGACGTCACGCCGACAGCGCTCGCCCTAGCCTGGCTGCTGTCCCGACCCGGGGTCACCGCGCCCGTCCTCGGACCCCGCACTCTCGAGCAGCTGACCGGATCATTCCCGGCTCTCGACGTCATGATCGACGAACGCACCAGCGGCAGGCTCGACGAACTGTTCCCCGGGCCGGGTGGCGAAGCCCCCGACGCCTACACCTGGTCCTGAATCATCTGCCGACGTGGCGGCCGCCGCTCCGCTGGGTCTGTGGACTCGGTTGCGTCGTCTGGTGATCATGGAGACCTTCGGCCATCTGAACTGGCTGGGGCCGGATCGGACTCGGTTCCTGACCGCTCAGTTCCGCGCCATGGTGACAGAGCTCATCGCGCCTCACCAGCGATCATGAACCTGCGCCCGCAGCTCGCGGTCGTACAGCGCTGCTACGCCGGCCATGAAATCAGGACCCAGCGGCGGCAGCTCGCCGGCCGCAGCATTCGCTTTCGCCTGCGCGACGGTCCTCGCCCCCGGAATTACCGTGGTGACGCCTTCTTGTTGGGCGACCCAGGCGAGCGCAGCCTGCGCCGGCGAAGCTTCGAAAGGCAGCTTGGCCACAAGATCAGTAAACTCCTTCGCGGCGCGTACGCCGGTCTCATAGTCCACACCGGAGAAAGTCTCGCCGACGTCGAAGGCCTCGCCGGCTCGGTTGAAGGTTCGATGATCATTTTCGGCAAACCGGGTCGACGTCGTGTATCCGCCGCTGAGGAGGCCGCTGGCCAACGGCACGCGGGCGATGATCCCTACGCCGTTAGTGATCGCCGAGGGCAGCACGACTTCTAGCGGCTTGCGGCGGAAGGCATTGAGAATGATCTGGACCGTCGCCGTGCCACGCCGCGACATCGCTGTCAGTGCCTCATCACAGGTCTGCACACTCACGCCGTAGCCGCCGATCACTCCGTCGGACACGAGGGCGTCCAACGCGTCGTAAATCTGATCACTGGAGTAGACGGCGGTTGGTGGACAATGCAACTGGACAAGATCAAGTTGATCCACGCCGAGGTTGCGACGCGATCGGTCGGTCCAGGCACGGAAATTCTGCAGCGTGTAGTTCTCCGGTACTTGATCAACGCGCCGGCCCATCTTGGTCGCGATCATGATCGGCACCTCGGGGTTCTCGGCGCGGAAGCGACCGATCAGCCTCTCGCTGCGGCCGTCGCCGTAGACATCGGCGGTATCGAAGAACGTCACGCCGGATTCGACAGCGGCGCTGAGCACATCCAGCGCCGCCGTCTCACTCACCTCGCCCCAGTCCGCACCGAGTTGCCAGGTGCCCAGCCCGATCACCGAGACCGGACGTTCAGTGTGGCCAAGTACGCGTTCCTCCATGGCTCACTACCCTACGGACACCTCTTGACGGGACTGACGAAGCACCGCCGCGGCCACCCCGGCAAACCCGATTGCTTGCAACACAGCGCCAATGACCTCGAGCACCTCACCACCAACAAACAGGCCGGCGACATGAAGTGGTGGCCACAACATGATCAAGATCGCCGCCCAGATCGGTACTGTACGGCTCCGTAGCAGACCAATCGCAAAGAGCAACGTACCCACCAGATTGCCCACAATGAAGATCGGGAATACCCAACCAACCGACCGGTCGGCCTGACTAGCGTCGATCACCGCCGCGAAGTCTGCGAGTGGTCCGCCGCGCTCAGCCATCGCAATGATGATCATGTTGCTCAGCAGCACGCCGAAGTAGCAGACGTAGCCGGCGATCATCAGCGACCCGCCAACGAAGGCGAGTCGAGATCGCGGAGCTACGCGTAAAGCGGTCAGCACTGCCGGAATGATCAGCAGGCAGGCGATCATTCCGGCCACCATGCCTAGCCGAAGAATTCCAGGGCCGGTTGCCGCCAGGGCAAGAGCCTGGGCTCCCGTCTCATCGCTACCGCCATTGCGGATCACCCAGCCATAACTGGCGTTGGCGAGCACGAATCCCCACGGCGCCAGAACGAGGGCCATGGCACCGCCCAGCCGGCGTACGCGCCCCGTCATGCGCGTTGCGCTCGTCGAAACGCGTCCTTCGACGGGCTCAGGGCGCATGGCGCTCTGCTCGACTGCCGTCATCGCGCACTTGCTAGTGCCGGACGTCGCAGGCCGGCCAGGACCAGTGCGGCACCGACCACAGTGAGTCCAATGCCGAAGCCCGCCGCGATCATCGGACCGGTCGGCACACCTGGCACCAAAAATGCAGGCACAGCTGTCAGGGCCGCCAGTAGTCGCACGACAATGAGGGCGATCGCGGCCGCCATCCGGCCACGCCACGCCAAGATCACCAAAATGATGCCGATCAAACCGACACCAGCATCGATCAGCGCGATCATCATCGGCGGATGCTGACCGTCAGTGGTCAGCGGCGAAGCAAGACTCACTAGCGACAACAGGCCGAGCAGGATCAACCCTGCGCGATAGAGACGAGTCATTTCCAGATACCTCCTTGAGTACGTTCCGACCTGTCTGGCCGGCGTCTCCACTGTCGAGGCACCAGCCCGCTCGATGGATGAGCCGATCGTCCGCGCCCGGCAGGAGTTTCCCCGGCCCGATCGGGAACCCTTCCCGGGACATCGGGAGGGTGTTCGGCGCAAACTTGACCTATGACAGTGCGCGAGCGCTCTGGCCGAGGGATCCGGGTGTCGGCCGCCGCTCTCGGCATTTTCGTGTTGCTCGAAGTCATTGCCGCAGCGGTTTTGTGCATTGTCCTCGGCTGGTCATGGCAGGACGCCCTCGAAGCCTTTGTCGTCACCAACTCAGCAATCGGATTGTCTTTGGGCAGTTGCGGTGCCGTCTTAGCGTGGCATCGACCACGCAATCCGATTGGCTGGTTGTTTGTGGCCGGCGGGGTGGCACAGGCGACCTCGGCACTCGCCGCACCATTAGGCGCTGTGCTGCATCAGGCCGCCGCACCCATTGCCGTGCAGCGACTCTTGATCACGATCTTTAGTTGGTCCTGGCCTTGGGCGATCGGACTTGTTCTGCCGGTTGCACTTCTGCTTTTTCCCGATGGGCGCCCCGTCTCTCGCGGCTGGGGGTGGGTGGTGATCGCCGTAATAATCACTGCACCCCTCTTCCCACTGGAAATGGGCACATTTCCCGGCCCAACTGAGCCGGGTTATCCGACCGGCTATTTGACAATCCCCTTCTATGACCTTCTGCAGCCGCTCTGGACCGCAACTGAACTGCGCACCACACTTGCCATGTTCCTCGGCCTCGCTGCCGTGGTCGTGCGCTATCGCCGCGGGTCAGACGTCGAGCGGCGGCAGCTCCTCTGGCTAGTGCTCGCTGTGCTTGTCGCCCTGATCGTGCTGCTGCCCTGGGGATTAGTGGCCAATACGCCTGTGGAAGTCCTGTTCGCCATCCCGCTCATTCCAATCGCCGTAACCGTAGCCATTGTGCGGGTGCAGCTCCTAGACATACGGCTCGTTGTCTCCCGACTCCTCGCCTGGCTCATTCTCTTGCTGGCAGTCATAGTCGCCTACACAGGGCTTGCGGCGCTGGTCGGTCGCTTCGCCACTCCACGGCTTGCCGGGTCTGCCATGATCACTGCGTTACTCGTCTTGGTGGCCGCGCCGCTGCTGCCACGGCTGCAACGGCTCGTGGACGGTGCGGTCTATGGCGAGCGGGGGGATCCGGCAAGTGTGGTGTCCCGGCTCGGCGAACAGCTGGCCTCCCCGGACGCGGGATTGCAGGGCGTGGTCACCACGGTCCGTTCGGCTCTCGGGCTGCCCTATCTCGCGATCGAACGCGACAACAAGATCCTCGCTAGCGACGGTCAGCCCCCAGAGCGGATGCATCGCTGGCCGCTGACCCGTGGCGGCAAGTCGGAGGGACAACTGACGATTGGTCTGCGCCCCGGCGAACGAGAGCTCGCTGCTGCTGATCGTCGTGCGCTGGCCATGCTCGCAGATCCAGTAGCTGTCGCGGTGCATTCGACGGTCGTTTCCGAGGAACTCCAGGCATCTCGGGAGCGGATCGTCGCAGCACGGGAGGAGGAGCGACGGAAGTTGCGCCGGGAGCTACACGACGGCCTGGGCCCGACACTGACGGGCATCGCCTTCGCCGCCGACGCAGCTGCAAACACCATTGACACCGATCCCGAGCAGTCGCAGGAACTGCTCACCACCTTGCGCCGTGATACCCGGGCTGCCCTTGCCGACGTACGCCGGCTGGTTGACAACCTGCGGCCGCCCGCGCTGGATGAACTCGGGCTGGTTGGAGCCTTGCAGCAGCGAGCCGATCAACTGTCCTGGCGGGCCGATGGGGCGTCGGTGAAGGTCCGGCTCGACGTACCGGACGAGGTGCCGGCGCTGCCGGCCGCCATAGAGGTGGCGACGTACCGGATCGCCACCGAAGCCCTCACGAATGTCGTACGCCACTCCCGGGCGACGGGCGCACTGGTCCAGCTTCGATGCGCCGAACGACTGGAGGTGTCGATCACCGACAACGGACCTCCCAACGGCCGCTGGGCGCCGGGTGTCGGGCTGCACGCGATGCGGGAGCGGGCGGCGGAGCTCGGCGGCTCGTTCCAGGCAGGACCGACACAGGCCGGCGGTCAGGTGGTGGCCTCATTTCCTTTGACTCCTCTGACGACGTCATGAGCGATATCCGGGTCGTTCTGGCCGATGATCATCCCGTGGTCCGCGCGGGCCTGGCGGCGTTGCTCGGATCTATGGCCGGAATTGAGGTTGTCGGAGTCGCGGCGGACGGGCACGAGGCCGTACGCGAGGTGGTGCTGCAGCGTCCTGACGTGGCGATGCTTGACCTCCAGATGCCCGGTCAGGACGGCTTCGCCGCCACTCGGGAGATCGCTCGCGCAGCACCCGACGTCGCCGTATTGGTCTTGACCATGTTCGACGATGACGACTCGGTGTTCACCGCCATGCGTTCCGGCGCTCGTGGCTATGTGGTCAAGGGCGCGGAGCAGGAAGAGATCGGCCGGGCGATCCGAGCGGTTGCGTCTGGCGAGGCGATCTTCGGGCCGGGTGTCGCGCAGCGGGTGCTGCGCTTCTTCGCGACTCCAGCGCCTGCAGCCAACCCGTTTCCCGAGCTGACGACGCGGGAACGCGAGATCCTCGACCTGCTCGCGGCAGCAATGCCGAACTCCATGATCGCGACGCGGCTCGGTCTCTCGCCCAAGACCGTGGCCAACCATTTGTCGTCGATCTTCACCAAGCTCCAGGTCGCAGACCGAGCCCAGGCGATTTTGCGGGCGCGGGACGCCGGGCTCGGGGTTCGGCAAGACGGTTCCTAGGATTCGGCCCAACCTTGCGACTTGATCACGACTGAGCCAGACGCCGACCAGGGACGCCGGAGATGCAAGGGAGGCCTGGCACCTTCCGAGCCTGACTCGAATGCGCGGTAATCGCCCACCGCGTCGCTCCGGAGTGGGCGATTACTGCGCTCTCGAAGGTGGACTGGGCCGCCCCTGAACGCGATCAGCCCGTCCGGCGCGCGGCCTCCCACTGGTGCCCGAACGGATCGACCAGACGGCCCGTACGCCAACCGTGTTCCTCGTGGACGGCGGCGACCTCGGTCGCACCTGCGGCCAGAGCGCGAGCGTGCGTGGCATCGGGGTCATCGACGTAGATGATCATCCGTACCGCGCGTCCAGGGTCGAAGTCGGGTGGCAGCTCGTCGTCCTGCTGCACCCAGAACTGCGCATCATGCATTCGGAGCTCAGCTACCTGTACGAGTCCATCCGCTTCGATCAGCTCTCCCGCCGTGGCCGCGAAGGCCCGCTCGTAGAACCCGACTGCGGCTCTTGCGTCAGCGACCGCAAGCCAGGGTGCAATTGTGGTCATTCGGTTGGCTCTTGATAAAGAGCGACCAAGTTGCCGTACGGGTCGCGGAACCGGGACGTCAACTCGCCCGGGTCACCGCCGACATCCTGCACGATCTCGCCGCCCGCAGCCTCGACGGTAGCCATCGCGGTGGCGACATCGTCGACATTGACGTAGACGAGGACACCCGCCTCCGCCTGCGGTGGTCGGTCCCGGCGCCAGGCACCGCTCACGCCGCCAGTGGCGTCGTCGAAGGCGAGGACGCCGTCGCCACGCGTACGGGTGCGCCAGCCGAAGACTGATCGGTAGAAGGCTGCCGAAACCTCCTCGTCAGCTGTGGGGATTTCAAGGTAAACAACCTTGCCGTGCACGGTCACAAGACGCCGCCTCTCTCTTTAACTATGGTCTATCCTTAGTCAATTCTTGAAGCTATCAGGAGGGCCGTTGAGCGGCAAGCCCCGTCGCTACTCCGCACCAGGTCGGGAGGCGCAAGCACGGCGCACCCGGGCTCGGATCATCGCAGCCGCCCACGAGGCGTTCACTCGGCACGGCTTTGCCGCGACCATCCGTGAGGTGGCCGAGGCGGCTCGAGTGTCAGCTGCCACCGTGGAGCTGGTGTTCGGTACCAAGGCCGCCCTGCTCGATGCCGTGGTCGATGTCGCTCTGGCCGGAGACGACGAGCCGGTTCCGGTGCTCGAGCGCGGCTGGGTGCATGCGCTAGCCGATGTGTCGGCGGCCGATTTCCTGGATGCCATGGCGACCGGGTTCGCCGCCGGCGCGGGCAGAGTCGCACCCGTGCTCGCGGCCCTCGATGAGGGCTCTGCCCGGCAGCCCGCACTGGAGGAGCTTGCGAATCGGTTGCGGCGCCAGCGTACGACGATGGCGCGTTGGGTAGTCGCCAACCTGACCTCACGCTCGGCGCTCGTGCCTGACCTCACCCCCGACGACGCAGTGGAGACCGTGCTCGTGCTGATCGACCCGCTGCTGCAAAGGCGTCTCCTCGTGGAGCGCGGCTGGACGGTGGAACGACTCGCCACCTGGCTCGGCCGCAGTCTGCGGCGGCTCCTGCTCCTACCGGAGCCCTAACCCGCGCTCGGGAGACCTCCCTCAAACCCGTTGGGACGAGCATCCAATAGTTTGGAGACGGCGACCAAGAGGAGCCGCCGACGCCCGTTATCCGGAAGGCATCGCCATGGGAGAACGCACTGCAGATGGTGACTATGTCGATGTCAACGATCTCCAGATGTATTACGAGATCCATGGCACGGGTCAGCCGCTGGTGCTGCTGCACGGCGCGTTCTCAGCCATCGGCACGTCGTTCGCACAGCTGCTCCCCGGCCTAGGGGAGAACCGGCAGGTCGTCGGCTTCGAGTTGCAGGGCCACGGACACACTGCGGACGTCGACCGCCCGTTGACCCTCGAAGGGCTGGCGGACGACGTCGCCGCCGCGATTGAGCAATTGGGTCTCGGACCCGCCGATGTCTTCGGCTACAGCATGGGTGCCGCGGTGGCCCTGCAGCTGGTCATCCGGCATTCGGAGGCGGTGCGCAAGCTCGTGCTCGCATCGGTTACCTACACCCTCGAGGGTGTCCATCCCGGCTTGATGGAGGGATTAGGCGAGATGAGCCCGGAGATGATGCACGGCTCGCCATGGCATGAGGAATATCTAAGGATTGCGCCGCGCCCCGAAGACTTCCCCAGGTTGTTCGCCAAGAAGACACAGATGGATCAGCAGATCGCGGACGTCCCAGCGGAGGCTGTCCGCGCGATCAAGGCGCCCACCTTACTGATCATCGGAGATTCTGATCTTGTGAGACCTGAGCACGCGGTGGAGATGTTCCGGCTGCTCGGCGGTGGTGTCTTCGGTGACACCCCGGCCGGCCTCCCGAACTCACAGCTCGCTGTCCTGCCCGGCACCTCACACGTCAGTTTGGTCAACCGCGCCGATCTGCTGATCCCGATGATCACGTCATTCCTCGACGCGCCAATGCCGGGCAGCGCGCAAGTTCCCTGATTTTGCATCACTCACGGCGGCCCAGGGGCCGTTTTGGCGGTTGTTTGGCCCGTGAGCGTCGCGTTTTCGGGGGAAGCTAGTGCTTCCGCACGAAACGGACATGCAGCGCGGCGGGCGTACCGACGAACTCGGCAATCTCATACCCCTGCGGAGCGTCGGCGAGATTGTCGAAGAGCCGCTCGCCGCTACCGAGCAGCGTCGGCGCGTACGCCAGATGCATCTCATCGACCAGGCCGGCCCGGAGAAACTGCTGAATCGCAGAGACGCCGCCGGCCAGCCGTACGTCTTGCCCGTCGGCCGCAGCGACAGCCCGCTCCAGGGCCGCTTCAATCCCGTCGGTGACGAAGGTGAAGACGGTTCCGCCCTCCATCGTGACTGACTCGCGCGGGTGGTGGGTGAGGACGAACGTGTCGTGGTGGTACGGCGGATCCTCGCCCCACCAGCCCCGCCATGCGTCGTCCGGCCAGTCTCCCCGGATGGGTCCGAACATGTTGCGGCCCATGATCGTCGCACCCAAGCCCACCTCGCCCGCGGCCGCAAAGCGATCATCAACGCCATCGTCGCCGCCCTCCTCACCGAACATCTCTCGGAAGGTTCGGGTGCCGAACGCCCAGTTGTGGAGCTGCATTCCGCCTACTCCAAGGGGATTGTCGAGGCTTTGATCAGGCCCTGCCGCGTATCCGTCAAGGGAGACGCTGAAGTTGTGGACACGGAGCTTTGACATGGGTAAGCCTCCTGCAGTCGTCGGATCGAACAGCTTGTCATAGCGCCGGTTGCGGAGACGCTTCGCATATGTTGCAACAGTGACGTATCAGAAGGATCCGCGGGTGGACTCCTACATCGAGGCGCTGCCGGAGTGGCAGCAGCAGATCTGTCAGCAGGTTCGTGATCTTGTCCATGCTGCTGATCCCGAGGTTGTCGAGACCATCAAGCGCCGCGTGCAGCCCTACTTCGTGCTGGAAGGAAACATCTGCGCCCTGCTCGCCGCAAAAGATCATGTCAATGTCTTCCTCTACGACGGCGCGATCGTTCCCGATCCTGAGGGCATTATCACAGCGGGCCACGACAATCAGACGGCTCGCACCGTCGGGGTACGCCAGCACGAGAAGATCAACACGAAAGCCCTCGGCGAGATGTTTCGCCAAATCATCGCCAACAACCGCGCCGGCGGGTGGCGCAAGATCAAGCAGGCACAGTGATCATGCCCGAGACGGAAGGCTGCAGGTGAGCACGTCCGCGATTCCTCCGCAGGTCTGGCAGCTCGACGCGGCAAGCCTCTCCGACGCAAACAAGGCGCTGCGCATCCTGCCGCGGGAACTCCGCCCGTACCGGCGCGGCCTGCGCATGGTCGGTCGAGCGGTCACGGTTGCGGCGTACGCGGATCTGATGCCCGTACTCGCTGGCCTTCAGCAGTCCGGCCCCGGCGACGTTCTGGTTGTCGACGCCGGTACGACGGAGCATGCGGTGCTCGGAGAGCTCTTCGCGACCGACGCCGTACGGCGTGGCATGGCCGGCATCGTCGTCTACGGTCTGTGCCGCGACACGGCGACGCTGACCGAGTTGTCGTTGCCGATCTACAGCCTCGGGACGATTCCGCGCGCCGTCGGGGCGAGGAGAATTCCGATCACACAACAGCCTGTACGGCTAGGGGATGTCGAGGTCCGCCCCGGCGAGATTCTGATCGGCGACGACGACGGGATCGTCGTGCTCAGCGATTCAGAACTCAATGCGGCGCTGGACGCAGCCGAGGCGATCCAGCAGCGCGAGGCCGCGATCAGAGCGGACATCCTCGACGGCGGCTCGCTGTTCGAGCAGCTGAACTTCACTGAGCACGTCGGCAACCTGAGTGCTGGGCGGCCCAGCTCACTGGCGTTCCGGGCATCGGACGCTTAGGTCGTCGTGCGCGTCGGCGCCTTTCACGCCTCGATGCCCGGCTACTACGCGACCCGGCTCGTAGAGCTACCAGAACTCGCGGCTGAGCTCGGCGTCGGCGCCGTGCTGGTCAAGGACGAATCCGACCGTCTCGGCTTGCCAGCCTTCAAGATCCTCGGCGCATCCTGGGCAGTGAACTGCGCGCTGAGCAAGCGCGGCGGCTTCGACACGCCGGCGACAGGCCTGCCGGAGTTACGGGAACGCGTCGGGAACGCAGCTATCACTCTCGTCACCGCGACGGATGGCAATCACGGTCGGGCCGTAGCCCGGATGGCCCAGCTCCTCGGATTGGCAGCACGCGTTTACGTTCCCGCGGGAACGACCGCGAAGACGCTCGAAGCCATCGCCGATGAGGGTGCACAGGTCGTCCAAACCGAGCTTCGCTACGACGACGTCGTACGCGCTGCGGCGAGTTCAACAACGAACAGGCCAGCCGACATCCTCATCCAAGACACCGCCTGGCGTGGCTATGAAGAAATCCCGCAATGGATCGTGGACGGCTACGGCACGATGTTCGACGAGATCGACGCTCAACTCGGTGCGCGTGCCCCAGATCTCATCGCCGTGCCCACCGGCGTCGGATCGCTATTGCAGGCCGCCTTGCAGCACCATCCTTCGACAGGCTCAGGACGGCGCCCCTCGACGAAGCCCGCCGTCCTCGCGGTCGAGCCGGTGACGGCCGCCTGCGTGACGGCGAGCCTTGCGGCGGGCAAGCCGATCAGTGTCGACACCTCGCGGCCCACGAGCATGGCCGGGCTCAACTGCGGCACCGTCTCCACGATCGCCTGGCCGGCCATCCGCGACACGCTGGCTGCCGCGGTGGTCGTCACCGATGACCAGGCTCATACCGCGATGCGGCGGCTGCACGAGCTCGGAGTTCCGGCCGGTCCCAGCGCGGCCGCTTCGCTGGCCGGCGTCCGGGCGGCGCTGGGTGATACCAGCCAGCGCAAAGCTCTGGCAACGAGGACGGACAGCATTGTGGTGTTGATCAGCACTGAAGGCGCGGTCTAAGGTCGCGCTAGATGAGACGTTCGGGGCATCGCTCTAGGAGTTGATCATGGTCGATCGAATCAGCGCGTCCGCCTACAACAGCTGGTGGCAGTTCCGGGCTGATTCGTGGTCACGGCTGGAGGAGGCAGCCGGGCGGATCGTCACCTCGTTGCGACGCGGCAAATCGATCGACCAAGACATGACCGATGCAGTGCATGCGCAATGCGCCACGCTGGCGCCGCTGGAGCAGTTTTGGGCTTTTCCGGGCCATGCTGCCTTCGGTGTTGTCCAGGAGCTGGCGGCAGGCGGAGCCTGGGAGCGGCTGGCACGGATGGTGGCTCGGATCAATCGTGCGCTTGTCACGGAGTCCTACCGGTCCGGGTCGCTCGACGACATCTCCTACGGCGAGCACCGCGACGACACCGATGACCTGATCATGACTGGCATCCATGATCATTCTCGCAAGCCGTACTTCGAGGTGCTCGTCGTCGAGACCATGTCGCCGGCACAAGAAGAGCAACTCCGTGAGGAGGTACATACCTGGCGCCGACCGACAGACCCCTTCATCTACGAGCTCGTCGTAGTCGGCAGCGGCGTCGAGGCGGCCGTAGCGATGCGACTCAACGCGAACATCCAGGCCTGCGTGATCAGGAGACGCTTTGCTCACGAGGCGCTGCGTGATCTCAGCAGCCTCGCAAACTTCGCCGACGCGACGCTGGCAGATGATCTTGCCGATCACTCCCCTGACGAGCGTGCCGAGATTCTGGCGCCTCGCCTTGCCCAGATCCGTCCAGAGGTCGACCTCTACTTGATGACCGAGATCGCCGTTGAAGAGGTTGCGGGCATGGTGAGCCATCACTTCCGACGGGTATTCCACGCCCGGGAAGGCGCACTGGAGCTTCACCTGACCGTCCTCGCCGGGGTCGCCGCGCGTTACCGTACGCCGTTCTTCGAAGCCCTCCGCGCCTACAGCCAGCGACCGACCGGAGTGTTCCACGCCCTGCCGATCTCACAAGGCAAGTCGATCGTGAACTCGCACTGGATCCGCGACATGGTCGGCTTCTACGGCCTCGAGATCTTCTTGGCCGAGACCTCGGCGACCACCGGCGGGCTAGATTCCTTGCTCGAGCCAACCGGCCCGTTGCGGGAGGCTCAGCAGCTCGCAGCCGAGACCTTCGGCTCGCGGCAGACCTACTTCGTCACCAACGGAACCTCCACAGCCAACAAGATCGTCGCCCAGGCCGTGGTAGCCCCCGGCGACATCGTCCTGGTCGACCGAAACTGTCACCAGTCGCATCACTACGGGCTGATGCTCGCCGGTGCCGAGGTCAGCTATCTGGACGCGTACCCGCTCAATGAATTCTCGATGTACGGCGCGGTACCGCTACACGAGATCAAGTCCAAACTCCTCGCGCTGCGCACCGCAGGCAAGCTTGATCGCGTCAAGATGTTGATGCTGACCAACTGCACCTTCGACGGCATCGTGTACGACGTCGGCCGGGTGATGGAGGAATGCCTGGCGATCAAGCCCGATCTGGTGTTCTTGTGGGACGAGGCGTGGTTCGCCTTCGCCCGCTTCCATCCCGTGTACCGCCCGCGCACCGCAATGCAAGCGGCCAGCACACTTGCCGAAAAGTTGCGCTCAGCTGAGTACCGCGCACAATACGAGGCAAGCCTGCCGCGCGATGAGAGCGCAGCGGCCATGCGTAGCCAACGCCTCATCCCTGATCCGGCGCGGGCTCGGGTGCGGGTCTACTCAACGCATTCCACGCACAAGACCATGACGGCGCTGCGGCAGGGCTCGATGATCCACGTTTATGATCAAGACTTTGCCCTGAAGGTGGCGGAGGGATTCCATGAGGCCTACATGGCGCACACCTCGACCTCCCCCAATTATCAGATCTTGGCCTCTCTTGATCTTGGTCGGCGGCAGGCCGCGCTAGAGGGCTTCGAGCTGGTGCAACGCCAGCTGGAGTACGCGATGAAGCTGCGCGATGCAATTGATCATCATCCGCTGCTGAGCAGGTACATGCACTGCCTGAGTACCGCAGAGCTCATCCCCGAGCGGTACCGCGCCTCCGGCATTGCCCAGCCGCTGCGTACCGGCCTGAACAACATGGTGACGGCCTGGGAGCAGGACGAGTTCGTGCTCGATCCCTCGCGGGTGACTGTCTACATCGGCCTTACCGGCATCGACGGAGCAACATTCAAGCGCGCACAGCTGATGGACAAGTTCGGCATTCAGATCAACAAGACATCCCGTAACACCGTGCTGTTCATGACCAACATCGGGACGACGCGCAGCTCGGTCGCCTACCTCATCGAGGTTCTGGTGAGCATCGCCCGCGATATCGACACCCGGACCGCGGAGATGAATCTCGCGGAGCGCGCGGCGTTCGAGCGCGCCGTGATGCATATGACGAATCCGACCGCGCCGTTGCCCGATTTCAGCGGATTCCACCCGGCCTTTCTCAGCCAGGGTGATCCACCGACTCCGGAGGGTGATGTCCGCAGGGCCTTCTTCCTGTCCTACGACCACACCATGTGCGAGTACCTGCCGGCCGAGGAGGTCGAGGAAAAGATGGATGGCGGTGAGCTCGTGGTCTCCGCGACGTTCGTGACGCCCTATCCGCCAGGCTTCCCCGTGCTGGTGCCCGGGCAGGTGTTCAGCAAGGAGATCTTGTCCTTCATGCGCAGCCTCGATACGCCCGAGATTCACGGTTATCAGCCGGCGCTCGGATATCGCGTCTACACGTCGAAGGCGATGGAAATGGTCGCCGAGCGACCCGGGAGCTGACGGTCGCGACGCTGATCAGCTGCGACGAGCTCGGTCGCGCCACAGCAGCCACCCCACCACGGCGGTCAAGACGAGCTGGAGGGCGATCCCGACCGTCTGGGCCACCGCGTCGCCAGTGGGGAAGCCCTCCAGATGTAGGGCGTGGTACACCGCGTGCGGTACGGCGTACACCGCAGTCGCAGTGATCGCGACGACGCTCAGCAACCATTGACCGGTCACTGCTGCGGCTACGAGCACCACCGTGAGAGCGAGACTGAGCTCGCCGACGTCTCGGGTGAGGTGTTCGTTGTACGGCGGAAGCAGCGAGACCCATGGGTGTCCGGGCAGCGGGAAGCTGCGATAGAAGCCCGCAGGCGCAAGCATCGCCCAGACGCCAACGAGTGCCTGCAATGCGGCGAGGATCCCCAGGCCCACTCGTACCGGCACCGATGTAGTACGTGCCTGCTGTGTCGGCCCCGCGATCACGATGGTGCTGAGGATTCGGCCGGAGCGGTCTTCCGACTTGTCAGCCGCGAGTTGATCACTGCATTGCCAACGCGGAAGCCAAGATTCCGGCTGAGGATCTCGAAATGACTCGTGGCGTGGAACTGTTTCGCCGCGCGCCGGGACTCGAGCACGGCCTTCCGGCCTCGAGCCGCGATGCCGGCTGCCACGCGATCAGCGTCGGCGGGAAGGTATCCCGACCCAAGCAGCTCAGCCAGTGCCAAGGCGTCGATCATCGCCGTGTTGCCGCCTTGGCCCTGAAACGGGCTCATCGGGTGCGCCGCGTCACCAAGCAGCCAGACGTTGCCGTCCCGGATCTGCTTGTTGGGATCCCGGTCGTAATAGCCGCGCGGCTTGATCGACTCCGGATCAGCGGCTGCTGCGATCGATCGGATCAACGGATGCCAGTCCGCGGTCGCCTCCCGTACGCGATGCAGCAGGTGGGCCTGGCTCATCGACTCCAGCGTGGACGGCTCGACAGCGGAGGTGTAAGAGAAGTGCAGGCCGCCAGGCTGGCGATAGCAGAAGAAGGAGTCACCATGATCACCTAGGGTCATGAAATAGCCGCCGCTGAGCAGCGGATCCTCCGATGCCAGAGCAGCATCTCCGGTGATCGCGGAGAGTCCGAGGAAGTGTGGTACATCGTCGATGAGCTGGCGCCGCAGCGCGGACCCCACTCCGTCGCAGCCCACGACCACATCGCCCTCGGTGTGCCGACCGCCGGTGAAGATCACTCGGATGCGGTTGTCCATCGCCTCGAATCCGAGGGCCTGAAACCCATAGCGCACGAAGTCGCCAGGCAGCGCCTCGGCAAGCAGCCACTGAAGATGATCACGTTGTACGCGGTAGGTCTGGCGCGAGCTGTCCTTCCCCGACGGGAGAGCCAGCAGCGTAGCGCCCTTCCGGTCGGTGATCACGAGATTTGTGACCTGCTGCGCGCCACCGGCGAGCACCTCATCTCGCAGCCCGAGTCGCTCGAGAACGGTCAGCCCCGTCTCACCCTTGAGCCCAATCGCGTAGCTCTTGCGCCGATCGGCGGCTGAGGCATCGCGCTCGTACAGCTCCACCTCATGCTGCGGGGCCAGCTGAGCCAGCGCGGCTGCGAGTGTCAAGCCGCTGATGCCTGCGCCGACGATGATCACCTTCATGATCGACCTCCTGGTTGATCATGCTACAAACGCTGACTTGTCAGAGCCTCAGCACCTTATAGGGTGCTGAGACTCTGACAAGTCGGCGTATTGAGGTGTTATTCCGCTGACGCTC
>Ga0307292_10000380_pt1 | contig 15233 bp, 13 predicted proteins | sample ER_DNA_149_FD_194471 | JGI IMG/M metagenome (GOLD analysis project Ga0307292, IMG submission 194471) | Bulk soil microbial communities from the East River watershed near Crested Butte, Colorado, United States - ER_DNA_149 | ecosystem: Environmental > Terrestrial > Soil > Floodplain | place...
GAGCGACAATCCGCGGCGAACCTCTGCCAGAGCAAGACCCGCTCCGGCTATTGGCCGAACTCCGCGCACTGCGCGACAGCGACGCGATCAGCGCCGCTGAGTTCGAGATCCGCAAGTCTACGATCTTCAGGAGCTAGCAGATGCTGGCGACCCTCGTCGGCACTCTCCAGGTACGCGGACTTCAGCGTGCTCGGCGCCCGCACCCCGAGCCGGCTGGTGTGCTGCTCGACGACGGTGATCACGCGGCCCTGAAAGCTCACCGGCACCGCGTGCACGTCCACCGGCATGCCGGCCCGCAGCCTTCCCCCACTGGTCTGCGCGATCTCCCCGTGAGGTAGGCGGTCCAGACCAGGTGCTCGGGCGGGTACGCGATGAGGTCGCCCGCAACGTCGTCCGCCAGCGTCGTCGGACCGGTGGTCGGCCGGATCTGCGCCGCTGCCCAGAAGACGTCGGGGTCGCGGTCGAGCACCCACCGGACCAGGTCGGAGAACGCTAGATCGGCGGCTGCCACTCTGAGACCAGCAGACGGAGTGCTGGTGCTCCTCGTCGGCGTGTGCCGTGCTCGGCGACGATCTCCGACATCGATGGCACGTGCAACCCCTACGTGGTCCGCCGGAGTGTCGACGCAAGGTCGCGGGCCGCGGGCGTAGCGTTTGCAACGACTGTCGAGCCAGGAGGTCACGGGTGACCAGATCAGACACTCCGCCACCGCCAGACATCGATCCGGGCGATCCGCGATGGCGACCAACACCGACCAAGTTCGTCGTCGTGGGCATTCTCCTCATCGCGATCGTCGTTCCGCTGCTCGTGTCCACCTACGCGCGCATCGAGCCCAGGCTGTTCGGGTTCCCGTTCTTCTACTGGTACCAGTTGGCCTGGGTCTTCCTCGCGGCCGGGCTCTGTGCGCTCAGCTTCCTGCTGCTCAAGCGGGAACATGACGCCTACGCGCGCTCCCATCCGCGCGGCGAGCAGGAGTCGGCGGAGTGACCGGGATCAACTGGGTCGCCCTGATCGTCTTGATCCTGCTGTTCGCCCTGGTCACGGTGATGGGGTTCATGGCGGCCCGCTGGCGCCGGCCGAAGGACCTCGACTCGCTGCACGAGTGGGGCCTGGGCGGCAAGAGCTTCGGCACGGTGACCACCTGGTTCCTGCTCGGTGGCGATCTGTACACCGCCTACACGTTCATCGCCGTGCCCGCGGCGATGTGGGCCACGGGCGCGGTCTCCGGGTTCTTCGCCGTGCCGTACACGGTCGTGCTGTATCCGATCATCTTCTTCTTCCTGGGCCGGATGTGGTCGGTCGCCCACCGGCACGGCTACGTCACGACCGCCGACATCGTGCAGGGCCGCTACGGCACCCGGAGCCTCAGCCTCGCGGTCGCGCTGACGGGCATCCTCGCGACGATGCCCTACATCGCCCTGCAACTCGTCGGCATCCAGGCGGTGCTCGAGGTCGTCGGCATCGGGGGCAGCAGTCCGCTGGCCCGCGACCTCCCGCTGCTGATCGCCTTCGCCGTGCTGGCGGCGTACACCTACTCCTCCGGCCTGCGCGCGCCGGCGATAATCGCGTTCGTCAAGGACACGCTGATCTACCTCGTGATCGCCGTGGCGGTGATCTACTTCCCGCTCAAGCTCGGCGGCTGGCTCGGCATCTTCGACGCCGCGCAAGCCAAGATGGCGACGAAGACCGCCGCGGGGACGCCGACCGGCATCTTCATCCCCACCGAGCTCACCTACTGGGCGTACGCCTCGCTCGCCCTGGGGTCCGCGCTGGCCCTGTTCATGTACCCGCACTGTGTCACGGCCACCTTGAGCTCGAAGGACCGCAGCACGGGACGTCGAAATGCAGCGATCCTGCCGGCCTACTCCCTGCTGCTCGGGCTGCTCGCCTTGCTCGGCTACGTCGCCATCAAGGCGGGCACGCAGCCGATCGGGCTGGACGGCAAGGTCAATCCTCAGCTGGTGATTCCCCAGCTCTTCGAGGACTTCTTCCCGAGCTGGTTCACCGGCGTCGCCTTCGGCGCCATCGCCATCGGGGCGCTGGTCCCCGCCGCGATCATGTCCATCGCCGCGGCCAATCTGTTCACGCGCAACATCTACAAGGCCTACCTGAAGCCCGCGGCGACCGACGCCCAGGAGGCGAAGGTCTCCAAGATCGCCTCACTGATCACGAAGTTCGGGGCTCTGCTGTTCGTCTTCTTCCTCGACCGGCAGAACGCCCTCAACTTCCAGCTGCTCGGCGGCGTGTGGATCCTCCAGACCCTGCCCGCAATTGTGTTCGGGCTGTTCACCCGGTGGTTCCACCGCTGGGCGCTCCTCGCCGGCTGGGCGGTTGGGATGGCGTTTGGCACGATTGTCGCGTACGGCTACTGCACACTCTGCAGCACGCGGCCGTTTGCCAACTCGCTGTCGGTCGTTCCGCTGCTCGGCCGTTCGGGCTACATCGCGCTGACCGCGCTGGCGGTCAACATTGTCGTCGCGGTGCTGCTGACGCTGGTGCTGCGGGCACTCAAGGTAGGCAACGGCACCGACATTACCGTCCAGTCGGACTACTTCGCCGACGTCGGAGACCCGGGCGTGCAGCGGACGGTCGATGAGTCCCAGCCGGTTCACTGAGCAACGCCGGGCGTCTGCCGGAGTGGCAGCACGTCGTTTTCCGATGTGCTCAGTTATGCCAGAATCGTAAACGTGTTCTAATCAGATATGGATCTCAGCGGCGATGGGGTGCACCAGGCATGCTGAAGCAGATCGCCGAGAAGTCGATCCACCGATCCAGGTGGAGACGTGACGTGGTCGACAGGAGGCAAGCTCGATTGGTGGGTGAAAGAACGGCAGGAATGGTGGGGTCGCGTACGCGGTGCAGACGGCCGACAACGATGGATCAGAGCTGTTGATCTTCGTCCGGCGAGCGGCTCACAGCCATGACCTTCTGGTCTCCACTCGTTGGAACCCACACCGCCTCCCGTTATGCCGTCATCGCAGGCATTGTGCCCGCTCCCACTCACAGAACCTTCACGTGCTAGCTGCGACAATGTGCCAGTTTCGCGCACTCGTCCAGCAGGAGGTGCACTATGGCTCGAAATCGCGATGTGTCTCGGGCGGTGGTGGCTTTGGCCGCCACGGCCGCGCTAGCGATCTCTCTCTCAGCCTGCAGCTCCACCGCTGAAGCAAGCAAAGCGGGAACGTTCTATGGGTCCGAACTCGCCCTCGGAAACGGAAAGGTGAAGACCTACGTCGCCACTGGCAACGACGGCAAACCAACCGAGCTCGGATTCGCTTTCGACGCCGCATCGCTCCAGGGTCTGCCCGAACCGCCGCATGACGCCGAAGCTGGGCCGCCACTGCCAAGCCAGCCACTGTACTTCCCGGATGAGGCCAAAGGTGTAGCTGTAGATCATGGCACCTTCGATTTCGTGCCAGGCGGCCACCCGCCACCAGGAGTTTTCGACCTGCCGCACTTCGACGTCCACTTCTTCTACCTGACTCAGAAGGAAGTTGAGGAGATCAACCCGCAGAACGCGAATTTCGCCGCGAGAGGAATGAAGCTCCCGGACGAAAAGTTCGTTCCGGACGATTACGGCGCGATCCCGAACACTCCACCTGAAGAGGCAGTTGTTCCCGGCATGGGACAACACCTCGCGGACACGACCGTGCCGCTCGTCCCCGGTAAGTACAAGTTCACCGAGGTCCTCATCAACGGCTCGTGGGATGGCAAGTACGCTTTCGCCGAGCCGATGCTCACCCTCGATTACTTGCGCAGCAAGCCCAACGTGACGAATGATCTGAAGCTGCCGCACGAGTACCAGAAGACGGGCCTGTACCCAACGAAGTACTCGATCACATACGATGCGGCGTCCAACACATACAAGATCAGTCTGAATGGGCTGGTGGAGCGCACAGCGAGTTGAGCGTGGAATCTGTCAGGCGAAGTGTTAGGGACCCGGGTACACCGCGTCCCCTATCGCGTCGCGCTGGTCATCGAGGGCGGTTGGTTTGCCGGAGACGGGCCCTGACGGCCTCGGCGTTTCTCACTTCACCTTGAAGGTGAAATGTGGGATTGTCCTCGATGCCAGCTGGATGCCGCCCGCCCTCACCAAGGTCTGAACCGTAGTCTTGTCCAGCCCGCAGCGGAGACAAGTACTTCTTACTGCCCCACAACTGGACCCGGGACACCGGCGTGGCGCTAGTAATCCGAGATGCGCCCGACATCCGCGTCGCATTCAGCCCTGGAGGGCGATCATGAACCTGAGGCTTCGTTGTGTGCTGCTTGCGTGGGCGGGCGCGTCTCTTCTCGGGGTGACGGGCTGCGGCCCAGTCGGGATTCCCGAGTCGCCGCGGCCCACCGGAACCAGCGACGAGACGAGTAAGGCGACAAGCCCGACCGGAGGCAAGACGAACAAGACGACACCAAGCGACATCACCGCAGAGAACCAGGTGGTGCTCGGGTCGGCGTTTTCAGGCGAACCGTTGTTCGAGTTTGGCGTGGTACAGGTCGGTCGCCGTAGGGAGATGCCCATCCGGGTCCGAAATTCCCCTGGACGGACCGAAGCGCCCAGCCCATCTCCGTGACCACGACCACGACCCACCCGGCTGATCATCCGGACTTCACGTTGGCCGCCGACGACTGCAAGGCGGTCCTGCCCGCGGGCGGCTCGTGCGTGATCAAGGTCGCTTTCGAGCCGACCGAGTCCGGGATGCGGTCGGGCAGTCTTGCGATCAAGGGGCTACGGTTTGGTCTGACCGGTAAGGGGACTACCAGCGAACCGAGCGTCACCAGCGAACCGGCCAGCAGTAAATCGGGGTGACCTGATCGAACATGTCGGGTGAAGTGGACCGAAGGTGAACACCGGTTCGGCTGATGGCGGAGGCCGCCGCGGCGCCGTCATGAAAGCTGAATCATGATCTTGATCTCGATCAGGTAGCGACAACTTCGCCCTCGCATCACAAGGTTTCGGACAGAAAGGCCCAGGCCTCATCTTGCATGCCAGCGTCGAAGGCGTGACCGCCGGGCCAGAACGACCCGCAGTAACGATCGTTGGCCGCATGTAGGCGGAGCAGATGATCATGAGCCTGCTCCATCCCAGCGCGGGGAAAGAGCTCGTCATCGGTCCGATACTGGACTAAGAAGCGAGCCCGCGCCATCGCCGTCAAGTCAGGCCAGTCCATCAGTGACCAGAGACCGGGTATGTGGAGCAGCCACGAGTGCGTGTCCAGCTCGGCCGGCACCAGCGAGGCGAACGTGGCCATCATGCAGCTCACCACGCACGCCGCAACCCGGTGGTCCAACGCCGCGAGCAGCAGACTGCGGCCGCCCCCGCCGGAGAAACCGAACGTCCCGAGACGCTCACGATCGATTCCATCCGTAGCACAGAGCACCTCGAACGCCACCAGATCGTCGGTCAGGACCGCCCCGGCGAATGTCTGGCCCAACGCACCGGCAGCCTTGGCCAACGTGTCCTCGTGCAGCCCCGACGCTAGATCAAACCGTTCCTCCTCAGTTGGACTCAATCCCTGCTGCCGCCACAAAGCATCCTGGGCCTCCATGAGGGCGGCGAGCCGAGGTGTGGGCCGAGATAGGTCGAACCGCCGGCTGCCCCAGGAGAAGGTGTCGTGGACCAGCACCCCATAGCCCTGACGAGCCAGTTCATTAGCGGGAGCCCGACCCGAGTAATACTGATCACGAAGCCAGACGGCCCGCGGGTGAGAGTCGAAACCGAGGTCGACCAACTGCTCAGCGCCAACGGACCGTACACCGCCATGACAGTGCAAACCAAGTACGCCGGGCAGTCTGCGACGTACGCCTGCTGGGCGCAACAGCCATGCCGTGGTCTCGGGACCATAGCCCACCGACCAACGGAGCCGACGGATCAAGATTCCGTCCAGGCGCCGACTGCCGTCATCAAACACTGTCGGGCGGTCCCCGAGCCGTCGCAGACCGAGCACTCGGCCTAACACTGCGGCGGCCGAGTCCGCTCCAATAAACGGCTCGGCCGACCGCACGGCCGCCGGCCAGTCTTCATAGCCGGCGATCGGGTTGGGACGCGGCACGGACCGCTGCGGGGATCCTGCGGTCAGCGGACAGCCTCGGCTGCCCGGGCCGGCCCAGTGCTGCCCCGACTCTCGATCCGGGGGCGGAAAAAGATCGCGTGACCGGGTGAGCGCCCGTTCAGCAGGTCCCGCATCCGATGCCAGGCTTGCTCACCGAGTTCCGTGACGGGAACGGACGCAGTGGTCAGGGCCGGAGTCATATAGCGAGCAAACGGGATATCGTCGAACCCGACCACGGAGATATACCCCGGCACACTGACACCTCGTTCGCTCAGGGCACTCATCAAACCCATGGCGACCAGATCGTTGAAGGCAAGCACACCGGTTGCCGACGAGGCGAGGACGCGCTCCGCGGCCTCATAGCCGTCGGCGAAGTTGACCCCGCACGGTAGAACCTGGATTGCTGTGTCCGGATGGTCGTCGAGAAAGTCGCGGACCGCCGCGAGGCGGCGGGCGTTCGATGCGCTCTGCGGCGCGCCAGCGAGGTAGACCAACGACCGGTGACCGTAGCCGTACAGCAGATCGAGCAACTCGCTCAGCGCTGTCCGGTAGTCGGCGGCGACCACTGGCGCGCTGGCCGATCCAGCCTCACGGTTCACCAGTACAACCGGCTTCAATCCTGTGAGCAGGCGGGCGAGATCCGCCTCGGCCATGCGCGGCGCGCACAACACGATGCCGTCGCAGCGCCTTCGGGTTTCGAGGGCGAGGATCTGCTCCTCGGCGACCGACTCCGCCGAGTCGGCGATCAAAATGTGATAGCCGTCGCGTGCAGCAGCGCGGCTCAGACCCCGCAACACACCGTGGAAGGTCGGGTTCGAGAGGTCGGGCACAACCACCGCGATGGTGTTCGTCTTGCCGAGGACCAGGCTGCGGGCGAGCGGGCTGGCTGAGTAGTTGAGTTCCTCGGCCGCCGCGCGGACCTTCTCCGCCAGCACCTCATCGACCGACGGGTTACCGTTCATTACCCGCGAGACCGTGGCCAGCGAGACACCCGCTCGGGCGGCAACGTCGGCGATGGTCTGCGGTCGAGTGTGAGATGAGCTTGCCACGTCGGGTCCGTTCTGTTCAGCTGTTCCGGCGGTTCCCCCATGGTGCGCCAGGCGGTTGTTGGCCCTCGTCATCTGTTATACACATCGTGTAGCGTTTGTGAAAGCGTTTTCTACCATTGGTTTGCACGTGATTGCGTGAAGGGCCGGGGACAGGGATGAAGCTTTCCGCTGCAGCGCCGGGCGGCTCAACCTCTCCAGCGCGCCTCATCCTGGTCGGCGTTCGGGGGTTTGGACAGATACACGCCGAGCGGATCGCTCGGCTCTCCGATCAGGGCTTGGTAGAACTGATCGCCGCCGTCGACCCTGGAGTCGTCTTGGACCCGCCGATCATCTACGGCGTGGACTTGTACCCCGATCTGAGCGAGGCACTATCTGAAGTCGGGCCGGTGGACGTTGTGGTGATCGCTGCGCCGCTCGCTGAGCACTTCCGACTGGCCAATATCGCCCTTTCGGCTGACGCGGACGTTTATCTCGAGAAGCCCCCGGTGGCTTCCTTGGACGACTTCACGTCGCTTCTTCAGGCCGAGCAGGAGACCGGGCGGGTGGTCCAGGTCGGCTTCCAGAGCTTCGGGTCGAAAGCAATCCGGATGCTCACCGACGACGCCTTTGGCATCGGGCCCCTGGTCAGGGTCAGCGCTGTGGGGGCATGGTCGCGCACGGTTGGGTACTGGACCCGTTCACCATGGGCCGGCCGCCGCAGCCTGGGTGGCCGGGCCGTCGTCGACGGCGTCGTCACGAATGCGCTGGCGCATGCGGTGGTGACCGCGCTTGCCGTCGGGGGCTGCCGGCAGCTGGACGACATCGAGGCGGTGGAGACCGATCTCTACCGGGCTAATGCCATCGACAGCGATGACACCTCGGTCGTCCGGATCCAAACTGCTCACGGCTCGCAGGTGATCTGCGCCCTGACTCTGTGCGCGCCGGTCCAACGTGAGCCGCTCCTGTATCTCGAAGGAGAACGCGGCCGCGGCACCTTCGCCTACACCGTCGACCGAGTGGAGGTCGACGCAGCCGCTCAGGGTCGGACGGAGGTCACGCCCCGCGTGGACCTCCTCGAGAATCTTCTGGCGCACCGCCGCGACGGAGCACCGCTCTTGGCGCCCCTTGTCAGTACTGGAGCCTTCATGCGGGTGCTGGCCGCAGTCGCGGCGGCCGACGAGCCAGTACGGATCGACCCCCGCGCCATCGAATGGCAAGGCGAAGATCAGGACCGGCGCGCCGTGGTCACACACGTCGACCACTGGGTGGAGCAGGCCGCAGCGACTGGGCAGACGTTCGCCGAACTCAAGGTGCCCTGGGCTCACCGGAAACGGGACAACCTGCTTGTCCGGGCTCGCCTTTCCGATGCCGAGGTCGCGATCTACCGCGACGGGCTCGGCACCCTACCGACTTCGAGTCCTCGGCCGTACCTGCACCCGGTACGCACGCGGGCTGGCGTAGTCGTGTCTGCCCACCATCCGGCCGACCACGACTGGCACAACGGTGTCGGCATGGCCATACCCGATGTCAATCGCACCAGCTTCTGGGGTGGTGGCACGTACGTACCCGGACGGGGATATGTGCTGCTCGACAATCATGGCGTGATCGTCGGCCAGCCGCCGGAGCTGGACGACGACGCGTTCACCCAAGAGCTGGCGTGGATTGCCCGCGACGGATCGGTTGCGCTGCACGAACAACGGTCGATCGGCTGGAGTGCCATCGACGAGCAGAGTTGGAGATTGATCTTCGAGTCCCGGCTGCGCGCTGACGCCGGCGCCCAGCTCAATTCTCCGGGCAGCAAAGGCCGCACCGGAGGTGGCTACGGCGGCTTCTTCTGGCGGTTTCCCGCTTGTGACAACGTGGAGGTATTCACCGCGGAGGCGCGCGGAGAGGACGGGGTCCACGGCAGTCTGGCGCCGTGGGTGGCGTGGTCGGCAGACTTCGCCGCAGGGCCGGGGATCAGCGGCCCAGCCACGATCGTGATTGCAGCGCCAGACGCGGCCGCAGCCGCAGAGCCTTGGTTCGTGCGGGTGCGCGGCTATCCAGGGCTCGGTTCGGCGCTTGCCTGGGACCGTCCAGCCAGCCTTGCTCCCGGCGCGGTGCTCCGCCGGAGTTTCGGTGTGGCTATTGCCGACGGTCGACTGAGCGAAGCCGAGACAAGGGAACTAGTTGCCGAGGTGACGGTCTCGCGATCGTAAGCCACAGCTAGCGGAGTCCCACGGTGATTGTCTCGGCGGTCAGCGCCCGAGCCTGGTCACTGAGCGAGAACCCCAGGCCAGGCCGGGCCGGCACGTGCATCCGGCCGCCAGCGATCCGCAGCCGCTCGTTGAACAGCGGCTCCAGCCAATCGAAGTGCTCGACCCAGGCCTCTAGCGCGTACGCCGCGGACAGATGCAGATGGATTTCCATCGCGAAGTGCGGCGCGAGCTTGAGCCCGGCCTCTTCGCCCAGCGCCATAATCCGTACGAACTGGGTGATGCCGCCGACCCGGGCAGCGTCGGGCTGGATGAAGTCCACCGACCGGCGCTCGATGAGCGTTCGATGCTCGGCGGTGCTGGTGAGCATCTCCCCGGTTGCGATCGGGGTGTCAAGCTTGTCGGCGAGCATTGCGTGCCCCTCGGCGTCGTAGCAGTCGAGGGGTTCCTCGATCCAGGTCAACTGGAAGCTTTCGAGCTGTCGTCCGATTCGGAGCGCGGAAACCCGATCCCATTGCTGGTTAGCGTCGACCATCAAATCCACGTCGTCGCTCAGCGCGGCGCGCACCGTCTCCACCCGATTCAGGTCGATCCGCGAGTCGGGCTGTCCGACCTTGATCTTGACTCCTCCGATCCCCCTCTCGATTGCAGCCTGCGCGTTGTCGATGATCTCTTCGATCGAAGAGGACAAGAAGCCGCCGGAGGTGTTGTAGCAGGCCACCGAATCCCGATGGGCACCGAGCAGCTTCGCCAACGGAAGTCCTGCCCGCTTGGACTTGAGGTCCCAGAGCGCAATATCGATGGCGGCGATGGCCTGGGTCGCGATGCCGCTTCGGCCGACAGAAGCGCCTGCCCAGACCAGCTTGGTCCAGATCCGCTGGATGTCGTTGGGGTCTTCGCCGATCACCTCTTCGGCTATCTCCTTGGCGTGGGCGTATTGACCGCGGCCACCGGCGCGCTTGGAATAGCTGTATCCGACGCCCTGGTGTCCTTCGAGGGTGGTGATCTCAGCGAACAGGAAGGCAATTTGGGTCATCGGCCGCTGCCGGCCGGTGAGCACCTTGGCATCGCTGATCGGGCGGTCGAGCGGAAGGAATGCCAGCGCCAGGGTGAGCGAGGTGATCTTGTCCCGACTGGCCTCGCCAGCCTGCAGGGCGGTGAAGTGGCGCTCAGTAGTGATGCTGGATTCAGTGGCCGCGGTACGGGCCAGATACTCCGAGGAACTAGTCACGATTGCCTCCGCAGTTGGACGATCACTCATTATCTGATTTGTTAAATACGTGCCTTGGGTCAGGGTCGTGAGCCGGCCGGCGCCCAGCTTCGTTCGAGCGGTGCGGGCGCGCGAAGCAATTTCGTCCTAGCCGACATTTTGCTAAGCAATGGGCCGCAACACAGTTGCGCTGTTCATAAAGCTGAAATCCGCTGGCGCCACACCGAAAATTGCGCAACCGTTTGTCATCGCAACCGCGGTCAGCATGATTTAGAAAGGATTTCGCGCGATGCGGAGAAATTCGCTTCGACAGCCTCTGTTGCGTGAGCATCTGAGGCAAGACCTCTGTTAGCCGGGTATCACGGTCACCGGGCAGTACAGGCCCGGGGCTTGACTGATCCGCGCATCAGCAGTGAGGAACCCGCAGTCGAGAGTCTCCGCCAGAACCACGTACGCCGCGTCATAGGTGCTCAGGTTGTGCCGCAACTCCCAAAGTCTGTCGAACATCGGAAACGTGCTATGACGCATGATCCCGAGGCGGCGATAGCGTTTGAGCAGATCCCAGGCTTACTTCTTGCCCCTCCAGGCACGCTCGAACGGCAGCCGCCACGCGTGTGGTGCAACGAGCTGATGGATGGAGTTCGGCCCCCACGAGCCGGGGGGGTACGGCCGGACAGGTTGTGGGTCCTTCAGCAACGGCTCGGAGCGTTCCCACAGACTTTCAATGCCTTCAGCTGTCGTGAAGAGCGTGTGATCGTCACGCATGGCATCCAAGATCAATCGCTCGTACGCCTCGAGGATCTCGCCGACCCGATCGGTCTCATGCGTTGAGAACTGCATGCTCAGCTTGTCGAGCTTCATGCCTGGTCCGGGGCGCTTGCCGTAGAACGAGAGCGAGACTTTGGCCTCGTCGGCAAGGTCAAAAGTAAGATGGTCCGGACCGGACGAGCCGACCCCCGATCCCGCGGGAAACATGCTCTTCGGTGCCTCTTTGAAGGCAATCGAGATGATCCGCAGGCCCTCGGCCATCCGCTTGCCGGTCCGGCAATAGAAAGGTACCCCGGCCCAACGCCAGTTGTCGATACCGCATTTCAAAGCAATGAAAGTTTCAGTATCGGAATCTTTGGCGACACCTTCTTCTTCGCGATAGCCCATGTACTGACCACGGACAACTTCGCGCGGATCGAGTGGCAACATTGAGCGAAAAACTTTGTTCTTTTCCTCACTAATTGCCCGCGGTTCTAGCGCGGTTGGCGGTTCCATCGCCACAAATGCGAGCACCTGGAAGAGGTGCGTCACCACCATGTCCTTGTAGGCGCCGGTAACCTCGTAGAAGTTAGCCCGCTTATCCAGGCCCAAGGTCTCCGGGATGTCGATCTGGACGTGGTCGATGAAGTTCCGGTTCCAGATCGGCTCGAACAGTCCGTTGGCGAAGCGGAACGCCAGGATGTTCAGCGCAGCTTCCTTGCCCAGGAAGTGGTCGATCCGGAAGATCTGCCTCTCCTTGAAGGTCTCGTGCACCTGATCGTTGAGCGTGATCGCACTCTTCAGATCGGTGCCGAACGGTTTCTCCATCACCACGCGGGAGCGTTCCACCAGGTCCGCCTCGCGCAATGTGTTGATGACCATCGGCGCAGCGACCGGCGGCACGCTGAGGTAGTGCAGCCTGCCGACTGGGCCGCCGAGCTTCTCCTCCGCTACCCGGACCAGCTTGCCCAGACCCTTGGGCCCGGCAGATTGCGGTATATAGGTGAGTCGCTCGGAGAATGAGCTCCAGTGCTCCTCCGTTAGCGGGTGGTGGCTGAACTCCGTTATGGACTCTTTGGCGAAGTTGCGGAACTCGGCCTCGGTCAGGTCCTCCAGCGAAGTCCCAATCACTTGGATGTCGGGCGCGAGTGCCGACAGGGCGAGATGCGCAAGGCCGGGAAGCAGCTTGCGGCGGGAAAGGTCGCCCGTGGCCCCGAACAGCACGATGACGTGAGGCGGGATGACGTCCATCCCTCTGCGTGTCCGGGCGCCGGGCGATGGATAGGCGATTGTCTGAGCTTCGTGTTGGACTACCACGCCTCGATGCTCCCACCTGGCGCGCAGCATCAACAAGATGACACCTGGATTTAATGACTACATGGGTCACCTCTTGCCGTACGCCGCCAACTGCTCGCTGCTCTTCACCGAAGTCGAATTGCTGCAACGGCCGACTGCGGCTCGGGCCGCGGGATTCGAGGCGATTGAGTTCTGGTGGCCCTGGCCACATCAGCCGGTACCACCCGACGCCGAGATTGACGCGTTCATCGCCGCCATACGCGATGCTGGGGTGCAGCTGATCGGGCTGAACTTCTTTGCCGGAGATCTTGCGGGCCCTGACTGCGGGGTGCTATCGATCCCGGCACGGTCAGCCGAGTTCCGCGACAACATTGCCGTCACGATGGGCATCGGTGATGCCCTCGGCGTACGCGCCTTCAACGCTCTCTATGGCAATCGGGTCAACGATGTGAGGCCAGAGCAGCAGGACGATCTCGCGACCGAGAACCTGACAGTGGCGGCCAAGGCCGCGGCAGCAATTGGGGCCACGGTCTTGGTCGAACCTGGCAGTGGCCCAAAGCCGTATCCGCTGCGGACGTCTGGCGACGTGATCGCGGCCCTCGACCGGGTGCATGCGCCGAACATCGGCTTCCTTTGCGACCTGTTCCACCTCGCCAACAATGGCGACAACATTGATGCGGCGTTGGCCGCATACGCCTATCGGATCGCCCACGTGCAAATCGCTGACCATCCCGGACGTGGCGAACCCGGCACCGGCACCCTTGATCTCAGCCGCTACCTCAGCACAATCGAGGCCAGCGGCTACTCCGGGCACGTCGGACTGGAGTACATTCCCACCACGACCACGATCGACAGCCTCCGTTGGCTGCGCCAGGAGAAAGTCATCCAATTATGAGCACGATCGCGTTCCTTGGCCTGGGCATCATGGGTGGGCCGATGTCGGCGCACCTGGTAAAGGCTGGCCACACGGTGATCGGCTTCAATCGCTCCCCTGATCCGGTGGAGCGCCTGGTGGCGGCCGGCGGCACGGGTGCCACGAGCGTTGCCGAAGCCGTCCGAGAAGCCGACGTGATCATCACCATGGTTCCGGACTCACCCGATGTGGAAGGCCTGGCGCTGGGCGAGGCCGGCATTTACGCCAACGCTCGGCAAGGCTCGATCCACATCGACATGTCCTCGATCAGGCCTGACGTGTCCGCCCGGCTGACTGAAGCGGGCAAGACAGCAGGTGTTCGGGTGATGGACGCGCCGGTGAGCGGCGGTGAGGCCGGGGCCATCGAGGGCACGCTGTCGGTCATGGTTGGTGCGGACCGCGCTGACTTCGACGAGGTGAAGCCCATCTTGGACACGATGGGCACAACGGTGGTCTTAGTCGGGCCACCTGGCTCAGGGCAGACGGTCAAGGCGGCCAACCAGCTGATTGTGGCGGGCACCATCGAGCTGGTGGCCGAGGCCATCGTGTTCCTGCGGGCCTACGGCGTTGATACCGAGGCTGCCGTCGCCGTCTTGGCCGGGGGGTTGGCGGGGAGCCGAATCCTTGAGCGTAAGGCCCCCAGCATGCTCGCAGGCAACTTCGAGCCCGGGTTCCGGATCGACCTGCACCACAAGGACATGGGCATAGTGACCGCCGCGGCCCGCGAGCGTGACGTCGCCATCCCGCTCGGCGCACTGACGGCTCAGCTGGTGGGTGCGGTACGGGCGCAAGGTGACGGCAATCTCGACCACTCCGCACTGCTTCGCGGCGTCGAGCGCCTCTCGGGAGGTACGCCCTAATGCTTCTTGGTCCGCCGCCGCACCCACTCACTTCGGAGTCAAATTTCCGACCGATACGGACAATTCGCGTCGCGATTCCGAAATCCGATCGAGAACCCGCCACTGGTCGGAAATTTGATGACTGAGAGTGGACACGCTGCGCGCGTCGTACTCGCTCCGGACAAGTTCAAAGGCTCCCTGACGGCTGCAGAGGTCGCCGCGGCGGTCGCGGCCGGCCTAGTGGACGTCCTGCCCCAGCTGGAGACGATCATGCTCCCCGTGGCGGATGGTGGCGACGGCACCGTGGCGGCTGCCCTGTCGGCCGGCTTCGACGAGATCATCGTCGATGCCGTCGGCCCTACCGGTGAGCCGGTGCGGGCACCGTACGCGCTGCACGCTGATCGAGCTGTGGTTGAGCTGGCGGCGGTCGTGGGATTGACCGGGTTGCCGGAGGGGCGGTTCGACTCGCTCGGATCCTCCACCTATGGACTGGGCCTCGTGATCGCGGATGCCATCCGGCGAGGCGCGGCCACGATCGTGCTCGGCCTCGGCGGCAGTGCATCAACCGACGGCGGGTCGGGGATGGTTCAAGCCCTCGGCGCGCGGCTGCTCGACGCCGATGGCAACGATCTGCCGCCTGGAGGCGGAAATCTCACCCGGCTCGCACGCCTCGATCTGTCGCCGCTTCGCGACACGCTCGGCGATACCACCGTCATTGTCGCCAGCGATGTGGACAATCCATTGCTCGGGCCCAACGGCGCAGCTGCGGTGTTCGGGCCACAGAAGGGTGCCGATCCGGATGAGGTGCAGAGACTCGAGCAGAGCTTGCGGCAGTGGTCCCAGCTGGTTTCACAAGCGACGGGGCGCAATGACGCTGAACGCGCAGGGGCCGGTGCCGCAGGCGGCGCCGGTTTCGCGGCGTTGGCTCTGCTCAACGCGGAGATCAGGCCCGGTATCG
>Ga0307292_10000389_pt1 | contig 15127 bp, 12 predicted proteins | sample ER_DNA_149_FD_194471 | JGI IMG/M metagenome (GOLD analysis project Ga0307292, IMG submission 194471) | Bulk soil microbial communities from the East River watershed near Crested Butte, Colorado, United States - ER_DNA_149 | ecosystem: Environmental > Terrestrial > Soil > Floodplain | place...
CGCCGGAGTCAGGAAACGAAACGGATCTCGGCGTGCCGACCTACACTGACCGGGTGACCGACCTCGACGACCTCACCAGGATGTCGGGAGACGCACCGGGGGGCGACAGCAAGGCCGACGGCGACGACGCCCCACGGGGTGGCCGCCGCCGCACCAGGCGCGTTCTGATCATCGCGCTCGTGCTGCTCCTCGTCCCGGTCGTCGCGGTCGCCGCTTACGCCGTCTACCTCGGCCACGTCGTCACGACGAACGTGCAGCAGGAGAACCTGCTCCCGGCCCTGACGCCCGAGGAGCTCGCGGGCAAGCCCGGCCAGCCCTTCCCCGCCGGTCCAGGCGCCACACCAGTCACCGGGAAGGGTGTGAACTTCCTCTTCATCGGGTCGGACGCCGGTCCAGACCGCGAGGGCGCCCGGTCTGACGTCATCATGCTCGTCCACATCCCTGAGGATCGGCACAACGTCACCTTCATCCACTTTCCCCGCGATCTCTACGTCGACATCCCGGGGCACGGCAAGGACAAGATCAACGCCTCGTTCGCTTACGGCGGCGCGCCGCTCCTGGTCCAGACGCTGCAGAACCTCACCGGCGTCCACGTCGACCACGTCGCGAAGATCGGTTTCGAGGGCTTCAAGAACATGACGGACGCGCTCGGTGGCGTCGACGTCTACGTGGCGGAGTCGAGCCACCAGGACAAGTACGTGTTCACCGCCGGCACAACCATGCACATGACCGGGGAGATGGCCCTCGAGTTCGTCCGGTCTCGATATGAACTGAGCCAGGGGGACATCTCCCGCGGCCAGCGGCAGCAGGAGTTCCTCAAGGCGCTGATGCTCAAGGTCCTCTCCGGCGACACACTGACCAACCCGGTCCAGTTGGCCGGCCTCGTCGACGCCGCCACCAAAAACCTCACCGTCGATCAGAGCCTCAACATCGGTGAGACGCAGCAGCTCGCGCTGTCGATGCGCAATCTCCGCAGCTACGACGTCCGGTTCATCACGGCCCCGTTCACCGGCTTCTCGACGACGTCCGCCGGGGCGTCCATCGACGTCGTGGACGTGCCGAAGATGACGGCGATGGGCCAGGCCGTCGCCGAGGACCGGGTGGATCTCTGGCAGCCCTAGCGCGCCGCTACCCGCTGCCACACCGCCAGAATGGCGTCGGCCGACTGCCGCGCGGTGTAGCGCGTCTGGACCTCCTTCCACGCGGCCTGCACGACGTCAGAGCGACCGGGGTCGTCGAGGGCTCGCTCGATAGCACCAGCGAGATCCGTAATGTCTCCAGGGCGCGCCAGGTAGCCCAGGCGGCCACCGTCGAGGATTTCCGGAACCGCCCCAGCCGACGTGGCAACAACCGGCACGCCCCTGGCCATCGCCTCGACCACCACCTGACCGAAGGGCTCCGGCACCGGCGAGGCGTGGACGCATACGGTCAGGCCGTCCATGACCGCACCGGCATCCTCGCAGAACCCCGAGAAGGTCACGACCGAACCGAGGCCCAGCCGCCCTACTTCGGCATGCACAAGATCCTCGTAAGCACTCTCGCCGAACAACGCCGAGCCCGTCATCTGGAACCGAACCTCGGGTCGCCGCCGCACGACGGCAGCCGCCGCTCGAACGAACTCCAGCTGACCCTTGGTCGGGCTGATCCGTCCCACCAGACCGACTACCGGGTGCGCAGGCCCTTTCCGGTCGTCGACGTCGGCCACAATCTGTTCGGGGGCCAGGCCCGGATGGACGACCGTGAGCGCTCGGGCGCCGGGGAGCGTTTCCGCGGTAGCGGCGGAGTTCGCGACCACTGCTGCGGGCCCCCACCGCGCCGCCGCCCGGAAGGCCGCGACCACCGGAGCAGGCAGGTAGTCCGGGGCGATCCGGTCGTGAACGTGCCACACGACCGGTCGGTGCGCCAGCCGCCCTGCCGCCAGCCCGAGGACGTCAGCCTTGAGGGACGTCGCGTGCACGACGTCGGGGCGCCAGGACCGCAGCTGCCACGCCAGCCTCGCGACGAACGGCAGAACCCGCATCGTCGAGACGGTCCCTGCGGCCGCCGTAAGCGTCCGGCTCTGTGCGCGGACCGCGCCCGGGAGCGGAACCACGTCAACCACATGGCCGCTCTGTCGGAGCTGCTCGACGAGGGGACCGTCCTCGAAAAGCACCACCCGTACTCGCACCGCTCCTGGGGGTAGGGCGTCGAGCAGGCGAGCCAACGCCAGCTCCGCACCACCGCGCCGCGCCGTGTGGTCGAGGACGACCACCCGTAGTGGTGGACCGTTGGTCACCGGCTCAGGTTGGAGGCGCTAGGCGCCAGGCGCAGTGGAAACCAGAGCGAGCGCCGCAGCGAACCGCTCCGAGGGCCGCATCACGGCCTCCGCCTTGGCGGGGTCCGGCCGGTAGTAGCCGCCGAGGTCGACCGCGTGGCCCTGCACGTCGACGAGGTCCTGCTCGATCGCCGCGAGGTCGGTCTCCAGGGCCTTGGCGACCGGCGTGAAGGCCGCGGCGATCTTCGGGTTCTCGCTCTGCTCGGCGAGCTCCTTGGCCCACGCATACGCGAGGAAGGCGTGGCTGCCGCGGTTGTCGATCTGGCCGACCTTTCGACCAGGGGACTTGTTCTCCTCGAGCAGCCGCTCGGTAGCCCGGTCGAGCGTTTCGGCCAGGGTGGCCGCGCCGGTGTTGCCGGTCGACTCGGCCAGGTGCCGGAAGCTCTCCGCCAGCGCCATGAACTCGCCGAGGCTGTCCCACCGCAGATGGTTCTCCTGGACCAGCTGCTGTACATGCTTGGGCGCGGAGCCGCCGGCACCGGTCTCAAAGAGCCCACCGCCGTTCATCAGCGGCACGACCGACAGCAACTTGGCGCTGGTGCCGAGCTCGAGGATCGGAAAGAGGTCTGTCAGGTAGTCGCGCAGGACGTTGCCGGTCACCGAGATCGTGTCCTCGCCCTTGCGGATCCGCTCGAGCGACGTGGTCATGGCGTCGATCGGCGCCTGAATCGAGATGTCGAGGCCCTCGGTGTCGTGCTCCTCGAGGTATGCGTGGACCTTGGCGATGAGGTTCGCGTCGTGCGCGCGCTGCTCGTCGAGCCAGAAGATCGCCGGCGCGCCCGTGGCGCGAGCGCGGGTCACCGCGAGCTTGACCCAGTCGCGGATGGCGGCGTCCTTGGTCTGGCAGGCGCGCCAGATGTCGCCGGGCTGGACGTCGTGCTCGAGGAGTACGGCCCCCGAGGAGTCCACGACCTGGACGGTGCCCGCCTGGCTGAGAACGAACGTCTTGTCGTGGCTGCCGTACTCCTCCGCCTTCTGCGCCATGAGCCCGACGTTCGAGACCGAGCCCATCGTCGTCGGGTCGAACGCCCCGTTGGCGCGGCAGTCGTCGAGGACGACCTGGTAGATCGGCGCGTACGAGGAGTCCGGGATCACCGCCAGGGTGTCGGCCTCCGCGCCGTCCGGACCCCACATGTGGCCGGAGGTGCGGATCATCGCCGGCATCGAGGCGTCGACGATCACGTCGCTCGGAACGTGCAGGTTGGTGATCCCCTTGTCGGAGTTGACCATCGCGAGGTCTGGACCCTCGGCCAACCGCTTCTCGATCGCCGCCTTGATCTCGGCACCGTGCTTCAGTCCGTCGAGGCCGGAGAGGATCGCACCCAAGCCGTTCGAGCCGTCGAGGCCGGCAGCGGCTAGCTCGTCGCCGTAGCGGTCGAACACGTCACCGAAGTACGCGCGTACGACGTGGCCGAACACCACCGGGTCGGAGACCTTCATCATCGTGGCCTTGAGGTGCACCGAGAACAGCACGTCCTCGGCCTGTGCGCGGGCCACCTGCTCGGCGAGGAACGCGTCGAGCTCGGCGACGCGCATAACCGTCGCGTCGACGATCTCGTCCTTCAGGACGGGTATGTCGTCGCGCAGCACGACGGCGTCGCCGCCGCCGGCCGGCTGCAGCCGGATGGTCAGCGTGTCGTCCGCGGCGAGAACGACGGACTTCTCGTTGTGGCGGAAGTCGTCGGCAGTCATCGTCGCGACGTTGGTCCTCGAGCCCGGGGTCCACGCGCCCATCGAGTGTGGGTGGTTGCGGGCGTAGTTCTTTACCGACGCGGGCGCTCGGCGGTCCGAGTTGCCTTCGCGGAGAACGGGATTCACCGCGCTACCCTTGACCTTGTCATAGCGCGCGCGGACGTCCTTCTCCTCCGGCGTGGACGGCTCGTCCGGGTAGGCCGGAACGGCGATCCCCTTCGACTGCAGCTCGGCGATCGCCGCCTTGAGCTGTGGCACGGACGCCGAGATGTTGGGCAGCTTGATGATGTTGGCCTCGGGCGTCGTCGCCAGCTCACCCAGCTCGGCCAGCGCGTCACTCTCCACCTGGTCGGGCGGCAACCTGTCGCCGAAGGACGCGACGATCCGCCCGGCGAGCGAGATGTCGCGGGTCTCGACGTCGACGCCGGCGGCCGACGCGTACGCCTGCACCACCGGCAGGAACGAGTAGGTCGCGAGGAGCGGGGCCTCGTCGGTGAGCGTGTAGATGATCCGGCTCATGTCGGCATCCTAGCGTTATCTTGACATCAAGATAGTCGCCGTCCGCTAGCCTTCGGGCCATGTCGGCAGGCATCGTCACCCCGGCCCTCCGGAAGCGGCTCGGAGCGGAGCTCCTGGGCACCTTCTGGCTTGTGCTCGGCGGCTGCGGGACGGCCATCTTCGCGGCGTCGTTCTTCTCCAGTCCGAGCCTCGCGGCGCCCTCCTCGCAGATCGGCGTCGGGCTCCTGGGCGTCGCTCTCGCCTTCGGGCTCACCGTCGTGACGATGGCGTATGCGGTGGGGCACGTCTCCGGGGCGCACTTCAACCCGGCGGTGACGATCGGCCTGTGGGCGGCGCGCCGGTTCGACAACGTCCGGGACGCCGGGGCCTATATCGTGGCGCAGCTCGTGGGCGCCTTCCTGGCCGGCGCGGTGCTCTGGGGGCTGGCCAAGAGCGTGCGCGGCGTCGGTGGTGTCAGCGGGTCGCTCGCGGCCAACGGCTACGGGGAGCACTCCCCCGGCGGGTTCTCCCTCGTGGCGGTGTTGCTCGTCGAGATCCTGCTGACGGCGTTCTTCGTCTTCGTCATCCTCGGCGTCACGACGGCGCACGCGCCGACCGGGTTCGCGCCGCTGGCCATCGGGCTGACCCTGACGCTCATTCACCTCATCTCCATCCCCATCGACAACACGTCCGTCAACCCGGCGCGGTCGCTGGGTGTGGCCTTCTTCAACGGCAATGGGGCTCCCGGGCAGGTCTGGGCGTTCATCGTCGCGCCGATCGTGGGCGCGGTCATCGCGGGCTGGTCGTTCGAGGCGATCACCGGCATCGACCGCAGCAACCTCGACGTCGGCGGCGCCGTCAACCCAGGAGAGGTCATGAGCGAGCCGGCCCCTGCGGCGGCGGCCGAGGCTGAGCGGCCCTAGCCGCATACCGGCTGGTAGCGTGCTCGGGCGTGAGCGATGCCCCAGACACCACTGCCGCCAGCTCCGTCGCGAAGCGCCCTGTGAAGGTCGCCGTCACCGGCGCCGCGGGACAGATCGGCTACAGCCTGCTCTTCCGGCTGGCGAACGGTGACCTGCTCGGTCGGGAGACCCCGATCGAGCTGCGGCTGCTGGAGATCACGCCGGCGCTCAAGACGCTGGAAGGCGTCGTGATGGAGCTCGACGACTGCGCGTTCTCGACGCTGGCGAAGGTCGAGATCGGCGACGACCCGCGGGTCATCTTCGACGGGGTCAGCCACGCCCTTCTCGTCGGCGCCCGCCCGCGCGGACCGGGCATGGAGCGCGGCGACCTGCTCGAGGCCAACGGCGGCATCTTCGCGCCGCAGGGGAAGGCCCTGAACGAGGTGGCCGCGGACGACGTGCAGGTCACCGTCACCGGCAACCCGGCCAACACCAACGCGCTCATCGCGCGGTCCAACGCGCCCGACATCCCCACGAACCGGTTCGCGGCGCTCACTCGGCTGGACCACAACCGAGCGATCTCCCAGCTGGCCGCCAAGCTCGGGGTGCCGGTCACCCAGATCCGCAGGATGACGATCTGGGGCAACCACTCGGCGACGCAGTATCCCGACATCTTCCACGCCGAGGTGAACGGGCAGAACGCCGCCGAGCTGGTGAATGACGAGCAGTGGCTGGCCGACACCTTCATCCCGACGGTGGCCAAGCGGGGCGCCGCGATCATCGACGCCCGCGGATCCTCGTCTGCCGCCAGCGCCGCGTCCGCGACGATCGACAGCGCTCGCACCTGGCGCAATGGGACGGCCGACGGTGACTGGGCGTCGATGGCGGTGTGCTCCGACGGCTCCTACGGTGTGCCCGAGGGCCTCATGTCGTCCTTCCCGGTGACCATCTCGGGCGGCGAGTGGTCGATCGTCCAGGGCCTGGAGATCAACGAGTTCTCCCGGCCGCGGATCGACAAGAGCGTCGCCGAGCTCGAGGAGGAGCGCGAGGCGGTCAAGGGCCTCGGCCTCCTCCCCTGATCCACTGTCTCCACCTTCCAGGCTCACGTTGTTGTGACTTGGAGGCCCTCGAGGACCCCTGAAGGGGGAACAACATCAGTCTGGAAGATGAGGGGTATGCGGGTCTAGGGCGACGGGGGGCAGCTCGCCGCGCGCCCGCCACCTATCTGCGCGTCCACCGGAGCGCACGTTCGCACGAGAAAGAACGCCCCGAAGACCAGGGCCGCCGCGACGACGAGCGTGACGACGTCGCGCACCCGCGACCGAACCTCGATACCTCCACCCCGAGGTTCCTTAACAAGCAGCCGCAACACGGCGGCGATGAGCAGCCCCAGCCCGATGACGAAGCCGCCCAGGCGGAGCCGCGAGGCGAAGACGATCAGTCCGACGCCGATGACGACGAGCGCCGCGACGACCCACCACAGCCCGAGGCGGCGCAGTCCCGCGAACCTCACCGGCTCACCCCAGGCCGGCCCGCCGCTCGGCGGCCGCCACGACGTTGGTGAGCAACATGGCCCGCGTCATCGGTCCCACGCCGCCGGGGTTGGGGCTGAGCCATCCCGCGACCTCGGCCACGTCTGCCGCGACGTCGCCGACCGGTCTGCCGTCGACTCGGGACACACCGACGTCGAGGACCGCCGCGCCGGGCTTGACCATGTCGGCGGTGATGAGTCCAGGGACGCCGGCCGCCGCGACGACGATGTCGCCTTCCCGCACCTGGGCCGCGAGGTCCTTCGTCCCGGTATGGCATTCGGTGACCGTCGCGTTCTCCGACCGGCGCGTGAGGATGAGCGCCAGTGGCCGGCCGACGGTGATCCCCCGGCCGACGATGACGACGTGGGCCCCGGCGATCGGGACGTCGTACCGCCGCAGCAGCTCGACGCAGCCGATCGGCGTGCACGGCAACGGGGCCGGCTTGCCGAGGACCAGCCAGCCGAGGTTCGTCGGGTGCAGGCCGTCGATGTCCTTGTCGGGATCCACCCGCGACAGCAGAGCCATCTCGTCGAGGCCCGTCGGCTGTTGCACCAGGAACCCGGTGCAGTCGGGGTCGGCGTTGAGCTCGTCGATGACCGCCTCGACCTCGTCCTGCGTGGCCGTCGCCGGGAGGTCGCGCCGGATGCTGGTGATCCCGATCTCCGCGCTGTCCCGGTGCTTCGCGCCGACGTACCACGTGCTTCCGGGGTCGTTGCCAACGAGCACCGTCCCGAGGCCCGGCACCACACCACGCGACGCCAGCACCGCGACGCGGCCCTTGAGCTCCGCCTTGATCGTCGCCAGCGTGGCCTTGCCGTCGAGGATCCTGGCGGTCACGAGGCCTCATGGTGTCACAGCGGACCGTGTCTCAGGTTGTCGCCCACCGCGGGAACCAGGGCCGCGGAATGGCATCATGTGCACGCCGGTGAAAGAGCCCGGCGACGACTGCTGACCAGGGAAACGGATGGGGACGACGCGCATACTCACGGGTCGCCCCAGGTGACGCGAAACGGCCCCACCCGGCGTGAGGTTCTCGGCGCGGCCGCTTCCGCCTTGGCCCTGGCCGCATGCTCCAGCCCCCGTACAGCCGACCCCGTGGCCCAGATGGATGCATCAGCACCCGCCCGCGCCGGTATGGGCACGACGCCGGCCGCCACCACGACGACCGCGACAGCACCCACGCCGACCCGTAGCCGACCGGAGCTGCCCCGAGGCGGCCGAACCGTGTTTCCCACGTACCGACTGACCGGCTTCTGCGGGCATCCGGGCTCACCCGCCCTCGGGAAGCTCGGCATCGGTGACCTCGATGCTCGGGTCTCCGAGATCGAGCGCGTGGCCGGCTCGTATGCCCGTGAGCGTGCCGCGCTCCCGGTGCTCGAGCTCATCGCGACCATGGTTCAGTCGAAGCCCGGCCAGGACGGTCTTTACCGGCTGCGCACCGAGTCCTCCGTCATCGACCAGCACCTCGACGCCGCCCGCCGGCATCGCGCCTACCTCCTGCTCAACATCCAGCCGGGACGTGCCTCCTTCCTCGACGAAGTTCACGCCTACGAGCGGTGGCTGACTCACCCGGACGTCGGCGTCGCTCTCGACCCGGAGTGGGCGGTCGGGCCGGGACAGGTGCCCGGGCAGGTGTTCGGCCATGTCGAAACGTCGATGCTCAACGCGGTTGGTGAGTACGTCGCCGGACTGGTCTCCTCCCACGACTTGCCTGAGAAGGTCGTCGTCTACCACCAGCTGACTCCCTCCATCGTCCGGCGCGAGCAGGATCTCAGGGCCTTTCCCGGCGTCGCCTGGGTCAAGTCAGTCGACGGGATCGGCGCGAAAACCGACAAGGTCGCAACGTGGAACCGAATTCTCGCGACGACCCCGAGACCGCTGGTACACCTTGGCTTCAAGCTGTTCTACGACGAGGACTCGAAGCAGGGGCCGCTCATGACCCCCGACGAGGTTCTGGCTCTCAATCCGCAGCTTGGGTACGTCATGTACGAGTGAGATGCCTGGGGCCTCGCATCGTGGCGACGCTGGCGAGTGCCGCGGCGACGAAGGTCAGCACGAGGCCCAGCAGCACCACGGGGGTGACCGAGGACCGCGTGGACGGGTTCAGCAGGTCCAGCAGCGCGGCCACCGACAGCTGACCCACGAGCATGAGCAGCAACTGCAGCAGCACCCCGAGGTAGCGCACCCCCACGGCGCCGGCGGCGATCACCACGATGCCCAGCAGGCCGCCCCACCACGCCCACCACGGCGCGGCCATGCTTCTCGGCACCCCGAACTGTCCGAGCAGCCCTTCCGGGACGGCCAGGACGAGGAGGATCACGGTCCCGAGCGTGAAGTTGAGCCAGGCCGTCGTGAACGCGTTCCCGGACGCCACGCCCACGCGACCGTTGATCCCCGCCTGGACCGCCAGGGAGATCCCGGCAAGGACGCTGAGCACGACCGGCAAGACCACCGCGGCGTCGGTCGCGGAGACGCGCCCCTCGACCGCGATGAGCACCCCGGCGACGGCGAGGACGGAAGCCACTGCCCGTCCGGCAGCGACCGGGAGCCGTCCCGCCGGCCCGATCCCGAACCGGTCCACCCCCATCCCGCTCGCGGTCTGTCCCCCCACGACCGCGACGGTCCACAGGGCCACACCGGCCAGCGGCACCGCGTACGACTGACAGAGGACGAACAAGCCGCCCATGAACCCGCCTACGCACTGATACCAGCGAATCCGTCCGTCTGACAAGGAAACTCGCAGCTGCCGTAATCCGGACCGCATGGGCCGCGACACGAGCAGCGCGAGGCTCAGCACGATCGTGCCGGTGACGAAGCTCCAGAGCGCGGCATCGATACCGTGGCCGAACACGGTGGCCAGCTCACCGTTCATCCGTGACTGGATCGACAGGAACGCCCCGGCGACGAAGGCCAGCACGGCCCACAGCAACCGGGACGTCACGTCAGTGGGCGAAGTGCCGGGTGCCGGTGAAGTACATCGTCGCTCCGGCCCGCGCCGCCGCCTCGATGACGACGTCGTCGCGGATCGAGCCACCCGGCGCGACGACCGCCCGCACGCCGGCGTCGAGCAGGATCTCCAACCCGTCCGGGAAGGGGAAGAACGCGTCCGACGCGGCGACCGAGCCCGCGGCGCGGTCGGTCCCGGCCCGCGCCACGGCGAGGCGACATGCGTCGACGCGGTTGACCTGTCCCATGCCGACCCCGACCGACGCGCCGTCCGTGGCCAGCAGGATCGCGTTGGACTTCACCGCCCGGATCGCCCGCCAGGCGAAGGACAGGTCGGCGAGGGTCGCGCCGTTCGCTGGGTCGCCGGAGACCAGCCGCCAGTATGCGGGCTCGTCGCCGCCGGTGGGTTCGCCGTCGTCCGGAGACGGCACCACCGCGTCGAGCCGGTCGACGGTCTGGACGAGGATGCCGCCGCCGATCGGGCGCACCTCGATCGGGTCGCGAAACCGCTCCATGCCCGCGGGCAGCTGCAGCACGCGGAGGTTCTTCCGTTCTCGGAGCATCGAGAGCGCGTCGTCGTCGAAGGCCGGCGCCACGATCACCTCGGTGAAGACCCCCTTGGTGCGCTCGGCCAGAGCGACGGTGACGGTCTGGTTCGTCGCGATGATGCCGCCGTACGCCGACTGCGGGTCGCACGCGTGGGCCTTGTCGTACGCCTCGACGACCGTCGGGCCGACGGCGATCCCGCAGGGGTTGGCGTGCTTGACGATCGCGACGGTGGGCCGGTCGCCCTGGTCGTGGGCCGCGCGAACCGCCGCGTCGGCGTCGACGTAGTTGTTGTAGGACATCCCCTTCCCGTGCAGCTGCTCGGCGTGCGCGACGCCGGGGCGCCAGTGGCGGTAGAGCGCGGCGGCCTGGTGCGGGTTCTCGCCGTACCGGAGCTGGGCGGACCGGTCCCACGTGGCCCCGGTCCAGGCGGGGAACCCGGTCCCATCAGTCGTGTCCGCGACGACGGTGCCCATCCAGTTCGCGACGGCGTTGTCGTAGGTCGCGGTGTGGACGAACGCCTCGGCCGCCAGTCGCTGCCGCTCGGCGAGGGTGAACCCGCCCTCGCCGAGGGCCTTTTTGAGCCGCGGGTATGCGTCGGGGCTGGTGAGGACCGCGAGGTTCGCGTGGTTCTTCGCGGCGGCGCGGACCATCGCCGGGCCCCCGATGTCGATCTGCTCGATGCACTCGTCCGGCGTGGCACCGGAGGTGACGGTGTCGCGGAACGGGTACAGGTTCGACACGACCAGGTCGAACGCCTCGACGCCGAGATCGGCCAGCTGGCGCACGTGGTCGGGATTATCGGTGTCGGCCAGGATGCCGGCGTGCACCTTCGGGTGCAGGGTCTTCACTCGTCCGTCCAGGGACTCCGGGAAGCCGGTGAGCTCCTCCACCACGGTGACCGGAACGCCTTGTGCGGCAATGGCTTTGGCGGTCGAGCCGGTCGACACGATGGCCACGCCGGCCTGATGCAACGCGACGGCCAGCTCGGGGAGGCCGGACTTGTCGTAAACCGAGACCAGCGCCCGCCGGATCGGGCGTCTCCCCTCTGCGGTGTCGGCAGCACTCACGGGATGGTGACCTTCCGATCGCTGACGGTGAACCCTTCGCGGACCATGCGTCCGACGAGGTCGACGAGCTGCGGCCGCTCGGCCTGCTTGATCCGGTCGGTCAGGGTCTCGACCGTGTCCTCGTCCTGGACCGGCACGGCGACCTGACCGACGATGGCGCCGGTGTCGACGCCGTCGTCGACGACGAAGAGGGTGGCGCCGGTGACCTTCACCCCGTAGGCGAGCGCGTCCCGCGGTCCGTGGACTCCGGGAAAGGACGGCAGCAACGCGTTGTGGCTGTTGACGTACCGGCCGGCGAACCGGGCGAGGAACGCCGGTCCGACGAGCTTCAGAAAGCCGGCGGACACCACGAGCGTCGGCTGGTAGGCGGCGACGGTCTCGGCCAGCGCGGCGTCCCAGGCCGGCCGGTCCGGGAAGTCGGACACGCGGCAGACAAACGTCGGGACACCGGCCCGCTCCGCCCGGGCGAGCCCCTCGATCCCGTCGCGGTCGGCGCCGACCGCGGCGACCCGGACGCCGTAGGCAGGGTCGGCCGACGCGTTGAGAAGGGCCTGGAGGAGGGTGCCGGTTCCCGAGACGAGGACGACGACGGAGCCGGCGACGGGTGCGGCGCGCTCCGGAAGGGGTGCCGTCACGGTCCTCCACCCTACCGACGGCGGCGGGATAGCCTGCCGTCGCCACCAGGCGGCCGAAACCCGGGGAGCCGGCCCGTCGTTGACATCGGACAGACACCGGACAGACATCGGCAGGCATCGGCGGACATCCGCCACGAGAGGCCGCGTACCGGCCGACCAGGGAAGCGGAGACGGGATGGCGGGGCAGCTGGGCCAGCAGGTCAGCCGGGAGGAGCTGCGGGCGCGCGGCCGCTACTCGCTGACCGTCGCGGCCCTCTTCGTCCTGATCCTGCTGGGGGCCGGACTACCGCTTCCGCGGCGGGCGATCGTCGTCGTGCCCATCGTCCTCGCCATCATCGTGTCGATCCGAGAGATGCGCCGGCTGTCGCGGGCGTCGGCGGGGGCGTTCACGCGGTTCGGGCCGGCGGTGGCGCTGGGACTGTCGGCGATGCTGCTGCTCGGGGCGGTGACCCAGGCGGTGTTCTACGTCCCGCAGAAGCAGTACGAGGACTGCATGCAGGGCGCCAACACCAGTGCGGCCCAGACCGTCTGCAGTCAGCAGCGGCAGCGCTCGATCCTCGGCTCGCTGACCGAGTTCTGAGCGCGAGCGAGCCGGATCAGCGGGTGGTGGCGTCGACGTGGGACACCAGGTGTTCGGCGATCTCGAGCGACGCGGTGGCCCCTGGAGACGGCGCGTTCAGGACGTGCACCTGCCGCGGTGCGGTCTGGATGAGGAAGTCGTCGACGAGCGAGCCGTCCCGGCGCAGCGCCTGAGCCCGCACGCCGGCCGGCGCCGGGACCAGGTCGCGGGCCTCGATGCCAGGGACCAGCCGCGACACGCTCCGGGCGAAGGCGCTCCGGGACAGTGACCGCACCACCTCCCCGGCTCCCGGTGCCGCATGCTTGGCTCCGAGCCGCCACAGCCCGGGCCAGGACAGGGAGTCACGCAGCTCGGCCAGGTCGACGTCCCGCCAGGTGTATCCCTCGCGCCGGAGGGCCAGGACCGCGTTCGGCCCGGCGTGAACGCCACCCCTGATCATCCGGGTCAGGTGGACGCCGAGGAACGGGAACCGAGGGTCGGGCACCGGGTAGATCAGTCCGCGAACCAGGTGCTGCCGGTGTTCGGCCAGCTCGAAGTACTCGCCGCGGAACGGCACGATGCGCGCCTCGGGCACGATGCCGCAGGCCCGGGCGACGACGTCGGCCTGCAGGCCGGCGCAGACGACGAGCGCGTCGGTCTCCACCGGCTCGGTCGAGCCGGTCGTCCGCACCCGTAAGACGCCCCGCGCGCCGACCTCGACCCCCGCGAAACCGGTCCCCAGGCATACCAGCCCGCCGCCGGCCACGACGTCCTCCGCGAACGCGCGACTGACCAGCGTGTAGTCGACGATGCCGGTGGTCTCGACGTGCAGCGCCTCGACGCAGGCGACGTAGGGCTCGTAGGCGCGGGCCTCCGCCGCCGACACCAGCCGGGCCGGGACCCCGTTGGCCGCGGCTCGGTCGGCGAGCTTGCGCAGGCCCGGGACCTCGTCCGCCGTCGTGGCGACGACGAGCTTGCCGGTCGTCTCGACGGGGATGCCGCGCTCTCGGGCGAACGCCGTCATCGACGCGGCGCCTCGCACCGCCATGGTCGCCTTGAGGCTGCCCGGCGGGTAGTAGATCCCCGAGTGGATCACGCCCGAGTTGCGCCCGGTCTGGTGGGTGGCAAGCGCGGACTCCTTCTCCAGGACGGTCACCTCGTCACCCCGCCGGGCCAGGGCCCGGGCGGTGGCGAGCCCGACGATGCCCCCGCCGACGACGACGACTCTCACCGGCGGAGACCCCCGGGCCACCCGGGGAGGGTCAGCGGTGCGGCCGGAGGCGCAGCAGCAGCTGCCGCGCCAGCACCGAGGCCGCTGCACCGACCACGAGCTCCGCCAGCAGGAGGGCGCCGAACGTCCACGGCCGGGTGCCGACGGCGCTGAGCCGGTCCACGCCGGCCGCCCCGGAGCCGCGCGCCGCGAGGACGGTCAGACAGACGGCCGAGGTCGCGGCGGCCGTGGTCGCCGTGGCGAGCTTGGTCCGCCAGCTCGACAGTCGGGCCACGCTGCGGCACGCAAGCCACCCTATGCCGCTGCCCGCGAGCACCGGGACCGCTGTCAGGAGAAGCATCCGTGGGGACCAGGTTCCGTCTGAGGGCAGCGCTCCGAGCACCGGGATCATGGGCATCAGACCGGGGTGGGCACCGGCCAGGGTGATCGTCGAGCCGTCGGCGATCTGGAACCCGGGACCGGCGAGCCAGGCCAGACCCCAGACGGCGAGGTTCGGCAGCACGAGGACCTGGCCGGCGGTGAGGACGATCCCGCCGAGGAGGCCGGCGTCGACCGCGGCGTGCAGCCCGGAGACCGTCGACCAGCGCGCCACGAGCATGACCGCCAACGGGACGGCCCCCACGACGAGGAGCAGCCCTGCGCCGTAGACCCCGGGCCGGATCCCTCGCGCAAGCCACCGCGGCAGCCGGTCGAGCCAGTCCCCGACGATCCCCGCCTCCTTCCCGGCGAGGTACCGGCGCAGCACCACCCAGGCCACGGCCAGCACGGGGACGACCAGCGCGACCACCACACCCCGGAGTCCCGGGCGGGCCGGTCCCGCAAGGGTGAGCGACCAGGCGACCAGCCCGGCCGCCGCATACCCGAGGACGAACCCGGGCGCGACGTGGCGGACCAGCCGCCGCCGCCAGGTGGTGCCCGGCGCGGCCCGCTCGGTGCGGTCCAACACCCGCCGCGCGCTTCGGACGGTGACCAGGAGCGCCAGCAGCCCGACGCCGAGCGGAGCCAGGGTCAGCGACACGTCGGCGACCCGGACCACCGCCCCATGGCCGAGGAACCAGCCTGCACTCGCGATGCCGAGGGCGTCGCCCCACCCGACCGTCGTCTGCGCCGTGACCACCCACCCGACGAGAGCCGGCAACGCCAGCACCAGCCAGGATCCCGTGGCGGCGAGCGCGCCCGCGGTGGGGGCGTGCCACCACCCG
>Ga0307292_10000398_pt1 | contig 14945 bp, 12 predicted proteins | sample ER_DNA_149_FD_194471 | JGI IMG/M metagenome (GOLD analysis project Ga0307292, IMG submission 194471) | Bulk soil microbial communities from the East River watershed near Crested Butte, Colorado, United States - ER_DNA_149 | ecosystem: Environmental > Terrestrial > Soil > Floodplain | place...
GTTGTTCGTGGAGCGGTTCCGCTGTGAAGCCCGCGCCGCGGCCCGGTTGAGCCATCCCAACATCGTGGCCGTGTTCGACAGCGGCTCCGACGCCGAACAGCCCTATCTGGTGATGGAGTACGTGCCGGGCGAGAGCCTGGCCCAGCTGCTTCACCGCCAGGGCCGGCTGGCGCCCCGCCGGGCCGTCGAGCTGGCCATCCAGGTGTGCGCGGATCTGGCCGCCGCCCACGCCCAGGGGCTGGTCCACCGCGACATCAAGCCCGCCAACGTGCTGGTTGGCCCGGACGTGGGGGTGAAGGTGGCCGATTTCGGCATCGTCAAGGCGTCGGCCGCCACGACCTTGACCGGGACCGGGACGGTGCTGGGCACGGCCGCCTACCTGTCCCCCGAGCAGGCCCAGGGCGGGCCGGTGGATGCCCGCTCGGATCTGTACGGGCTGGGCTGTGTGCTGTATGAGCTGCTCTGTGGCAGCCCGCCGTTCGGGTCGGGGGTCGACCGGTCTCCGGTGGCCATCGCCACCCGGCACGTGAGCGAGCCGCCCGAGCCGCCCTCGGCGCGCAACCCCCAGGTCGCCCCAGCCTTACAGGCGGTGGTGCTGACCGCCCTGGCCAAGGACCCCGCCCAGCGCTACCAGAGCGCCATCGAGATGCATCACGCCCTGGAGCGCGTGCTGGCTGGGGATGCCGCGCCGGCCCTGCCGACCGAGCCGCTCCTTGAGCCGCCCGGCAGGACCGAGACGGGGGCGACGCCGACGGCGACCGGCCTGGCGGCCGGGGATGACGGCCGGGGACCGGGATGGCCCCGCTGGGCCCTCCTGGCGGCGGGGACGGCGCTGGGGATCGCGCTGGTCATCGTGTTGCTGTGGCCCGATGGGGGCGACACCCCGGCCCGGCTGCCGGAGGCCGGGTCCGGCGTATCGCCAGCAACCAGCGCGCCCTCCTCGACCACACCGCGATCCACCGCTAGGCCAGCGCCATCGGCGCCAGGGGTGCCGGCGGCGCTGGCCAACCTGACCGCCGTGATCACCACCGCTCGCCAGCAGGGCACCGCCGACCAAGAGGCAGAGGACCTGCTGGACCAAGCCGCCGACCTCGCCAACGCCCTCGACGCCGGCCGGAAGGACAATAAGGGGCACAACAAGGACGAAGGCAAGGGCAAGGGCCAGCAAGCGGCCAAGAAGCTGGCCGAGCTCCAGCGCAAGGTGGACGAGCTGATCGGCCAGGGCAAGATCCGCCCCCCGGCCACCACCCAGCTCCAACAGGCCATCGCCCAGCTGGCCCAGGTCGTGCAGCAGGCAGGCTGAGCCACGGCTGCCAACTCGTCACATGTATCTACCGTAACCCGGCTCATCCACCTGCGAGCGGGGCTCGGCGACAGCTGGCTCAGGTCGACCAGCATCCCAGCCTCGCCTGACCGGATCAACCAGACGTCCCGATCGCGTCCGCCTGCTGACCACGGGACGTGCCGTCGGTCCCTTTCGCAGCTTGACGGCGTCCAGGGTCAGGCGGTCGGTGGCTCAGCCGCGGCGGCCGCGGTGGTTGGTGTGCCGCCGCCTGGCGTGCTTGCCTCCAGCCTGCGGCAGGAGCCCGCGCAGCAGGTAGAGCACCCCGAGGACGGGCAGGAGCGTCCCCACGGTGGCGGCCGAGATGCTGGCTGGTTGGCTGCCACCGAGGATGGCTGGTCCGGTGGTGGTCGTTACCGGCCCAGTCGTGGTCGACGCCACAGTGGTCGTCGTCGGTACCAGGGTGGTCGTCGTCGGTCCGGTCGTGGGCGGGATGCTGCTGGTGGTGGACACGATGCTGGTCGTGGTCACCAGTGTGGTCGTGGGCGCTGCCGTGGTGGCTGCGGCGGTGGTGGGTGGCCTGGCCGTGGTCGATGGCGCGGTCGCGGTGAGCTGGGTGGTGGTGGCGTCAGAGGACGAGCGTGCCGTCCCGGTGGTCGCGCCGCCGACCCTGGCCGGCGCTGGGGCGGTGGCCGGTTGGGCGGTGGTGGGTCTGCTGATGGCTCCCTGTTCTGGGCCTGGAGTGGTGGAGGGGGGAGGTGCGGTCGTCGGTTCCCGGTCGCCGGTGGTGGTGGTCGATGCGGCGGTTGGTGCTGGCCTGGTTGGCGAGGGGGGCAGCGCGACCCCGGGTGCGCGGCGTGGCGGTTGGGGCTGGGGCAGCAGGGTGGCCGAGGCCACGAGGGCGGCCAGGATCGCTGTGGTGAGCCCGAAGACGAACAGCAGCAGTCTCCAGGGCCGCCGTGGCCTGGCTAGGTGCCGAGGGGGTGGGGTTGGCATTGTGCGTCGTCCTGGTTCGGCTGGTTCTTCCGGCTCATAGGGTGTCCATCGATGACGCCCACGTACCGGGTGCATACGACGTAGCCCCGCACAGCAGGTCGAATGGGATGTTTACCGCAAGCTGGGCGGACGGTCGCGGCGAGGACGGCGGCGGCTGGAGGACTCGACGGGGCTGCCCGTTCCTGCCCATGCTCGTGGCGAGCGGGCTAGAGTCCGGGGTGAGCCGGACCAAGATGGCCCGCCGGTTCTTGGGTGGGGCAGGCGTTCGGCCAGCCCGTCGCGTTCCAGCGTGTCGACTAGGCCGGTGACGTTGCGGGCGGTCACGCCCAGCTCGCCGCCTAGGTCGAGCAGGCGCCGCGGCCCACCATGGCGGAGCGCGCTCAGCAGGCGTAGCCGGGCGTAGGTGATGCCGCGGCTGCGGAATCCCAGGGGGTGCCTCGGCGCCTACCTCGGTGTGCTCAGGTGGCTGCGCCCCACCGGTGCTATCGCTGCTGGCCAGCGTCTGCTATCGCGTCTCGGCACAGCCATGCTTGGATTGTTTTCCCACCCAAGCAGGGCAAACGCTGCTCGGCCTCGCCATACCCGCCGGTCGGGGTCGCTGTGGTCGCGTCGGGTCGGTGACGCCTGCCCGGTCCTCCGCTCGTGTGGTGCTGGGGGCGGTGGTTGGGCTGGGCTGGCTGGGCGTGGCCCGGAAGGGCTCGGCCCCCACCGGGGCCGACGTGGTCGGCTGCCGGGCCAGCCCAGATCGGCGGGCAGGTCGCGGGGTGCCGGGGTCCCCGCGAGCGGGCGCGCATGCGCGGCCGTCGATCCGGGACCGGGAGCTGGCCTGGCGGTGACCGAGTTGCTTGCCCGGGTGGGCGGCAGTAGCGTCAGCTTGAGCTGCCCCGGGCCGACCAAGGAGGCTGCCATGTCGACATGGTTGTGGGTGCTGATCATCGTGGTCGTGCTGGTGTTGGTGTTTGGCGTGATGCGGCGACGGCGCGGCTGACGCGCTGCGCCAGCGGCCCGGTCACGGCCGGCGCTCCTGCTCGAGCGGGTGGACGGCCTAGTAATGGCGTTGCCGCTGGGGTCCAGGCCCAGCGGGCGCAGCCGACCACCCAGCGTTGCCCGGCCCGTCGAGTTCGTGTGCGCAGCCGGGGTTGGGGCCAGTGGTAGCTCGGCCACCGCGAGCAGTCCATTGCTGGAACGCCGCGTCGTTCGGCCTCGCGGAGCGATGTCTGGTGCGTGTTGGGCTGCACCCGGCTGTCGCACCTGGGATCAGGTGAGGTGCTGCATGGGACGTGGCTGTCCGGCTCCCTGGCAGGTACTGGCGTCCGCTGCAGGGATGTGTGTGGATACCCCAGAGGATCGCCGCACGGTTTGGAGGAGCCCGTGATCCTGGTCACCGGTGCCACCGGCACCACCGGGGGGGAGCTGGTGCGGCTGCTCGCCGAGGCCGGCGCGCCCGCCCGGGCCTTGGTGCGCTCGCCCGAGAAGGCCGCCTCGATCCAGCAGCTGGGTGTGGAGACCGCCGTGGGCGACTTCGAGCAGCCCGACACCCTGGACGCCGCCATGGCCGGCTGCGACCACCTATTCTTGTTGTCGCCGCCCAGCCCCCACCAGCCCGAGCAGGAACGCAACGCCATCGATGCGCCAAGCGGGTCGGGGTCGGGCATGTGGTCGCGTTGTCGGTGCTGGGGTCCAGCCCTGATGCCTCGGTGGCGTTCGGCCGTTGGCACGGCGAGATCGACCGGCACCTGGCCGAGTCGGGTCTGCCCCATACCTTGCTGCTGCCGAGCGGGTTCATGCAGAACTTCCTGGCGTCGGCCCAGTATGTCGCCGACAGGGCGTCTTGTACGGCATGACCGGCGAGACCCGGGTCAGCTACATCGACACCCGCGACGTCGCCGCGGTGGCCGCCCAGGTGCTGACCAGCCCCGGCCACCAGGGCAAGGCGTACGCGCTGACTGGGCCTGAGGCCCTGTCGGGGGATGAGGTGGCCGAGCGGCTGTCGGCGGCCACCGGCCGCCAGGTCGGCTCGGTCGATGTCCCGGCCGATACCTTCGGCCAGGCGCTGGCCGGTGCTGGCCTGCCCGGGTGGTTGGTCGAGCGCCTGGTCGAGCTCAACATCATGATGGCGGACGGCCACGCCGCCGGGGTCACTGATGAGGTGGCCAGGCTGATCGGACGCCAGCCCCGGACCTTTGCGGAGTTCGCCGCCGAGCACCGCGTCGCCTTCGGCGGCCAGCCATGACACCGGCCAGCGGCGTCGGGGTTGCCGCCTGGCTTCGGCCGTGGCCTCCGAGCAGATCCGGACAGCCGCGCCAGTCGGGTTGGTCCCAGCCGCTACTCCAGGTAGTCGCGGACCATAAGCGGCTGAACGCTGTGCAAGCCGCAGGTCGCGCAGGTCAGGGCCGCAATTTCCTGGAGTGTCGATGTACATGATCGACGCAGATGTATGCGATCGCCGTAAACCGTTGGAGATGCTGCTCGTGCCCGAGACCATCTCCTCCATCAGTTCTCTGAACCTCTCGAGCGCGCCCTCTTTCACCGCCAGCTCGTTCACCCACGAGACGGTTCCCTTCGTCGGGTCCTCGCGCTCTTGGACTTCGCTATCCACGTCAAACTCCTCGTGTTGATAGGGCTCGTCAGTTCACCTTGAGGTGAAGGCGGCGGCTTTCGCCGCCGTTTCACCATTACTCGGTTCCGGAACTCAGTTCCGGTTCCGTCGCTGGTCCGGATGTGGAGTCAGCGGGTAGCTCTGTCTGCGTCCAGGATCAGGCGGGTGACCACGCCGGGGTGGGAGATCATGGCGACGTGGGAGGAGTCGATCTGGATGGTGTGGGCGCCCATGCGTTCGGCCATGAAGCGCTCAGCCGCCGGTGGGATGGCGCGGTCCTGGTTGGCGACCAGGTACCAGGAGGGAATGGTCTTCCAGGCCGGGACACCGGACGGCTCGCCTAGGGTCGACAGCGACCCGGGGCGTTGCGATGCGGCCATCACGGCCGCTGTGGTCTTGGGGAGGTCGGCGCAGAACACGCTGCGAAAGACGGTTGGGTTGATGTAGGCGTCGGTGCCGGTGGTGCCGTCTGGCTGCGGGAAGGGCCGGAGGATGAGGTTGTCGGGGGTGAGTGCGCTGCCGGGGAACTTGGTGGCAAGCTCGCCGGCGGTCTCGTCCTGGTCGGGGGCGAAGGCAGCGACGTAGACCAGCGCCTTGACGTTGGGGTTGCCGGTGGCGGCGTTGGTGATCACCTCACCGCCGTAGGAGTGCCCGACCAGGACGATCGGTCCAGGGATGGTGGCCAGGACGCTGGCGATGTAGGCGGCGTCGCCGGCGACCGAGCGTAGGGGGTTGGCAGGAGCGAGCACGCTGTAGCCGCGGTCCTGCAGCCGGGTGATGACCCCAGCCCAGCCGGAGGCGTCGGCGAAGGCACCGTGGATCAGGACGATGGTCGGCTTGACGCCGTTGTTGTGGTGCGCGGCCCCCGCTGCTGCGGCGGAGTTGGCAGGGCTGGCTGAGGCGCCGAGTCCGGCGAACAGGGTCACGCCGATGATCGCTGCCAGCGCCACGAGCGCGATTCTCCTCAGCCTGGGACTGGTAATGGAGTTGCGGACGTTCATGAGACCTCCTCGGTTGGTCCTGGGCAGGTCCGAGCGGCCAGGTGGGAAGCTGTCCCGGTCGCGGTCTGGGGTTAGGTGACGAAGCGCTTCACGAACGCGAGCGCCTCCTCCGCGACCTCGCGCCAGCCGCTGTCGACGGTGAGGGCGTGGCCGTGGCCCTTGGCCTCGGCGATCTCGGTCACGCCCTCGTTGCCCTGCTGCTGCTGGTAGGAGGCGTTGGCGATCGCCCAGGGGACGGTGTGGTCCTTCTCGCCCGAGATGATCAGCAGCGGGCCACGGTCGGGGTTCTTGGTGTCGACCTTGGCCTCGGTCCACGGGTTCAGGTTGGCCGACGCCGCCTGGAACAGCGGCTTCCCCGAAGCGGGCACGGCGAAGTCCTCGTACAGCTTCCTGGCCTCCTCCTCGCTGACGGCATTGGCGAAGCCATAGCGGAACTGCTCGTAGGTGAGCGGCACGGCCCGGTTGCGGTTGGCCGGGTTACCCAGCACCGGAAAGGCCGACCTCAACGCCGAGATCGGCAGCGGCAGCACCCCGCGGAACGGGGCCGGGTCGATCGCCACCGACACCGCCGCCAGCCCCCGCCCGGCCAGGATCTGGGCTAGCAGCCCGCCGAAGGAGTGGCCGATGATGGCCGGCTTGTGGTCGAGGCCGCGGATGATCGTCTCGAAGTGGTCGGCGACCTGGCCGATCGACTTGCCGGCGAACACCTCGGGATGGGCATTGGCCTCCTGGACGGTGTCGGGGTCGTCGGGCCAGCCCGGGGTCAGGGCCGTGTACCCGTGCTCCTCGAACAGGGCCGCCCACCGGTCCCAGCTGCTGGGCAGCAGCCACAGGCCGTGGACGAACACGACCGGGGTGCGCCCGGTCTGGTTGGCGCGCTCGCATTGCTGGAGCTCGTGCTCGGTGATCGTCTTGTCGCTCGGCGGGGTGGGCGATCCGGCGCTGGTCATGGCGTTCCTCCTGGTTCGGCCGCGGGTTTGAGGTTAGGGTCAGGCGTCGGCGGCTGTGCCGTCGGGGCGGACCAAGGTGGCGTCCAGGACGGCGTCGTTGACGGCCAGGTTGATGTCGACTAGGGCCTGGCCGATTCGCTGCCTGAGCTGGTCACGGGACTTGGTGGCGGCAGCCTGTGCCGCCGACCTGGCGTCCGCGACGCGCTGCTGGAGCGCGTCGAGCTATGCGGAGAGGTCCATGCTTCCTCCTTGCCTTTGTGTCGATTGCTGGTCTGGCTGCAAGCAAACGCTGACCGGCTGCTCACCCCCATGCGTCGAGTCGATTGTCCAGGCCTGCAGTCCTTCAATTGGGCCGTTCGCGGTCACAGGTGGACTATGCCGGCTTTGCGCTGCACGTAGACGGCGTGGACGGAGGGCAGCATCAGGGCGTCGGCCTCGCTCTGACCTGGAAGGCCTCCCATCCCTAGAAGGCGACCATCACGTCGGTGAGCCTGGCGGCCATGTCGTGCTTTTGCTTCTCGGTGAAGACCCCCTCGGCGAGCGTGACGTTGATCAACGGCATGAGATGCTCCTGTGCGGGCGGGTTGATCCCCCGTGCCTGGGGCGGGCGGATTGCCCATGCCAGAACCATGCGCCCGAGGTGAGCGCGGTCGCGTCTGTGGGATCCCTAGCTCACACCCCAGCTCCCGAGCCCAGAATGCCGGGGTATTCCGGCGCCAGGACGGTTCTACGATGGCCACAGAGCCGCCGAAAGGAGTGCCGCATGCTGTTGCGGAGCCGCAGAGAGCAGTGTGGGGTCCTTGACGGGCTACTCGCGGACGTCCGGGCGGGGCGCAGCCGGGTGCTGCTGGTGCGTGGCGAGCCCGGCATCGGCAAGACCGCGTTGCTGGGTTACGCGGCCGATACGGCACAAGACTTCCGAGTGGCCCGCGCTGAGGGTGCCGAGTCGGAGATGGAGCTGCCGTTTGCGGCGCTGCACCAGCTGTGCGGCCGGATGCTGGATCGCCTGGACCGGCTGCCCGGCCCGCAGCGCGAGGCTCTCGGCGTGGCGTTCGGCCTGCGGTCTGGCAGCGCGCCGGATCGTTTCCTGGTCGGCCTGGCTGTCCTGGGCCTGCTGTCCGACGTGGCGGCGGATCAGCCGCTGTTGTGCCTGATCGACGATGCGCAGTGGCTGGACCAGACCTCGGCCCAGGTGCTGGCGTTCGTGGCCCGCCGGCTGGACGCCGAATCGGTCGCCGTGCTATTTGGCACCCGTGATCGCGGTCCGGGAGGCGAGCTGGCTGGCCTTCCGGAGCTGGTGCTTGACGGACTGTCCGATGCTGACGCCCGGGCCATGCTGGCCTCGGTCATCCCTGGGCGGCTGGATGAGCGAGTCCGCGACCGCATCATCGCTGAGTCCGGCGGCAACCCGCTCGCGCTGCTCGAGCTGCCCCACGGGGTGACGGTGGCGGAGCTGGCCGGCGGGTTCGGCGTGGCCGGCCCACAGCCCGTGGCCGGCAGGATCCAGCAGAGTTACCTGCGCCGGATCGCCCCGCTTCCGGAGATGACCCAGCGCCTGCTGCTGCTTGCCGCTGCCGAGCCTACCGGCGACCCGGCGCTGCTGTGGCGGGCTGCCGGAACGCTTGGCATCAGCGCCGAGGACGCCGCCGCCCCGGCCGAGGCAGACGGGCTGCTCACCGTTGGCGCCCAGGTCACCTTCCGCCACCCGCTGGTCCGCTCCGCCGTCTACCAGGCAGCGCCGGTCGGCGACCGCCGCCGCGCCCACCACGCCATCGCCGAGGCCACCGAAGCGGGCACCGATCCCGACCGTCGGGCCTGGCACTGGGCCCAGGCAGCAGCAGGGCCCGATGAGGACATCGCCGCCGAGCTGGAGCGATCCGCCAGCCGGGCCCAGTCGCGCGGCGGCCTGGCCGCGGCAGCGGCGTTCCTCGAGCGCGCCGCCACGCTGACACCCGAGCCGGCGCGCCGGGCGGAGCGGGCGCTGGCCGCGGCGCAGGCCAAGTACCAGGCCGGCGCGTTCGATGCGGCACTGCGACTGGTGGCCACCGCAGAGTCGGGACCGCTGGACGAGTTCCGACGCACCCGGGCGGACCTGCTGCGCGGCCAGATCGCGTTCGCGTCCAGCCGCGGCAGCGACGCACCCCCGCTGCTGCTCAAGGCGGCCCGCCAGTTTGAGCCACTCGACGTGGGGCTGGCCCGCGAGACCTACCTGGAGGCGCTGTCGGCGGCGCTGTTCGCCGGCCGCCTCGCCCTTGGCGGCGGTGTGCGGGAGGTGGCCGAGGCCGCGCGTGCCGCGCCGCCGTCGCCGCAGCCCGCGCGCCCGCCCGACCTGTTGCTGGATGGCCTGGCGGTGCTGCTCACGGAGGGCTACCCGGCAGGGGCGCCGCTGCTCCAGCGGGCGGTACGCGCCTTCCGCGGTGAAGACGTATCCATGGGGGAGCGGGTGCGCTGGCTCTGGGTCGCCTGCCACGCTGCCATCGTTGTGTGGGATTACGAGACCTGGGACGTGCTCGCCGCTCGCCAGGTCCAGCTCGCCCGTGATGCCGGCGCGCTCGCCGTGCTGCCCATGGCCCTCAACTCGCTGGCCGCCGCGGTCGTCTGGACCGGCGACTTCGCTACGTCAGCGGCGCTGATCGCGGAGGCGGAGACGCTCACCGAGGCGACCGGGAGCCAGCTTCCGCCCTACAGCGCGCTGGCGCTTGCCGCCTGGCAAGGCCGCGAAGTCGAGGTGAGGGGATTGATCGAGGCCAGCGCAAACGGCGTGGTGCGCCGGGGCGAGGGAATGGGGCTGGCCAACATGCAGTGGGCCACCGCGGCGCTTTACAACGGCCTCGGCCGGTATGAGGAGGCGCTGGCCGCGGCGCAGCAGGCGGGCGAGTACCCGCAGGAGCTGTGGTCCACTTTGGTGCTGCCCGAGCTGATCGAGGCGGCAGCCCGGAGCGGAAAGACGGCGAATGCGGCTGACGCCCTGCAGCGGCTCTCGCAGACCACCCGGGCCAGTGGCACCGAGTGGGCGCTAGGCACCGAAGCGCGCTCGCGCGCGCTGCTGACCAACGGTGAGGCGGCCGAGAGCCTCTACCGGGAGGCGATCGGCCGGCTCGGCCATAGTCGCCTGCGCGTTGCGCTGGCCCGCGACCACCTCGTGTATGGCGAATGGCTGCGCCGGCAGGGCCGTCGACTCGACGCGCGCGAGCAGTTGCGCAGCGCCCACCAGATGTTCACGGAATTCGGCATGCGGGGGTTCGCCGAGCGTGCGCGGGTCGAGCTCAATGCGACCGGCGTGCGGATACGCACACTCGCCACCGACACCCCCGCCCAGCTCACCGCCCGGGAAACCCAGATCGCCCGGCTGGCCAGCGACGGCCTGTCCAACCCCGACATCGCCGCCCAGCTATTCATGAGCCCGCGCACCGTCGAATACCACCTGCACAAGGTCTTCACCAAGCTCGCCATCAACTCCCGCAACCAGCTCCATGGCGCCCTGGCCAACAGCACAAGCGACGCATGGCGGCAAACCCCGTAGCCTCGATTCCCGCGAGACGGCAACCACCGCGGGCCGACACCTACCACGCCCGGTCGCCGACAACCTCATCGCTCGCCGGTGCCAGGCAACCGCATGCGGGCCGTGCGACCGGCACGAGCCTTCAGCGGCCAGCGGCGATGCGAGACACGCTCGTCCTGCCCGAGCTTCCGCTACTGCGTTGAACCTGAACCCAGGTGAACGCGTCTAGCAACGCTCGCCTCGGACTATCAGCACACGGCTGCGCCCCGCCCGGACGTCCGCGAGCAGCCCATCCAGGGCCCTGCACTGCTCTCTGCGGCCCCGCAACAGCATGCGGCACCCCTCTTCGGCGGCTCTGTGCCATCGTAGAACCGTCCTGGCACCCAGCACACCCCCTGGGAACCGGAGCCCACAAGCCGGGGTGCCGGCTAGGGATCTCGCGGACGCGAACACACCCACCCCGGGCAGAGAGTGCTGGCATGGGCAATCCGCCTGCACCCCCGGGCGCCAAGAGCACCAGCCAGTAGCGAAGACGGCGACGCTGCGCGGGAGTGGACCGGTTGAGGGGAGCTGACGGCAATGTTCGGAACATCATGGCGTGTAGCAAGGATCTTCGGCATCGAGGTTCGCGTCGACAGCTCCTGGGCCGTCATCGCCCTGCTCATCACCTACAGCATGTACTTGCGGATCTCCCTCCTGTACCGGGACCTGTCGGGCGGAGCCGCGGTCGGGCTCGCCGTCCTGGCGACCGTGCTGTTCTTCGGCTCGGTCCTCACCCACGAACTGGCCCACGCTCTGGTCTCCCAGGCCCGGGGGATCCGGGTCCAGGACATCACGCTGTTCCTGTTCGGCGGGGCGACGCGGGCCAGGGTGGAGTCCCGCGGGCCGGGCGACGAGTTCCTGATCGCGGTGGTGGGGCCGCTCACCAGCCTGCTGCTGGCCGGGCTGTTTTGGCTCATCGACGTCGTCGGGCGTGGCGTGCTATCCACACCGGTGGCCGGCATGTTCGGCTACCTCGGCTGGGTGAACCTGCTGCTGGCCGCGTTCAACTTGGTCCCGGGGTTCCCGCTGGACGGGGGGCGGCTGCTGCGCTCGGCCATCTGGAAGGCCACCGGCAGCTTCGGCCAGGCCACCCGGATCGCTTCCCTGGCCGGCCAGGGGGTGGGCTGGCTGCTGGTGGCCGCCGGGGTGGCCTTCCTGCTGGGCGGCAACCTCGCCGGGGGCATCTGGTTCGCGTTCATCGGCTGGTTCCTGGTCCAGGCCGCCCGGTCCTCCTACGAGGACCTCCAGCTGCGGGAGATGCTCCGCGGCGTGGAGGCCGAGGACGTGATGGCCGGTAACCTGCTGCGGATCCCGCCGGAGCTGTCGCTGCAGGACGCGGTGGACGACTACTTCATGCGGTATGACCACGGCGCGTTCCCGGTTGACGAGCAGGGACAGACGATTGGCCTGCTGACGCTGCGGGGGGTCCGGCGGGTCCCCAGGGAGCAGTGGCCGATCCGTCGGGTGCGTGACGTTATGGTCCCGCTCGGCGACCAGGTCGTGGTGGCGCCGGATGCCCGGATGGACGGCGTGCTGGGCAAGCTCCAGGACGGTGAGGCCGGGCGGGTGCTGGTGGTCCAACGCGGCGAGGTGGTGGGCATCATCACCCCATCTGACCTGAGCCGGTGGCTGCGCCGCTGGCGGACGCTCGACAGCAAAGCGCTCGACAGCAGAGCACGCTGAGCGGACAGCCGGAGCCTGGACAGGTGGTACGAGGATGACCGATGCGTTGCCCGAGATCGTCCCGGTGAGGACCGGAGGTGTCCCTGCACGACCTGCCTGGTACGCGCCCAACGCCTGGCGCTGTCGCTGCGGCATTGGGATATCGGCCGGCACGGTGTCTGGGGGCGGCCTGGTCGCAGCCGAACGCGCGGCATTTGCGCCGCCGGACGCATGCGAACTTTACCCGCAAGGCGCGCCGCGAGCGCCAGCCATGTCAGTCCAACGGCGCGTGTATCCGAATCGGGAAGGAGTACAGCGATGGCGGAGCAGAACGGGTTCTGGCCAGACGGCGCCGGATGGCGGTGAGCGTGTCCGTGCAGTTCGAAGCCGGCGGGCAGCCGGTCAGCGGCGCGGGCGGGCCGATCACCGAGCCGATCCTGCCCGGCTTCGCCGACCTGGGGCAGAACAGCTTTTATTGAGTATGGGGCCCGCGAGGGCGTCCCCCGGATCCTGGACCTGTCGGGACGGAGCGCATGAGGCCAGGATCCGGCACCTGCCTCTTAGCAGTCGGCTGGCCGGGCTGAGTTCTCCGTTGGGATTGGGCTGCTTGGGTGGTGGGTGTCTGCGCCCTGGTAGCGATCGCATGGGCGTCAGCGCCTCACGCATCCGCTAGTCCTGCCCGCTGCCAATGTTCGAGCGGCGCCGTCCTCGGCCAGCGCACATACCCCCACAGGGAAAGGAAGACGACATGGAAAGCCCTCGCCTTGAATACACCTCGGAACTCCTATGCCATTTCGCTGATCTGCGAGATGGCACTCACGGCGGCGCCAGCTCCCGACAGGGCAAGGAACATCTCTTTACCGCAGCCGTCGCACTGCTCGATCCCCACGCTCGGCAGCCACTCCAGGAGATCAACACAGACTTGCTTCTCAGCACCGGCGAGGTGACCGCAACAGGGGTACGCCGCCGCCGCGACGGCGTCGAGGCGATTTGGACTCTTTCGTGGCCCGAGCAGCAGGCCGCCGGGATCAACCCGATAGTCATCCGCGCCTATTACAGCGCTGGAGCTCACCACCCGCATCTGCAGGCAGGCACCGTCGGCGATTGGCCGCTCAATGTGTTCGACGAGGAGCAGGCGGCGGCACAGTTGCCGACCCTGCGTGCGATGGCGTCGGCCGACCTTCACAACTTGGTCTTCCAGCGTGACTATCGCATCATTCCGGCTATCTTGAACGAATGGACGCCGTGACCTTACGGCTCCCGGTCCTCGGCGAGGGATGCTCATCCGCCTCGCCGTCTGCGACGAGCGCTACAGAGACACGTCCGGTCGATTTGGACAAGCTCGTCCACCTTGCCCTAGCCGAAAACTCATCCGCCCTGGCCGGAGCCGGTGTGCGGGATGTCGGCTGCGTCGAGCGCCCACGGCCACCTGTATCCCGAGTCCGATGCCGCCCTCCGCGACCGGCTGGACGCCATCTACACGGCCGTCCAGCGCGACCAAGACGCCGCCGTGGTGGACCTATTTCAGGAGCGCTGCCTCACCGCCGCTCAGGCAAGCCCCGCCCGCCTGGCTGACTCGCGCGCGGTGGGACATCGAGGCGCTGCACCACATCCGCGACACCACTTTCGCCGAGGACACCTGCCAGGTCCGCACCGGCACTGCCCCACGGGCCATGGCCAGCCTGGGCAACCTCGCCATCGGCATCCTGCGCGCTCACGGCGACCACAACATCGCCGCTGGGCTGCGCGGCAACGCCCGCGATGCCACCCGGGTCCTGCCACTGCTTGGCATCACTAGCCCATGAACCGACACTCCGGGACGTTGCCGAGGCTCTGAGTTGGTGCAGGACGTGGACGGCGACGGGGGCCGCGCCCACCAGCACGCCGCCGGCGCACCACGCCAGCCGAGCATGGCGGACCGCAACGGGGAAGCCCACATCCGCAACTTGAGGCCCTGGGGGACAGGTGCGGCGGCTGAGCAGCAAGCTGCATCTGCGCGCCGAGGCGGTGGTGGCCCCCGGCGATCCCGGTCACCGCCGGGCAGACGAACGCGCCGCGATCGCGCACCGCCTTGCCCCCGCGACACCCGCCGGGCCGAGCGAACTGCCTGGTTGACACGATGCCGTCCAGCAAGGCATCACCCGAATAGGTCCAAGGCAAGAGACCGCGCACTGGGCGCCTGGCCAAGGCCCTTGGCGACCGAGACCGGCCGCCGGTCGACTCGGCCACGGGTTCGTGCCGGTCGCGCCTCCGGCTGATCCGCCATCGGCGTTGCCGCTGCGCACGCCTCCTCGCCGTGTCCTGTCAGACCAGCACCCACCTGGCACTCGGAGCGTGGGACTGTTGGCGTTCTGTTGGCAGGACGCCCTGAAATCTGATGGTGCTGTTCAGAGGATTATTGTCCTCGAACTGGACTGGGGTATCCGCGCGTCGGGACTTGCGCCCAACCCACCCCAACCTCACCAACCAGTCAAGCCCCGACTATGCCGGGGCCCTGGCACGACGGCACGCATGGTCGCGGTCATGTCCGGTCTCCTTGGTCATCGAGCACAGCTGGTTGTCGAGCAACAAGACCGCGTTGGCGGCCACTGGGCGCAAGATCGATTTCCTGCGACCACCGAGGAGCAGGAGCTGAAAGCCTCGGCTCGGCGCAGTGGGCTAGGCCTTCACCCGTTCCCCTGCTACCGCGGACCGCTCGATGGCGGCGAGGACCTGGTGGCGCCGGACGGCGTCGGCGAAGTCGGGCACGGTGTGGGTCCCGTTCTCGATGTCGGCCGCGAACCCAGCGTAGGCACGCCCGACGTTGAAGGCGGGCGTGCCTACCAGGCTGGTGAGCGCGGGCCAGTTCTGGGTCAAGGCCGCCGGGACAGCAAGCTCGGCGGGCTCGTTGCGCCCGTGTGCTCCGACGACG
>Ga0307292_10000407_pt1 | contig 14869 bp, 14 predicted proteins | sample ER_DNA_149_FD_194471 | JGI IMG/M metagenome (GOLD analysis project Ga0307292, IMG submission 194471) | Bulk soil microbial communities from the East River watershed near Crested Butte, Colorado, United States - ER_DNA_149 | ecosystem: Environmental > Terrestrial > Soil > Floodplain | place...
GGGTGGTACCGCGTGGGCTGGTGCGTGGTCCGGTAGCGACGGACCGACCAGCTCCTTGACCAGCTGGTACTGCGCGACGTTGGTGTCCTGGTACTCGTCGACCAGGATGTGCCGGAACCGCCGCCGGTAGTGCTCGGCCGCGTCGGGGAACGCCTGCAGCAGGTGGACGGTCGACATGATGAGGTCGTCGAAGTCCAGCGCGTTGGCCTGCCGAAGGCGGCGCTGGTAGGTCGTGTAGGCCTCGCTGACCTTCCGCTCGTGGTGGCTGGACCCGCTGTCGTCGGGCAGGACCCGCGACGCATACGTCTCCTCGTCGACGAGCTCGTTCTTGAGGTTGCTCACCGCGTGCGAGAAGGACCGCGGCTGGTAACGCTTGGGATCGAGGTCGAGGTCGCGCAGCACCAGCGTCATGAGGCGCTGGCTGTCGGCCGCGTCGTAGATGGAGAAGGTCGACTTCAGCCCCAGCCGCGCGGCTTCACGGCGCAGGATCCGCACGCAGGCCGAGTGGAAGGTCATGACCCACATCGCCTTGGCGCGGGGTCCGATGAGGTCGGCGACCCGCTCCTTCATCTCGCCGGCAGCCTTGTTGGTGAAGGTGATCGCCAGGACCTGGCCGGGTTGGACGTGGCGAGCGGACAGCAGGTAGGCGACCCGGTGAGTCAGGACGCGGGTCTTGCCGGAGCCGGCCCCGGCGACGATGAGCAAGGGCGGCCCCTGCTGGACGACCGCCTCGCGCTGCTGCGGGTTGAGGCCGGCGAGGAGCTCGTCAGGGTCGTGCAGGCGGCCGTCGGCGTCGGTCGGCCGGCCCGGGCCGCCGGCGGTGTCGGAGCCGCCGTCGGCCGTTGCCCACAACGGGATTCCCCGCTCGTCGACGTCACCGCCAGGCACGGGGCGCGGCAGGTCGAGGTCGTCGAAGAGGGTGCTCGGCTCGGAGGTCATCGCGTCGTCCAGCCTACGTCGGCGACGCGACATCGCCCGGGAGCGGTGCCGTCAGGCGCTACGCCGCCGTCAGCGTCGTCGAGCTCTCCCGCTCAGCCGTCCGTGTCCCTGCACGGCGCAGCTGCCGCACGATCCAGCGGGCGTCACGCGCGAGCCCCTGGATCGTCTCGGACGCGAGCGCGAACTGGAAGGACAGGCCCAGGAAGTACAGCCCCGGCTCCTCCGCCACGCCACGGTCGTGGCGCGGCAGCCCGTCGTCGTCGTACCGCAGCGGGAGGTCGAGGAACGAGTGGTCGGGCCGGGATCCTGTGCACCACACGACGGTCGACACGTCCGGCCGGACGCCGTCGCTGCTGACGGGTCGCCCGTCGCTCACCGCGTCGATCCGTCCGATCCGCGTGATGCCGGCGGCCTCGAGGTCGGCGAGCTTGTTCCGGACGAGGTTGACGCCGTGTCCGGTGTGGGCAGACCGCTGTTTGCGACCCATCGGGGTCCGCAGGGTCAGCACGTGGCGGAACACGAACATGGCCACCGCGATCCCCGGCCGGCTCGCCGGCGAGTCGATGTCGAACGGCACCTGCCCCGGATGATGACCGGCGATCCACGTCGGGTGACCGGCGGCGGCGGCCTCGAGCGCGATGTCCGTGCCTGAGTTGCCGGCGCCCACGACGAGCACGCCGCCCGGCGCCAGCTGCTTCAGGTTGCGGTAGGAGATCGAGGTCAGCTGGCGGATCGACGGGTCCAGCTCGGCCGCCACGGAGGGAACCTGCGGAACCTGGTGCATACCGGTCGCCACCACCACCCGCTGGGCCCGGTACTCGCCGCGGGACGTCTCAACGAGGAAGCGGCCGTCCGCCGAGCGGCTCACCCGCCGCACCGCGGAATCCGTGTGCACGGGCAGCCGGAACCGCGCGGCATACGCCTCGAGGTAGTCGGCCATCTCCTCCCGCGTGGGGAAGGTCGCCGCCGGCGCGATCCGCCACCCGGGCAGGCTCGCGTACGCCGGAGGGCTGAACAGCCGCAATGAGTCGTAGCGCCGCCGCCACGAGTCACCTATCCGAGCGTCCGCCTCGAGGACCACGAAGTCCTCGCCGGAGCGGCTCAGGTAGTACGCCACGACCAGGCCGGACGGTCCTCCGCCGACCACCACGGTCTGTACTGAGATGACGTTGCTCTGCATGACTGGCCTCCATGTCGTCGATATCTGGATCGACGGTAGGAAGCCGGCGGGCCGTCCCGCGTCGGCCGAACCACCCAACGCGGCGTCGACGCCGTGGGTAGTTCTACCCAGTGGGACTCCGGGTCGGGGCCAGCCCGTGCTCGTACGCATACGAGGTCGCCGCCGCCCGGCTGGCCACCCCGAGCTTGCCGAAGATGTTGCTGACGTGTCGGGCGACGGTCTTCTCGGAGAGGAAGAGCTGTCGGGCGATGGCCCGGTTCGTCGTGCCCGTGGCCAGCAGTCCGAGCACCTCGCGCTCGCGGGCACTGAGTGGCCCGGCCGCCGCCCCCACCGCCGCCGAGTCGACGGCCGCGAGGTCGACCACCGCACCGAGCGCCTCCAACGCGGTCCGTGCGGCATCGAGCTCCATCGAGGCGGCGTCGTCGTCTCCGAGGGCGCGGCACGCGTTCGCGACCAGCAACCGAGCCCGGGCCGCCTCGTAGGGCGCCTCGAGCTGCTGCCACACAGACCATGCCCGCCGCAGCCTGGGCAGCGCGGCACCGGCGTCGCCACTCGCCAGAATCACTGCGCCGCAAGCGTGTTCGGCCAGACCCCGCAGGTATGCCGGTCCGTCCGGATCCGCGAAGCGCTGCAGCTCGCCGACGGCCGTCTGCGCCGCCGACAGGTCGCCCGTCGCGAGGGCCACCTCCACTCGGGCCGCCAGCACGACCGGTCGCCGTGCCGAGTCGACGTACTCGACCAGCGCGCGGTCCAGCCCCGCGGCGGCGGCATCGGGCCGGCCCTGCGCCAGCCGCAACAGGGCCAGTCCGGGCTGGACCTCGACGCCGTATGCGGCGGCCTGGTGGAACGCCCGCTCGGCGAGCCCGAGGTCGCCGCGGAGGCGGGCCAGCTCACCGATGCGGTAGTGGGCCAGGCCGATACCGGGTTCACCGGAGAGAACGAGGCGGTCACACGCCGACCCGGCCTCCGCGGCCGCCTCGTCCCATGCGCCCCGCAGCTGCAGGATCTCCGCCCGGTGGACCAGGCAGGTGCCCCGATACGGGACGAGCCCGTGCTGATCGGCGATCCAGTCGGTCAGCGCCTGGGTCCACTCCTGGGCGCGGCGCAGGTCGTAGCGGTCCAGGCAGAGCGCGACGACGGAGCAGTACGCCAAGCCGGCCACCTGCGGCGCGACGGTGCCGGCCACGACGTGCACCATGATCTCGTCGAGGGTCGCCCAGGACTCCTCGTCCCGGCTGAGCTGGGCCAGGCACCGCCCGCGGCCCAGCCCGGAGAGGACGAACATGTCCACATCGCCGTACCGCGCCGCTCGCCGACCGACGTCCTCGAAGGTGGGCAGGGCAGTGCTCGCCGCACCGGCGTACATCTCGACCAGCGCGTCGGGCATCCGCAGCAGGGCCGGCAGGAGGGCATCGGCATCGTCGGGGACGAGCCGTCGTAGTCGAGCCAGCCAGCCGGAGGCCTGGGCGACGTCACCACGGTTCTGCAGGTGAAACCCGATCCAGTAAGCGCACCGCACAGCGGCGTCGACCATCCCCCGCCGAAGGTAATCGTCATGCGCCCGTTCGCGCAGCCCGACGATCTCGTCCTCGTGACCGGTGACCGATGCGGCAACCGCCAGCCGCTCGAGGTCCTCCGCGCCGAGTCCGTGCTCCCGGTCGGCGACGGTCAGCGTGGTGTAGTCGGCCAGCCAGTCCGGCACCCTCCGAGAGTATGCCCGCCCGTCCTCCGGGGTCAGGCCGCCAGTGGAAGTCCCGCCTCGCGCCAGGCGCGCAGGCCGCCCACGACGTCCGTCGCCCTGGTCAGCCCGAGCCGGACCAGCGTCGCGGCGGCGAGCGACGACGCATACCCCTCCTGGCAGAGCACGAGGACCCGCGTCTCGTCCGTGACCCAGGGCAGCCGAGCGGCGCTGCGGGGGTCGAGGCGCCACTCCAGGACGTTCCGCTCGAGAACGACCGGGCGGAGCTCGGGGTGAACCTCCCCCTCCGCGCGCCGCTGCGCCTCCGGCCGGATGTCGACGAGCACCGCGCGGCCGTAGAGGACGAGCTGGTATGCGGCTCGCGGCGAGATCCGCTGGTACCTCGCCCGGGCCTCGTCGAGCAGGCCGTCAACCGTCGTCGACGCGGTACGGACGCGGCTGACCACCGGGGCGGTCGACCGCGAGAACTGACGGGTTTCCCAGTGGATGGCCGCGGCCCGCTCCGCGGGCAGGGTTGCGGTCACCATGACGACGCGTCCAGCGCGCCGGTCCGCTGATACGGCCCGTCGGGGCCGAGCTCGAACCGGCCCATGGTGACCAAAGCCGGCGCGTAGGCGTGTACGGTCAGGGCGCGGCCCGGTCCGACACCGACGACGTTGTGGACGTGGTCGGGTCCGAAGGATCGGGTGTCGGCCTCGGCGAGGGTCCGCTGCTGGACGGCACCCAGCGCCCACGTCTGCTCCAGCACGAGGCCGGAGGCGACGGCGAAGGCGCCGGAGGCCTCGCCGTGATCGTGCCACCCGGTCTCGGTGCCCTCCGGCCAGGAGATGAGCCAGACGTCCATCCGGGCATCGCCGGCGAGGCGCGCCCAAGTGCGTTCGCGATTGCTGTCCGGGAGCAGGGCGGCCAGGTTGGGGTTCAGGGCGTAGCGGCGGGCGGTCTGGCGCAGCTCGGCCGGCCCGACCGGCCGGCTGAGCTGCGGGGCGTCGAGACGCGCGGACGAGGTGGTCATGTGGTGTCCCCATGGTCGAGGCCGGTGCGCACGGCACCGGCCGGCTGCGGTCGGAAGGTCTGAGCGGGTCGAGCCGACGGTCAGCACCAACGACAACAGCGCGCGACGACGCGCCACGTGGTCGCCGGAACCGGCCGACCCGTGCGCATTCGCGTCGCGACTGACATGGAGCAAGAACATCAGTGGCCAGGACGCTCTCGCAAGCGGATTGATACATCATCTCGCGTTATGGACATCCATATGTGTGGTTATGAGTTGGTTGCCCTCATAGGCTTTGCCGCGTGACCGCCGAACCGCTGACCGTGCCCGCTCTCGTCGTCCCTCGGACCGGCGGGTCGGAGGTCCTGACGGTGCAGGACCGGCAGGTCCCGGCGCCCGGACCGGGACAGGTGCGCGTGACCGTGTCCGCCGCCGGCGTCAACTTCATCGACATCTACCAGCGGGAGGGCGTCTACCCGATGACGACGCCCTTCGTTGTCGGCGGTGAAGGCGCCGGGACGGTCGAGGCGGTTGGCGAGGGTGTGGACCTCACGGTCGGCGACCGGGTCGCGTGGGCCCAGGGACCCGGCAGCGCGGCGGGGGCCGTCGTCGTCGAGGCGGCCTCGGTGGTGCCGGTGCCCGACCGCGTCGACCTCGAGACCGCCGCCGCGGTCATGCTCCAAGGCATCACGGCCCACTACCTCGTCAACTCCACGTATGACGTCCAGCCCGGCGACCTGGTCCTCGCCCACGCGGTCGCCGGCGGGGTGGGCCAGCTGCTCGTCCAGCTGGTCAAGGCCAAGGGCGCGACGCTCATCGGGACAGCCGGTTCGGCGGAGAAGGTGCAGCTCGGGCTCCAGCTCGGCGCCGACCACGTCATCGACTACTCGGAGCTGTCCGACATGGACGACCTGCCGGGGCGCGTCAAGGAGCTGACCGGCGGCAACGGAGTCGACGTCGTCTACGACGGCGTGGGCGAGACGACATTCGACGCGTCGCTCGCCTCGCTGCGCCCGCGCGGCATGATGGTGCTCTACGGCGGCTCCAGTGGGCAGGTGCCGCCGTTCGACATCCAGCGGCTCAACCGCGGCGGCTCGTTGTTCCTGACCCGGCCGACCATGGGCAACTACATCGCCACGAGGGAGGAGCTCGTTTGGCGCGCATCCGAGATCCTCGGTGCCGTCGCCGACGGGTCGCTGACGGTGTCGGTGGGCGGCCGGTACCCCATCGCCGAGGCCAAGGCGGCCTACGACGCCCTGGCCGGTCGGGAGACAACGGGGAAGCTCCTGCTGCTCCCCAGTCAATAGTGGTGGGTTCGTGCCCGGCAATCCGAGCGCTCGAGCACGACTGGTGAACCGGGGTCGGTGAGGACCCGGCGGCACCGGATCGAGGCAGCGCCGGGGCGAGCCGGCAGCGGTTCGCAAGTCCGCCGCGCCTCGGGCACCTTTGGTCCGTTTGCGCCCGGTCATCCGGCCGCCGCACGATTGACACCGGTCACAGGCCGACTGATTACCCTCGGTCGATGGAAGGCCCGGCCGATGCGCGCGCCGTCACGCGACGGGCGGTCCTCGGCGGGCTCGCCGCCGGCGCCGTCGGGGCGGTGACCGCCTGCACGCCGGCCCCGACGCCGTCGACACCGGACGCCTCCTCCGCCGGCAGCACGCAGGCGGGTGCGAGGCCAACGTCCTCCACGACGGCGACGCCGACCGGGCCTCGGCTGCCGTTGGTGCTCGCCGCCCACGCCACCCGAGCGGCCGGGCTCGGCGCGTCTCGGGCGGTGTTCGACGCCGCGGCCGCCGGCGGCCGGGTGGCGTGGAGCGATGTCGGCGGAACCGGCGACGTCCTCGACGTGGTCCGCGGCGCCTCGGCCGGAGGCGCCGTTCCCGACACCGACGCTCTGACCGCCGTCCAGTCCGGCCCGGACACCCTCGCGGTGGTCCGGGCGGACGCGCTCGGTCCGGCGGTTGCGGCACTGCCGGTCGACGGGATCGACCCGGTGACCCGGCCCGACGCATACCCCGTCTCGGTGCCCGGTGACCCGGCAAAGCCCGTGGACCCGAGCCGCGTCGTCACGACCCTCTGGGTGGGCGACATCATGCTCGGCCGGCGCGTGGGTCAGCAGATCGCCGCGGCGCGCGACCCGAACCTGCCGTTCAGTGGCACCGCCGACCGGCTTCACGCGGCCGACCTCACCGTCGGCAACCTCGAGTGCACGCTGTCCCGCAACGGCCGGCCGACCCAGGGTGGCGACTCGTTCGGCGCGGACGCCTCGTCGCTGGCCGGCCTGCGCGACGCCGGCTTCGACGTGCTGGTCCTGGCCAATAACCACCTCGGCGACTACGGCGACGGCGCCCTGCGGGAGACCCTGGCCGTGGTGTGTGGCGGCGGGTTCGCGACGACCGGCGCCGGGGAGAACCTCGCGGCCGCCCTCGAACCCGCCGTGGTCGAGCGCAAGGGTGTCCGGTTCGGGATCCTTGCCTTCAACGCGATCGGTGAGACGCCCGCGGCAACCGACGCGTCGGCCGGCGCCCTGTCGGTGCGCATGCCGCCGCGGACCGGGCCACTGAACGAGCAGGACCTCGCTCGGGTCACCCACGCCGTGCGCGGGCTGCGCTCGCGTGCCGAGGTGGTCGTCGTGTATCCGCACTGGGGCACTCAGTACGTGCACGAGCCGGTTCCCGAGCAGCGCGATGTGGCCCGTCGACTCGTCGAGGCCGGCGCGACGGCGGTCATCGGTTCGCACCCGCACTGGGTGCAGGGCCTCGACCTCCACCAGGGCCGGCTCGTCGCCCACTCGCTGGGCAACTTCGTCTTCGACATGACCTTCTCGACGCAGGTGCAGCAGGGCGTCGCGCTCGAGCTGGTCTTCTGGGGTGACCGTCCGATGGCCGCCCGCCTGCTCCCCTACCGGATCGGCGACCGGTACGTGCCCCGCTGGCTCGACGGCGGCGCCGAGTCCGATCGCATCCTCGCCGACGTGTGGGGCGCCAGCACGGGACCGTTCGCGGCATGACCGCCGACCGCCCCACGGGCCTGCCGGGGCGCCGGGCCGTGCTGCTCGGCGCCGCCGCGCTCGGCCTCACCGGGTGTACCGAGGCACCCACTGAGTCGGGGTCGTCACCGGCGACCAGGGGCGTGCCCTCGCCGTCGGAGAGCAACACCCCGACTCCCCCGGCAACCTCGACGACCGCCACGCCGCCGCCGCCGGCCGGCCGGGTCTACCCCATCGCGCCGAACGAGCCCGAGCCGGTGGCCAAGGAGAAAGCGGTCCGGCTGGTCGAGGCGACGTCGGCGTGGGCACCAGGCGCGTTGGATGAGGCGGCGGTCGCAGGCCGGCTGGCGGCGCAGGGGATTTCGGCCGAGCGGGCCGCCGCCTTCACGGCGGCGACCGCACCGTTCCGGGGCGGCAGTTCAGAGGCGACGTCAGGGGTGATCGCGGTCCAGTACGGCGGGCTGACGGCGACATCGGCGTCGCTGCTCGTCACCTTCGAGCAGTGGACTCGAGACGGCTCGGGCGCTATCACTCACGGCGGTGCGGGGGCGGACGTGCGGCTGGCCAAGGAGGGCGGCGAGTGGCAGGTGACCGAGGTGTTCGCCGCAGTGCCACTGCCGGCCGTCTCGCCGGCGCCGCTGGTCACCGCGGTCTTGACGAACTCGAAGATCCGACTGCCGCCAGCGGCGGCGGCCGACATCGCGGCCGACAACCTGCGGCCCAGGCCGATGCAGGCGCTGCTGGACCTCGCCCGTGACTACGAGATCGACGTCAGCATCGTCTTCAAGCCGCACCCGGACAACGTGTTCGCGACGGACCGGCTCAGCGACCACACCCGCCGCCGAGCCTGGGACATCTGGGCGGTCAACGGCCAGTCGGTCATCGCGGCGTCGACTCCGGACGCGTTGGTGGACGGGTTCCTTCGCGACGCCAAGGACGCGGGCGCCTACAACATCGGCGGCCCGAGGCTGCTGTCCGGGGCGGGGTTCTTCTCTGACCGGACCCACCGGGACCACTGCCACATCGCGTTCAACCGCGACACCTGAGCGTATGCGTCAGGTCCAGAGGACGGCGACGCAGACGTTGAGGATCGCCAGGAGGGCGGTGGCCTGGACCAGTCCGGTGGCCGGGAGAACGGCAGTGGTCGTGCCGGACGACCCGCCCGCGTCGCCCCTGGCCGTCGCGAGCGCCCGGCGCTGACGCCCGTTGGCGATCTCGGCGCAGGCCGCACAAGCCAGGGCGACGACGAGCTTGACGCCGATCTTGGTCCGATTCAGGGCGTCGGACGGGTCGCTGCTCAGCTCGTGCAGCCCCACGAGAACGATGCCGGTGACAACCTGAGCCCGCGCGCCCCAGACCATCGCCATCCGGATCCGGCCGGCTCGCGGCGCCGCCAGCCAGGGGCCGATGATCGCCGCCGCACCAAGAAGGTGGAGGACGACGAACACGCCGATGAGCACGCGCATACCGGCACCCTAGCCATTCGAACCGGACCCTCGACGGGGGGCGCCGCCCGTGCGAGGGTGGCCCATGGCGCCCACCGCAGCAACGGTCGACGAGTACATGACGGGCTTCCCGGCGGCGACCCAGGAGGTGCTCCAAGAGCTGCGCCGCCGGGTTCACGCCGCGGTTCCCGATGCGGAGGAGCGGATCAGCTACCAGATCCCGACGTTCGCGGTGGACGGCCAGTACGTCATCTACATCGCCGGCTGGAAGAACCACGTCAGTGTCTACCCAGTCCCGGAGGGCGATCCGGAGCTGGACGCGAGCCTCGCGCCGTACCTGGCCGGTCAGAGCACGATGAAGCTTCCGCTCAACAAGCCGATCCCCTGGGACGTTGTCGACCGCGCCATCGCCGCGCAGGTCGCCACCCGCCTCCCCGAGATCCGCGGCGACTGACGCCGCCTGCCGTCAGGCGTCGCCCAGCGAGCTCAGGAGCCGCTCGCCCGCGCTCTTCATGTGCTGCTCCATCGCCGCACCGGCGGCGTCCGCGTCGCGCGCGCTGATGGCTTCGGCGATCGCCGTGATCACCCGCGGGCGAGTCGTCGTTCCTCCACCGCGTGGACGCCCAAGCGCCCCGGACCACGATCAGGCGGGGCCGCCGCTCAGAGCAGCCGGCGGCCCATCGCCCAGGCGGTCAACTCGTGCCGCGACGACAGCTGGAGCTTGCGCAGCACCGACGACACGTGCGTCTCGACGGTCTTGATCGAGATGAAGAGCTCCTTGGCGACTTCCTTGTACTGGTACCCGCGCGCGATGAGCCGCATAACCTCGCGTTCGCGAGCCGACAGCCGGTCCAGCTCCTCGTCGACTTCGGCGATCTCCCCCGCGGCCGCGCCGAACGCGTCGAGCACGAAGCCCGCCAGCCGCGGGCTGAAGACCGCGTCGCCGTCCGCGACCCGCCGTACCGCCGTCATGAGGTCGTTGCCGGAGATCGTCTTCGTCACGTATCCGCGTGCGCCGGCCCGGATCACGGCGATGACGTCCTCGGCGGCATCCGACACGGACAGCGCGAGGAACCGCACCGGCTGTCCTGCCTCGGTGGTCGCGCCACGGGTCGCCGACAGGACGTCGACCCCGCCGTTGCCGTTGCCGCCGGGCAGGTGGACGTCCAGCAGCACGACGTCGGGGCGCGTCTCCTTGATCACCGCGACGGCCGTGTCGACGTCCGGCGCCTCGCCGACGACCTCGGTCACCGCGGGGTCGAGTTCGGCCTTGACGCCGGAACGGAACATCCGGTGGTCGTCGACGAGGACCAGCCGGATCGGGCTGGTCGCCTTCGCCGGAGCGGTATGCGTCGGGCTCGTCATGTGGTGCGGCCTCCCGTGGGTTGCGCCTCACGGACACCTGGCGCTGGGGTCGGCGGAGCGGTTGGCCCCGCGTTCGTCTCGTTCGGACGCGGCTCGGTCGCGGGCGCCTCCGCCGTGCTCGCAGACGCCTCCGCCGTGCTCGCAGGCGCCACCGCCGTGCTCGCAGGCGCCTCTGCGGTTGCGGGCGTGGCCCCGTCCGCACCGGCCAGCGGGGGCAGGGTCAGCTCGATTTCGGTACCGGACTCAAGCCGGCGGATCTTCGCCGCGCCGCCGTGCCGACGCATACGCCCGAGGATGCTCTCTCTCACGCCGAGCCGGTCGTCCCCGATCTCGGTCGTCTCGAACCCGGGCCCGTGGTCACGGACGAACGCCTCGACGCCGGAGGGTCCGACCTCGACATAGACCGACACCGGCGGGGCACCGTGCCGGACGGCGTTGAGCAGCGCCTCTCGGGTCGCCTTGACCAGCGCCTGACCGCCGTCGTCCATGGGCCGGTCGCCGGTGACCACCACCTCGATCGGGATTCCGTGCTCGTCCTCGACCTCGTGGGTCACCGTGGTGACGGCGGACGCGAGGCTGTCGGTGGACCGGTTCTGGTCCGCATAGAGCCACTCACGCAGCTCGCGTTCCTGGGAGCGGGCCAACCGGATGACCGTGGCAGGGTCGTCGGCGCGGCGCTGAACGAGCGCGAGAGTCTGCAGGACCGAGTCGTGCAGGTGCGCGGCGATGTCGGCGCGCTCGGTGGCGCGGATCCGCTCGGTCTGTTCCGCTTGCAGGCCCTGCCACATCCGCACCACCCAGGGCAGCGCGATCACGGCCGCTCCGACGAGCACGGCGACCGCGGCCAGCGCGCTGGTCAGCACGACGTCGAAGCCCTGGCCTTGAGTGGCCAGGGCCACCACCCCAACGGTGGCCAGGACGACGCCCACGACCGGTCGCGCGACGGCCAGGATCCGACCACGCTTCGACCGTCCGGCCCACCGGCTCCGCTCGCTGGCGTCGAGCTGCGACCAGGCGAGGAAGGCGCCCACCGCCACGGCGAAGACGGGAAGCAGGAAACCAAGATGCCGGCCGAGCTGGCCGGCCGGACTGACCCACCCCAAGCCGATGGCAAGGCCGGTGGCGCCGATGACGAGAAGGACCTGGTTCCTGGTCAGTGGCCGCCGCGAGCGCGCCACCGGCACCCCTTGGGTGGCCGACGTGTCCGGCCGCGTCATCACCCAGAAGAATCCGTAGACGAACACTCCCGGACCGGCGACCACGGCCAGGACCATCAACAGCCGGACGAGCGCGGAGCTGATGCCGAGGTGCTCGGCGATCCCGCCGCACACCCCCGCGATCCAGCGGTCGCTGGACGACCGGTAGAGCTTCGGACGCTGCACCGGTGGCGACACCACAGGCTGCGGGTCGGGCACCTGACCATCCTCGCCCATGCGACCGTGCCTGGTAAGGCCGCTCGGGGTGAGTTCAGGGTGCGGTCAGGGACGACCCTCATGGCTCGGGATCGTCGGACGCACCGAGCATGGAGGGCATGGCCGATCCCACACCCGAGCCGCCGACCTCCGGTTCCCCGACCTCGGCCCGCTCGGGCCTCGACGGGATGTTCTCGACGCTGCGTGGCTTCGGCCTGCGGCGCAACACCGACGACCGCTGGCTCGCCGGCGTCTGCTCCGGCATCGCCGACCGCATGGGCATCGACCCGCTGATCGTCCGCGGGGCGCTCATCGTGCTGCTCTTCGTCGGCGGGATCGGCGGCCTGGCCTATCTCGTGGCCTGGGCGCTGCTTCCGGACCAGAACGGCAGGATCCTCGCCGAAGAGGCCCTGCACGGCAACGGGTGGGGCATCGCCCTGCTCGTCGTCATCGGGATCGCCCTGATCAGCAACATCTCCGACCGCTGGTGGCTCTGGACCATCCTCCTGCCGGTGGGCCTCCTGCTGTGGTGGGCCATCCGTTCGGCCCGCCAGGGCAAGAGTCCTGAGCAGATGAGCGAGGAGGCCCGCGAGTTCGGCAACAGGGTCGCCGCGACGTTCTCCCGGCCGCCCACCACCACTCCGAACCACTCGGCCGCCGCGCCGACACCGGAGGCACCCGCGATGACGACCACCGCACCGCCGCACGCGATGGGCCCGGGCCGCACCGGCACCGTCGTCGCCCCCGAGCGCGTCGTGCACCGCCCCCGCCGGCGCGGCGGCTTCCTCGGCCTGCTCCTCACCGCGGGCCTCGCCGTTACCGGGTTCGGCCTGGGCACCTGGTATGCCGGCGAGAGCGACTTCTCGGGCTCGCCCGAGGTGCTCGCCGCCTGGGTCGCCGTAGTCGGCGCCGGTCTCGCCCTGCTCCTCATCGGCCTGGCCGGTCGTCGAGCCGGCTTCACCGCCTTCCTCGTCACGATCGCCGCGCTCGCCACCGTCGCGGGGACCTCGGTCCCGAACCTGCCGCACGGTGGCGTCGGCGAGCGCCAGTGGGTCGCCCTGTCGCAGCCGGCCGACGGGTTCAGCCTCACCGCCGGCGAAGCGCGGCTCAACCTGAACGGCGTGCCCAGCGGCAACACGGTCAACGTCTCGATGGGCTTCGGCCAGCTCAACGTCAGCGTGCCCAAGGGCACCACCGCCACCATCGTCCCGACCGTCCGGGCCGGCCAGATCGTCGTGCACCGGCCCGGCGAGGACAAGCAGGTCCACAACGGCATCGACGCGGAGAACGCCCAGCCGATCAGCGTCGGCAGCGGTGACACCAAGGTCACCCTCAACGTCAACATGGTGGCCGGCGAGATCGTCGTCACCGAGGAGTCCTGATGTCCGACCAGATGTCGCACGAAAAGCCCGAGACGCCGCAGGACTCGGCGGTCACGGAGCCGCTCTCCACGGCGTCCACCGAAACAAGCTCAGTTGTATCCGAGCTTCCGGCGCAGGTCGGCACAGAGGCTCAGGAACATCTGGGTCCCGTCGCGCAGGCGCCGGTTCACGCCCCACCGCCGGCATGGGCGACGCGGCCGCAGGTCACCTACCTGCCGCCGCCGCCCGGCCCGAACTGGGGCCTCGTCCTCGTCGGCATCGTCTTCGGGCTGGTCGGGGCCGGAGTCGTGGCGAACCAGCTGACCGGGTTCCAGGTGTCCAGCCTCAGCGAGATGGGCCCGAGCGTCCTCGTCTTCGGCGGACTGGCCTGCGCGCTGCTCGGGATCGTGGGGATCCTCAGGAGCCGTCGTCGCGGGTGAGGTGCACGAGCAGGTCCCGGATCCCCACCGCGAACGGCAGCCCGTCGAGTTCCTCGAACCGGAACCATGCCGCCGCCGCGGTCGTCCCGTCGACATCGTGGACGACGGGGTCGGTGGGCGCCGGGCACGTCGCCCGGTAGACCAACCGCACGGCATGGAAGTCCTCCAGACGCCCGCTCGGGGCGCGGCCGACCCAGTGGCGCGTCGTCACTGCGGCGATGCCGATGATGTCGACCCGCTGACCGGTCTCCTCCCACACCTCCCGGTGCAGGGCGGCCTCGGGCGGCTCGCCGGGATCGAGCCCGCCCCCCGGGAGACCCCAGGTGCCGGCTGCGTTGGTCAGTGCCGAGTTCTGGGCCAGCAGCACGCCGCGGACGCTTCGCACGACCGCGTAGACAGCGAGTCGCTGGAGCACGACGGGATGCTCGCCGGCCGCCACCACGACGCCCGCGTCATGCGGGACATCCGCATCCTGCTCGGTCGACGGCGCGGCGTTCGGCTCCACGGCATAAACGATGGTCACGGTATGCGGATCCGCCTCTGCCACAACGGAGACCGGACCTCTTGTCGCATACCCGTGACGCGCCAGCAGTCGCAGCGGGTCGTCGCCGTGGGCCAACCGCTCGCGCACACGCTCGGCACCGGACGCGTCGACGCCAACCACACGCAACGCTGGTCCGGTCACGCGCGGACCGTCGCGCCCACCGCGCGGAGGTACTCCGCCTCGGCGAGCTCCGCGACATGAGGCCAGTCCTGCGCGGGCGGTTCGTCGACGTTGTGACGCCGCATCCCGGTCCGCAACGCGTCGTCCGAGGCCAGCCGCGCGAGCGCCGCAGCCATCGAGTCGTCGTCGTCGGCGAGGAACCCGTTGACGCCGTCGGAGACGAACTCGGCCACGCCCGAACCGGATCGAGCCACCACCGGCAGCCCGCTCGTCCGCGCCTCGAGCGCCGCGATGCCGAACGACTCCAGCCGGGCCGGCGAGATGTACACGTCCGCCGACGCATACCGCTCCCGAACGGACGACCGAGGCACCCGGCCCGGC
>Ga0307292_10000411_pt1 | contig 14834 bp, 13 predicted proteins | sample ER_DNA_149_FD_194471 | JGI IMG/M metagenome (GOLD analysis project Ga0307292, IMG submission 194471) | Bulk soil microbial communities from the East River watershed near Crested Butte, Colorado, United States - ER_DNA_149 | ecosystem: Environmental > Terrestrial > Soil > Floodplain | place...
TGGCTGGAAAGCTCGACCTCGTAGCGGCAGCGCGGCTGGAAGGGGCAGGCGCTGGGCGGCTCGAGCATGTTGCGCGGGGCACCCTCGATCGCCTGCAGCTTCGTCCGCCGCGCGGCGTCGAGACGCGGGACGCTCTGAAGCAGGCCGAGCGTGTAGGGGTGGCGCGGCTGCTCGAACAGCTGCTCCGCCGACCCGGTTTCCATGAACATGCCGGCGTACATGACGTTGACCCGCTCGCACATGCCCGCAACGACGCCGAGGTCGTGCGTGATCAGGATCAGAGCGGTGTTCTCCTCGGTGACGAGCTCGCGCAGCAGCGCGAGGATCTGAGCCTGGATCGTCACGTCGAGGGCCGTGGTCGGCTCGTCGGCGATCATCAGCTTCGGCTTGCAGGCGAGCGCCATCGCGATCATCGCGCGCTGCCGCATGCCGCCGGAGAACTGGTGCGGGTAGTCCGAGAGGCGGGCCTTCGGGCTGGGAATACCAACCCGCTCGACCAGCTCGGCAGCGCGCGCGGTGGCCTGTTTGCGGCTCATGCCGAAGTGCTCCTCGAGCGGCTCCCGGAGCTGGCGGCCGATCGTCAGCACCGGGTTCAGGCTCGTCATCGGGTCCTGGAAGATCATCCCGATCTCCTTGCCGCGGAGCTTCCGCAGCTCGCGGTCCTTGAGCTGCAGCAGGTCGCGGTCATCGAAATGGGCCGAGCCGCCTTTGACCCGGCCCGCCCGCGGCAGCAGGCCGAGCAGCGAGAGCGCGGTGACGCTCTTGCCGCAGCCGGACTCGCCGACGATCCCGAGCGTCTCGCCGGGCGCGATCTCGAAGGAGATCCCGTTGACGGCGTAAACAGTGCCGCCGCCTGTCCAGAACTGGACGCGCAGATCCTCGACGGAAAGAAGCGGCTCCCGCCCGCTAGACACGGGCGGCCTCGCGCCTGCGCGAGCCGAGGAACCAGAACGCGCTGCGCTCGCGGTAGCGCCCCGTCCGGCCGCGCAGCTTGGGATCGAGCGCCTCGCGGAGCCCGTCGCCGATCAGGTTGAAGCCCAGCACCGACAGGACGATCGCGAGGCCCGGGATGATCGCCAGCCAGGGCGCCGACTGGAGGTAGTCGTTCACGCTCGTCAGCATCGTCCCCCACTCCGGCGTCGCCGGATCCTGAGGCCCGAGGCCGAGAAAGCCGAGGCCGGCGACGTCGATGATCGCCGTCGCCATCGCCAGCGTCGCCTGCACGATCACGGGCGAGATCGCGTTCGGGAGGATGTGCGAGAAGAGAATGACGGGCCGGCGCACGCCGACGGAGCGCGCGGCTAAGACGAAGTCGTTCTCACGCTGCGCGAGAATCGAGCCGCGCAGGAGGCGGGCGAAGATCGGGATGTTGACGACCCCAACCGCGATCATGATCTGGTAGAGCCCCGGCCCGAGGACGGCGACGATCCCGATCGCGAGCAGGAGCCCCGGGATCGCCAGCATGACGTCCATGCAGCGCATGATCAGCGAGTCGAGGAAGCCGCCGGCGTAACCGGCGATCGAGCCCAGAAACAGCCCGATCGAGAGCCCGATCGTGACGGAGACGATCCCGATCAGAAGCGAATAGCGCGCCCCGTAGAGAATCCGGGTGTAGACGTCGCGGCCGAGCTGGTCGACGCCGAGCCAGTGGGCGTGCGAGGGCCCGGGACAGCAGCCGGCGACGATCAGGGACAGGTTCTGGTCCTTCGGGCCGCCGTGCGCGAGCAGCGGCGCGAAGAGCGCCGCGCCGACGAAGAAGCCGACGAGCACGAAGCCGAGGATCGCGGCCGGGTTGCGGATCAGCCGGCGGAGGGCGTCGTGCCAGAGGCCGCCGGTCGCCGTGTCGAGCGCGAGCTCGGTTGCTTCGATCTCGGCGATGCTCACGAGTACCGGATCCTCGGGTTGATGATCGCGTACGACAGGTCGACGATCAGGTTGACGAAGACGAAGACGATCGCCAGGAAGAGAATCCCGCCCTGCAGGACCGGGTAGTCGCGGTTGAAGATCGCGTCGCGGAGCCAGGATCCCATCCCGGGCCAGGCGAAGACAGTCTCGGTGAGCACCGCGCCGGACAGGAGCAGCCCGGTCTGGAGGCCGATGATCGTCGTGACCGGCAGCAATGCGTTGCGGAAGATGTGCCGGCGGTCGACGGTCGAGGGAGGCAGGCCCTTCGCGCGCGCGGTGCGCACGTAGTCCTCGTTCTGGACGTCGAGCGTCGCTGCCCGCGTGATCCGTGCGATCACCGCCAGGGGAATCGAGCCGAGCGCGACCGCCGGCAGGATCAGATGCTTGATGTCGTCGCCGAGCGCAGACCAGTCCCGTTCGATGATCGCGTCGAGGATGTAGAAGTTCGTCGGGTGCTTCGCCTCGCTCGTGATCGACTCGCGCCCAACGCTTGGTAACCACCCGAGCCGGATCGCGAAGATGTACTTGAGGATGATCGCGAGGAAGAAGATCGGAATCGAGATCCCGATCAGCGAGAAGACAAGGCTCGAGTTGTCGAAGACACCGCCGTGCCGTTTGGCGGCCATGAATCCAAGTGGGACGCCGATCGTGATCGCGAACAGCATCGCCGCCAGCGCGAGCTCGACCGTGGCCGGGAAGCGCTGCTTGATCTCATAGGTAACCCTGCGCCGGCTGGCGACGCTGACGCCGAGGTCGCCCTGCAGCGTCACCTTCAGGTACGACCAGTACTGCTTGTAGATCGGCTCGTCCAGCCCGTAGCGGTGCCTGTAGGCCTGGACGAGCTGCGGGGTCGCCCGCTCGCCTAGCAACGACTCCGCGGGGCTCCCAGGCAGCGCCCTGATCCAGAAGAAGATCAGGAGCGAGACGCCGAAGAGAATCGGAACGAGCAGGAGCAGCCGGCGGACGAGATACCGAAGCATCTTTGACCGCCGGCTGCGCTGCTAGCTACCTATTGTCCGCCGAAGAAAACGCCGGCGAAGGGGTCGGTTCCAACCGGGCTGGGCACGTATCCCTTGACCTTCTTCTGCATGCCGAGAGCCGGCTGCGAGTGGGCGTAAGGGACGCCGGGCAGGAACTTCATGATCATGATGTTCGCCTTCTGGTAGAGGGCGATCCGCTTCTTGAGGTTCGTCTCGGCGGATGCCTTCGCAAGGATGTTGAAGATCCCAGCGTTGTGGAACCCGAACTGCGGGTGGTAGACCTTGAAGAAGGTCCCCACGAAGTTGTCCGGGTCACCGAAGTCGCCCGTCCAACCGATCATGTTCAGGTCTCCGGCCGTTCCGTCATTGACCTTCTTGACGTAGTCCGGACGCCACGGTGCGCTGTGCGCCACGACCTTGAAGCCTGACTTCTCGAGGCTCGCCGAGAAGGCCTGGAAGTTCAGGTCCGGCCTCGGCATGTACGGCCGCGAGATGTTCGTCGGGTACCAGAAGTCGACCGTCACCGGCAAGGTCAGGCCGGCGCCTCGCAGCAGCGACTTGGCCTTCTCCGGGTTGTACGGGTACTTCGGCACCTTGCTCGTCCACCCGAACAGCTGCGGCGGCATGAACTCCTGTGCCACCTGCGCGCGGCCCGCGTAGAACGACTTGACGACGCCCGCGCGGTCGAGGCCGTATGCAACGGCCTGCCGCACGGCCAGCTTGTTGAACGGCGCGTGCGACGAGTTGATCGTCACGTAGGCGACGTTGAACGAAGGTCGGTTCAGCAGCTTCAGGTTCTTGTTCTTCTTGATCGTGCCGACGTCCTGCGGCTGGATCAGATCGGCGCCGTTGATCTCGCCGCTCTGGAGGGCCTGGACGCGGGCCGTGTTGTTCGAGATCGGCTGAACGATGACGCGGCCGATCCTGGGCTTCTTGCCCCAGTACTTCTCATTGCGGACAAGCTCGACCTTCTGGCCGACGGACCACGACTTGAACTTGAAGGGGCCGGTGCCCGTCGGGTGGCTGAACGCGTACGTCCCCGTCGGGTAGAAGGTGCCGTTGCGAAGCTCACCCTTGTTGGCCCCGTACTTCTTCATCGCGGTCGGGCTCTGGATCGAGAACGCCGAGATCACGAGCGCCGACAGGAACGACGACGACTTCGTGCTCAGGTGGATGACGGCCGTGTACTTGCCCTTGGCCGTGCAACCCTTGTACAGGCTCTTCGACAGCGAGCTGCTGTCGTTGTGCTTGTAGCCGTAGAAGACGGCCTGCCAGTAGTAGTTCGCGGTCGAATCCTGGAACGGACCGCGGAAGTTGTACTGGCGGTTGAAGTTCGCGCAGACGGCTGCGGCGTTGAACGGGGTGTTGTCCTGGAACTTGACGCCGTGGCGCAAGTTGAACGTCCAGTCCTTACCGTTCTTCGAGCCCCACTTCACCGCGAGCCCTGGTCGAACCAGCGTCGACCCCGGCTTGAGCGAGACGAGGCCCTCGAAAATCTGCTCCGTCACACGAAACGACTCGCCGTCCGAGACGAGCGCCGGATCCAGGTACGTCGGATCGGCAGCGCCCGCAATCACGAACGTCGGCAGCGCCCGCGAGGCACCGCCGGCCGTGCCCACCGCGACGAAGGCGGCAAAGGCGACGAGCGCGACAACGAGCTTGGTACTGACAATGCGCATAAAAGAAGCTCCTTCCTAGCTGATCAGCAGGGAGTATGGGACAGCGCGACCCGCCGCGCAATCAGCGAGTTGTCGACCGTGCGAAGCAGGTTTTGCCCGACCCAAACTCCCCTTCCCTCTATGGGACGCGCGGAGCGGCCCGTTGGTTAGGAGAGTGTAAGCGGTGTCAGAAGCGCGCGAATCGGATCGGCCGAGCGTCGACGTTCGCGAGCGGCTCCTCGACGACCGCGTCGACCTCCTCGCGCGCGGTGGCGTGGAGGATTCGCCCGTCGCCGAGCCAGAACGCGATGTGGTGGGCCTTCCCCGGCTCGCCGAAGCACACGAGGTCACCGGGGCGGGCCTCCGTCTCGTCGACCGGAGTCGCCGTGGCTTCCTGCTGGTCGGCGTCGCGCGGCACGAGCCGCCCGGTGAGCCGGTAGGCCATGTGGACGAGCCCGGAGCAGTCGATGCCGCGCTCGGTCATGCCGCCCCACTCGTAAGGCGCGCCGAGATACGAGCGCGCTGCTTCGACGGGACCGTTATAGGGACAGGCACCAGGCCATGGCCGGGTGCCTGTCCCTGAAGCGAGTGCGTCCTCTCGCACCCAGCCCGGATAGTCGTACTCAGTCCGGACCAGGGCCCAGCCGTCTCGCCGCTCCTCGACGGTGACCGGCTCGCCGGCCAGGACCTGCGTCACCTGCTCGGCCGCGTCGTCCGGCTCGGCGCGCACGGAGGCGACGTCGAGCCGGCAGAACGCTTCGTCGTTAAGCAGCGACGGTCTGCAGGTCGCGCAGCGCGGCGAGCCTGGCCAGAGCCTGGCTCTCGAGCTGGCGCACCCGCTCGCGTGTCAGATCGAGCTCGTGGCCGATCGCCTCGAGCGTCCACGGCTCGCCTTCGAAGCCGAAGCGAAGCTCGAGGATCCGGCGCTCTCGCTCCGGCAGGGCGTCGAGCGCGCGGCGGACTCCCTGCTTGCGCAGCGACTCCTCGGCCTCGTCGAACGGATCGGGTGCCTCGCGGTCTGCAAAGAGATCGCCGAGCTCACCCTCGTCGTCCGCCCCGACCGTCTGGTTCAGGGAAACCGAAGCCTGAGCAGCCCCGAGCGCCTCGTCGACGTGCTGGAGCGGCAGGCCGGTGGCCTCGGCGAGCTCCTGCTTCGTCGCCTCGCGACCAAGCTCGACCTCGAGCCGGCGCGCGGCGCGGCCCAGCTTCTGCTGGCGCTCGACGACGTGCACGGGAACGCGGATCGTGCGCGCGTGGTTGGCGACGGCGCGCTGGACTGACTGGCGGATCCACCAGGTCGCGTAGGTCGAGAACTTGTAGCCGCGGCGCCAGTCGAACTTCTCGACTGCGCGGTTGAGGCCGAGTGTCCCTTCCTGGATCAGGTCCAGGAACGGCACACCGAGACCCCGGTAGCCCTTCGCGATCGAAACGACCAGGCGCAGGTTGGACTCGATCATCCGGCGCTTGGCGGTGACGTCGCCGCGCTCGATCGCCTTCGCGAGCGTGACCTCTTCGGCGGCGGTCAGAAGCTTGTGGCGGCCGATGTCTGCGAGGAAGAGCTGGAGGCTGTCGGCGGAGCCCACGAGGACGTGCTGCTGCGGCTCGGCAACCTTCTCTTCCTTCTTCGTCTCGGCCTCTTCGACAGGCTGGCGGATCTCGAGGCCGGTGGCCTCGAGCTCACGCTGAAACTGCTCAGCGTCTTCGTCGCTCAGCTCGTGCTCTAAAGCGAACGCCTCGATTTCAGCCGGCTCGACGTAGCCGCGCTCCTCGGCGCCCTCGACAAACGTTCGGGCATGCTCGGACTCGAGCAACTCGTGCATCTGGTTCTGCGTCAATTTCTCCTCTGACTCTCTAGATGTTGCGGCTCTCTCGATCTTTCGCACTGTAGGCGGTATCTCCTCGGCCGACTAGGGTGAACCCGCCACCCTTAACGGCCTCGTTACAACATCCAACGGGCTCGGCTCTTACTTATTCCGCAACAGCCGGCTCTTTGGTTTGCGCACGTGCCGGGAAGTCGAACTCGACCTTCCCTTCATGGTTCAAGACGAGCCGCGCGCGGAAAGGTTTGCCGGCCTTCGAACGGAAGCCTGAGAGGACGTCGTTGGTCCGTCCGTTTTCGATCAACTGGCGGGCGACTTCGGGCGTGATCGTGCGGCCTGCGACGCGCTTCCAGATCACGTAACCGCAGCCCGGTTCCTCGCGGCTCTTCCAGCTGGTGCAGCCGTACGCGCGCGAGTTCTCCTTGATGATCTCGCCGGTCTCGGCGCCGCAGCGTGGGCAGGGGCCGAGCTCGACCCGCTCGGGCCGCAGCTTCTCCTTGTCGAGCGCCGCGATCTGCTCGACGGTTTGCGTCGTCAGGTCGACGATCCCCTTGATGAAGTCCTTGCGGTCGCCGCTGCCGTGCTCGATGTCGGAGAGCCGCTTCTCCCAGTCGCCGGTCAGCTCCGGCGAGGTGAGCGGATGCTCCTCGAGCATCGTGATCACCTGGAGGCCCTTCGGGGTCGGCTGGAGCTCCTTGCCGGCGCGCTCGATGTACTCCCTGCGGATCAGGACCTCGATCGTCTCCGCGCGGGTCGCCGGGGTGCCGAGCCCGGAGTCCTTCATCGCCTCGCGCAGCTCCTCGTCGTCGATTCGCTTGCCGGCGGTCTCCATCGCCGAGAGCAGCGTCGCCTCGCTGTAGCGCGGCGGCGGCTTCGTCTGCTTGTCCTCGAACTCCGCCTTGACGCACTTGACCGTCTGGCCCTGCTCGAGCTTCGGCAGCTCGGCGCTCTCGTCGCCGGCGTCCTCGTCCGCGGTCTTCCCCGACTGCTTGTCGAGGTCGGACTCGAGCCCGTAGACGCCACGCCAGCCCGGCTCGAGCGTGATCTTGCCGCGGGTGCGGAAGCGCTCCTCCTCGACGACCGTGACGACCTCGGTGCGCTGGTAGCGCGCGGCCGGGTGGAAGACGGCGAGGAAGCGGCGGGCAACCAGGTCGAAGATCCGGCGCTCGTCGGGCGAGAAGCGGCCGACGTCGTGCTCGACGTCCGTCGGGATGATCGCGTGGTGGTCGTCGACGCGGGCATCGTTGACGACGCGCTGCAACGGCAGCTGGTCGAGGCCGAGGACGTAGCGCGCGCCGGCGGCGTACTCGCCGATCGGCTCGAGCGTCTCGGCGGTCGGCTTCAGGAAGGGGACCATGTCACCGGACAGGTAGCGCGAGCTCGTTCGCGGATACGTGATCGCCTTCTTGTCCTCGTAGAGCGATTGCGCGGCCTGGAGGGTTCGCCGCGCCGAGAAGCCGAAGCGGCGGTTCGCGTCGCGCTGGAGCGAGGTCAGGTCGTAGAGGAGCGGCGGACGCTCCGACTGCTCCTTCTGCTCCATCTTCTCGACGGTGCCGTCCTTGCCGGTCACCTTGTCGACGATCTGCTCGGCGCGTGAGAGGTCGCCGAAGATCCTGGTCTCGTCGCCCTCGAACCACATGCCCTCGTAGCGCGGGTCGAAATTCGCGCGGACGAGTCGGTACGGCTCAGGCGTGAAGGCCTGGATCTCTCGCTCGCGCTTCACCATCATCGCCAGCGTCGGCGTCTGGACGCGGCCGAGCGAGACGACCCCGCCGACCCAGGCACGGCCACGGATCGTTGCCGCGCGCGTGGCGTTCATGCCGATCAGCCAGTCGGCCTCCGAGCGCGAGCGCGCCGCCTGCTCCAGCGGCTGCAGCTCCTCGCCCGGGCGCAGCTTCTCGAAGCCTTCGCGGATCGCCTGCTTCGTCATCGAGCTGACCCAGAGGCGCTCGACCGGCTTGTCGATGCCGGCGGTCTCGTAGATGTACGCGAAGATCAGCTCTCCCTCGCGGCCGGCGTCGCAGGCATTGATGATCCGGTCGACGTCGTCGCGCTTCATCAGCTTGTGGATGGCCTTCAGTTGCTTCTTGGCCTTCGCGTCACGCGGCGCGAGCTTGAACTCCTCGGGGACGATCGGCAGGTCGGCCATCCGCCACTTCTTCAGCTTCTCGTCGTACGCCTCGGGGTCGACGAGCTGCACGAGGTGCCCGACGGCGAAGGTGACGACGAACTCGTCACCCTCGTAATGTGTCTCCTCGTTTTCGAAGGTGCCCGGCAGCGCATCCGCGAGATCGCGGGCGACGGAGGGCTTTTCTGCGACGACTAATGTCTTCACGCGGGACACCTTAGCGAAGGGCTTGCTCCGCGCAGCTGCGCGAAAACGAGCCGGAAATGGGACGATTGATTCGCCCCGTGACCCCCCTTTACCTTCTTGCCGCCGCGATCAGCTGGCCGCCCGTGAAGCTTCTGTACCGCCTGCGCGCGACCGGGCTCGAGCACGTGCCGGACGGCGGTTTCGTGCTGGCCGCGAACCACACCTCTAACTTCGACCCCTGGCCGCTCGCGATGCCCTTCTACCCTCGGCGGCAGCTTCGGTTCATGGCCAAGAGCGAGCTCTTCAACCCGATTCTCAAGCCGATCCTCGTCGGCGGCGGCGCCTTTCCCGTCCGTCGCGGGGCGGCCGACCTCGACGCGATCAACCGCGCGGTCGAGCTGGTGCGAGACGGCGAGATCGTCGTCATGTTCCCGGAGGGGACGCGACGTAGTAAAGGCTTCCGCAAGACGCGCGAGGCGAGGGCGCACACGGGCGCCGCGCGGATCGCGCTGACGGCCGGCGCGCCTTTGGTGCCGGCGGCGATCAAGGGAACCGACCGCCTGACGCGGCTCGGTCCGCTCCGCGTCGCCTACGGGCCGCCGATCCCCGTCGACGATCTCCGCGAACTGGAAATCGCACCGGCCGCACGCGAGGCGACCGACCGGTTGATGGCGGCGATCGGCGGGCTGGAGGCGTCCCTGTGAAGCGGCCGTTGCTCGTGATCGACGGCGACTCTCTGGCCCACCGCGCCTACCACGCTCTTCCGAAGACGATCCGGCGGGCGGAGGGCCGGCCGTCGAACGCGATCGTCGGCTTCACGAACTTTCTCCTGCGGCTCTGGGACGCCGAGCAGCCGCGCGCGGTGCTCGTCGGCTGGGACACGCTCGAGGTGCCCACCTACCGACACGAGGCGTTCGAGAGCTACCAGAGCGGACGCGAGTTCGACGACGAGCTGCTCGAGCAGCTCGCGATGCTGCCGGAGCTCGTCCAATCCTTCGGCTTCGCGGCGGCCAAGGCGCCCGGCTACGAGGCCGACGACTTTCTCGCCGCCGCGGTCGCGGCCGAGGAGAAGCGGAAAGGGACCGCCGTCGTCGCCACGTCCGACCGCGACAGCTTCCAACTCGCCAGCGAACGGACGACGATCCTGCAGCCGGTGCGGGGCGTCAGCGAGCTGACGAGAATCGGCCCGGCCGAGGTGCGTGAGCGCTACGACGTCGAGCCGGCGCAGGTGGTCGACTTCATCGCCCTGCGCGGCGACCCCTCCGACCGGCTGCCGGGCGCGCCCGGGATCGGCCCGAAGAAGGCGGCCGACCTGCTGCGGCAGTACGGCTCGCTGGAGGAGGCGATCGCCGCCGGGCGGTTCGCCGCGCTGGCGGAGGAGCTTCGTCTCTACCGGCGAATTGCGTCACTAGACGCCTCCGCCCCCCTCCCTCCCCTCCAGGATCAGACCCCCACTTGGGCGGAGGCGTCCTCCCTCCTCAGCAGCTGGGGCATGGGTGCGATGGCCGAGCGTGTCGCTGCCCGCCTTTGATGGAGGTCGTGAGCCACCCGGCTTTCGCGCTGCTCCATCCAAACCCGGGCCATCCCGAGTCGCAGGAGCGGCTGGCGGTGCTGCTCGACGCGTTCGAGTACGACGAGGTCGAGCCGGCGTCCGTCGACGCCGTCCTCCGCTGCCACACGCCCGAGCACGTCGAGCGCGTGCGCTCGGTCTCGGGCCCGACCTGGTTCGACGCCGACACCTACGGATCCGAGACGAGCTTCGAGGCGGCGCTGCTGGCCGCGGGCGCCGCGATCGCGGCCGCAGAACGCGGCGGGTTCGCGCTCGCGCGACCGCCGGGACATCACGCGCTCGCCGATCGCGCGATGGGCTTCTGCCTCTTCAACAACATCGCGATCGCCGCCAGGCACGCCCAGGTGGAGCTCGGCCTCGCGCGCGTCGCCATCCTCGACTGGGATGTCCACCATGGCAACGGAACGCAGGCGATCTTCTGGGACGACCCGGCAGTGCTCTACGTCTCGCTGCACGAGTGGCCGTTCTACCCCGGCAGCGGCGGGCCCGGCGAGGGCAACGAGACGACCGTCAACGTGCCGCTGGCCGCTCTCTCCGGCGACGCCGAATACGAGCAGGCCTTCGCCGAGGTCGTCGAGCCGGCAATGCGGGCCTTCGAGCCCGACCTCCTCCTCGTCTCGGCAGGCTTCGACGCCCACCTCGCTGACCCGCTCGCGAACATCCGGCTCGACGACGAGGCCTTCACGTGGATGGCCGAGCGGGCGTCGAACCTCGCGCCGCGCGTCGGCGCCGTGCTCGAGGGCGGATACAACATCGAGACTTTGCCGCGGCTGGTCGGAGCGGCGCTCACCGGGTTCCGGAAATGAAACGGCCGGCCCTGGTGAGGCCGGCCGTTCTACCGAGGAAGCACAGAAGCCACCGCGCTTCTGACACATTTTCTGGGAGGAAGTGTCAGCCCAGATATCGGCTGCGACCGAGCCGGTCTCGCCGCCCACAGAGCGTTATTCGCGGGTGATTTCGCATCCCCCACCGTGGGGGATGCTTGGCTCAGCTACGTGCCGCAGCGAGAGTTTCGAGCGCCTGCCGGCGTGAGGAGACGCCGAGCTTGCGCAGCATGCTCTTCACGTGCGAACGAACCGTGTGCTCGGAGATGAAGAGCCGGGCAGCGATCTGGTCGGTGCTGAGGTGGTCGTCGAGCAGCAGCAGCACCTCGACCTCGCGGGCGCTGAGGGCGCGCGCGATCGAATCCGGCACCGCGCCGTTGGAGTCCCGGCCGTCGCGCACCTTCTCCAGGAGTCGCCGGGCGATCGAGCCTGACAGGGCCGCTTCGCCGTCGGCGGCGCCCCGCAGGAACTCGACGATCCGCTCGGGCGGCTCGGTCTTCAACAGGTAACCGGCAGCTCCCGCGCGGATGGATGCGAGCAGGTTCTCCTCAGCGACCGACGCGGTCAGCATCACGACCTCGCAGTCGGGTGCTGCGATGCGCAGATGGGGCAGCGCTGCCAGGCCGCCCATCCCCGGCATCGAAAGGTCGAGCAGGATCAGCTCGGGCTGCAGCTCACGCGCGACTTCGATTGCTTCCTCGCCGTCACCCGCCTCGCCGACGACCTCGAACTCGTGCTGGGTCAGCAGGGACGCGAGGGCATCGCGGGTCAGCGGGTGGTCGTCGACAATGAGGACGCGGGTCGCCATAAGCCTCCCGCCCCTTATCGGCTGGAACGGTTCTGCCGAATAGAGGGAAATGCGGAACGAGGAAAACGCCTACCTGTCGTGGCTTTGGGGCGAGGTCCTGCTCTTCGGGCTCCTGGGCGCGACGCTTGCGCTGTTCGTTACATACCCGGATCTTCGGCCGACCTACGAGCTCCCCCAGGTACGGCTGGTCCTCGACACGATGGTCGCGCTCGCTGCCGTGCTCGTCGCCGTTCTGGCAGGTGTTCGCTTCTCCGTCGAGGGGCGCAGGCTCGACTGGTTGCTCTGCGCAGGCTTCTCACTGGTGGCCGGAGCCACCTTCTGCTTCGGGATCGCCCCCATTCTCGGCGGCCAGCCACTGCACCGGCGCGAGCAGTGGGCGCTGATCTCGAGCCGCGTCCTGGCCGGCTGCCTGATCGCCGCCGCGGCCTTCGCGAGGAAGCGAACCGTCGCCCGCCGCCGAGAGCTGACTGAGTTGCTCGTCTTCGTGCCCTGCACGCTGGTGCTCCTCTGGGTCTTCGCGGACACCCTCGCCGCGACCCTCCCCTCGCTCAGCTCCGCGGACCACGATCAGCCGCGCCTGCTGACAGCGATGCTGGCACTGCGCGCCCTGGCCAGCCTCGCCGCGGTCGTCGGCTTCGGCCTCCGCTACCGCAACCGCGGCAACGACCTCGACCGGTGGCTCGCTCTGGGCGCGACGCTGTCGCTCTTCGCCGACCTCAACTATGTCTTCACGCCGCTGGTCTCGAACCGCTTCGTCACACCGGGCGACTTCCTGCGCCTGCTCGCCTACGCAGTCCTGCTCGTTGGCGTGTGGCGCGCGATCCGCTTCGCGGAGTTCGGCCGCGCGGTCGCCGAGGAACGCGCCCGCGTCGCGCGCGAGATCCATGACGGGCTAGCGCAGTACCTCTTTGCGGTCTCGACGCACGCGACGATGCTCGAGAACGGGGCCGATCCGAAGGAGGCGCTGCCGAAGCTGAAGCAGGCGGCGACCGCGGCGCAGCAGGAGGCGCGCTTCGCGATCCTCGCGCTCTCCTCGGCCAGCGGCACCGCACCCTTCGACGCGGCTCTGCGCCGGTACATCGACTTCTTGACCGCCGACGGCCTGCTCGAGGTCGAGCTCGAGATCGACTCCAACGTCCAGCTCGCGCCGGACGAGCAGATCGAGGTCTTCCGAATCGTCCAGGAGGGGCTCGCCAACGCCCGCAAGCACGCCGGGGCGACGGAGGCGCATGTCCGCATCGGCCTGCGCGGCGAGGAGCGCGTTGTCACGGTCGTCGACAACGGCACCGGCTTCGACGACGAGGCGGTCTCGGCGGGGCAGGGCTTGCGGAACATGAAGGCGCGGAGCGCGAGCATCGGCGGCGGCTTCAGTCTCAGCTCGGAGCCGGGGCGTGGGACCGCGCTCGAAGTCGTTCTCCGCGCGTAGCGCAGCCCTGAGTCAGAGTACGCACACACGTGGCTCCGGCTCGAAATCGCGTCACGCCGCTCGGTGACATCGTCGCGATCCCCCTTCGTGGGGCCTGGACCGGCAACCGCGGGATCCTTCACTCGGGCAAGGAGATCGTCCGCTTCCATGCGAGCGACCTCTGGATCACCTGCGCGCTCGAGCTCGGAGGCCGCCGCCATGAGCAGTGGCGAGCGCACCACTTCACCTGGCTGTTCTTCCACGACGAGGCAATTTCGTTCGCGGCTGGCCATCGTCCGTGCGCGTACTGCCGGCGAGAGTGCTACGACGCCTACCGGGCCGCCTGGATGACCGGTCTCGGCGTCCGGCGTCCCTCCGCCAAGGAGATCAACCGGAGACTGCACGGCGAGCGCATCGTCCGCGGCACGCACCGGCGACGCTTCCACCGTCTGTCCTGGGCCGCTCTCCCTGACGGCTGCTTCATCCTCGTCGACGGCACGCCCGCACTGGTCCTCGAGGACGGCGTGACGGAGTGGACCCATGAAGGCTACGGACGGCGGCGACGCCGGCCGAGGAACGGAACCGCCGAAGTGATCACGCCGCCTGCAACCGTTGCGACGTTGCGCGCCGGGTATCCGGTTCAAATCGACGACTCGGCTCGCTGAAAAGGTGCCTACTGGGAGCCGAGGCCCGGGCCTGTCAGCCGCCGCAGACCGTGCGCCGTTCGCACGTACACCTGCCGCGCGTAGTACTCATAGAAAGCGCGATTGTCTGCGCGGATCCGGCGCGCGTAACGCAGCACGGCGTCGACGTAGAGCGGCGAGGGGTTGTAGCGATAGAGCGCCTGCCGGTTGTTCGCGGGCGCCCCGTTCGCGTGCAGGTAGTTGGCGGCGCCGAGGATCGCATCGTGCGGGTCTCGGACGTTGCCGCCGAGGCCGTAGGCGCGCCAGGTCGCCGGGATGAACTGCATCGGCCCTTGCGCGCCCGAGGCGCTGTTGTTCCGCAGCTTGTTGAAGGCGCTCTCTAGGAAGTTGACGGCCGCGAGGACGTTCCAGCGGACGCCGAAGCGACCTTGCGCCTCGCGGTAGTAGCGCAGGAGAGTCGCGGGCGGCAGAGGCGGGCCGGTCGTGAACCGCTTGCGATGGCTGACGGGCGTGAGGCGCCAGAGCTCTCGCTTCGCTGCGAGCTCGCTGTTGATCCGCGCCGCGAGGGTTGGTGGCAGACGCCGGAGGACCGACCGCGCGAGGCTCGGACGCTCGGCCAGGAGTAGCTCGATCCGCTGGGCATAGAGAACGAGCAGCGTGACATCCTCGGAAGGGCGCGCCTGTCCGCCGGCCAGCCAGTCGTCGATCGCTTTCGCAAGCTCGGCGTTCGTGTCCACCATCGCCTCGGCCAGGGCCGGCGGCTCCAGCGGAATCGGCGCGCGCGGCCCGGGGGCTGCTTGCGCCCCGGCCGTCACACACAGGAGCAGACAGGCTCCCGCTACTGCGACCCCTCGGCTCACCTCCGCGAGGCTACAGCCGCTGCGCGGGGCGGCAGACTATGCGCGT
>Ga0307292_10000415_pt1 | contig 14713 bp, 15 predicted proteins | sample ER_DNA_149_FD_194471 | JGI IMG/M metagenome (GOLD analysis project Ga0307292, IMG submission 194471) | Bulk soil microbial communities from the East River watershed near Crested Butte, Colorado, United States - ER_DNA_149 | ecosystem: Environmental > Terrestrial > Soil > Floodplain | place...
CCGTCAAACCGGGTCAGGCCCACCCCGAGCACGGTCACCGGGTCTTGGGTTGACCACATCGCCAGGCGCGGTTCCGGGTCACCGTTGTGGAGCGCTTCTTCGGCTTGGACCTGGCCGGGGAGGGTGGTGGCGAGGAAGTCGTCGAGGTCGCTCATGGCCACCCTTCCGGTCCGGGCAATTGGTCTCCTGTTCCGTGAGTCTGGCAGGTTCCGGGGGCGGTGGCAGGACCGGCGGGTGCCCGACGGCGTGCGGGATCACCAACCCGTGAGGATAAGGCGTGAGGCGGGCACCCCGGTGGCTATGATGTGGTGGAGAAGCCGCGTACGAGCAGCACATCAGGGTCAGTTGACGGGCCCGAACCGTTGCCTTAAGAGAGCGAAAACGGCCGGTCTCCCGACCTGCGGCGTAGCGTCGTCAACAAGCGTCTACTAGGCCGTTTACTTGCCGGGACTATCCGTTGTTGACCCGTGGATGCCGTCGGTCTGTGCCGATTGTGCCCCACGAGGTCGTACAGTCGCGGCATGGACGACTTCCGGGCCAGGCGGGCGCGACGCTGGTGGCAGACCGGCCGGCCGATCCGCAGCATCAGCCGGGCCGAAGCGTTCGTCGCCGACGTGGGCTTCGCGCTGCTGTCTCCCGCTCCAGGCGTGGCCCTGCCCTCGCTGTACGAGGCGGCAAGTGAGGAGCCCATGCCGTTCTCGGAGATGGCGTGGGGTCCAGACGCGCAGCGGGTGTGGGGCTGGAAGGACGAGCTGCCCCGCAAGAGGCTGGCCTGGTCCGGCCAGCTGCTGTGCGGCGGGCGGGCCTCGTTCCTTGCTCCCGACTTGCTGGCCGACTGCTACCCGCGTGCGGGGGAACCGGACGACTTCGGCCAGGCACCCCTGGGTGAGGAGGCCCGCCGGATCGCCGAGACGCTGCTTTCCAGTGGCCCGCTGCCCACGGCGGTACTGCGCCAGGCGGTCGGGCTGGAGGGCAGGCGCGGCGGCGCGCGCTTCTCCGCCGCGGTAGTCGAGCTGAGTCGGGCGCTGGTGTGCACCAGCTTTGGCACCGAGCAGGTCGGCTCCGGCTGGCCCAGCGTGATGTTGGAGCTGACCGCGCGCGCCTTCGACCTCGGCGGCGGCGTGCCGGACGAGGCGGCGCGGCGGCTGCGGGTCGCCCGCCGCTTCCTGGACACCATGCTGGTGGCCTCCGACCGCGAGCTGGCCAGCGCCTTCGGCTGGCCGCCGGCAGCTGCCCACGCCGCGCTGGAGGAGCTGGTGGACTGTGGTGAGGCGGTGTTAGAGGCAGGCGCATACCGGCCCGCACGGAGCACCTGATCGGCTTAGATGTCGTAGCTGTGATCCGGGGTGCTTCGGATACAGGGCTGACCCCGTCGGTGTGCCTGGGACCAGCGATTTTGTTTCTGGCTGGTTGTCGTGGTCTGTTGTGGTTGGTTGTCCTCGGACTGCCTGGCGACGGCCTGGCCTTATAGGGTATGGCCTCAAGCGCTGGCAGCTTGACTTGGTCATACTGCCGCCATGTGGGTGATCGTCGTCTGCATCGTGCTGGTACTGGTCGGGCTGGTCGCGGTGGTTCGCTGGGGCGGCCTGCCGGTCGAGCCGCCACCCACGCCAGCGCAAGATGCACCCGGCTCGACCGTCCCGCCGCCGGTCAGCCTGGTCGTTCGCCGCTACCTGTGGTACCTGGCGGTGGCGCTGGTAGCGGGCGCCGCCGCCGGCATCCTGGCCGCCGGGGCTGGCGGGCGGCTGGTAATGCGACTGCTGGCGGTGACCGCCGGGGCCGACGCCCACGGCCAGATCACCGAGGCCGAGCAGATCGTGGGCCGCATCACCGTCGACGGCACGATCGGGTTTGTCGTGTTCACCGGCCTGTTCCTCGGGCTGCCCTCAGCGGCCGCCTACCTACTGTTACGTCGCTGGTTGCCGGCCGGACGGGCTGGTGGCCTGACCTATGGTGCGTTGCTGCTGGTCGTTGCCGGCACCCGCCTCGAGCCGTTGCGCCGCGGCAACCCCGACTTCGACCTGGTCGGCCCGGGCTGGGTCTCGGTGGCCGCCTTCACGGTCCTGGTGGTCTTTCACGGGATGCTGGTAGCCGCCCTGGCCGGCCGGCTCAGCCGGGCGGTGCCACTGCTGGCGGCCCGGCCTGGGGCCATCGCCGTCCATGCTCCGCTGCTGCTGCTGGTGCTTCCGGGACCGTCGGTGGCCCTGGTGCTGATCATCGTCGGCGTGGTGGTCGTGCTGGCGTCACGGATCCCCGCGGTGGTCGCCGCCTGGCACGCCCGCCCGCTGGTGATGGTCGGGCGGGTCGCGCTGGCCGTGGCCGCCCTGGTGGCCTTCCCCGGCTTCGCGTCGGCCATCGTTAATATCTTGGGCCGACCGTAGGCTCAGTCCACCGTTGCCTTACAGTAAGAGAGCCTTTCCGGGCGGTCGCCTGACGTGCAGCGACCGGCAGGAAGGGCCTGTCTAGCTGGCTTCGCTTACCGCGGTTGTCCCTTGCTGACCGAGCGTTGCTGATGGTCTGCGGGCCAGGCGCGGGCTAACAGCCGGGGCGTTCGCGGGTGAGCGGGACCAGGGCTGTCTCGACACGATAGTTGGCGGCGCCCTAGTGGGAGACGCCGCCTCCGCTGATGCGGTCTACCCGGTTGGGGCTGGGGCGGAGGGGTCGTTCTGCCAGAGGCCGAACTCGTTTCCCTGGGGGTCCCTGCAGGTCGCGAACCAGCCCATGCCCGGCACCGAGCCCGGGTCGTTGGCCTCGCCGCCGAGCTCCTTCACGCGCGCGGCGCGGTGGCGTCCCAGGTCCGGTGGAAAAGTGAGACGGGCGTAGGCTCCCAGCAGAGCTAGCAACTCAAGCTGAGGAGGTCCACGCCCGTGCCCCCAAGACTAGCTGCTGTCGAGCGCGTCCGCGTCCAGATCGACGAGCTGTTCGCCTCCGACCAGGAGCTTGGCCAGGTCCTGGAGGAGGTCGCCAGGCTGAGCGTGCGGCTGGTCATGCAGGCCGCCCTGGAGGCCGAGGTCAGCGAGTTCTTCGGCCGCGACCGCTACCAGCGTGGCGATCGTGAGCGCGTCGGGTATCGCAACGGCCATGCCGAGCTGACCGTGAAGACCACCGCTGGGCCGGTGGTGCTGGAGCGCCCCAAGGTGCGCGGCACCAGCCAGCCGTTCGTCTCGCGGCTGCTGGGCAAGGGCGTGTCGCGTACCAACGCGCTGGAGGCGCTGGTCATCTCCGGGTTCGTACGCGGCCTGAGCGTGCGTGACGTGGAGGCCGCACTGGCCGAGGCGCTCGGCCCCGAGGCGGCGCTGTCGAAGTCCACCGTTAGCCGCATCTGCCAGGCGATCAAGGACGAGTTCGACGCCTGGAAGACCCGTGACTTGTCCGGGATCGAGCTGGAGTACCTGTTCCTGGACGGGTCCCACTTCAGGATGCACCCCGACGCGCCGGCCGAGCCGGTGCTATGCGCCTGGGGGATCACCACCCAGGGCAGCCCGGTCCTGGTCGGCCTGGCACCCGGCGCCCACGAGGGCCACGACCCCTGGGCCGGCTTCCTCGGCGAGCTGGTCGAGCGCGGGCTGCGCTCACCGCTGCTGGTGATCACCGACGGCGCGCCCGGGCTGATCGGCGCCGTCGAGGTCACCTTCGCCCACAGCCTGCGCCAGCGCTGCCTGGTCCACCGGGCCAGGAATCTGCTCGCCAAGGTGCCCAAGCACGCCCAGGAGGAGGTCAAGCAGGCGTTCTGGCAGATCTTCGACGACATCGCCGCCGAGCCCGGCGAGGCTGCGGTGGCCGAGGCCCGCCGGCGGGCGACTGCGTTCGCCAAGCGCTACCGCGACCGCTACCCCGCGGCGGTGGCCTGCCTGCTGGAGACCTTGCCCGAGCTGACCTGCTTCCTGCGCTTCCCCCGCGAGCACTGGCAAAGGATCCGCCACACCAACCTGATCGAGCGGACCTTCGGGGAGACCCGCCGCCGGGTCAAGGTGATCGGCCGGCTGCCCGGCGAGCGCTCGTGCCTGAGCCTGGTGTGGGCGGTGCTGGACCGGGCCTCACGGGGCTGGCGTGGGGTGGTCATGACCCCGGCCGCGGTGCGGCTGCTGCAGGAGCTGCGCCGCCAACTCCATCACCCGTCACGACTCGAGGAGGAGGTGGTCGACCAGCCTGTCATGCCTGCCGCATAAGATGCCGTCCCGGGAGCCCGCCTCCGCCCGCTTTTCCACCATCGGCGGGACGCCACCCGCGGCGCCGGCGTTGATGTCGTCCACGTAGAAGTAGGTGCGAATGCCGCGCTTGCCGGGCTCCATGTTGGTGATCGCCGCGCCCGCTTGGTCGCTGATGCGGGTCATGTGGTACTCGAACGGACCGGGGGGAGGCCTCGAACTGCCAGTCGAAGAGTGAGCCCCAGAACTGGCGCCCCTTGGCGGTGTCGTCGGCCGGGATCTCGAAGTGCGCCGGCTGACCGGGCATCGCGACTCCTCTCGCATCGGTTGTTCGGCGGGGGCCTTGGTTCCGCCGCGGTCGTCAATATAGACCGATCGGTCGGGGGGAACTCATCGGTGCCCGCTCGCGCAACCGGAGCTGCTGACCTTTCTCGACCGTCGGGACCACAATCTGAATCTCCCGTCTGGGTTAGCCCAGCTGCTTGAGCCGAAGGGCCCGCGACCTGCAGTTCCTCCGAACCGTGGGCGACCGTTGATGACCGCCCATGCCCGTGCTCGACCGTTGTGGCACGGACCCAGTGCGGACCGAGTGGCCCGCGGCGCCACCACGACCAAGACGTGGCCTAACCGATGCTGGGCAGGAGGAATTGATGCTGCGGCGGAGTAGCTGTCCTACGGAAGGACATATTTCGCCAACGGTGTCATATTATCAAGCTTCTTGAGATCGTAACAGTAATCAGGGCATCGCCGATATTGCAGTATGAGCTCGTCGCCGTTGCCACCGGCCGGCACGGGGACATTCCAGGTCACTGCGCCGGTGACGTCCGGGCTAAGGGTCGCGTAGGCCAGCTGCCAGGCATGGCCACCCTTATGCGCCCGGCAGATCTCCGCCTGGATCTGACTGCCCCAGGTGACGTTCCTGCCTGTCAGCGTGACTTTCAAGGATTTGGCGGAGGTGGCGACTATATGGCCGGTGATCTCGGCCCCGGCGTCCGGGGTGAGGTTCCCTAGCTGCAAATCTTGGGATGCTGCCTCCGTTCTGCAGGCCCTTTCCCCCTCGCTGGTGGGTTGTTCATCGACTTGACAGTGACTGACCGTGACGACCTTCCATCTGGCCGGTGTGAGCGGGATGGTAAGGGTCGTGTTGATTTCGTCTAATGAGCTTGGCTGAAGCACGCTTCGCCAGATCCCCCCGGGCCAGTCCCTATCCCGTCACCAAGACCAGCCCCTATCCCGTCACGGAGATCAGCGACCGTCCGGTCACGGGCCTGGACCTCTTGGATTCTCGGTGTCCCAGCCACCGAGATCAGTAGCTTGCATCACGCATCCGTGACGCCACAGCGACGACCTTCAGGAATGTCTGCCCGCCTTCCTGCTCCAACGACGCCGAGACCTGCGGCGTCACAGCGATGATCTTGGTGCCTACCGACACCTTGGCCGCGCCGTACAGCCCAAGCGACGTAGCCGCCACGCCGAGGACGATGACCCCGGCGACGGCAGGGAGAGCGTATTTGTGTGCAAACGACCAGGCGGTTGCGCCCAGAAGCAGGGCTCCGGTTGCGACCGAGAGCCGCGTCTGTCTACTGGCGCCCGCGATCGCCAAGCCAGTAGCGGCCAGGAGGACGCCACTTGCCACAAGGAGGAATACCCCATCCCACCTACTCCTGGTGTCCGAGTCCCTCCATTTTACGAACAACACCGGAAGCGCAAGGAATGCGAGCGCAACGATCAGGATCCATCCCCAGAAGAGAACCCTCGCCCGCGCGCCCTCATTGAGCAGCTTGAAGCCAGTAGCAGTCAGGAGGATGCCCGACAGCACGAGGATTGCCGCATCCCACCTACTCGTCCAGGACGGGACCCTCCATCTCACGACAAACACACGAAGCGCAAGGACTGCGACCGCCACGATCGGGATCCATCGCCAGATGTTAACCCTCGCGGAAATTTCCGGCGCTCTGGCCGGCACGCCCTCAGGAAGCAGCTCTCGGACGTCTTCCTCAGCGCCTTTGAAGAAGTCGAGGTTTGGGAGGAAGACAGCGGTAAGGACCAGCATGGCGGCGATTGCGGCAAGAAGGGTCCACAGATGAAGGCGTTTGACCGGATTGATGGCACTGGCGAATAACGCACAGAGCACCCCGACGCCTAAGAGCATGAACACGCACAAGGTGGCAAACGGGTCCAGTCGGATCGCCTGGTCGAGCACGCCTTCCTTCACTCCAAAAAAGAGCAGCAGCGCGGTAACCGATGAAAAACCGGCTGCCGCCCATTTCGACGCGCCATCCAGTTTGCCCACTAGAATGAGGTTCTTCGGGGACGAAACCGGTGGGCCGGCTGCCCGTTCCGATATGGCCCCCAACCAGCGGGGTAGAAAGAGCGGCCACCACGCCTGCCTGACAGGCAAACCCGTCGGTGGCTGGTCCTTCGGAGCCTCCGTGGGGGGCTCGTCGGGCCCCAAGATGGTGAATCTCTGGGCGAACCAGTCGGAACGCTTCGTAGGAGCGTCTGTCCCTGAAGCCGCAATCATGTGCAATCCCCCCAGCTGACCTGTCTGTAAGGTCCAAGCGGCTGCTGCGCATTCTTCCGTATTAGGTTGCTCATCTCAAGGCAATGGAACTGCGCAATCGGCTGCTACGAGCCGCGGAGGCCAAGGGATGGTCTGCATACCGAGGCCGCTCGTTCCTGCTCGAGATGACCGAGGGCTTGTGCTACAGCTTCAATGCAGCGCAGTTAGCCAAGCTTAAGGGTCCTGGCCGAGGTGATCGATCGGCCCATCGACGTATCCACTGGGTGCGCCTAGTTCGCCAACTCCTGACAGTGGCTAGTCACCGCGGACGGCCGGTCCCGGTGCGCATCTGCGGTGGTCGCCCACACTCAGCGGGTGGAGCCAACATGCGAAAGGAGCCAGCGCGTTCATGCTGACGAGTAGACTTGTGGTAGGCGTAGGCGACGGTTGCTCGAACCTTCTCGGGTCTCGTCGTCACTTGGCGCTCAACCGTGACGCATCGACCAGCGTCGAGCGTCATCGAGGAGTTGATCCGGGCATGGCCTACCTCCGCGGGACGCCAAGAATGTTGCCTGACCAGCCGGTCCCAACCATCGACCCCGAGGTCGAACGGCTGGCCCACGTGATGGTCGACGGGTTGATCGCGCGGTTGGCGGCTGAGCCTGTCGCGCCGGCCACGAGCCTGCTGGACAACTTGGCCGACCAGCTCCAGCAGGCCGCGAGGATGCGCCGTTTCAACGTCGTGCGGCGCACTCCCGCATCGGCGTCGGCTGCCTCGTGGCCAGCGACCCCTCGGCGGGCCGCGTCGCAGCATCCCCTGAAGGAACAACCTCACGGCGACAGCTAGCACGGACCTGTTAGGCCGGTGCCGGTGATCTCCCCGATAGCGACTACCAGGCGGCGCGGCAGACCGCCAGGCCTCACAGCCGACGCGGCTTCGCCATCTGGCCGCAGACCCTTGTGAACCTCCGGCCGGAGGCGCGATTGTTCACCGCTGTTGCTGTCGGAATAGCTGTCGGGGCGGCGGTGGTGGCGCTGCTGGCGTCGGTCGATGCGCTCTCGGTGCTGGTTGTCGCCGTCGCCATCGCGCTGTTGAAGAACGGCCTGGCCGGCCACTGAACGGGCGTTACCGACCCATTTTCGGCGGATGCCTGACTACCGGCGTGCCCAACTTCAGGTCAGGACAGCCCGGAGGCGGTTCGTCACCTTGACTGCGCCACGGGCCAGCGAACCGGCCACCGAGGGTGGGGCGGCGGTGGTGGAGTTCGTCCTGGTGTCGCTGGTGGCGGTGGTGCTGGCCATGTCGCTGGCGCAGCTCGGGCTGTTCCTGTGGGAGCGGAACGCGCTGATGGGGTCGCTGTCGGAAGGGGCGAGGGTGGCCGCGACCGAGGGCCGGACGGTGGCGGACGGGCGGCGCCTGGCGACCGAGCTGCTGCGACGGTCGGCCGGTGGGCGGGTCGCGGGCGCGGTGCCGATCCAGGGCGTCGAAGCCGGCGGGGTGGTGGTGCTGTCGGCGGAGGGGACCCTGCCGTCGTTCGTTCCCGGCGTGCCCGGCCTGCCGGTCCGGATGACGGCGCGGATGCGCGAGGAGGAGGCGCTGTGAGCCGCCGACCAGGGTGTGCGCCCGCGGACGCGAGCGCGGCGGGGCACGCCGGCGGGCGGAGGGCGGAGCGGGGGGCGGCGGTGGTGGAGCTGCTGGTGGTGTTCCTGACGCTGCTGCTGCCGCTGGTGTACGTGATGGTGGTGATGGCCGACGTGCAGCGGGCGCTGCTGGCGACCTCCAGTGCGGCCCGGGAGGCCGGGCGGGTGTACGTGACCGGGTCGGACCGGGGGGACGCGGAGCGGCGGGCCGGGCTGGCGTACCGGGAGGTGCTGGCCACCTACGGGGTGGGTCCCCGGGACCCGAGGGCGGGGCTGCGGCTGGAGGTGGGGTGCCCGACCGGGGCGGGGACAGGGTGTGCCGGTGGGTTCGGGCCGGGGGCGGAGGTGCGGGTGGTGGTGACCTACCGGGTGCCGGTGGCCCGGCTGCCGTTCCTCGGCGCGGTCGCCGGCCCGGGGCTGACCGTCGGGGCCACCCACCACACCCGGGTCGACCGCTACCGCGGGTTGGGCGGATGAGCCGGCCCGGCCAGCCAATGGAGGAGGCCGGTCAGGCCCTTGTGCTGCTCATCGGGCTGGTGGTGCTGGTGCTGATGGTGCTGGCGCTGGGGTGGGACACCTCGAACTGGTTCCTGGGGCATCGGGCGCTCGCCAACCTGGCCGACGGGGCGGCGGTGGCCGCGGCCAACGACGTCGACACCAGGACCTGGTACCTGAGCGAGGGGCAGAGCGTGCGAGTGGCCGAGGAGCGGGCCCGGGCGACGGTGACGGCCTACCTGGCCGGGTCGGCCGGCGACTCGGGGGTCGCCGGGGCGCGGTTGGGGTCGGTGCTGGTGGCTCCCGGCGAGGACGGCCCGGAGGTGACGGTCAGCGTCGCCGCCCCGGCCCGACCCGGGCTCCTGCGGCTGCTGCACCTGGTCCCACCGGAGATGGAGGGCCAGGCGGCGGCCACGGCTCGTCTGGTGCCGCCGTAGCCGACCCACGACGCCCCGCGGCGTGGTGACCCTGGTCCCGTGGCGATCCTGGGACTGGTTCCCGGGCGGACCTGGGCATGAATCGAGCGGCCGGGCGGTGGAGGGTCCTCCACCCGGCCGCTCGTTCGCTACGCGCTAACGCCTCGGTCACGGGGACCGGGGCGCTCCCATGGCAGGTGCCAGGGACCACCTCCTTCCTATGCCTGCGGTCGGACCGGCTCGCCTGGAGGTCGGAGCCGGCGGAGAACGGTTGCAGGCTGCAGTTTGTGTGGGAACTCGCTGGATGTCCGGCGGATTCCCACGATCTTCGGCCAGACATCTACGTAGATCACAGGATGATCTCGACGTGTATACGATTTGACTCCAACAGGGTGGTGCCGTACAGTCCGACGCGCTACCCCCATGGCACTGCACCAAAGAGCCACCCCCCAGGCTCAGCGACATCCAGAAGCATCGCTCTGAATTCGCCGTTCGCGGATCGGTCCGAGCTTCCCCTTTCCTGTCGCCCCCACGACAGGGACTGCTCGAGGCGCTCCCCCCAGCGCTTGCCGCGAACTCGAATTCCGAGTTGCAGGACTGACGCACGGCTTGTCAGGAACGCTCGGCAATTCCCGGCAGGTTCGTGATCCCCCCGTCGGCCGCGTGGCCGGTTGGTCGCGCTATGAAAAAATGAGGTGGCTGCAATGGCGGCCTGGTTCTCCCTGTGCCTCCCCCAAGGCGTCCGCGCTGCATGCGTGTCCACGACCACTCCGGAGGGGGGGCCCTCGTGACGCAACTCCACGACGACGTCAACGGCCTGGGCGACGCCTGGTACGCCGGGCGGCTGGACCCCGAGACCAAGGCGGAGGCCGAGGACGAGGACCGCCCCTGGCCGGCAGCCGTCGATCAGGACCCCGGCCAGGAATGGGACCGGGACGTCCTCGAGTCGTCGGCGCCGCCGGCCGGCGGGGAGCCGCTGTTCGAGCAGCTCCGGAGCGCCTACCTGGAGCACGACGACAGTGGCGAGTGGGCGCGCGACAGCGACACCGGCGGCTGGGCCGCCGACGACTCGGACCGCTGGGAAGCCGGCGTGGCCCACGAGGACGACGACGACCGCTACCGGTGGGTGGATGCCCCGGCGGGCTGGGAGTCGGGGTCCGAGGCGGGCTGGGACGACGAGGAGCTCGACGACCTCGACGAGGAGGAGGAGGAGCTCGACCCGGAGCCGCTGGCACCGCGGGCCCGTGAGGGCCGCCGGCCGCGGTCCTCGCAGGGCCGGGTGGGGCTGCGCCGGACGAGCACGCTGCTGAACACCTCGACCATCCTGCTGTTCGCGGTCGCGGTGCTGGCCACGGTCGCGCTCAGCGCGTGGATCCTCTCGGCCCGCCTGCTCACCACCCGCCAGCTGTTCTTCCTCACCCACTCGACCCTCGGGATCATCATCGTCCACGCCTTCGGCGGCGGGCTGGGGACGCTGCTCACCAGCGGCGACTCGCGGATGAAGGACCGGATCCGCAAGCTGTCGACGGCCGGGCTGGCGGTGGTGGCCTGGCTGGCCTCGGGGATCGGGACCTGGTTCGGCTACGCCGGCTACCGGGCCAAGATGCCCCCCGGGGGCAACATCGAGATGTACCCGCGCGAGTACCTGCTGCACACGCCGCAGCTCGCGTTCTGGGAGACCTTCGCCATGGAGTGGAAGGTCCACATTGGTTGGACCACGCCATTCCTGGCGACGGCGGTGGCCTTCACCGCCCTGCGGTACCGGCGCCGGCTGGTCGCCGACCGGCTGGTCCGCAAGGTCATGACCATCATGCTGCTGCTCGCCTTTGCCGGGGCGCTCGTCGCCGCGGGACTGGGGGCGGTGGTCAACGTGACCGCCCCCAACGACTTCATGCACCGGGGCTGGAGTCCCTGACGGCCGCGACGAGAAGAGACGGTGATGAGCTGATGCGCGATCGAGCAGGCCGCGCTCCCGTGGCGGCACTCGAGGACCGGGCCGTCGGCCGGCACGAGCGGCGTCCCCACCTGGCCGCGGTCGGGCCCGACACCCGCCCGCCCTCAGGCGCGGCCCGGGCGACGGCGACCCGGGCCACCCGGTCCCGGCACGCCGCCCCCAGCGGGTGGGCCCGGTGGGTCGAGCGGGCCGAACAGGCCGCCGACCGGGCCCGGGTGTGGTGGGCCGAGGGGACCGAGCGGGTGGCCGCCCGGGCCCGGGAGCGCTGGAACGAGCAGGCCGCCAGGGCCCAGGGGACCCCGACCCTCCGGCCCGTCGCCCCCAACAGGACCGCCCCGGCCCGGCGGGCCGACCCGGAGCCGCGGCACCTGGCCGGGGCCCCGCCGAGCCGGCGGGCGAGCTGGCGTGAGGACGTGATGACCGGCTGGTGCTCGCTGCTGCTGGTCCTCGGCCTGTACCTCGATGGGTGGAACCACGTCAACCTGCTGGACGACGGGCTCGGCCCCTTCCTGACCCCCTGGCACGGGGTGCTGTACCTGGGGTTCGCGGTGACGGCGGGATGGATCCTGACCCGGCACCAGCGGCGGGGGGCGTGGTCTCTGCAGGCCGTCCCCCCCGGGTACCGGCTGGCCCTGGTCGGGATGGGGCTGGCGATGGTGGCGCTGGCCGGCGACGCGGTCTGGCACACCCTCTACGGCGAGGAGCAGGGGCTGGCCCGGCTGATCTCGCCGTTCCACCTGGTGCTGTTCACCGGGGCGTGCCTGCTGGTCAGCTCGGCCCTGCGGGCGGCCTGGTCGGGGCCGACCTCGGCGTCGGTGCCCGGGCTGCGGGCCTTCTGGCCCGTGGTGCTGTCGACCACGCTGGTGGTGGCCATGACGGCGTTCTTCTTCCAGTACGTGTCGCCGGTGGTGGCCTGGCGGCGGCCGGGGCTGGCCGGGCTGCCGGCCGGCTCCCCGTTCGCCGAGACGGTGCAGGTCTACGACCTGCTCGGCCTGCTGGTCCACAACCTCCTGTTCGTGGCCCCGGTGCTGCTGCTCCTGCTGCGCTGGCAGACGCCGCTCGGCACCTTCACGGTGATGGCCGGGACGGTGGCCCTGCTGCTGGCCACCCAGACCGAGTTCGGGCTGGTCGGGCTGGTCGGGGCGGCGGTCCTGGGCGGGGCCGCGGCCGACGTGGCCGTGAGCCTGCTGCGGCCGTCGCCGCAGCGGCGCTGGGCGGCCCGAGCGGTGGCCGTGATCGCCCCCGCCGTCTACTGGACCGCGCACTTCGCGCTGCTCAAGGCCGGCTACGGGGTGACCTGGAAGCTGGAGATCTGGCTCGGCTCGGTGGTCTGGGCGTCGCTGTCCGGGCTCAGCCTGGCCCTGCTGATGTGGCCGCCGGCGGTGCCGCTGACCGCCTGGAACCGGGGCCGGGCACCGGCCCGGTCGCCGGCGGCGCCGACGCCGATGCCGACGGCAATGCCCGCGCGAATGGTCGGGAGGTGACCTCGATGCCAACCACGACTGAGACCGCCGCCTCGATCCACCAGCGGTTCGAGGCCACGGCGCTGCCCCTGCACGACTCGATCTACCGGGCGAATCTCCGCATGACCGGCGACCCGGTGATGGCCCAGGACCTCACCCAGGAGACCTACCTGCGAGCGTTCCGTGCCTTCGACTCCTTCCAGGCCGGCACCAACTGCCGGGCCTGGATGCTCCAGATCTCCCACAACCTGTTCTGCCGCGATTACCGGGGCCGCAAGCGGATCACCTACCGGACCGCGGCCGACGACGACGTCGACGTGCTGGCCCAGTTCCGGGCGGACGCGCCCAACCCGGAGGAGGAGGCGCTGCGCCAGCTCGACCGGGAGGCGTTGCGGCGGGCCATCTCCAAGCTGCCCGAGCCCTACCGGGTCGCGGTGACGCTGGTCGAGCTCCAGGGCCTTTCCTGCGAGGAGGCGGCCGAGGTGATGGGCACGCCGAAGGGGACGGTCCTGTCGCGGCTTTTCCGGGCCAGGGAGCGGCTGCGCCGGCTGCTGCTGTCGGAGTTCGGCCGTGCCCGCACCCGTGTCCCCGTCTCCCTCCAGAATTCTTGAGAGATATTGGGAATCCGATGACGCAGCCAAGAGTTCCCAGGTGGCAATGGAAATTCTCTGACCAGGGAAGGACCGCGATGCCGCGACGCCGTCTGCTGCTGACCGTTTCGACCCTGGTCGCGGTGGCGCTGGCCGCCGCCGGCTGCACCATCCCGACCACAAAGGACGGCGGAGGATACGGTCCCTCGAACCAGAACGCCCGCAAGGCCGCCCAGCCCGCTCCGGTCGAGTTGCACAGCGGGACCAAGGAGACGCTGAAGAGCAGCAACGCCTCCTGGACCCCGGCCGTCTACGAGGCCACGTCCGGGGCCAAGATCGTGCTGGACGTGTCCAACACCGACCCCACCCAGCACAACTTCACCCTCGGTGACCTCGAGATCTCCCGGAACCTGCCCCCCGATACGAGCGCCCTGATCCGCTTCACGGCACCCAAACCGGGTCGCTACCGGTTCTACTGCAAATACCACCAGCAGGAGATGCAGGGCTGGCTGACGGTCCGATAGCCGTCGCCGGCAACCCCCCCCCCCGCATCCCCGCACCTCGACGACTCCTGACAAGGAGGGAGCCATCGTGTCCTCGTTCCGTCCCCCACGCCGTTCCGGCTTGCGGGCTCCGTGGGTCTCCGGCGTGCTGGCGGTGCTGGTCGCCGCGGCTCTGGCCGGCGCGGGCGCCGCCGCCGGTGCCCAGGAGTCGCCCGACTCCGCGACCGCGACCACCGTCGCGGACCAGCCCACCGACTCGAGCACCGACCAGAGCACCGACACCAGCGCCGTCGACGACAGCACCGACACCAGCGCCGCCGACGACACCACCGACACCAGCGCCGCCGACTCCACCGACACCACGGCGGCCGACGACACCACCGACACCACGGCGGCCGACGACCAGAACGCCGACCCCAACGGCAACATCAACAACCTGCCCCTGAACAGCGGGATCCAGACCGGCACGGTGTTCAACCCGACGCCCTACGGCGAGGTCCCCGGCAACACCCCGCAGGTGCTGATCCAGCGTCCGGGCAGCGGCCGCATCATCCCCATCAACCGGGAGATCCAGATCCGGGCCCGCTTCAAGAACTTCACCCCCGGGTTCTTCTCCGACCCCAAGGCCGAGTACGGCCAGGGCACCCAGCGCCTGGACGCCAACGGCAACCTCGAGGGCCACAACCACGGTTGCTTCCAGCGGGTCGCCCGTGACGGCAGCGTGCCCGCCGAGACCTGCGACTCGTTCGTGGTCCTGTCCCAGGACGGCACCTCGGACATCCTCACCGGCATCATGCCGCCGCTGACCAGGACCGGTCGCTACCGCCTCTGCGTCGACGCCGCCGCCGAGAACCACTACCCGGCCGCCCGGGCATTCGCCCAGCGCGGTGGCCCGGTCGACTGCGTCCGCGTGCTGGCCATGAACCTCGGCAACCGAGCCGCCCCCCAGCCCGCAACCGCCAACCAGTAGACCCCTGTCCCTCACCCACCAGACACCAAG
>Ga0307292_10000419_pt1 | contig 14661 bp, 11 predicted proteins | sample ER_DNA_149_FD_194471 | JGI IMG/M metagenome (GOLD analysis project Ga0307292, IMG submission 194471) | Bulk soil microbial communities from the East River watershed near Crested Butte, Colorado, United States - ER_DNA_149 | ecosystem: Environmental > Terrestrial > Soil > Floodplain | place...
GAGGTGGCGTACCGCCATGTCAAAGGCATACCGGTCGGTCATGCCGGCCACATAAGTCACTGCCGCCCTGATGGCGGCGTCGGACTGCGGCTGCAGGTCGAGCTCATCTGGCATCGCATCCGGATGCTCGCCGTAGTACTCCACCAACCCGCGCAGTACGTCAATGACGGCGCGAGACTGAGCCAACGAGGCGGGTCGCACGTAGATCCGTTCATAGTTGAATGCCCGCAGCGTCGCAAGTGCCTGCGCTTCCGCTGGTGGCATGCCGACCTCGCCGTGCTCCTCGACCGCCCGTACGACCGCGCGGACGAACGTGTTCAGCTGCTCTCGGCGGGTTCGTCCGCACACCTCGATGACGTCCGCGGGAAGATCATCAGGAGCGACGATTCCGGCATGCATAGCGTCTTCCAGGTCGTGCGCGCAGTAGGCGATCCGGTCAGCCCAGCTCACAATGTGGCCCTCAACCGTCAGCGGCGCCGGCCGCGACCAGGAGTGGTTGCGAATCCCGTCCAAAGTCTCGGCGCACAGGTTGAGATTCTGAAGGACAACGTCGGCACCCCAGGGTCCGTGGTCATAACCCTCGGGAATGAACGCATCGAACGCATCCTCGCTGGCGTGACCGCCGGGTCCATGACCGCAGTCATGCGCGAGAGCCATCGCCTCCGCCAGGGTCACATTGACGTCGACGCCCCGTGCGATCGATGTCGCAACCTGGGCCACTTCGAGAGCGTGCGTGAGGCGGGTGCGCTGGTGGTCGGTGGGAAAGACCACGACCTGCGTTTTGCCGGCCAGGCGCCGGAACGCTGTGGAATGCACAACCCGATCGCGGTCACGTTCGAAGCAGGTGCGCTCCTCGTCGGGCTCCTCGACAATCGCTCGGTTTCCCGCACCGTCGGCAAATGCTGCACCTGATCGCAACGTGGCGCGTTCGCGCTGCTCCCGCAGTTCGCGTCCGACGATGGGTCCTGCGCCGAGCTGGGCTGGGGAGCCGGAGTGCGCGCGGACAAGTTTGCCGTCAAGATGTCCGGACATGGTGTCGGCCCAGGCCCTGGCGCGAGGAGTGACCTCCTCAGCCACCGGAGATGCCCAGCTCTGCCGCCGCCAGATCAAGATCACGGCCGGATGCGTCAGCGAGCCAGCCGTCGGGCAAGGCCACCTTGGCGCGGGGTGCGCCCTGGCGTCCCCGCGGCGAGCCAAGCTCCGAGACCGGGAAGCCGATGTCTGGATCCAGCTGAGCGAGCAGGTCGTCGAGCTCGGTGAGCGATGAGACCATCCCCAGGCGGTGTCGCAGCTCACCCCCGACCGGGAAGCCTTTGAAGTACCAGGCCATGTGTTTGCGAAGATCGCTGAGGCCGTGCAGTTCGTCGGACAGCGCGACCAGCAGCTCAGCATGCCGCCGCACCATCCCCGCGACCTCGCCGAGGCTGGGCAGAGTGTAGGTCTCACGGCCAGCGAAGGCGTCCGCCAGATCACGGAACAGCCAGGGACGGCCCAAGCACCCGCGGCCGATGACCACGCCGTCTACTCCGGTCTGGCTGATCATCCGCAGTGCGTCGGCGGCCTCCCAGATGTCGCCATTGCCGAGCACCGGTATGGAGACGTGCGCCTTCAGCGCCGCAATAGCCTCCCAGTCGGCTTGGCCGGCGTACGCCTGCTGAGCCGTTCGGCCGTGCAGCGCGATGGCCGCACAGCCGGATTCCTCGGCGATCCGGCCCGCATCGAGAAAGGTCTGATGATCATGGTCGATGCCGACCCGAGTCTTGATCGTGATAGGTACGCCGTAACGTGCTGCCGCTTCCACCGTAGCGATCAAGATCATTCGGAGCCTGTCGCGCTTATACGGCAGCGCCGCACCACCGCCCTTTCGGGTGACCTTGGGGACCGGGCATCCGAAGTTCAGATCGACATGATCAACGCCGTACTCGTTGCAGAGAATTTCAGTGGCTTGCGCCATGATCGCCGGGTCGACGCCGTACAACTGGACCGACCGGACCCGCTCCCCCGGATCGAACTGGAGCATCGACAGCGTCTTGCGATCCCGCTCCACGAGACCGCGCGAGGTGATCATCTCGCAGACGTAAAGACCCGCGACGGTGTCCAATTGCTCGCTCCGCTCGCGGGAATCGCGCTGGAACCCGCCTACTTCGTCGTCGGTCGCAGACGAAAAGCGTGTCCGCTCCCTCCTCCTCAGCACGGCGGGGCGCGATTCCATTTGTTCTCGGCAGAGCTGCCGGTATGCCGCATTGGTGATCCCCGCCATGGGCGCGAGCACAACCGGAGGATCGACGGCGATTTTGCCGACGACGAGTGAGGCGGGCTGAGCTTGTCGAAGCCCAACTGCCTGCCCTTCGACAAGCTCAGGCCGCATGCCGGCGTGGGGGAGGGTGTTGGTTAGCAACCGACCAACCGCTGGGCGAGGTACTCCATCACCTTGTCCTCCGAGACGCGCTCTTGGGTCATCGAGTCGCGCTCGCGGACCGTGACGGCCTGATCGTCGAGGGTGTCGAAATCGATGGTGACGCAGTACGGCGTACCGATTTCATCCTGCCGTCGGTAACGACGGCCGATGGCCTGGGCGTCGTCGAAGTCGACGTTCCACGACTGTCGCAGCCGACTGGCCAGGTCTCGGGCCTTGGGCGACAAGGCTTCGTTGCGCGAGAGCGGCAGCACCGCGACCTTCACCGGGGCCAGCCGAGGGTCGAGCCGCAGCACCGTACGTTTGTCGACTCCTCCTTTGGTGTTAGGAGCCTCGTCCTCGTCGTACGCGTCAACGAGAAAGGCCATCATCGCGCGGTTCGGGCCTGCCGCAGGCTCGATCACATACGGGATGTACCGCTCGCCGGTTGTCGGGTCGAAGTAGGACAGATCGACACCAGAGTGCTCACTGTGGGTCCTGAGGTCGAAGTCGGTCCGATTGGCGACGCCCTCGAGCTCACCCCAATCACTGCCGGCGAACCCGAACCGGTACTCGATATCGACCGTGCGCTTCGAGTAATGGGAGAGCTTCTCCTTGGGGTGCTCGAAATGGCGCAGGTTCTCCCGCGTCAGGCCGAGGTCGGTGTACCACCGGCTGCGCTCGTCGAGCCAATACTGGTGCCACTCCTCATCGGTGCCGGGCTTGACGAAGAACTCCATCTCCATCTGCTCGAACTCGCGAGTCCGAAAGATGAAGTTCCCGGGCGTGATCTCGTTGCGGAAGGACTTCCCGATCTGACCGATACCGAACGGCGGCTTCTTACGCGTGACCTGCACGACGTTGGCAAAGTTGACGAAGATGCCCTGGGCAGTCTCGGGACGCAGATAGTGCAGACCCGATTCGTCCTCAACCGCACCTAGATAGGTCTTGAGCATCATGTTGAAGTCACGCGGCTTGGTCCATTGGCCGCGGGTGCCGCAGTGCGGACAGGCAATCTCTTCCAGGCCGGTGGGCATACGACCCTTCCGGGCCTCGAAGTCCTCTTCCAGATGGTCTGCGCGGAATCGTCGGTGACATGACAAGCATTCCGTCAGCGGGTCGTTGAACGCGTTGACATGGCCGGAAGCCACCCACACTTGACGAGGCAAGATCACGGACGAATCCAGGCCAACGATGTCCTCCCGCTCAGTGACGACCGACCGCCACCACTGTTTCTTGACGTTCTCCTTGAGCTCGACGCCAAGCGGTCCGTAGTCCCACGCCGAGCGGGTCCCGCCATAGATTTCCCCGGAGGGGAACACGAAACCGCGGCGTTTGCACAGGCTGATGACACTGTCTAGTCGGCTGGTCGGGGTCACGTACTTCTCTCTCCAAACATTGAGCGGCGCCATCCCCGGCTGGGATGGAGTCCAGCGCATTAGGTTATCGCCCTCAGCGTAGAAGTCCTTGCCGAAAGGCTTACGCCTGAATCTCGCCACTCGCAGGTTCCGGGACCTACCAGGCCACTCGTGGCCGGTGCTGCAACCTACGTGAACGTAGCTTTCCTACGGTCTACACACATTGCAACCTATGCAGACCGTCAGCAAACAACGTGCACATAGGTTTCCGACGAGAGGCGATGCGGAACGGGAGGCGGTGGGGAACCGGAGGCGGTGATACGCGGAACCGGAGGCTGCGATACGCGACGAGTGTCAGCTCCGAACTGTCACCTCCATGAAACGCATTTGAAATGCATTCCTCCTACGGTCAGGGGATCGCCCCCGGGCACGAGGAGGCTGAGAAGTGATCGAGCATGTTGATCCATTCATTGGTAGCTCGGTAACAGACCTTCCTGCTCCACAAGGTCTGGCCCAAACGTGGTGGTGGCCCAAGCCGCAGGTCGGCAACACACACCCCGGCGCGACGTATCCCTTCGGCATGGCCTCGGTGTGCGCGTACTCGGGCGCCTATCCCACCGGATACGGGCTCTACCACCTGAGCACCGAAGGAGTGCCATCACAGCTCTATGACACTCAAATCGCATCGGGATTCACTCACTTCCAGCAATCCGGAACCGGCGCGATCCGCAAGTACTACAACTACTTCCGCGTCACCCCCATGGAGGAATCCCTGGACAATCTCGGCAATACCTGGGAGCTACTGGACGAGCGCGCGGAGCCGGGCTACTACGCAACGAGACTCAGTTCAGGCATTGGCTGCGAGCTCACCGTCGGCCCCAAGAGCGCGGTTCATCGCTACACCTTCCCGGCCCATAAAGACGCGCGGTTGGTGATCGACTTCTCCATGGGGGGCCTGGCAATTCCGTACGGCGCAACGGTTCCGCTGCGGGCACACATTGAGTCGCTGGGACCCGGGTTGGCTCAGGCCGAGATCGTCGTGGAGGGTGCTCCGCTCGCTGTCCATGTGGAGTGTGATGCGGGCGACTGGCGGCAACTGTTGTGGTACGACCGTCGCCTGATGCCGGGGGGTACTCGCCTCGACTTCGACCGAATCCGGCCTACCACGTTGCGTCCATTCGGCTTGATGTGGCGCGGGCCGACCGAGCCCGGACAGGTACTCGAGCTGCGATTCGGCTTCTCGCTGCGCGGCGTGGAGCAAGCTAAGCGCAACCTGTACGCCGACTGCGGATCAGGAAGGGCGGCCTTCGACAGCCGGCGTGCCAAGACGGCGACCGTCTGGCGGCAACATCTCAACAAGATCAAGATCGAGACCTCGTCGGCGGCGCGACAGACGATCTTCTCCACCGCTGTCTACCACTCGTTGATCAAACCGTGTTTCGCGCCCGAGGAAAGTCCGATGTGGCCAACCGATGGGCCCTTCGTGTTCGACGTCTGCACGATGTGGGACATCTACCGCACCCAACTGCCGCTGATCACCGCGTTGTACCCGGCACGTGCAGTCGAGTTGGCGAATGCGCTGCTGTCGATTTGTGAGGAAGAAGGCAACTTTCCCATCGGCTATCGGATGGCCAAGGGCGCCGACAGATTCACCCGACAAGCCAGCGCGCTGGTCCACACTTTCCTGGCCGATCTCTGCCAGCTTGGCGTGCCAGGTATCGACTGGGACTGGGCGCTGTGCCACATGGACACCGATCTGCGACGCAGCTATGGCGAGGATTACCTGCTCCGCGGCCTTGCCGAGCCCATTTCCCACACTCTCGACCTGGCCTTCGGCTACCAGTGCACGGCGAAGGTGGCCTCCTATGTCGGCGACAACCAACTGGCCGTGCAGTTCGAACGCCTTTCAGGCCAGTGGGTCAACGCCTTCGCACCCGACGGCTTGCTGCTGGATTCCACCTATTACGAGGGAGGCCGCTGGAACTACTCATTCCGATTGCTGCATGACATGAGGACGCGGATCGGGCTTGCTGGCGGCGAGGGCGCGTTCATCGAGCTGCTGGATCAGTTCTTCGGCTACTACGCGGATCCGGTCAAGCAGTTAGGAGAACGCCCGAGTGTGGCGGATCAGGCAGCCGGATATGCGCTGAACCGTTTTGAAGGACTGAACAACGAGCCCGACATGGAGGCCCCTTGGGCCTATCACTACGCCGGGCGGCCGGACCGTACTGCAGAGGTGGTGCACGCAGGCATCAACAACATGTTCGCTCTGGGACGAGGCGGGCTGCCCGGCAATGACGACTCGGGCGGTTTGAGCTCGTGGTATGTGTGGGCCTCGCTCGGCCTCTTCCCCGTCGCCGGCCAGAGCCTTTATCTGATCAATGCCCCGGCATTCGCCGAAGCTCGAATTGCCTTGGCCGACAACGAGCTTGTCATCGATGCGCCAGGCTTCGTCGAGCCCGTCGCAGACGGTCCCACCCAGTATGTGCAGTCGGCGATCTTCAACGGAGAAACGCTGAATCGGACCTGGCTGACCACGCGCGAACTGCACCGCGGTGGCCATCTACGGCTGGAGCTTGGGTCGCGACCGTCGGGTTGGGGCACGACGACCCGGCCTCCATCAACCTCAGATCCGGCCGCCGAGGCCGCGAGGGCCAAGCCAGCTCGAACAGCGGATCGATACAGATGATCATTCAGACCACGGGGAGTTCGATCATGACAGCCGCCAAGAACAAAACTTCGGGAAACAGCAGGCACCAACGTCGACTGGTCATCGTCGTCCGAGCCGACCCAGTCATTTGCGGGCACTCCGGGGAAGCCCGGAATCTCGCTGAGATCGCGCTGCGGCGGGGCTTCACCGACGTACGGATCCTCACCTGGCCGTTGGACCTGCTCACCATCTCGGGTCTGCCGCTGAAGCCGCTCGAGGGTGTGCTGCCCTACAGCAAGGGCATCGAGGTGGAACGTCCGGAACCGGTCGGCGACTACAAGGTGTTGGACGGGCGTCATCTCGCCGGCATGACCGGACGCCTCGTCGAGCTGTTCACCGACGGGGTGCCAACGGTGTGCATGTCGCTATACCTCAGTCCGCACACGCTCGCGGTCTCGGAGGCGTTACGGGTCGCCCGATCCACGGGGCTGCCAGTTTCGGTGGCGACGATTGCCGAAGCGGTCGGTTCGGACGTCACCAATGTGGTGCGTTCCTGCGCCGCCGACGGGCGCCTCGGGGCGGCCGCGCAGGTGCTCTCGGCCTATCTCGATAGCGACGTGCCGGTAGCCGTTTCGGACTACACCAAGGATTTGATCATTTCCTCCGCCAAGGAGATCGACGCGAGCCACGGCACGTCCTTCGCCGAGCGCTGCCGACATCGAGTTGCGATCTCCTACCCAGCGATCAATACCGCGGATTACCTCGAGATATCTGGAGAGCGAACGACGGAAGTGCTGACCCGGCGCGGCCTGATGCGCGATGGCTATGTGCTGTACCTGTCCAGGCTCGCTCGCGCCAAGGGAGTCGACGACCTGATCACCGGGTTTGATGCGAGCCCAGCGTGCAAAAAACTCACCCTGGTGATCGCGGGCAACGGACCTGAGTCTCAGCATCTACGCGAGCTGGCAGCCGCGACTTCAGCAGCCAACCGGATCATCTTTCTCGACGATGTCGATGACGACGAGAAGCCTCACTTGATGGCTGGCTGCGCAGCGTTCGTGCTGCCGAGCAAGCCACGGCCGGAATTCGTGGAGACTTTTGGCATTGCACTTGTGGAGAAGATGCTTGCTGGCGGCGGACCGGTCATCACCACCAACACCGGCGGCATCGGGGAGGCCGTCGGCGACACGGCGATGATCGTCCCGGTCAGTAGTCCCGAGGCGATTGCCGACGCGCTCGATCTGGCTGTGACGATGCCCATCGCGGAGCAGACCAGGATGGCCGAGCGGGCGCGCGAGCATGCTCGGCAATTCGACAGGGCTTGCGTCTTTGATCGCCTGCTCCAGCGGCTAGCCGAGGTGACAGAGCGGGAGCTCAGCTCCATCTGAACTCAGCCTGCTGCAAACCCGCTCGCCTGCTGCGAACCCGCTCGTCTGCGGGAACGCACGTGCACGTGCGTTCCCCTCGCGATACACACGCTGCAACGCATGCCTTGTGACTGGAGCGAACGTGCACGTGCGTTTCAGCGACGACATGCGAGGTTTCAATCGGCACGCTTAAGGCGATGCTGGTCTCTGCCAGACGGAGACATGCTGGGTGCTGTCGCTGGTAAATGGCTCGCGATTCCAGCCGCTCCAGCGCTCCCGCAGGGACATGCCGGCTAGCCGGGCCATCAGATCGAGTTCGGCGGCCCATACGTAGCGGAAGGGCGGCGAGAACACCTCGAGCTTGCCGTCGGCGATCCAGTAGTGATGGGAAACCAAGCCTTGGCCCGCGATGTCGTACTCGTCGAACCCCAACCTGGAATCAGTCACGGTGAAAGCCCGGACTGTCTCACCGGGCGGCAGCCGCTGCAGATCCGGCACACCGACCTCAATGACGAAACACCCACCGGGCACAAGATGATCAGCCACGTTCTGGAAGCACGCGACCTGCTCATCCTGCGTCGTCAGATTCATGATCGTGTTGAAGACCAGGTAGGCGAGAGAAAAACGGCCTGCAACCCTCGTCGTGGCGAAGTCACCAATCGTCACGGTGATCTGATCTGCGCCTCGCTTGGCACGCAGCCGGGCCACCATTGCGTCGGAGAGGTCGATGCCGTGGACCCGAATGCCGTGCTGCGCGAGCGGTAACGCAATACGGCCTGTGCCAATGCCCAGCTCAAGAGCCGTCCCATCGGTGGCCAGCTCGGCGAGGAAATCCACAACCGGGATGACCTGGGCAGGCTCGAACATGTCGGCGGACGTGTCGTCGTAGCGCTCCGCAACCTGCTCACCAAAGTAGTTCTGAGGCATATCGGCTGCCCAGCTGGTCAGGCTATGTTTGCGAGTTCCGCCACGTCTGGAACCTCGCGACGTCATTGACCACCACGCCGTATGGATCGAGTTTGGCCATCTTCTTGTAATCGGACTCGTTCTTGCCGGTGAACAGAAACACCTTGATGCCGGCCTTCTTGTAGGCCTTCATTTTGCTTGCGGGAAGGGATAGCTCGGCGTGCAAGTAGGTTCCGACGCTCTTCACCTTGGAGACGGAGGGCCATCCGCCGGATCCTAGCGTCGTCATTGCATAGATGATCTTGTGCTTGGGATCGGCCTTGTCCAGCTTCTTGACCTTGTTCAATGCAGCCAGCCTGGAGGCCGGCGCTTCCAGCTGAACGTTGGAGGACTTGATCGTGTTCCACAAGTCCTTGGCTTGCGCGTTACTGATCTTTCCGTTCTTGAGCCCAATGGCGACCTGCTTCCCGGATGCCTTTCCGTACGCGATCAGGTCCTTGAGGCGGATGAGCGGCTGCTTGCCGTGGTCGGTGCGGCACTTGTCACGGATTGATCCCCAGCGCCAGGAGGAGACTTTGCCCTTGCAATTGGTGATCCGGTTGAGCGTGGAGTCATGGATGACGAGAATTGTGCCGAGCTTGTCTGAATCCTTGGGGCTGTCCTTTGTCCAGTGGATATCACCGTCGAGGACGTCGGCGTGGTTCGCCACCGAGAATTTGTAGGACTTCAGCGTGCCTTCGCCATACTTAGCCGTCGCTCCTGCGCGGTGTGCGACGACTATCTCGTCCAGGACGTTGGCTTGCGCGGGAGGCACTACCAGGACCAGGGCAGCACCTGTAGCGATCACCGCCTGCAGCGCACGTACAGCATTCCTCATGACTCTCCCCCGTAAGTGGACTAGGCAGGCGAAGCAAGGACTGTAACGTGGCGAGGCGACGCATCGAGGCCGTCAGCACCGAACGTGGCCAGGCTGTAACCGGACTGATTGATCCGAGCCATGAATTGGTCGAAATGTAGCCAAATCGTGTCGCAGATTAGCGAGTCGCTGCTGGCGCCCATGATCGGTTGAGCAACCCTTTGCTATTTGACTTCCTTCAGACACTTAATGAAAATGGTTTCCATGTCGGTTAAGCGCAGAGCGCTCGTGCTCCTTGCTTGGCTACTGACATTGGTCGCAACCGCCGGGTGTGTAACCGCCTCGCCGGCTGAGCGCGCGGCGAGAAGCGCAGGACGGCTGAACATCGTGACCGCGTTCTACCCGTTGCAGTTCGTGGCCCAGCGGGTCGCCGGAGACCGCGCCATGGTCGCCAACTTGACCCAACCGGGAGCCGAGCCGCACGACTTGGAGCTCACTCCTCGACAGGTCGCGAGTTTGACGACGGCCAATCTGGTGATTTACGAGAAGGGGTTCCAGCCTGCGGTCGACGAGGCTGTGCTACAGAGCGAAAACCCGGAAGTGATCGATACCACGACCGCCGTCCCGCTCCGGCCGCTGACGGTGTCAGCCGACGAACCAGGTCGCGGAGCTGGAGCCGGCGATGATCATATGGCGCTTGATCCGCATGTCTGGCTCGACCCAACGGCGATGTCCCGGATAGCTCAGGGCGTCGAGAGCCGGCTGGTGATCATTGATCCGGCTCATGCGGCCGATTACGCGCACAACACGCGGTTGCTGGAGATCGAGCTGCGCAAGCTTGACCGATCCTTTCGCGCCGGGCTGCGGCATTGCGTACGAACCGAGTTCATCACCACTCATGCTGCTTTCGGCTACCTGGCGGAGCGGTACCACCTAACCCAGATCGGAATCAGCGGTTTGAACCCAGACTCTGAGCCGTCCCCGGCCCGCATCGCCGACGTGCAACGCATAGCCCGAGAGTACCGGCTCACCACGATCTTCTCCGAGACGCTGGTTTCGCCGGCTCTCGCTCAGGCGATCGCTGGTGATCTTGGTCTGCGCACCGACGTACTTGATCCCATCGAGGGCGTCACGACTGAATCGCGCGGAAACGATTATCTTTCGATCATGGCGTCCAACCTGACGGCGCTACGAAAGGCGGGGGGATGCTCGTAGGAGCCAGCACTGTCCTCGCCGCTGAGGACCTCACCGTTGAGCTCGGCGGTTTACCGGTGTTGCGCGGTGTGGCTATGTCTGTACGCGCCGGGGAGGCGGTGGCTTTGCTGGGCGGCAACGGCTCAGGAAAGTCCACCCTGGTCCGTACGCTGCTCGGCTTGCTCCCGCACCAGCGAGGCACCGTGCAGCTCTTCGGTTCACCCTTGCGGGACTTCCGGAGTTGGTCGCGGATCGGCTATGTGCCGCAACGCTCGGCAGCGCTGTTCGGCGGATCCAAGGTCAAGGAAGTCGTCGCAGCCGGACGGCTGGCACGTCGTCGGCCATTCCGGCCGCTGTCGCGAGCTGATCGGGTTGCGGTACGCGAAGCGATCGCCCACGTGGGACTGTCTGAGCAGCTCAACGCCGACATCGCGCGGCTGTCCGGCGGGCAGCAGCAACGGGTCCTCATTGCCCGGGCGCTTGCGGCTGAGCCAGATCTCCTCGTACTCGACGAACCGACCTCGGGTGTTGATCTTGAGCACCAGCGGGTACTCGCCGACGTACTTGGCGGGTTGTTGACGGCCGGCGCGAGCGCCTTGGTCGTGTTGCATGACGTTGGCCCACTCGGTGCCCTCATCGACCGTGCCGTCGTGCTGAGCGATGGCCGGGTCGTCCACGATGGTCCCCCTGGCGATCTTGGTCAGCACCGACGCAAGCTGGGCGGTCATGAACATCTCGATCATGGTGAGGCTGCACCTGATCATGATGAGCACGAGCGTCTGTTAGGAGGTGCGGTGGAACCATGATCGAAATCTTGTCCTACCCCTTCATGCAGCGCGCACTGATCGCAGCGCTGCTCACCGGGCTCATCGCACCTGCCATCGGTACCTATGTCGTGCAGCGCCGACTGAGCCTGCTCGGGGACGGCCTCGGCCATGTTGCACTCGCCGGAGTCGGCTTGGCGCTGCTGACCGGCACTGCGCCGATTCCACTCGCTGTCGTGGCCTGCATTGTGGGTGCAGTCGTCGTCGAAATCCTTCGACAACGTGGCAAGGCCAGTGGCGACGTCGGCCTGGCGGTGCTGTTCTACGGCGGCCTCGCCGCCGGCGTCTTCCTCTCGGGCATTTCCGGCGTCGGCGCCGGGGGGTTGGCGCAATATCTCTTTGGTTCACTGACAACGGTGACGCCAGACGATCTGATCCTGATCGGTTTGCTGGCCGTCGTGATCTTGGTGATCACGCTGGGGTTGGCGCCGCAGTTGTACGCGGTATCGACCGACGAGGAGTTCGCCCGCACCCAGGGTCTCCGGGTACGGCTCTATCACATCGCGGTGGTCAGCCTTGCGGCTGTCACGGTGGCGTTGGCCATGCGGACAGTAGGCCTGCTCCTGGTCAGTGCCTTGATGGTGGTTCCGGTCGCTGCCGCGCACAACCTGGTCCGCGGTTTCACCTCCGGCCTCGGTTGTGCCATCGCCATTGGCGTTGCCACTGCGGTTGGCGGCGCAGCAGCCTCCTTCTACGTAAACGCCGCACCCGGGGCGTTCATAGTCTTGTTGGCCATTGCCGTTTTTGTGCTGAGCTGGCCGCTCTCCTATCTGATCCGACAACGCCGGGCCGCTGCCGTACTCCCCGAACTGGTCGATGATGATGAACTCGTCGCCGCGCATACGGTCACCGAAAGCCACCCGCATCGCCACGCTCCTGGCTGCGGGCATCAGGCAGTGCAGCATGGCGATCACACCGATTTCATCCACGAAGGTCATCGGCACGCTGCCCATGCTGATCATTACGATGAACACTGAGCCGCGCCGGTCGACGCCGCCAAGGAGCACCGAGATGACGACCAGGTCTATTGCGAAAGCCGAGACGGCCAAACCGTCCGGTGTGCAGCGCAAGACTCGGCAGCGGGCCGCGGTCGAGGAGATCCTGTCGGATCGACACGACTTCCGAACCGCGCAACAAATTCACGATGATCTGCGAAATTACGGGGAACGCATCGGACTGACTACGGTCTATCGCACCCTGCAACTGATGGCCGACGTCGGTGACCTGGACGCCATCCGCACTAGCGACGGTGAGACCGCGTACCGCCGCTGCTCGACCGGCCACCACCACCATCTGGTCTGTCGCAACTGCGGTCGTACCGTGGAAGTCTCAGGCCCGGCCGTCGAGCGCTGGGCCAATGCGGTTGCCGTGCAGTACGGTTTCCGGGAGATCAGCCATGACTTGGAGATCTTCGGCACCTGCGATACCTGCTAGTGAATCCGCTGCACCTTAGCCGATACTGCTCATTTCCCGCTAGCACCCAAGACATGTCCTGCTAGCACCCAAGGCACGCTCAGCGAGGGCTGATCAAGGAACCGAGCTCGATCGTTGGCCGTGCTATTAATGTGAGTCTCACCGGGGCTCCCCTGACGATCTTGCTCATTGTCGCGGCCGTCGCCCTGCCTATCGCACTGGCCCTGGCCTGGCGACGCCTTCCAGGCCGAGTCGGTGGCGCCGCGCTACGGATTGGCATGATCATCAGTTGCCAGGTCATCGCTGTCATGGCTGCAGGGATCGCCTTGAACCGCGCTTTTTTGTTCTACGACTCCTGGGGCGAGCTCTTAGGACATCATGGGGGCGGCGGTCAGGCCGCCATCGCCGTCACCGACGAGGGACAGCTGGTGCCGGCGGATGGCAGTCAAGGCCGGATCAGCATCCTGACCGTGCACGGCAAGGTCTCGGGAGCCACAGAGCAGGTGCTCGTGTGGCTGCCGCCGCAGTACGACGCCGCTGGCGAAAAGAAAACCAGGTTCCCAGTCATCATGGCGCTGCCGGGCCAACCTGGCACACCTGCCGGAATCTTCAAGACGCTGAACCTGGGAAGCAACGCGATGCAGGCGATCAACTCCGGTCAGGTCAGGCCGTTCGTCGCGGTGATACCGCCGCTGTCCATCGCGCAGCCCCGCGACACCGAGTGCACCGATATTCCCCGAGGTCCGCAGGCCGACTCCTGGCTGGCTACCGACGTCCGAGAGGCAGTCATCAAGCGCTTCCGCGTTACTCCAGCACATTGGTCAACCATCGGCTGGAGTACTGGCGCCTTTTGCGCCAGCAAGATGCTGTTACGCCACCCAACCTCGTTTGTTGCTGCTGCCAGCATTGGTGGCTACTTCAGCGCTGAAGAGGACCATTCCACCGGTGATTTGTTCAACCACAGCCGCGCCCTCCGTAACGAGAACTCTCCGCTGTGGTTGATCAGACACACGCTGAGCTACCCGGTGCATCTATTGATCATTACGTCCAAGGGCGATCGGGAATCGTGGGACGGGGTGCATTACGCCGATTCCAAGAAGGCCATTGCCGCCGCTCGTGGCATTCCGGGAGTAAGCACGATCGTGCTGCCGAGCGGCGGCCACAACTTCACCACGTACGTCCCAACTGTCGGTCCGGCGCTCGGATGGCTGGGCAAGAACGCCGGGCTCTAATGCGCGCTGAGCCGCGTAGTGCAGCACCTCGTCGCCCTTCGACAAGCTCAGGGCACATTTCGACAAGCTCAGGGCACATTGTTTCCGACACGCTCAGTGCTCCGACCCCAGCACGTTGGGGACCGCCCCGCCATAGCGCCGGTCCCGGGCGGCGTACTGCTCGATCGCCCGCCACAGATCACGGCGATCGAAGTCGGGCCAGAGTCGATCAAGGAAAACCAGCTCCGCATACGCGCTCTGCCAGAGCAGGAAGTTCGACGTTCGCTGCTCTCCAGACGAGCGGACGAACAGATCGACATCAGGGATGTCAGGTTCGTCGAGGAAGTGCCGGAAGCGCTCTTCGGTGAGCTTGCGCGGATCAAGTCGTCCCTCGGCAGCCAGCTCCGCGATTCGCCGCGTGGCGTCGACGATTTCAGCGCGGCCTCCGTAGTTCACGCAGAACTGCAGGGTCAGCACGTTGTTGCCG
>Ga0307292_10000430_pt1 | contig 14470 bp, 15 predicted proteins | sample ER_DNA_149_FD_194471 | JGI IMG/M metagenome (GOLD analysis project Ga0307292, IMG submission 194471) | Bulk soil microbial communities from the East River watershed near Crested Butte, Colorado, United States - ER_DNA_149 | ecosystem: Environmental > Terrestrial > Soil > Floodplain | place...
AAGACCGAGTGGCACCCGGCCGACTTCGGCAGCATCATCAACGGCGTCAATGGCAAGAAGTACGACATGGGGATTTCGTCCTTCACCATCAATGACGAGCGCATGAAGCAGGTCAACATGGTCAGCTACTTCCGCGCAGGCACCCAGTGGGCGACGGCCAAGGGCAACCCCAAGGGCGTCGACCCTGACAATGCCTGCGGTAAGAACGTCGCAGTCCAGAGCAATACGACCCAAGAGATGGACGACCTTCCGGTGCGCCAGAAGAAGTGCGGCAGCAACAAGATCAACGTCTTGTCCTTCAAGGACCAGAGCCAGGCCACTGCCGCCGTCGTCAGCGGCAAGGCAGACGCCATGCTGTCCGACTCGCCGGTCGTCGCTTATGCGGTGAAGCTATCCGGCGGAAAGCTCGAGCCGCTCGGTGATATCTACGAGGCGGCCCCGTACGGCTATGTGCTGCCGAAGGATGAGACCGAGTTCGCACAGGCCATCGTCGAGGCGCTCAAGGAGATCGACAAGGACGGCGCCTACAAGGCGGCGCTCGAGAAGTGGGGCGTTGAGCAGGGCGCCATCTCCGACTTCGCTGTAAACCCGACGTCATGACAACAAGCACAGCAGCCCGTCCGGCGGTCAGCGATGACCGCCCCGGGCTGATTCACGCCAGGCCGGTTCGCCACCCCGGTCGCTGGGTCGCCATCGCGGTGATTGCGGTGCTGGCCTTGATGTTCTTGAACATGGTGATCTTCAACCCGGCGTTCAACTGGCCGCTGGTGTTCCAGGCCATGAACCAGAGCCCGGTGATCGAGGGCTTCTGGAAGGGCACGATCCTCGTCACGATCCTGTCAATGATCTTCGGTGTCGTCCTCGGGGTGGTGCTGGCGGTGATGCGGCTGTCCGACAACCCCGTTCTCAAAGGCGTGTCGTGGATCTACACCTGGTTCTTCCGGGCCATCCCCCGCTATGTGCTGCTCACGATCATGGGAGCTCTCGGCGTCCTCTTCACCACAGGCCTGGCCATCGGAGTGCCGTTCGACTGGAAGATCATCGGCTGGCTCGGACTGTCCGGTGACTGGCGTATTGCCACCTTTGACGCCAACGCGATCTTCGTTGGCCTCATCGGCGGCGTGATCGGATTGGCCGCCTCCGAGGCCGCGTATATGGCCGAGATTGCGCGCGCCGGCATCCTCAGTGTGGACACGGGTCAGATGGAGGCCGCGCAGGCCCTCGGCATGAGCCGCGGCAAGGCGATGCGCCGGGTCGTGCTGCCCCAGGCGATGCGAGTGATCGTGCCACCGACAGGCAACGAGACTATCGCCATGCTGAAGGACACCTCGCTGCTGCTGGCGATTCCGGTCACCACCGAGCTGTTCTTCCAACTGCAGGCGATTGGCGCGCGGACCTTCCAGGTCTTCCCGATCCTGGTCGCGGCCACCCTCTACTATCTGATCGCCTCCAGCATCCTGATGGTCGGCCAGGCCTACCTCGAGAAGAGGTTCGGCCGCGGGTTCGGCACCCAGGTGAGCTCGGACAAGGAGGAGGCGGCCAAGGGCCTCGCGATTGGAGGAGCGAAGTGACCGCCACATCGACAGAGACCGACCACCTCGTACGCGCTGTCAATGTCACCAAATCGTTCGGCACCAACGAAGTGCTGAAGGGGATTGACCTTAACGTCGACGGCAAGGAGGTCGTCTGCCTGCTGGGCCCTAGTGGATCTGGCAAGACCACCTTCCTACGCCTGATCAACCAGATGGAGATTCTGACGGGAGGAAGGATCTGGGTTGGGGGCGAGCTGATCGGCATCGAGGAACGCAAGGGCAAACTGCACGTGCGGACGGACAAGGACATCGCACGGCAGCGATCGCGGATAGGCATGGTCTTCCAGCGCTTCAACCTCTTCCCGCACATGACTGCGCTTGAGAACGTGATGGAAGCGCCGGTGAAGGTCAAAGGGCACTCCAAGGCGGACATCAAGAACGAGGCGCTGGAGCTGCTGGAGATGGTCGGCCTCGCCGATCGCGCCAGGTATTATCCGTCGCAGCTCTCTGGCGGCCAGCAGCAGCGGGTCGCGATCGCGCGAGCCTTGGCCATGAAGCCGGAGCTGATGCTCTTCGATGAGCCCACATCGGCGCTCGACCCCGAGTTGGTGGGTGAGGTCCTCGGGGTGATGCGCAATCTCGCCCAAGAGGGCACCACCATGATCGTGGTTACCCACGAGATGGGCTTCGCACGCGAGGTCGCCGACCGGGTGGTTTTCATGGATCAGGGCGTCGTCGTCGAAGAGGGGTCGCCGAACGATGTGCTCCTGAATCCTAAGGAGGAGCGCACCAAGACATTCCTCCGACGGGTCAAGCAGCAAGCTGAGGCCGAGGCCGCACACGACGAGGAACTCATCCACACCTTGCAAGTCATTGGCGACTAGCGATTACAGCTCCGGCTTATCAGCTGGCGGCCCGACAAAGACCGCGGTCGACCGAGGGTGCAGCACACCGACCAGAACGGCGATCGCCAGCGCTGCTAGGCCAACCGATACCCAGGTGGTCCGACCACCTGCAAAGCTCAACGCCAGCGGCAGCAAGATCAACTGAGTGGCCACGGCCGGTCCTCGGCTCCATCTCTTGCCGCGGAACACGCTGCGCGACACGAACAGGAGAAATAAGCCAAAGCAGGCCATCAGGATGGTGACGCCGACCCCGACGACCGCACGTGACATGCGAATCTGACCAATCTCCAACGCGGCGTAGCCCAGCGCAATCAGCGCCTCGAGCGCGAGCGAGATGGCAGCGACGATGATCGTCACTGGCCGACGGTCCGACCACGACGCTGTCTGAGTCATGTGAGCTGTTTTGAGCCGATAGGAGCGGGTACAACCGGTTCAAGGGACGGCAAAGACCGTAACTGGACGCAAATGTGAGGCACCAAACGCTCGAAACTCTTGTATTGCCTGTCAATACTTGAAAGTCTTGGGGGGCGCGGGTCAAGGCTCAGTGTAGAGGACTCGTGGCTTCCCCATCCTGCGGGGTCCTACGCCAAGGGGCCCGGAGCAACCAGATAGGAGTGTAACGCCATGGATTGGCGCCACAAGGCCGCCTGTCTGGATGAGGACCCAGAGCTGTTTTTCCCGATTGGGAACACCGGCCCGGCCCTCCTCCAGATTGAAGAGGCCAAGCAAGTCTGCCGGCGATGCGAGGTCAGGGACGCATGCCTGCAGTGGGCGCTGGAAGCAGGTCAGGATCATGGTGTCTGGGGCGGTCTTAGCGAGGATGAGCGGCGAGCGCTAAAGCGGCGCGCCGCACGTGCGCGAATCCGCACCGCATAATCCGGGGGTTCATCCAGCAGCAAGAACGCCGGAGGGAAAATCCCTCCGGCGTTTCCTTTGCGCTCTCAGCTCAGGTCAGATTCGAGATTCGGTCTGCCCGAGTGAAGGCTACGGCGTCCTTGGCCGCAACCTTGACGGTCACGAGTCCTGTGCTGTTCACCACGACGGTCGGACCATCGCATCCCTTGCCAGGATCCTTGTCGTGGATGACGTCGCAGTAGGTGCCCTTGGGCAATCCGGTCTGGACGCGAATCTGTTTCGCATCGGTTCCGTTATTGAACGCCGCCCAGCCCTTGCCGTCTTTGCTGAACGCGATCACATTGGCGTCGTCGGTGTAGAAGTTCGCGCGCTTGGCACCGCCTACGTAGTTGTGCCACTTGACCATCGCCACGATGCCGCGGTCGCGGTGATCACAGGTCCACTTTCCTGAGGTGCAGTCGGCGTCGGTGATCAGGCCATTTGCTTTTGCCGGCGGTGAGTCGTCCCGCGTCTCCCACTCAAAGCTGGAGAAAACCTGGGGAGACCCGTAGCCGGAGGCCAGCAGCCACTCGTTCGCCAAGATGAACGTCGCGCCGTCCTTGTGCCCCAGGTACTCCCCAGGATTGCGGTCGGTGTCGTGGTTCGTGACGAAGGACATGGTCTTCTTGCTCGATGTCAGACCTGAGCCTTTGCCGAACACCTCGAGGGTGGCGATGCTTCCGATATGCGCGTCGGGATAGCTCTTGAAGGCGGCCTGCATCTGCTTCGCCGCGTCGAGTCCCAGCACATCACCGGAGCGGGTAAAGGCCTCTGGCGAGAGAATGCCGGGGCCGCCGCCGAAGACCTCGAGAGCCCAGTACGGCTTCACACCGTCCTTGGTCTTGTGCAGTCGGGAGTAGATCGCATCTAGATCGTCCTGACCGATGTGCTTGGCGGCGTCAACCCGGAATCCGGAGACGCCATAGCCGATCAGCTTGTTCAGGTAATCAGCAAGCGTGTCTTGGACCTTGTCGGTCTCAGTGCGTAGGTCTTCCAAGCCGACCAAATTGCACTTGAAGACTTGAAGCTTGTTGTTGAAGTCCTGGATTCCGCCGTCGCTCGATGGGCACTCACCAGTGGTGAAGTGGAAGTTCTTGGGTCCATAGTCGGGGTAGTGGTAAGGCTTGTAGTCAACGCCACCGTAGGAGGTCTTGCCCTGACCGGTCATGTGGTTGATCACGGCATCGACGTAGACCTTGACGCCGGCCTTGCGGCACTTGGTGACCATTGCCTTGAACTGATCTTCGGTACCCATCCGGCTCGTCAGGTCATAGGTGACCGGCTGGTAGACCTCCCACCACGGATGCAGGATGGTGTCGCTGCCGCTGCCGAGTTCGGTGCGTTTGAGTGAGTTCTGCGGTGGCGCGACCTGTACGCCGGTGTAGCCATCCGCCGCGAGAGTGGAGCATTCCCGGCCGATGGACTTCCAGTTCCACTCCCACAGATTCGCTGTGACACCAGGCTCGTCGACCGGGGTCGGACGCTTCTCGGGCGCACCTTGAGCGGCGGGCACGGTCAGCGTAAGGGTTCCAGCGAGCGCGGTCGCTGCGAGCAGCGAGATCCGCCGGAACATTCGTCGGCGGCGTGATTGTCCATTGCCAGGTCGATGCACGGGCCCTCCTATTGGGCTAGCCGGAAGGCCCCCGCACCTCCCGAGCTTGCCTCATTGGGATGGGTGCAGCTTTCCCCCGAGCGATGGTGATGTGGGACAACGCGATGTCCCCAAATGTTCCTAGTGATCGCTTCATGGCGAGTCAAGGATTTGCTCGGCGTGGCGCGCTCGTGATTCCGGAGCCAATCGCGGTAGGCCGCTTCGCAAGATCACAACGGAATCTCAACAACCACCTCGGTGCCGGGTCCGGCCTGTCGTCGCCCGAGTTGGAAGGAGCCTTCCATCTCCGCAACCAAAGTGTTCACGATCGACAGTCCGAGACTTCGAGACTGCCGCCAATCAAAGCCTGGTGGCAGCCCCTGGCCATCGTCGCTGATCTCCATCCGAAGCCGCCCGTCGAACCGGCTGGGCACGACGCGTACCTCGCCGGACTGATGCGCAAGACCGTGCTCGACAGCGTTCTGACAGAGCTCGCTGATGATCATGGCGAGGCTGGTTGCGACATCTGCGGACAGCAGACCGAAACTGCCTTCGCGGATCGCCGACACACTGCCCCACGACGCGGCCACGTCGCCGACCATCCGAAGCAGCTCGTCGGCCACCCGGTCGAATTCAACGATTTCGTCGAACGCCTGCGACAGAGTTTCGTGCACGATCGCTATCGAGGCGACCCGCGACATCGCGTCGGTCAGAGCAACCTTCGCTTCTGCGGACTCGATACGTCGCGCCTGCATCCGAAGCAGCGCCGCGACCGTCTGCAAATTGTTCTTGACCCGATGGTGGATCTCGCGAATCGTGGCGTCCTTGGTGACAAGCTCACGTTCCTTGCTACGCAGGTCACTCACATCGCGGCAGAGCACGACGGTACCGACCCGCGCACGGCCGTCGGTCAGCGGCAGGACCCGAACCATCAGGTGCGCCTCCCCCGATACCAGCTCGGTTCGGCGCGCCGTACGACCCGACAGAACAGACTGCACGGACTCATCCACCGGGTACGGTCCGGCGGGTAGCAGCTCGGCTGTCAGCGTGGCCAGCTGCTCACCGATGAGATCGCCGCGCAAGCCGAGCCGGCGATAGGCGCTGATGGCATTCGGGCTCGCGTACGTCACGTTCCCAGCGGGATCGAGTCGGATGAAGCCGTCACCAACCCGCGGGCTGAAGGCTAGGTGGGTGGCGTCGCTGGGAATCGGGAAAGCTCCCACTGTGATCATCCTGGCCAGTTCCGCACCCGATTCCAGATACGCCTTTTCCAATGAGCTCGGTGCTCGTACGCCGAGCTGACTGGTGTGCTGCTCGACCACCGCGATGACGTGGTCGCCGGTCGTGACCGGAACGGCATGGGTCTCCACCGCAAGTCCGGCTTGCAGTTTGCGTTCACTGGTTTGCACGATCTGGCCGCGCTGAAAGGCCTCGGCTACTAGGTGCTCCGGGGAATATGCGATGAGGTCGCCGACAACGTCGTCGAACAACGATGTGACACCGGTGAACGGCCGAATCTGGGCCGCTGCCCAGAAGACGTTGGGGTCGTGGTCGCGTACCCAGAGAACCAGATCGGAGAAGTTGAGATCGGCGAGCAATTGCCACTCCGACACCAGCAGCTTGAGCCAAAGGTGGTCAGGCTCGGAAAGGTCGGTGTGCTCGGAGATGATCTCCGACATCGACGGCATGTCGCAAATCTACGGGCGCCGCCAACATAAGGCTGCATGTGGCAAACTGATATGCCGATTGCGAGCGTCGGAAAATCGTGCGCCGCTGTCTGGACGAAATAGCGAGCCGACACGCTTTTCGTCGGTGAGCGAGTCAGGAAGACAGTGGATTGTCAGCGCGATTGCGCGAGCAATCACAACAAAAGGGAGGCTCAAATGGCCAAGAGTGCCCGCAAGCGCCGCGCGCGCCGGAAGAAGAGCGCGAACCACGGCAAGCGCCCCAACGCCTGAGGGCCGATAGCCCGTCAGACACGAAACCCCACGGATATCCGTGGGGTTTCTGTTTTGCTGAGGTTCACAGAGTCTTGCGAATCACCGTCATCTGATACACGATCTTCGCGCGCAGGTGTTGCGGTGCTACCTCGCCACCGCAGCGCCGATGTACCAGCGACTTCACCGCCTCCTCGACATCGAATCTCTCCAAACACGGCTCGCACATCGCCAAGTGGTGGCGGATCGCATCACCGGTAGCAGCATCGAGTTCGTTGTCGAGAAATTCATAGACGCGTTCGAGCACCTGCTCGCAGTCGTCGAGGGACGCGTCGTCCGAACGTTCGACGTTCATGTCCGGCTCGCCTCCGTGCGCTTGACGCCCCTTTCTCGGGCGTAGTCGGCCAGCAGATTGCGAAGCTGAGTCCTGCCGCGGTTGAGACGGGACATGACGGTCCCGATCGGAGTACCCATGATCTCGGCGATCTCCTTGTAGGAAAAGCCTTCGACGTCTGCCAGATAGACCGCCAGCCGGAAGTCGGGAGCGAGCTGTTGCAGGGCAGCCTTGACATCACTGTCCGGGAGATTCTCCAGCGCCACCATCTCCGCGGACTTCAGGCCGCTCGAGGTGTGTGACTCAGCTCTGGCAAGCTGCCAATCTTCCACGTTCTCCCCGTCGGAGAGCTGCGGCTCCCGCTGCTTCTTCCGGTAAGAGTTGATGTAGGTGTTGGTGAGAATCCGATACAACCAGGCCTTCAGATTCGTGCCTGGAGTGAATTGGTGAAACGACGCGTACGCCTTGGCGTAGGTTTCCTGCACGACGTCTTCAGCATCGGCGGGATTGCGAGTCATCCGCAAAGCGCCGGCGTAGAGCTGATCAAGATACTGCAGGGCATCCTGTTCGAAGCGCTCATGCTGCTCCTCGGCGGTCTCGACGTGGCCAGCGTCGCTGCTCGAGGTCTGTGCCTGGGCACCCGTGGAGCCGTTGGGCATGCTCATCACGTACGAGAGTAGCGGCGAGGTGCGCAGCATCGACTGATTGTCCAAGCTGTCCACCAGAAGGGGCATATGAGGTGCAACGCGGTCATGAGGTTGTTATTCCCACTGTGGTGGCAATGAATCGACTGACCTCAGTGACAAGAGTCGCATGGAGCGTCGCCGGCTCAACGGCTGATGACTTTGCGATTCGGTAGCTGTGACCAACCCCTGGCAGCTCAACCAGCGTGATGCCCGCCACCTTGCCAATGGCCGCTCGGAGCTCCTCGGCCGTGCCGAAGCTGTCGTTGCTGCCCTGCACCACCTGCCGTGGCTGCGTCGGAGTCAACAGCTCCGCCAACCGAGACTTCTCTGGCTGCCCGGGAAGATGCAACGGGAATGCCAAGCAGAGGATGCCGGCGGCATTGGTGTCGGAGGCCGTACGACAAGCCACCCGAGCACCCGCACTCCGTCCGCCGGCAACAAGCGGCTGTTGCGCCCACTGTTGCTCCTGGAGCCAGCCCAACGCAGTAATCCAGGCCTCGTCCAGCCGTGGCGGAGGCGCACCGACCTTCCGTCCCGCCGTACGCCAGGGCTGCTCGAATCGCGCCACGGTGATGCCCAGCGGCGGAAGGCGCCGGGCCAGCAGCTCAAGATCGGCGGCGCCCACCCCGCCACCAGCGCCATGACCGAGCACCAGGATGGATACTGGGCGATCAGCAAGATCGACAAAGAACCTGGCCTGCCCCTGCGGCGTGTCCAACGGAACAATCGTCGATACCACGATCAGATCAGCGTTTCCTGATCATGGGGCTGCTCGGGCTCTGCTGTGACCGGCTCGAGGAGTGAAGGGTTGTTGTTTTCCACGCTGTTGACGTCGGTGGACACCGCGTACGCCTCTAGGGCCCGCGCCTCCGTCACCGCAAGCAGCTCGAGGGCACGCTCGGCATCGGTGATCATGGGATCCAGCCAGTCGCTGACGGCGCCACGGCTGATCACCATCGGCATTCGATCATGAATGTGTCCGGCCGCATCGGTTGCCTGGGTGGTGATCACGGAGCAGGTTCGCAGCCACGCCGTATCGTCGCTGGGATCCTTGCGTGGATCACGCCAGATCTCGTAGATGCCGGCCATCACGAGCCGGCCGCCATCGGCCCGATGGATGAAGAACGGCTGCTTCTTCGGCTTGCCCTTGCCACGTCCGACGGAGGCGGCTGGCTGCTCAGCCGCGTACCACTCGTAGAAGCCGTCGGCAGGCAGAATGCAGCGTCGGGCGCTGAACGCGCGCTTGAATGCCGGCTTCTCGGCAACGGTCTCCAATCGAGCGTTGATCATCCGGGAGCCGATCGAGGGATCCTTCGCCCACGACGGCACCAGCCCCCACACCAAGGGAGCTAGCCGGCGCCGGACCTCGCCGCTGTCCTTGACGCGACGCTCGAAGATGGCTGGCACCTGGACAGTCGGGGCGACGTTGTAATCCGGACTGGGTAGGCCGTCAAAGAGGTCGTCGACCTCGAACTCCTCCATCAGGTCCTGCGGGCTGGCAGAGGATGCATAGCGTCCGCACATGGCATCGAGCGTATCTGCGGGCACTGACTCACCGGCAAAATCGCCACCCTGTTGGGCGAGCAAGCCGAAGTCGCGGTAGGAATAACCTATGACCTTGCTACGCGCCGTCGCTCGTACCATGCTGGCCTCCTATTTCGTGTCCTCGGGGATCAAGGCGATCCGTGATCCGGAAGCACTAGTTCCGGCGGCCGAGCCCCTTGTTGATCGTGTGGTACCGCTCGTCAAGGAGTACACGCCGGAGCAGGTTGCCAGCTTTGTGCCGGAAAATACGGCCACCTTGGTGCGCCTCAATGGCGCCGCTCAGCTGCTTGGCGGAGTCGCGCTCGCCACTGGTAAGGGTAGGCGGCTCGGCGCGCTCTTGCTGGCCGGCTCCTTGGTGCCCAGCACCATTGCCAAGCATCCCTTCTGGACCGTGCAAGATCCCGAGGAGCGTGCCCAGGACCGCAGCCACTTCTTGAAGAATTTCAGCCTGCTCGGCGGAGTGCTGCTCGCGGCTCAAGACACCGAGGGGAGGCCGAGCCTGGCCTATCGTGCACAAAAGGGTGGCGAGTCGCTGGCCAAGGACGCTCGCAAGGCCACCAAGAAGCTGAGCAAGGGCAGTAGCAGGGCCGCCGACACCGCCGGCGAGCTGGCTGACACCGCCATCGCGGGTGGTGCGGCACTGCTCGGGGCTGTCGCTGCGTCCTCACGGAAGGTGCGCAAGCAGGCGGCGAAGCAACTGAAGGAAGCGAAGGCGGTGGCCGCAAAGCAGGCTGAGCAAGCTCAAGAGGCCGCGGCCAAGGCTGCCAAACAGACCAAGAAGGACGCAAAGAAGCAGGCCAAGGTGGTATCCAAGAAAACCAAGAAGCTCGGCAAGAACGTCAAGCTGGGTGAGAACTGACTCCACCTGCTCGCCGCCCTTGGCCGAAACTGGTCAGCTGCAACAGGGCAGGGCAGCAATCTGGGTGGTAGGTGACCGGTTGCGTAGGGGGCCGGACCAGCCACGCCGAGTTGTCGGCGTAAGGGAGTCGGCGACGCTTAGGATCTGAGAGTGCCTGGACTTCGACAATTTGCTGCGCCGGAGGCGCCTGCTCCGATTACGGCAACGGTGGCGCTTCCGGGGTCCAAATCCGAGACCAATCGCGCTCTGGTCTTGGCTGCGCTGGCAGCGGAACCATCGGTGATCATCGGCGGGTTAGAGGCGCGTGACACCCAGCTGATGCGAGACGCGCTGCGTACCCTCGGCGTCGACATCGTCGATAACAACGCCGATCAGCCAGGGGGCCAGTGGCAGATCACCCCGCCGGAGGGTTTTGTCGCTAACGGCGCGATCGATTGCGGCCTGGCCGGAACGGTGATGCGTTTCGTACCACCGATCGCCGCTCTGGCTCATGGCACAGTGCGGTTCGACGGCGACAAGCAGGCGTACGCGCGGCCCATGGCTCCGCTGCTTGGTGCGCTCAAGCACATCGGTGCCAGGGTCGACGGCAACGGCTACTCGCTGCCTTTCGCTCTTACGGGCAATCCGCAGCTGCCCGGCGGCGAGGTCGTTGTGGACGCGGCGGAATCCAGCCAGTTTCTCAGCGGTCTGCTCCTCGCCGGCGCCCGATACACCCACGGCATCGACATCCGACACGTTGGCGGCGAGATCCCCTCACTCCCCCACGTCCAGATGACCCTGGCAATGTTGCGTGCCCGCGGCGTCGACATTGACGACGCCACAATGCATCGCTGGATTGTCTCGCCCGGCACGATCCGAGGTGTTGACACCACGATCGAGCCCGACCTTTCCAATGCCGCACCGTTTCTGGCGGCGGCCGCCCTCACCGGCGGAACGGTCACGGTTGCAAACTGGCCAAGCGAAACCATCCAGCCAGGAGATGCGATCCGCGGGATCCTGCAGCACTTCGGTGCCGAGGTCAGCCTGGAAGGCAACCTCCTGCACGTAGCGGGAACCGATCACATCCACGGCGTTGATCTTGATCTAAGCGGAGCCGCTGAGCTGACCCCGGTCGTCGCGGCCATTGCAGCGCTTGCTGATGACACCAGCCACCTACGAGGCATCGCCCATATCCGCGGCCACGAGACCGATCGGCTGAACGCGATCGAGACTGAACTGAACCGACTCGGCGGTCACGTACGCCAAAGCCACGACGGACTGACCATTCATCCGCGCATCTTGGGCGGCGACCTGTGGCATACCTACGCTGATCACCGGATGGCCCAGGCCGGGGCTCTGCTGGGTCTGGTGGTTCCGGAGATGATTGTGGATGACATCGGCTGCACGAGCAAGACGATGCCGGAATTCGAGCAACTCTGGACGGCGATGATCAACGACTCCGTGCCGGAGTCAGAGGGCGAGACGATCTCGCGGTGACGCAGGGCGGTCAACGAGACGACGACTACGAGGCTTACGAGCGTCCCGGGCGTCGCAGCAACAGGCCGCGTACCAAGGACCGCCCGGACTATGCCGATGCCGATATCGGCATGATCATCACCGTCGATCGGGGCCGCTACCGGGTGCTCATCGCTGATCGCGACGTCAGCGCAACGAAGGCGCGCCAACTCGGCCGTACGGGCGTCATTGTCGGCGATCAAGTTCGGGTCGTTGGCGACACGTCCGGCGCGGAGGGCACCTTGGCCCGCATCGTCGGGGTCGAGGAACGCACCACCGTGCTACGGCGTACGGCCGACGACGACGACCCGTACGAGCGCCCAATCGTGGCCAACGCCGACCAGCTCGTGATCGTCACCGCCCTTGCGGATCCGCCACCCCGGGTCGGAATGATCGACCGTTTGCTGGTGGCGGGGTACGACGCTGGAATCCAGCCACTGCTGTGCCTCACCAAGGCAGACATCGCGGCACCCGACGAGCTCATCGCGCAATATGAGCCGCTCGGCGTTCCGGTGCAGGTGACATTCCCGGGCGCCGATCTGGATCCCCTTCGCGAGCGGCTCCGCGGGCATCGCAGCGTCTTCGTCGGCCACTCGGGTGTCGGCAAGTCGACGCTGGTCAACGCCCTGATCCCGGGCGCCGATCGGGCCATAGGTGAGGTCAGCGCGGTGACCGGGCGGGGCAGGCACATCTCCTCCTCGGCGATCGCGCTTCGGCTCCCAGACACTACGAACTCCTGGGTGATCGACACCCCGGGCGTCCGGTCATTCGGCCTCAGCCACGTCAGCCGCGACCGAATCATCGCCGCCTTCGATGACCTGCGGGTCATCACCGAAGACTGCCCGCGCGGTTGCCGGCACGATGACGCTGCTCCAGAGTGCGCGCTGGACGTTGCCGTCGCGAATGGACGCCTCTCAGCCGCCCGGCTTGAGTCTTTCCGCCGGATGCTCGGTTCTGGCCAGTAGCGTAGGCACATGCCCGTCCCCGACGCCGCGCGAACAGGGCCTAATGCTGCGCTCCACCGAGGCTTGACCGACGACCTTCGACTGGCCCATCTGCTCGCCGATGACGCTGACTCGATCACGATGAGCCGCTTCAAGTCGCTCGACCTACACGTAACCTCCAAACCTGATCTGACGCCTGTTTCCGACGCCGATACCGCGGCTGAGCAGGCCATCCGTCGCACCCTTGGCCGGGCCCGACCACGCGATGCGGTGCACGGCGAGGAGATGGCCGACACCGGATGGGGCCCGCGGCGCTGGGTGATCGACCCGATCGATGGCACCAAGAATTTCGTCCGCGGCGTGCCAGTCTGGGGAACCCTGATTGCGTTGATGATCAATGACGAGCCGGCCGTAGGGGTCGTCAGCGCGCCTGCGCTTGGCCGGCGATGGTGGGCCAGCCTGGGCGGCCGGGCGTACGCCGGAAAGTCCTTGATGTCGGCTACCGCCATTCACGTGTCGAACGTGGCCAGCATCGAGGATGCGTCATTGAGTTATGCCTCCATCTCAGCCTGGGTGGAGTCACACCAGGGCCAGCAATTCGTTGACCTGCTGCGGCGCTGCTGGCGGACCCGCGCGTACGGGGACTTCTGGTCGTACATGCTGCTTGCCGAGGGCGGCGTCGATATCGCCTGCGAGCCCGAGCTGGCGCTGCACGACATGGCGGCGTGCTCGGTCATCGTGACTGAGGCGGGTGGAAAGTTCACTGATCTTGACGGGCATCCCGGGCCGCTGGGCACCGGCGGATACGCCACCAACGGTCGGCTGCACCATGCCGTCCTGCAGCAGCTTGCTCTCGACATCGATAGCGACAACGATCATGACGATGATCAAGGAACTGGTGGTCCCCAGCACTGACCCGGAGACGGACGCAACTGCTGACCGGATCGTCGGTGTGCTGCTCGCCGCCGGAGCCGGGCGCCGCGCCGGTGGCCCGAAGGCGCTCCGCGTCGACCCCGACGGCACGTCATGGCTGCTGCGCTCGATCACGGTGCTGCGGGATGGCGGTTGCAACGCTGTCGTGGTTGTCGTGGGTGCCGAGGCTGACCGTACGAGAGATGTCCTCGCCTGCTCGGGCTTCGCAGCGGATCCGGGTGTGACCGTCGTGGATGCCCCAGATTGGCAACACGGCATGGGTAGCTCCTTGCGGCGTGGCCTGCATATCGCCCAGCGCGACCCAGTAGTCGCGGTGCTGGTACATCTCGTCGACCTGCCCGATGTCACGGCTGAGGTGGTACGCCGGCTGCTCCGCAAGGCGCCGCCTGACCCGGCCGTCTTGGCTCGCGCCACCTACGGCGGCCGGCCCGGTCACCCCGTCCTCATCGGCCGCGACCATCTGCCGTCGATCATGGCGGGTCTCGGCGGAGACACTGGTGCCAAGGACTATCTCGCGCAGCATGACGCTGATGGTGTGGAATGTGGTGATCTGGCCAGCGGCCAGGACCGTGACAGCGTCTAGCGGCGTGAAGACGCCCTTCGACAGGCGCCGTCCTGAGCTTGTCGAAGGGCTCAGGGCGCAGCTGATGAAAGGTGGAACGAAGCGAGCCGTGTTGAGCACAGCCACCCTCAGTCCGGCCGCGATCGGCGATGCGCTGCGCAGCACCGGCTACCTTCCCAGTGAGGGCTTGTCGACAGTCGTCTTTCTCGCCACGACGATGAATCGACCGCTGTTGCTCGAGGGCGAACCCGGAA
>Ga0307292_10000431_pt1 | contig 14465 bp, 20 predicted proteins | sample ER_DNA_149_FD_194471 | JGI IMG/M metagenome (GOLD analysis project Ga0307292, IMG submission 194471) | Bulk soil microbial communities from the East River watershed near Crested Butte, Colorado, United States - ER_DNA_149 | ecosystem: Environmental > Terrestrial > Soil > Floodplain | place...
GGTTATGACAATCTTTCGAGGGCCTCCATCGCGCCAGTTGAGTCTTAGCGCCAGTCTCAGTTTTAGTCTCATTCGCGTCCGTTCATCAGGGTTCACGATCGGTTGCGATGCCTGCAATGGCCACCCGGCGGTCTGGTCTGAACATCGACGAACGGCCGAGGGCAGACTTGGAAAGCGTGTTGGGTTCACGCCCTCGCGGGTTCGAATCCCGCATCCTCCGCCCTCCGCATCCACCAGCCCAGAAACATTTCCTGACCTGAGGACGCGCCCTTGACCTTCGTAGCTGGGGCGAGCTCCGCAGAACAGAGGTGGTTCAGTTGTCTCCAGATCCGATCAGGGAGCCCATCCGCTTGTGAAGATCACCGCTGGTGGTGGATCTCCGAGCGGTGGTCAATATCGAGAACGTGAACAACATGGTGGTTCTCGGCGATCCGATAGACAATGCGGTACGTGCCTCGCCGGGCGCCATAACAGCCAGCAAGCGGCCCGAAGAGCGGCTTGCCGACCCGGTGAGGGTTGACGGCAAGGGCGGCGTCGCAGAATTCCAACACTGCAGCTGCAACAGCTTCCGGAAGTTGCTGGGCAATCGCCCGCCGTGCGGCGGGCTGAAACCGGATCTCGTACCGCTGCGCAGATTCGGGCGTCACGCGCCGGTGACGCGACGCCGGGCCAAATCCTGCCGGACGGTAGCCATGTCAGCGCCAGGCTCACCACGCCCCAGAGCTGTCAGGCTCTCGGAGATACGCGCCACAGCGGCACCATCACCGAGGATCTCCAAGGTCATCTCCATGCCCTCAAGATCATCAACCGACAGCAAGACAGCCTCAGGCTCGCCATTGCGAGTCAACGTGATCCGCTCATGTTGTTCGCGTACTCTTCTGGCGAGCTCGGAGAGGCGTGCCTTGGCTTCGGACAACGGCACAGGCGTCGCGGCAATCGTCATAGTTAGAACTATAGACCGCAATAGTCCATTTTTAGACTAAAACTCAGAGAGCCAAATTTCGTCGTCGCGCTGTGCTGAGAACTGTGTTGACGCACGCGGCCTCTGGCAGCGTCAATGTACCGGCCAACGGCGACTACTCCGACTGAAATGGCACACGAACGAGTGTCTGCTGGCCGGACGCGACCACCGTGCGCTGCGAGCCATTGGTGGACACCACTTCTAGGCGACAAACCGTAAGGGTGCGGCCTGAGCGGAGAACCCACCCGACGGCTTCGAGATCCCCGGCGGCGGGGACCAGGAAATTGATCTTGTACTCCACCGTGAGGATCTCACTGTCCGCCGGCATCATCGTGAGGGCTGCATATCCCCCGGCGCTATCGGCAATCGCTGCCGCGGCGCCCGCATGAATGTACCCGTGCTGTTGGCTCACCTCGGGGCTCGCCGAGAGCTTGATGCGGACTTGCCCTTGTCCTATGTCGGTCAGGCAAGCGCCCAGATGACGCATCAGGCCTTGACGCTCGAAGCTGGCTTGAATCCGCGCCTGAAACCTCAGCGGTCACAGGTTGGATTGCAGCGTTCTCGGTCATGCGCCTCATCATTACTTTCATTGCCGACCAACACCTACCTAGGCGCCCACTTCGCTCAGCCACCAACACGACCCCGATCATGATCATGGCCGCGCCGAACACCCGGCTCCCATCGCCACTCTGCCTGGCGTGCAGCGACTGACCTCGACCCTTGTCATGAAGAGCGTTGTCGAGAGCCGGACCCTCCCACTCTGACCACGCCGAGCTCGATACCTACATCGGCAGCCTGCTGTGCGTCATTGACTCAGAAGCGGCCGCCGGTCTCAGTTTCGGTCTATGGCCTGAGTTGCTCGCGGGCCTACTCTCAGGTCGGGCACTCAGGCAAGCCGGCTGAGCTCGCTCGCCCACGCGAACTGTTGACAGCGTGAGATGTGGACGGCACAGGCATCGCCCGTACGCCCGCCCGTTCTGCTGATCTGATCATCGAAGTCTGAGGAGGCACAGGTGACCGAATTCGCCGACGAACCCGTGATGGTTCCCCGACAGTTAAGACCTGGCCAGCGAGCGGAGGTGTGGATTGCCGAGGTCGACAATGGAGCGCCGAAGCTTGTGTTCTCCACCGAGGATGTGCTGCTGGAGGCGCCCAACTGGGCGCCTGACGGCGACGGACTCCTGCTCAATGGCGACGGCCTGCTGTGGCGGCTCGACCTCGAGCCCGAGGTCGACTTGAACGCCGTGCCGATCGATGATCTGCCGCCGATCAACAATGATCATGTTCTCGATCCGCCGCGAGGGTTGATCTACCTGTCCGCCAACGACGGGCACATCTACGTCGCGCCAACCTCGGGCGGCGCGGCCCGCCGAGTGACGCATGATTCGAGCCGCTATCACTTCCTCCATGGTGTCAGCCCGGACGGTGCGACCCTCGCCTTCGTCGAGCTGCCGCGAGCCGAGTTTTCGGCACCCGGGCGGCTCGCTCTCGTTGCATCGACCGGAGGCGAAACCCGCTGCCTGTCGGCCGGCAGCAGCCACCTCGACGGGCCTGAATATTCGCCAGACGGCACTTGGCTGTATCTCAATACGGAGGAGTACGCGAGTCATCCAGGCCATGCTCAGCTGGCCCGGATCCCAGCCGGCGGCGGGCCCATCGAACGCTTGCTGGAGTCGGACACGGTCGACTGGTTCCCGCACCTGTCGCCGGACGGCAAGATGGCGAACTACATCAGCTTCCCGATGGGTACGCTCGGCCACCCGGCAGATCTAGAGGTTGAAGTCCGCCTGGTTCGCACCGAGGACTGGAGCCACATCGTCCAGCGCATTCCACTTTTCGGTGGACAGGGGACGATCAATGTCAACAGCTGGTCGCCAGACGGCCGCCGGTTCGCGTACGTTGCTTATCCGATTCAGTCTGATGGGCAAGTTCGGTGACCCAGATCAGACCTTTTCGCGATCGCGATGCGCGTCGGAAGCGTTTGGCTACCGCTCATCGACATTGCCCAGGACCGGCTTGAGGTCGACGATCGGCGTTCCGTCGATCGCCTCCAGGCCGCTGACCTGTATGCGTATCCCGTCGAGGCTCAAGACTCGAACGCGGTGCAGGCCGATCGGGTTGGGTCTGCTCGGGGCCCGAGTGCTGAAGACACCCTGCTCAGCTCGGGTGAGGTCCCCTCGCGGATGTACGGTCAAGACTCGGCGGTCGGCTTCGTGCAACCAGGTCAGCACGATGATCTCGTCGCCAACGGCAATGCCATCCAGGCCCGCGTGGACCTCCGAATCCAAGATCAGGTACGCGGGCGGCGCGCCCTCATCACCTTGGCGCGGTGCGTCGGCTGTTGACCTAAGTGGACTCTCCACGTGTCCGATCGGGCGGATTGTGAAAGTCGATCCGAATGAGTCGGCCATGCATGGCACTCAATCACAGCTTCACACGTGCACGTGAAGCACCAAGGCATATCTGCACGAGAGACATTGACCATCCCATGGGATGGTGACAGGATGGCGTCGAGATGGCAGAAGCAGAGAAGACCGAAAAGATCACGCTCAATTTGAGCCTGATTGATCTTGGCCAGATCGACTTGCTCGTGCAGGAGGGGTTCTATGCGAATCGAACGGACTTCCTTCGTACGGCCGCGCGCGCTCAGCTCTCCGTTCATGCTGACGCCCTGCAGCGAACGGTCGAGCGCAAGACGATCGTGTTGGGCCTGGAGAGTTACACCCGTCAGCAGCTCGAAGATCTTCGCGCGGCTGGCCATCACCTGCAGATTCGCGTCCTCGGCTTGGCCACTATTGCCGATGACGTAACTCCGGAGCTGGCGCGCGAGACGATCGAGTCGGTGGAGGTGTTGGGCGCCTTTCGAGCAAGTTCGGCAGTTAAAGCTGCATTACGCGATCGCATTCGATAACCAGAACAGGAGCACGCCCCATGATCAGTCTCGATCAGGACGATATGAACCAAGCGCTCAGCCTCACCAAAGCCGGGCGACTTGCCGAGGCAACAGCACTCATCCAGCGGACGCTCGGGTCCTCGTCAGCTCGGTCCCCATTCGGGCTTGAGTCCCAACCTTCCCGGGTATCTGCTGTTCCAGAGCCGGCGTCATTGACCGACACGCAACGGCCGAATCCTCTGGGCGCTACCGCCAAGGCTCTGCAGCGCTCATTGGGCAGCTCGTTCGGCGGCCCGCGAGGCTTGCAGCTCTCGGCGCAATCTCCGGACATGTTGCCACGTCAAAGACCGCGATCAGACAGTCTCGGGGAGGGGACACTGCTCGACAGGATGTATCAAAACGATTCGGGCGCCAGGCGATACAAGATCTACGTTCCCCCTGACTCCAAGCAACATGCACCGGTCATTGTCATGTTGCATGGCGGGACGCAGCCGGTGCTTGACTACGCCGCAGGGACCGGCATGAATCAACTCGCAGACCTGCATCACTTTCTCGTGGTCTATCCCGAGCAGGATGCCCGGGCAAATCCGATGCGGTACTGGAACTGGTTCCGCCCGCAGGATCAGCATTCCGGCCGCGGTGAACCCTCGCTGATCGCGGGCATCACCCAAGAGGTCATCCGTGATTACGACGCCGACCCAGACCGCGTCTTTATTGCCGGCTTCTCAGCTGGCGCAGCGATGGCGACAGTCATGGCTGCAACGTATCCCCAGCTGTACGCGGCCGCCGGCGTGCATTCCGGATTGCCCTACGGCGCTGCGCACGACGTGCCCTCGGCATTTGCGTTGATGCGAGGAGGAGGTCCGACATCGCGTCGGGACCCGGCCCTCCGGATTCCCCTCATTATCTTTCACGGTGATCATGACGAGATCGTCAATGTGGTCAACGCGACCAATATCCGCCAGCAGCGACTTGGCACCGATGGAGCGCTCACGGCAATCGACGGCGTTAGGGTGACGCACGGGCAGGTACCTGGCGGCCACGGGTATACGCAGACGACTTATTCGGGCGCTGCCGATGTGCTCCTGGAGCAGTGGATCGTGCACGGGGCAGGGCATGCGTGGTTCGGTGGTACCGCCGGCTGCTCGTACACCGATCCGCAAGGCCCGGCGGCGAGTGCCGAGATGGTTCGTTTCTTCGCGGAACGCCGCCGCAGACAATAACCATGATCAGCGTCGATGAATCGGCTCTAGCTACGGGCCGACTAGGCCGCTGAGGTTCGAGCCGGTCGCAACGACCTGGCACGACTCAAATGCTCGTTGCTACGCAGGGGGCCACGAATCACATCAGAAATCGGCTTCTCGGAACGCATTCGTGGCCCGTGCGGAAAACGTGACTCGGCATGAAACGAGATTCTGAATCGCGAGACTAAAGCGCCGCAACAGCCTCAGCGATGGACGTATCGCCACCGATCAGGTCCGCAGTGCGGCCGATCGTGCTCGGCGAGTCGAGCACTGCGACAAGGACAGCCGCTACATCGTCTCGCGCGACCTGGCCGCGCGAGAGGCTCTCCCCTAGTCTGACGCGGCCCGTGCCGGGCTCATCGGTGAGCCCGCCCGGGCGTACGACCGTCGCGTCGAGGCCGCTCGCACGTACCGCATCGTCGGCGCGGCCCTTCGCGCGCAGGTACGCGCTGAAGGTGTCATCACCGGTCGCGTTTGGGTTCGCCCCCATGCTGCTGACGATCACATAACGGCCGACCCCTGCCTGTTTCGCCGCAGCGATCAGCTTGACCGCACCGCCGTAATCCATCGTCTCCTTGCGCTCAGCTCCGCTGCCAGGACCCGCACCGGCGGCGAACACCACGGCATCGGAGCCGCTGATCGCGCTCGCAACCTCATCCTCGCTGGCGTGCTCGAGATCGACCACTGCCGGCTCGGCGCCGGCACGCTTCACCTCGTCCGAGTGGTCGGGGTTGCGGATCAGCGCGACAACCTCGTCGCCTCGCTCTGACATCATCTTGGCGAGGCGCAGGGCGATCTGACCGTGGCCTCCGGCAATGGCAACTCGCACGGCTTCAACTTAGACCCGCACCCCACGTACGGCCGCGGCCAGGGCGTCGTATGTTGCACCTTCAGTTGCTCATCATGATCAGTGTTTGGGCCGGCGGGTGAACCAGACCGCGATCAGCAGATTCGGTAACCAGCACAGCCAGGCGATCCAGGTGTAGGCCGTCGCGAAGGAGAACGAGACCAGTCCGGCACTGCTGAGCACGCCATAAAGCGGAGTCATGATGCGCAACATGACCGCCGCGAAGATCAGCGAGAAGCTACGAATCATCCAGCGTCGATGATCAACGATCCGGTGCGCCAACACCATGCGCAGCGCCGTCCAGGTCGTGAACAACATGCTCAGTCCCAACAGCCCGAAGCCCAGCGATGTCACCCAGCTCGGGTAGGACGTCGTGGCGAGCACCAATCCTGACAACCCGAGGCCCGTGCAGCTTGCGATGTACGTCGCGCCAAGAAACCGGTGTATGTGCAGGAACCGGCGCCGCAGCCTGGCGACGAACTGAAAAGGCCCGATCACCAGTGCGAGCATGCCGCTGAGCACGTGCACGCCCAGCACGAACTCGCGACGCATATACACCTCGCGCTGTTCGGGAAAGTAGCTGTCCGGGTTGAACGCGAGGTAGCGGGCGACGAACGCAATGGTCGTCAGCGAGAGCAAGGTCATGATCACCCAGCCCGGCTTGACGAGGTATTGGGCAACGCGCCTACCCGTACGCGGACCAACAGGAGTTGGGTGGGTGGTGGTGTGATCAACAGCGGTCATGTCGTGCTCTCCAGATGGTTGAGAACACTGACGCTAGGCCTTGAGAGAACCCGCGGACATCGCCCTGCAGGCTTCACCTTGATACCCCCTGAGGGGTAGGTCCGCTACTTCTTTGGGCATGGCCGCCGGCTACAGTCGTCGGCACATTCCGGCGATCATGGTCGACACGCAGCTACCCCCGACTCGGATCCCGTGTCGGGGGTAGCTGGGCGTTCGAACGCTAGAGCGAGCGGGTTCGCGAGCGGGCGGTGAGCCCGGAGGCGATCATGACCAGGACGACGGCCACTGCGATCGCAATCAGCCAGCGCACCCAATCGATACCGGGGCTACCGTTTCCGCCGAATGCGGTGTATATGAACCAGCCGATCAAGACCCCACCGATCCCACAGATGATGGTCAGCCAGATCGGGATGTTGTCCCGATTTCCAGGAGCGATGAACTTGCCCAACAAGCCGATGATGATACCGGCCACGATGACACCGATGATCTCCACTGTTCCTCCTCGTACGTGATGGATGTTGCGGAGCGGTACCCGCAGACTAAGTACCGCTCCGTCATCAACTGAACCACCCCAAGGGCGGATGCATCACACCCCTAAGGGGGTTTATAGTCCTGATATGGGCTCCCCGATCACTATTGCGTTGGTCGACGATTACGACGTCGTGGTGATGGGCGTGGCCCACATCCTCGACCAGTACCGCGATCGCGTCGTGATCGCCGAACTCGACACCAACGAGGACCTCTCAGACGCCGTCGACATCGTGCTCTATGACACCTTCGCTCAGGCGGAATCAGACCACGATCAGATCAGCTTCTTGGTCGGCAATCCGCGCGCCCGTCACGTCGTGGTGTACACCTGGAACTTCCACCCCGATCTGATCGAGGGTGCCCGCGCCCGCGGCGTGCACGGCTATCTCTCCAAGGCCCTGCCGGCCCGTGATTTTGTGACGGCTCTGGAAGCGATTCACGGGGGCGAGATTGTCATCAACGAGCCCCCGACGCGAGCGCGCAGCGCGAGTGGACTGAACTGGCCGGGGCGTACGGAAGGCCTGACTGACCGTGAGTCAGAGATCTTGGCCCTGATCACTCAAGGTAAGAGCAATGCCGAGGTGGCGGCGCTCACCTTCCTCAGCCCGAACACCGTGAAGTCCTACATCCGCACGATCTACCGCAAGATCGACGTCGCGAGTCGTACGCAGGCCGTGCTCTGGGGCGTCCATCACGGCTTCACGCCTGATCATCACCGTATTGACCACTGGCGCGGCGGACCCTGACGACCCGCTCTGCTGGATGAGGCGCCTGCCCGGGGCATCTGAGATCAGTCGTCTCGCTTACGTGAAGCTTCCTCGACCCGGCAGTCAGCCCAGCTCGTTAAGCGCAGCAATCTCGTCAGGCTCGAGGCGCAGGCCGGCGGCCGTGACGTTCTCCTCGAGGTGGTCGACCGAGCCGGTGCCGGGGATGGTCAGCATCGTGACGGAGCGGGCCAACAGCCATGCCAAGGCGATCTGGTGGACTGTCGCGTCATAGCGCTCAGCAATGTCGGTAAGCGCCGGAGATCGATCAAGGTTCTGGATCGGCGCCCATGGCAGGAACACCATCTCCTCCTGCTCGCACAGGTCGACAAGAGAGTCTGACTTGCGATCGGCTGGGTTGTAGCGGTTCTGGATCGACACGATAGGGGTCATGGCTTGCGCGCGGCGCAGCTGATCTTCATTGACGTTGGACAGCCCGATGTGACGGATCTTGCCCTCGTCCTTCAGAGCGAGGAGGGTGCCGATCGAGTCTTCGAGCGGCACGGCGGGGTCGGGTCTGTGGAACTGGTACAGGGGAATCTGATCCAACCGCAGGCGGCGCAGACTGCCTTCGCACGCCTCACGCAGGTGCTCAGGCCTACCGTCGGGGTCCCAGCGCCCTGGCCCGGGCCGTAGGAGCCCACCTTTGGTACCGATGACCAGATCGTCCGGATACGGATAGAGCGCCTCGGCGATGAGCTCCTCGCTTACGTCCGGGCCGTACGAGTCGGCCGTATCGATGAAGTTGACGCCGAGCTCGACGGCGCGGCGCAGCACCGCCCGGGCCTCGTTCCGGTCGGGCGGGTCGCCCCAAATGCCTTGGCCGGTGATGCGCATGGCGCCGAAGCCGAGACGGTTGACGGTTAGGTCGCCTCCGAGGTCAACTGTTCCGGCGTCTGCCGCCGTTGCTCCGGTGGTTGCTGGCATTGGGGATCCTTTCGTCGTCCTATAGAAACTCAGCGTGCCAGCCGTCCGTACGCGCAAGCACAGCGGCCCCAGAAGGCGGCTGAAGTTGGTCAGACCTGGCGAAGTAGCGTGCCAATTGCTGTGACGCCGCGCACCAGCCGGTCGTCGGGTACGCCGGAGAAGCTCACGCGTGCATGCTGCGGTTGCTGCTGAACCGGGAAGAATGTCGCTCCTGGCACGAAGGCGACCTTGGCCTTCGGCAGTAGTCGCTCGGCCATGAACGCGGCAGCGTCGAACCCTTGAGGAAACGTCAGCCAGGTGAACAGCCCGCCATCCGGCTCGGTCCAGCTGACGCCGTCGGGGAAAGTCTCGACCATGGTGCGCAGCATCAGGTCGCGCTTGTGCCGGTAAACCGGCACCGACCGAGCGATATGTGCGTCGAGGTCGAAGCGAGCCAGATATGCCGAGGTCGCCGCCATGTTGAGCGTGCTGCTCTGCGTGTCGGCGGCAAGTTTGAGCAAGCTCAGCCGTTCCAGAATCCCAGGTTCCGCGACGGCCCAGCCGAGCCTCATACCGGGAGCAAGGATCTTGGAGAAGCTGCCCAGGTGCAACACGCGGCCTTCGGTGTCCAGATTCTTCAACGTCGGCAGATGATCACCCGAGTAGCGCAACGGCCGGTAGGGAGTGTCCTCAACGATCAGGACGTCATGCTCGTTCGCCAGTTCGACCAGTCGGCGCCGGCGCGGCAGGCTCAACGTTGTCCCGGTGGGATTGGCGAAGTCCGGAACGACATAGATCATCTTCGCGGTCGGCTCGGTAGCCAGCACCCGTTCCAGGTCATCGGTGTCCATCCCGTCATCGTCACTGAACACCGTGGCGTACCTCGGCTCGCACGGATTGAACGCGATCAGTGCCCCGAGGAAGGTGGGATTCTCCGTGATCACGACATCGCCCGGATCGATCATCATTCGGGCAGCAAGATCGAGCCCTTGCTGACCTCCCTGGATGATCAATACGTCCTCTGCGGTGCAGGCGATGCCGTCCCGAGACAGCCGCTCGGCAACTTGCTCGCGCAGCAGCGATAAGCCGACGGACGCCGTGTATTGCAGGGACTCGGCGCGCTCCGGCACAAGCAGCTCCGCGAACACCTGGCCGAGCTCGGCGACCGGGAACAGCGCCGGATCGGGATATCCCCCGCCGAAGCTGATGACTGAAGGATCTGCTCCCAGCCGGAGCAGCTCACGAATCGCCGACGGCTGGACCCGCTGCATCCGACGGGCGTACGACATGGTCACGAAGGACCCCTCGCGTCGGTCAAACCTCTATGTCCGTCCATGCTGGCGCTGATCAGTGGGGATGCTGCGCGTGATCGGCTTCGTCGACTGCGTCTCCCGCTTGCGGTTCAACCTTCTCCAGCCTGTGGAGCAGCCAGTCCAACCACGCGATCGTTACCGGGACATGCATGAGGCCGGAGCGCAGCGTCGCGTACTCGGCAAAGACAAAAGAGTTCGGGTCATCGACAGCGTCACCCTCGAGAACAAATGCTGCCTCTTCCATGGCGAATGTTGCGAGCCGCGACTCATACCATTCCCGCTGAGCGAGGAGAAATGCCCGCGCGCGCTCGGGAGGCAACACCCACAGTCCGCGGATTCGCAGCATGAACTCCGAGCGAGCGACCTGGGTGAGCGGTGAGTCAACCCAATCCTGCAGCGCGTGCCATCCGGCGGGGGTAATTGCGTACCGCTTGTTGTCTCGTGGACCAGGCCCGTCGATGACGGCCGCCGACACCATGCCTTCGTCTTCGAGACGAGCCAGCTCTGGGTAGATCTGGCTGTGGTGGGCCGTCCACATATACCCAATAGGGGCGCGCATCAGCTTGGCTAGGTCGTAGCCGGTTCGGGGCTGCGCGGCGAGCAGCCCCAAGATGGCGTATCCCAGGGTGCTCATCAACGCAGCATATGACCCGCATTGATCTCAGGAGCTGACCCGCCTTAGGGGTGGGTTTGTGTACGCGTACCGGCGGGTATGCCAAAACTATGAGCAACATCACATTGATCATCGTGATCGTCGTTGCCGTCGCCATCATTGTGGCGCTTGTCGTCGCCGGCGCTCAGATGGCGCGGCGGAAACGGACCGAGCAGCTCCGTCAGCAGTACGGACCGGAGTATGACCGTGCCATCGACGAGGCCGACAGCCAACGCGCTGCGGAGTCGGAGCTGCGAGACCGCGCAAAGCGCCACGACGAGCTCGAGCTGCGCACCCTCGACTCGTCTGAACGGGCGGACTTTGACCGGCGTTGGACGGACGTCCAGGCCGAGTTCGTGGACGACCCGAGTACCGCCGTACGCGATGCTGACGGGTTGGTGGTGGAGGTGATGTCCGCCCGCGGCTACCCAGTGGAGGAGGACTTCGATCGCCGAGCCGACGATCTGTCGGTAGAGCACGCCGAAGTCGTTCAGCGTTACCGGGAGGCACGCCGGATCGCCGAGGCGAATGCGGACGGCCGCGTGGACACCGAGGATCTGCGCCAGGCGGTCACGTCCTATCGGGCGCTAGTCAAGGCCCTGCTGGCAGGCGACGGGGATGCCACCGAAGCTGACGACGTACGGGAGGACCACGACGGGACCGCGTACAAGCGGGATATGTCCGCACGCGAGCAAGACAACGACAACATGACGGAACGGGAGACCAGGGCATGAGCACCGACACAACCGACGGCCGCACGACCGACAACCCTCAAAGCGAAGAAGCCGCCGACAGCGCGGCCGAGCGGTTGGGCGGACCCAGCGAGCGCGAGCAGCGGCTGGAAAGGGCGAGTGAGGAGACCGGTGCTCGCCGGCAGGCGGACACAGCAAGCATGACCACTGATGCGGACACCACTCGGGGTGCGGAGGTCGCGAGCGAGGCCGAGGCTGACGCTCTCCGTCAGGGTGACCCTGGTCAGGGTGATACGGGTCAGAGTGTGAGAGGTCGAGCCGATACGGATGCGCCTCGTGAAACCCAGAGCGGCGCTCGTCAAGCGGAACCCGGGGAGGCTCAGCAAGCGACCCTGATCCCACCAGATCGCGCGGAGACCTACAACAGCCGATGGAACGAGCTCAAGGGCGAGTTCGTCGACGAGCCAAGCAAGGCCGTACGGGGGGCGAACGAGCTGGTGGGGGAAGTGCTCGACGAGCTGGAGGAGCTGTTCCGCAGCCAGCGCGCAGAGCTTGAACAAGGCCTAGACAGCGAGCAGACAACCACCGAGGATCTACGGCAGGCTCTCGGACGCTATCGCTCTTTCTTCGATCGCCTGCTCTCCTTCTAAGCGCAGCCAAACCATTGCCGAGCGGGGCGACCATCGGCCTCGATGTCGCCCCACTCGACTGCTACGTGACTCCGCTCGGCTTCGGGTCTACAACTCAGCCGAATCGGAAGGCTGTCTGGCTATACGGGTCCTTGCCGAACGCGAACGCCGTTCTTGGCTCGATCCGAAAGACGGCCGCGACTCCTTGGTCGCTGCTGTGCCGAAAGCCGTCGGCCGCGACGTCGAATCGCCATTCCTCGCCGTATTTTGCTACCCACGCCTCAGCCAGATCGGCCAGCTCTTTACGATTCAGAACCCGTATCGCCTCGCCTTCGAGCACCACGTCCAGGCCGTCGGCGTAAGCGTTCGGGCCGGCCGCCAGCACGACGTACGGGTTGGCATCGAGGTTCTTGTGCTTGCGTTCCTCCGGTCCGGTACAGAAGTGGACAGCGTCGTCGTACCAGACAGTGATCAACGGCGTGGTGTGGGGGCGTCCGTCGGGCCGGACCGTGGTGAGCCACGCAAGCTCGGTCCTCGCAAGGATCTCGCGGGCGTCTTGCCAGGCCGTGGCTGACGCCTGTGGATCGCTGTAGCGGCTGTCGAAATCGGCGCGGGGTGTACGCGTGGGCAATACAGTTTCCTTCCTCGGTCGTCACGGTACGGACCTCCCAGGGAGCCGAAACTCATTGGCCAGCCCGACTGTGCTGTGAAACGTCCTAGTGCCGAGCATGCGACTACGAGCCGGCTTGGGGCTTGCGTGTCGTGGGTTTGGGCTTGAGACCTCTCGCGTAGTCGTAGCTCTTGGCCAGATAGGGAGCTAGCTTTTCGGTCTCGGCCAGGAGTTCCGTGGGCACCGCGACGTACTCCTTCATGACGGCGCCGTGCGCTTCGTACAAGCCCGTGCCGAAGGTCTCCACAAAGGCTTCCCGGTCGGCGCCACCCAGCCGCATGCCGAGCACGCCATCGGCAGAAAGGATGGTGAACATGTTGCCGTTGATCGAGGTGTACGGGCTGGACTTGCCCTTTCGTTCGACCTCGGGATGCGTCGCGATGAGCGCCTCGTAGAGCGCGACCTCACGCTCAGGCGGCGGCACCGGACTCATGCGCCATTCCCCCCACTCCCAAGCACGATGCAACATCGTGGCCAGCAGTTCAAAGTCGACCAATGTGACGAGTCGATCTATCCCTCATGCTTGCGGTGCTCGATCACATGCTTGACACCGTGCTGCACAACGATCCGGGCTAGCTGGGTCCCGGGAACGAACAGGTTTACGGCCTCAACCCCCGCGTCGAGGAGAAACTTCGGCTCCAACACTTTCCCCAGGTACTGCTCGAATGTGTCACCGCCGGCTCGGGCATCTCCGGTGAGCCCATCGAACTCAATCACCGCCTCCTTGCCCGCGTGGCGATAGCGAAAGGCATAGACCGGCCGGTACAAGAGATCGACCGCATCGACGATCACCCCGTTCTTCCAGGATGCGGTCCGCTTCAATCCTGCCGATCGCGGAGGAGACAACTTCGCGCACCAGGGCTGAGGCCTTGACCGTGGGCGGCACCACCACAGTTCCGGCGTGCGTTGCCATGGTCAGCATCTCGGTGTTGGCGGGACTCGCCTGAAAGGCCAAATACGTCGCCAGCGCCGGATTCTGGGCTCGCGTCAGGCCGTCGAACAGTGTGTCCTGGTCGGTCTCCTCACGGCAGAACTCCAGTCCGGCGAGCTGGAACTCCCGCTCTTGCACTGCCTTGGTCTCACCAGCGACCGTTACGGTGCGGACCTCCGGGGCAACCGGCACCGCGTAGCTGCGGGTGCGCTCGTAAGCCGCCACAGTGCGACTGTGCAGGCGCCAGAACGGCTGCAGCCGGCGCTCGCGATAAACGCACTCGTAGTCGTCTGACCCGGCACGGTTCAGCAGGCCACCCAGCTTTGCCACTGTCCCGAAGGCGTCGGTGCGCTTCGCCCAGGCTCGGCCCTCGGCATGATCAAGGTTGAAGCGGTCGGCAAGCACGAGGATGCGCTCCTCGGCGAGTTCGACATCCATGCCCGCTCCTCTCGACCCACCTTTGGACGTCAGCCTAGATCGGTGAGGCACTGAGCGCCGCAGGAACGCGATAGCTCGAACCCGAACCGGACTCGCTTGACGAAGACAGGCGTACTCCATGCCACCCGGGCTGGCATGCAGTCCCTGGCCGCGGCAACAATGGAAGGAAACTGGCGGACGGTCCATTGGTTCACCCGATCGGAAGGATGCGGCGATGCGGATGGTATGGAGAGGCACCATCTCCTTCGGCTTG
>Ga0307292_10000443_pt1 | contig 14348 bp, 15 predicted proteins | sample ER_DNA_149_FD_194471 | JGI IMG/M metagenome (GOLD analysis project Ga0307292, IMG submission 194471) | Bulk soil microbial communities from the East River watershed near Crested Butte, Colorado, United States - ER_DNA_149 | ecosystem: Environmental > Terrestrial > Soil > Floodplain | place...
CATTTCCCAAGCTGATACTGCCGTGTCCCCAGCCTGTCCCCGCACGCCACGATGCGACCGCACCTAGTCATCGCCAGCGGGGCTGTCGCCAGTTGCATCTCGCAGCAGCCGTTACGTGCCGTGAACCACAGGACTCGCTCGTAATGTGTAGGTGTAACAGCAACGTGTCGCCCCGACGATCGGCTCTGCATTCCGGGCGACGGACGCCGCCGGCCTCTCACGAACCGTCGCGTGCACCGGCGGACGTCTGCGCGAACCGACGGACATGAAGGTCAGTACAGCAGCGAAGTACAGCAACGACCGCATTGTTCAGCACGTTCAGCTTCATCCAAACGCGTCCGGGCCAGCGTAAACAAGGCTATAAACGGCTACTGCGCGGAGTTCGGGACGAAGAGGTCGCAGGTTCAAATCCTGTCACCCCGACCAGCAAGTGCCTGATCAGAGACACGCTGGAGGGCAGGCGTTTAGCGGCGAGTAGTACAGCGCTGAAATGTCGCTGCTCGACAACGGCCGTGTTGGGTCAGCATTTCGTTGTGTCGCGACTCGGTGTCCGGCGTTACGGTTTGCGCGTGACCACGTTCGCGCTGATCGGCAGTGGCTGGCGGGCGCAGATGTTCCTCAAGGTGGCGCGTGAGCTGGGCACATTCCGCTGCGAAGGGGTGGTGGCGCGGACCCCGCGTCGTCTCGATGTGCCGATCTTCACGTCCCTGGACGGTTGTCTGCGCGAGGGTCGCCCAGATTTCGTGCTGACCGCTACGCCGCGCACTGTGACGCCGCATGTCATCGCCGAAGCCGTTGACCGCGGGCTGCCGGTGTTGGCTGAGACCCCGCCGGCGCCGGATCTCGAGGGCCTTCGCACGCTGTGGTCGGCAGTAGGCGACTCCAGCCTGGTCCAAGTCGCCGAGCAGTACCTGATGATGCCCTCGCACGCGGCCCGAGCGGCTGTCGTCACCGCTGGCACAATCGGCACCCCGACTCAGGTGCAGGTCTCCTCCACTCAGCAGTACCACGCCGTGGCTTTGATCCGCGGTCTGCTCGCCGCTGGCCGGGGGCCGGTGGCGGTCCGGGCCACCCGGGTCACTGCGCCGCTGATGCAGCCGCTGGGCCGCACGGGCTGGACCGACAACGAGGAGGCGCCCCCTGCGACCACGACGATCGCGACGCTGGACTTCGGGGACGGACGCTCGGGGCTGTACGACTTCACGGACCAGCAGACCCGCAACCAGCTGCGGTTTCGTCGGCTCACCGTGCGCGGATCGGCGGGCGAGTTGCACAACGACGAGGTCGTGCGGATGACCGGCCCGCGAACCCTCGTCCGTACTCCCCTGGTACGCCGGCAGACCGGGTACGACCTGGACCTGATCGGCTTCGACACCGAGCACATCTCGCTTGGCTCCGAGATCTTGTACCGCAACCCTTATCCGGGTCGGCGCTGGATGGACGACGAGATTGCCATGGCCACCCTGCTGGAGCGCACGGCGACCTGGGTGCGCGGTGAGGGCCCGGAGCCCTATCCGCTGGCCGAGGGCGCTCAGGACCAGCAAATCGCGCTGGCCATCGAGGAGTCGGCCGACAGCGATACCACGGTGACCACCTCTCGCGAGGCCTGGAGCTGAGCGTCGCAATCCTGAGGTGACTCAGAGATCTCGTAAGAGCCATCTCACCGCGTGTCGCAGCAGCTCCACGTGACCAGGGCTTTCGTAGGACCGGGTGTCGTGGCCCAGGCCGTCGTAGACCACTCGCGCGAGCCCGGACTCGCGTGCCCACACCATCGGGTGAAGACGACCGTCGGTCTGGTGCTCGCAGACAACCGTAATGTCGGGGTTGGTGTGCAGGTAGCTGTAGCGCTCATCGAAAACGGTGAAGTCGGCAAGACCACGGACGATCGGATGTGCGCCGACGCGCACCAGAATGGTGGCAAGGTCCTGCGCCGGGTGCATGGTGCGACCTCGCACCCAATGTCCACCGAGCATCTGCGACCACCCGGACATCGTGGTCATGGATGTAGCGCTGACATGAACGCCGAGCAGCGCTCCACCCCGCGCCAGATGGCCTTCGAGTCCACGTTCCGCGGCATCGATGCGGGACTGAGGTCGTGCCTCGCGAGGGTTTCCGATGTTGATCACAACGAGGTCCGGCTCGCCCGGTTCGGCCAGAGCGTGCTCCACGGCTTCGCTGATCGCTACGGCGTGACCGAGCCCGGCGATGATGTCGGCCAGGCACTCAGAGGTCTCGGCAAACCGATGCCACGGATCGCTGTAACAACCAGCTCCGCTGATGATCAAGACTTCTGCCATGCCCGCGATCTCTTTGGCGTGTTGACGTCCAGAGCGAGGCCGCCATCCTAACCTCGGACTCTCGTCGTTAGCCCAGCTCGTACGAGCGGATTCATAGTTCGAAGTGCCAGACTGAGATCACCGATTTGATTCACAAGGGAGTGATCATGACTGGACAGGGCATCGATCGGCGTCGGTTTCTGCGTGGCCTGGGACTCGGCGCCGCCGCAATCGCGGCCGGGCCTGTGCTCGCCGCGTGCGGCGGAGGCAGCTCAGGGCTTTCCGGGGACCAGGGCGGCGGCGGGGCGTCCGGAGGAGCCAGCGGGGCAAAGCCGTCGCTCAACGTCTGGTACCACCAGTACGGTGAGGCCGGCACCCAGCAGGCGGTCACTCGCTACGCCAAGGAGTACCCCGACGCCTCGGTAAAGGTGCAGTGGACGCCGGGCGACTACACCTCCAAGCTCAACGCCGGTCTGCTGTCCAGCGCAGGACCTGACGTGTTCGAGAGCCAGCTCAACATCGACCAGGTAAAAAGCGGCCAGATCGTCGCCCTGGACGACATCCTCGGGGATACCAAGAGCGACTACACCGACGCCGACATCAAGTCCTCGACCGTGGACGGCAAGATCTACCAAGTCAAGATGGTCGACGACATGGGAGTGCTGTACTACCGCAAAAGCATTCTGGACAAGGCCGGCGTGCAGCCCCCGACCACCATCGACGAGCTGATCGCGGCCTCCAAGGCGCTCAATACCAAGGACCAGAAGGGCCTGTTCATCGGGAATGACGCGGGCGTGACCCCGTCATTCGGCGGCGGCTCCCTTCTCGGCCCCATCCTCTGGACGGTGGGCAGCGACTATCTCACCGCCGACAACAAGCCAGGTTTCACCACGCCCGAGGTCAAACAGTCGTTCCAGAAGATGCGCGAGCTGTTCTTATCGAAGTCGATCTTGCTCGGTGCCCCCACCGACTGGTGGGACCCCTCCTCGTTCACCCAGGGGCTCGCGGCCATGCAGTGGTGCGGACTATGGGCGATGCCGGGCATCAAGAAGGCCATCGGTGACGACTTCGGCGTCGTGGCCTGGCCGGCCTTCAGCAGCTCGGTCGGCAAGCCGTCGACCTTCCTAGGCGGGTGGGGCGCGATGGTCAGCGCTAAGTCGGCCAATGTCGACGCAGCCAAGGCCTACATCAAGTGGCTGTGGATCGACAACACTAAGGACCAGGAAGACTTCAATCTCAGCTACGGATTCCACATCCCACCGCGCAAGTCAATAGCCGCGACGGCGACCAAGCTGCAGTCCGGGCCGGCCGCTGACGCGCTGAAGATCTTCAATGACGACGCGGTCCCGGGCAATCCAGCCTGGACACCGAAGATGAACAACGCGTACGCCGACGCCGCCACCGCGATCGTCCGCAAGGGCGGCGACATCGACGCAAGCCTGGCCAAAGCGGAGAAGGCGGTCAACGCCGAGCTCGCTCGGCTGTTCGGCTGACATGTCCGCCCCGACCCTCGTGGCGCCGGCGGCGGACGCAGCACGGCCGGCACGCGAGTCCAAAGGCCGGATCGGAGGGGTCACACGCGCCTTCTGGTTGTTCGTCGGGCCGTTCGTCGTCGGCTTGGTGATCTTCGTCTATGTGCCGATCGTCTGGTCGGTAGTCCTGAGCTTTTCGCGGGCTCAGAACACTGTGACCCCGGGCGAATGGGTCGGACTACAGAACTACATCGACCTGCTGCAACCTGGGCCATTCCTGAGCAGCCTGCTCACGTTCACTATCTTCGCGGCGTTCATCGTGCCGCTGACGTTTGTGCTTTCCCTCGGCTTGGCGCTGCTGCTCAACAGCGTCAGGGTGATGCGCGCATTCTTCCGCTCGGTGTACTTCCTGCCCACCGCCTGCTCCTACGTAGTGGCCTCACTGGTTTGGAAGCTGTCGATCTTCAATGGCGTTCGGTTCGGGCTGGCAAACACCGTACTCAGCTGGTTCGGTGTGGAGAACATCGCCTGGCTCGCAACCACCAGTCCGCCCTGGTACTGGCTGGTGATCGTGACCGTCCGGCTCTGGCTCCAGATCGGTTTCTACATGATCTTGTTTCTCGCCGGGCTGCAGCGGATATCGCCCGAGCTGTACGAGGCGGCGGCAGTTGACGGTGCGCGCAACGCCTGGCAGACCTTCCGCTATATCACATTCCCGCAGCTGCGGGCGACCTCGGTGGCGGTGCTGCTGCTGCTGTTGATCAACGCGTACCAGGCCTTCGACGAATTCTTCAACCTGGTCGGTAACTCCTCGTTCGCCCGCCCGCCGCTGGTGTACCTGTATTACACGGCGCAGTTCAACCAAGACTTCGGCCACGGCACCGCCGGCGCTGTCATCCTGGCGCTACTGATCATGGTGGTCACTCTCGCGCAGGGCCGGATCCTCGGCTTCGGGAAAGCCGAATGAGCGCGCCAACGTCGGCATTGGCCGAAGAGAAGCCCGGTGTGCAGCAAGCCGAGGTGCGGCGCAGGCGCCGCCGGAGCACGCCAGGCGGTGTGGTGGTTACGGTGCTGCGCTATATCGCCCTGGTGATGTCGGCCGTACTCTTCCTGCTGCCGTTCTATCTGATTCTGCGCAATGCGATCTCCCTGGACACCGACATCACCGCGCCCGGGTGGACGTTGTTCCCCAAAAAGATCCATTGGGAGAACCTGCCCGAGCTTTTCACCGACCCCAGCGTGAACATCCTCCAAGGGCTGCTGAACTCGGCGATCATCGCGGTGCTGCAGACAGCCGGAATCTTGCTGCTCTGCTCGATGGCCGGCTACGGCCTGGCGAGGATCCCGTATCGGTGGGCGACGCCGATCTTCTACGCGATCCTGGTCACCCTGATGATTCCTCCGGCGGTCACGTTCATCCCGTCGTTCATCATCGTCTCCCAGCTGCGCTGGGTGGACACCTACCAAGGGATCATCGTGCCAGTGCTCTTCAGCGGCTTCACAACGTTCCTGTTCCGGCAGTACTTCCTCAACTTCCCGCGCAGCCTCGAAGAGGCGGCGCGGGTGGACGGGCTGGGGTACTTCGGCGCGTACTGGCGGGTGGTGGTGCCCAACTCCGGCGCCTTCTTCGCGGCGATCGCGGTGATCACTTTCATCGCTAGTTGGAACGCGTTTCTGTGGCCGCTCGTGATCGGGCAGGACTCCTCAATGTGGACCGTCCAAGTGGCGCTGAGCACCTTCCTGACGGCCCAGACGATCAACTTGCACGAACTGTTCCTCGCCGCCGCCGTGTCCATCCTGCCCCTGGTGCTGGTGTTCGTGTTCCTCCAGCGCTACCTGGTGCAGGGCGTGGCTGAGACCGGAATCAAGGGCTGAGGTGGCCGGATCACGTCGGCCAGTTCGCCTCGAGAGGCCTGCGGTTGCGCCCAGGCTGCTGGACTATGGCGTGACAAACTGAGCCATCGACTCAGGTTCTAGAGGAAGATCATGAACAAGGCTGTCCTCAATTCGATGACCGATGCCGAGCGCGACTGATCGCCGAAACGGAGCGCGAGGCGTTGACCGAGCTGGACGAGGACGCGCTGCTCGAGCTGCACAGCAGGGTTCGCCGTGCCCGGACGAAGTACGTCAAGCTCTATCGGCGTCAGGCCAGCGCGCGGGTTGCCCAGCACGGAGGGCGCGGCAACGCGTACGCCAAGAACCAGCGAGACCGAGACAAGGCCGAGATCTTCGAGCTTGCACTCGCCCGCGTCAGCCGTCGGGTCGACGTCGTCGCCAAGCAAGCGGCAGCCGAGCTCCGTGCCGAGCGGCTCGAGGCGGCCAAGTCGAACCGAGGGCAGCCACCGAGCTCCCCGGTTCCAGCCTCGTTAGAGGCCAAGGCCGCCCCCCGACGAAAGGCGACCAAGACCACGGGAGGTCTGAAGAAGGACGCGTCCTCGAGAGCGGCCGGAGCCAGACGTCAGACTAAACGAGACAGCCGTTAGCGACGCTGTCACCCTCGTACTGCTCATTGGAATTTGCGCTTGCTGTGGAGTCGCACCGGTCACTTACAACCGTCCTGAATCGATTGAGAAGCGTGGTCTGTGACCGGTTTCCTTGCGCGAACGGCTTCATCCCCGAACGCGGTCAGCAAGAGGTTCCCGGTCCCGGTCCCGATCCCGGTCAAGGGCGGGACGTGGCGGCTCGGCGAGCTCGGGAACCTCACTGAGCCGGTTGACCTGCTCGTTGAGCGCATCGAGTACGGCCCGGAACTGCACCTGGGCAACCTTGGCGAACATCCGGATGTATTCGATGTCTTGGAAGGACGGATCCTCGCTGCCGGTGCGCTCGATGGTTGCGGTCGCGCGGGCAACAGCGCCCTTGGCGGCCGTGCTGGCTTGCTCGATGACGTCGCGCTGCTGAGACCGTGCGGTTAGCAGCAGGTCGCGAGCAGACTGCATGGCTTCGTCTATCAAGGCGTCGGCGAGTTGCTGGGCTTGGTTGAGCAGGGTCACCGCGTGGTCGGTGACTTCCTCCTGCGGTCGAGCCTCAGACTCCTCGAGCTCGCCGCGCAGCCGCTCGTTCTCCTGCGTCAGTGTCACGATCTGGCCGTCGAGACGCTCCAGGTCGTCGGCGAGAGTGCGGAGGAATGCGCGGACCTCGTTGTGGTCCAGGCCACGGAAGCGGACGTTGAAGGTCTTGCGTCGTACGTCCTGCGAACCGGTCCGGGAACGCGATGAGCCATCCATGCTCATAATGTGCACCCCTCCACTGCTACCTGGCGCTCCAGGCATCTTGTAACTCCTGTGTTGGCGACGCCGCGCCCTGGAAATCAAACTGTTCACGCCGGATCGAGTGGGCAGGAACGCCCACTGCCTGGAGCTCTTTCACTGCATGCCGGACCATCCCCGGTGAGCCGCACACCATGGCCGTCCGCTGTGACCAATCGCCTGCCTTCGCTGCCACGGTAGCGACAAGACCCTGAGCCCCGTAGTAGGTGTGATCCTCCGAGACCACCGGCGTGTAGTCGAACCAGGGCTTGCGAGCAAGCGCACTGAGGTGTTCGTGGTCGTAGAGATTCCAGGGCATCCGGGAGCCATGGAACAGATGCACCCGCGGCGCCGAGCCGCTATCTTCCCAGCCTCGGTCGATCTGCTCGAGGACCGCGCGCAACGGAGCAAGTCCGGTGCCGCCCGCGACCATAAGCAGGTCGGGAAGGGCGCCATCCTCGGGCAAGGTCAGCTGCTCGCCGACCGGTGCGGCGAGCTTGATGGTGTCGCCTTGGCCAAGCCGCCGGACCACAGCGGTGGACACAAGGCCACCGGCGATCGGCTGCACGTGGAACTGCAGATGCCCCGAGGGGTTCGGAGCATTCGCGGGACTGTAGTAACGCCAATACCGGGGACGCTGCGGTATCTCCACGGCCACCGACTGCCCGGCGCGGTACGGAAATGGTTCCCGCGGCGCGACTTCGATCACGGCGACTTCGACCGAGCGTCGCTCGACTCGCACTACGTCCGCTTCCCACCAGGCGGGCGCGACATCCTCGTGCTGCTCAGCAGCGGCAACCATGACCTTGGCGACGACCCCGTAGGCCTGCGCCCATGTATCGGCCAACTCGGGAGTCCACGATGTGCCGAGGAAGCGCTTCAGCGTGGCCAGCAGGCTCGCCCCGACCGCCGAATAGTGCTCCGACACAACGGCGAAGCGACGATGGTCACGACCCAACTGCTCGAGCAGGGGCACAACGTCATCGAGGCTTTCGACGTTGGAGACCACTGCGCCGAGCGCGCTGACCAGTTTCTCCCGCTGCGCCGTCATTTGGATCGGGAACATCGAGCGCACCTCGGGGTGGCTCAAGAACAAATGAGAGTAGAAGTACAGCGGGACATCGTCGCCGGCGGCCGCGACCTTCCCCCAGCTGGCCTTTAAGGCGGCGGTGTCCATCAGGTCAGGACGACCCCGCTTCCACGATGTCAGGCTCGGTGGCGACAACCGCTGCCCCGGCCCTGCCGATGATGTCGTCGGGCACTCCCGCGCCCTTCATGGCAGCGGCCAGATGACCAACCACGGCATTGAAGTCATCACTGTCAATGCCGAGCCCGGCGTGAGCTTCATTGAGCGAGCGACCGTCGTAGTTCGCCGGTCCGCCGAGCACCTGCGTGACCAACAGAGCCTGGTGACGCTTGAGCCGCGCCATGTCGACGCCCTCGAAGTACGGCGCAAGTTGCGGGTCGCCGAGCACCCGCTCGTAAAAATCGTTTACGACAGCACTTACGGCAGGCCCACCGCCAACAGCGTCGTAGTCGCTGACGGCCCCGCCAGTCGTCTGTTCAGTCATGGGCTGCTCGTCCTTTCCCGCAAAAAGTGAACGTAGCAGACTGCTTACCATGTCTGGCACACCAGGGAAAGTCTGAGCGGTTGGTGATCCACCCCTCGAACGCACGACTCTCTCGATTCCGGCGCGCATTCCGGCCGGATCTGTGGCTTTTCACGTTGGCGGCCATACTTTTGCTGTGCGGTTGCGGCATCTCTAGGCCCGCTGCAACCGTGACTGTGCCGCCATCGGGTGGTGCCTCGCCCGGATCCTTTACGCCCGATGTTTCGACCTCGCCTTCCAAGTCATCCTCGCTGTCCTTACCCGCGCGAATCGTCTCTACGCATCATGTTGCAGACCGGACAGAGGACCTCACGATTTCCTCGCCGGCAGTCGGTGATGAGGTCAAGGTACGACTGCTGCTTCCGGCTAGCTACAAGACCGATAAGGCCCGGCGCTGGCCGGTGCTATACCTGCTGCACGGCTGCTGCGACAGCTATGTCAGCTGGAGCCGCTCCACCGACATCGCTCAGCTCACGAAAGACTCCGATGTCCTTGTCGCGATGCCTGCCGGCGGGCCGGTCGGTTTCTACTCCGACTGGCGAGCCGGGCCGCGCTGGGAGACTTTCCATACCGCCGAATTGCCTCGGCTGCTTGCTCAGCACTACCGCGCCAGTGCCGTCGCGGCCGTCGCAGGGGTTTCCATGGGAGGCCTGGGCGCCCTTGACTATGCCGCCCGCCACCCCGGAATGTTCACCGTCGCAGCCTCATTCAGCGGAATCGTGCACACCCGACTCTCCAGCGACGAGTCGCAGGGTTATCTCGGCCTTGTCCGGTCTCAGGGCGAGGATCCGCTGGGCCTCTGGGGTGACCCGGATGCGGACCTTGAGACATGGAAGCAGCACAACCCGTACGACCTCGCGCCACAACTCAACGGCGTGCGCTTGTTCATCTCCGCCGGCAACGGCGATCCGGGCCCGCTCGACAGCGCGGGCGCTAGCCCAGACTCAATCGAGTCCGGGCTAGCCGCGGAGAACCAAGCCTTCGCCGACCGCGTCAGGGAACTCGGCCTCGATGCACACATCGACCTCTACGGGCCAGGCACTCACAACTGGAACTACTGGCAGCGCGAGCTGCACCGCGCCTGGCCACTGATCAGCAACGGACTCGGCCTGCACTGACTCCTGGGAAGTCAGGTAGCCAACGCCGCGTTGAGCAGCGCCTGCGCCGAAGAGCGCATCAGAGCCGATGCGTCGCGGCGAGACAACTGGGCGACATCGGTCAGCCAGACCAGTGCTTCGATGCCGCACGCGGCACGGATGGCGATGGCGAGCCGCCTGCGGTCGATGTGCGGGTGCGTTGTGGCCAGAGGTTCCAGGGCATCGGCGATCCAGCCGATGGCCCGGCCCTGACGCAGCACCGATCGCTCGCTTGGGAGAGTTGCGGCGTCCGGCTCGAGCGATAGCCGCAGCGCCGCCCGCAGCTGGGGTTCCCAATCGCGCAGGATCTTGGTCTGCGCGGTGATCACGAGATCAAGTCGGGTCGCCACGTCTTTCGGGGCGGAAGCGTGCAGCATGGAGGCCCGGTCGATCTCAGGGATGGCTGCCAGCAGCAAGGTGCGCTGGTTGGGAAAGTAGCGGTACGCGGTCGTGCGCGAGATGCCGGACGCGTCTGCAGACTCCTCTACGGTCGGCGTTGCGCCCTGGGCGAGAAGAGCCCGAGTGGCTGCCACCAATGCATCGCGGGTGCGCTGCTTCTGCCGCGTACGGCCGGTCGATTCATATGGCACAGTCATTACCATCATGGTATCGTAATGCCATGAATGATCCCGTAGGGACCGATCCAGACCTATACAATGTCGTGTTCGAAAATGATCGGGTTCGCGTTCTGGAGTACCGGGACAGGCCTGGCGATGCGACGCATCTGCACAGCCACCCAGACAGCGTGATGGTTCCGCTGACCAACTTCTCGCGAGTGATCGCGGCCGACGGTATTGAGCGCGCTGTCGAGCTCCGAACTGGCCAGGCCCGCTGGCTCGACGCCCAACAGCATCAGGGCAGCAACGTCGGCGAGACCGACTCGCACGCTCTGTTCATCGAACTCAAGCAGCCGCCCCCGACGAAGTAGAAAAGGACGAAGTAGAGAACGGCTAGTCAGGAGCGTCCAGGATTACGGTCCGCACATTGCCGCGCTTCAACCAGCTCAGCCAACACAGACCGGTGACGATCGCGACAGTCGTCGCCATCAGTACGCCGGCAATGGCGTAGACGCCAATCTCGGAGACGACCGGAGTGTTGGGTGTGACCAGCGCCGGCGGTGCGAACGTCCAAGCGAGGCCCAGCATCCATGCGACCGCATTGAATCTGACCCAGCGCCCCGCCGTCGGGAGCGCGGTTCGAAGCAGCATGAACTGGGCTGTGGGGATGGAAGCCAGCAGCACGAGTACCAGTACCGCGGCCAAGAGCCACGACGACCAGGACGACCACCCCATCCTGTGCATCGAGCCCGGGATCAGACCGATCGACCACGCCACCACAGCAGCGACGCTGGTAGCCACCGGCCATAGCCGAAGGATGGCGGTTGGCAGCTGCAGTCGGGACATGGCCATCGCCTGGCCCCGACCGAGCAGTGCTCCTTCGAGAGCACCGGCACCAAGCAAGATCGCGAACTCGGGCATGCGGGAGAGGTCCTGAGTCGCGGCCAGTGCCGCCGCGATTGTAAAGCCAGCCGCTTCACCGGCGATCGTGCAGGCAACCCAGCGGCGGAAGAATACGTCGGTGCCAGTCGGGTACGCCGAGCCGGCCTGATACTCCAGGCGCTCACCGGTAGGCAACGTCGCAACGCTCGCTGATCTCATTGATGCACCACCCGTCGAAACTATCAAAGCCGTCTTGCCGCGTCGTCGAGATTTCCGTGAAGTGGCTCGGCGAATGGCACGGCTCTTGCAAATGATCTTGGGATCTAGGCTGAGCGTTGGATGCGCAGCTACACCGTTCATAGCCAGGAAGGTCCTGGTTCTCGCGGCATAGCATTCGAGAGAATGGTGATCAACAAGCGCGCCAACCACTGCGAGTGTGCTCATCGCCTCGGTCAGCGGGCTGCAGCAGGACCGGCGTGGACAACCGTTAGGGCGTGAGATCGGGCTTAAGATTTATGATCAGCTACAGCGGCCGCCCCGGGAGTAACGTCGCGGTATCGACAGCGGCTGATCAGCGCCGCTGGACTTGACATCATGCATGATCACGATCCATGATCAAAGTGTTTTGCACGACGTATTGATCGAGCCAATGCACGGTTAACAACAGTTTGCCCGAAGGTTTGATGTAGCCGAGCGATGGTTAATAGTGTTTTGGACGGATTCTAATCGAGGCAAAGCATGGCTGACGACGCGACAGACTCTGCATTCGGCCTTGTCATGTTCCTACTCTTCCTAGGCCTGATCGCGTACGCGGTCGGGACTACCGGCACGACCTCAGGGTCCACCACCAAAACAACCTCGCCGACGTATACCACCACGCCGGTGCCCAACCAGCCGAATCAAACCGATCGCAGCAACATCCCAGGCGGGCCGCTCTCCTCCTGCTCGGGCAAGGTGGTCGCCAACAAGACCGCGACCGCGAGTGACGGCAGCCTGAACATCAAGATCTACTTCAGCCCGGTGGACGGTGATCGGAACTGCGTCACGGTCACTCGACGAGGCTGGCCCCCGAAATTGCAAGGTCGGATGACAGCGCGGATATGGTTCAGCGACTACGGCGGCACGGCCTGGCCGGAGTCTGCGGAGCGCACCATCCAACCGCACGCGACCAAGGTCAGCGGCGTCTATCTGGACGACACCTACAACCGATGTGTCTCGGCCTCGGGCACCTATGCTCCGTACAACGGAATGAGCAGGGTCACCGTCAAGGTCACATCAGTCGGCTGCAACTGACCTCGAAGCTCGTCGCTGAGCCTCAACGACCGGTCCCGGCGTACACCACAGCCTCTTCACCGGTGTCCAAACCCAGCGCGGTATGGGCAGCAACGACCGCACGATCAACATCATCTTGATCAACAACCACGGAGATCCTGATCTCCGACGTAGAGATCATTTCAATGTTTACGCCAACATTGGCCAGTGCTGAAAAGAACTTTGCGGTGACGCCGGGATGTGATCGCATGCCTACTCCGATGACCGAGACCTTGCCGATCCGGTCGTCGTAGAGCACGTCTTCGAAGCCGACCTCGCTCTTCAGCGCATCGAGCGTAGCCATGGCCGTCGGGCCGTCGGTCTTGGTCAGGGTGAAAGAGATATCGGTGCGCGAGGTTTCGATTGCGGACACGTTCTGCACGATCATGTCGATATTGATCTCGGTTGCGGCGACCGCAGTAAAGATTCGCGCAGCTTCACCGACCCGATCCGGCACACCCACGATGGTGATCTTCGCCTCGCTGCGATCATGGACGACTCCGGAGATGATCGCCTGCTCCATGGGGCTTCCCTCCTTCGGCTCCTGCACCCAGGTTCCGTCCTTGTCAGAGAACGAGGACCGGACGTGCACCCGGACGTTCTCCCGCCGTGCGTACTCAACGCAGCGCAGATGCAAGATCTTGGCGCCACAGGCCGCCATCTCCATCATTTCCTCGTAGCTGATCTCGGGAATGAGACGAGCACACGACACGATCCGCGGATCAGCGGTATAGACCCCGTCGACATCGGTATAGATCTCACAGTGGTCGGCGCCCAGCGCGGCCGCCAGCGCCACGGCCGTCGTGTCCGATGCTCCGCGGCCTAGCGTCGTGACGTCCTTGGTGTCCTGGGCAACGCCTTGGAAACCAGCCACGATCACAATGTCGTTGCGGTCCAGGGCCGTGGTAATACGACCCGGCGTGATGTCGATGATCCGGGCGTTTCCGTGCGTTCCGGTGGTGATAATGCCGGCTTGCGAGCCGGTCAGGGAGCGGGCGTGCATGCCCTGGTCATGGATCGCCATAGCGAGCAGCGCAGCACTCATCCGCTCTCCAGCAGTCAGCAGCATGTCGAGTTCGCGAGGAGGCGGCAGTGGTGAGACTTGGAGGGCCAGTCCCATGAGTTCGTCGGTGGTGTCACCCATTGCCGAGATCACCACAACGACGTCGAGGCCCTGGCGCTTGGTGGCGACAATCCGCTTGGCGACCCGCTTGATGCTGTCAGCATCGGCAACAGATGAGCCGCCGTACTTTTGCACTACGCGGCCCACAGCGGCTCCACTTCCACGCCGAGAGTCTAGTGCCGCCGAAGCTGGGCGATTGATCTTTGTCTTAACGTGCTCGATCTCTGGGGTGGGTCTCGGAGGCTCGCCGGAGGGAGCTCGGCGCTCGCTGGGCTCCGACGCTCGGCCGAGGATACTGGGGATTGTGAATGAGCCGTCCACGCCCGAGCCAGAGCCCGCCGAGGCGCCTCAGCACCAGCCTGCTGAGCAGGAAAAGCGACCCTTGGAACCTCGCATCGGCGATGCCGATCGTGACCAGGCGGTCGCTTTTTTGCAGGAGCACATGGCGCAGGGACGCATCGATGCAGCGGAGTTCGACGACAGGATGAGCCGAGCGCTGAAGGCCCGGACAGCCTCAGAGCTCGCGGTCTTGTTCGAGGATCTGCCGGAGCCCCAGCCGCCATCGACCAGCAATCGCGCAGCATTTCAACAGCCACCCTGGCAGCAGCGCCAGCAGCAACGTTCCTTCGAAATCCCGCCTTGGCAGCGTACCCCTGCCGCGAGCCCTGAGATCGCTCACCATGCGCCGCCGGCGCCACCCGAGCGCAGCAAGACCGACACCGTACTCTCCGTC
>Ga0307292_10000444_pt1 | contig 14319 bp, 12 predicted proteins | sample ER_DNA_149_FD_194471 | JGI IMG/M metagenome (GOLD analysis project Ga0307292, IMG submission 194471) | Bulk soil microbial communities from the East River watershed near Crested Butte, Colorado, United States - ER_DNA_149 | ecosystem: Environmental > Terrestrial > Soil > Floodplain | place...
GGAATGTCGGCATCCGGCACGCTGCGCCGGATGACGGCGGCGGCGTAGTCGAAGATCTCGCGCGCGTTGCGGTAGTTGGTGTCCATGTGGAAGAGCCGGCGCGGCTGCGTCCCGAAGGCCTCCTCGCGCGCCACGGCGGACTCGGTGGCGTCCGGCCAGGAGCTCTGCGCGGCGTCCCCTACGACCGTCCATGACGCATACCGACCACGTCGCCCGAGCATCCGCCACTGCATCGGGGAGAGGTCCTGCGCCTCGTCGACGAGGACGTGGGCGTACTCCTCGGAGCGCCCGATTCGCCCCTGTAGCAAGCGTTCTCGCGCGTCAGTCGGAGCGAGGATGTATGCGGGTTCGGCTCGTTCCGGGCGCGCCCGGCCGCCAATCTCGGTGACGCCGTGGGCGGCGAGGTCGTCCAGCTCCTCGATCTCGTAGAAGCCCCGTTCCTCGCGCGGCTGGTCCTGAACCGGTCCAAGCCGCGCCGCGAGATCGTCGACGAGAGCGACGTCGGCCACGGACCAGGTTCCCGTCTCCAGTGCGAGCCGCATCGACGTGAGCACTTCGACGGTCTCCTCGGTTTCGAGGATTCCCTTTGCGTAGCGCGCCAAGCGCTCCTCGTCGGCGAGCCAGAGGAGCACCTCGCGAGGGTCGAGCTGAGGCCACCACGCGTCGAGGAACGCCTCGACGTCCAGGTGGTCCGCGAACCGGCCGATGAACTCCTCGTGCTCGACCGCACCGCTCTGCCGGAAGGCGGCGTCGGCGAGCAGCTGGACCACCGTGTCGCGCGCCAGGTTGCGCTGATGCTGCCGCAGCGCTCGGGAGCGCACCTGGTCAAGCGTCTGGCGGGGAAGGCGGACGGCGTAGCCCGCGACGAACGCCCGGAACTCCTCCGGGCCGTCGGGCACGGCGTCGTGCACAGCGCGCGACAACACCTGCCGGATCCGGAGGCTGCCCTTGATCCTGGCGGCGTCCGGGGTATCGAGGCGCTCGGTGCTCACCACGTCGACGACGTCGCCGAGGGAGCGCAGCGTCACGGTGTCCTCGCCCAGGGAGGGGAGCACCCGCTCGATATAGGACGTGTAGGCGGCGGACGGCCCCACCACGAGGATCCCGCCGGACTCGTAGCGGCGCCGGTCGCTGTAGAGGAGGTATGCGGCCCGGTGCAGGGCGACCACGGTCTTGCCGGTGCCGGGCCCGCCCGTGATCTCGGTGACGCCCCGCGCGCTGGCCCGGATGGCCTCGTCCTGGTGGCGCTGGATCGTCGCGACGATGTCACGCATCTGGGGGCCGCGGGCGCGAGTGAGCGCGGCCATGAGCGCCCCGTCACCGACGACAACCAGATCCGCTGGCGCCTCGGCCACCATGAGGTCGTCCTCGATGCCGACGACGTCGGATCCCTTGCACCGCAGCACTCTCCGCCGGAGCACGCCCATCGGCTCGACCGGCGTGGCCCGGTAGAACGGGGAGGCGGCCGGAGCCCGCCAGTCGATGACCAGCGGTTCGTAGTCGTCGTCACGCACGCCGAGCCGGCCGATGTAGCGGACCTCGCGCTCCGGGCCCCCGTCGCGGTCGGCCGATGGGGGATGGTCGATATCGAGCCGGCCGAAGACGAGCCCTTCGTACTGGCTCTCCAGCGCGTTGCGCCGGCGGGCCGCGTGGAAGACGAGGGCGTCGCGCTCGAACAGGCCCGTCATCTCCTCCTCCCGGGCGGCCCCCACGCGGTCGGTCCGGCCCCGGGCCAGGCCGTCGGCCTCGACGAGGCCGGCGCGCTCGCCGGCCTTCGCCAGCTCCGTGTAGACGAGGTCGACGTGCGCCTGTTCGACCGCGATCTCGTCAGCAACGAGGACCGACGTGGAGTCCGCCCTGCTGTCCGAACCGGTCACACACTCCGCCTGCCGAGTCGCGATGTGGGCGTCTCGTCGATGCCGCGACGGAGTCGCTGCGTTGAGCCGCCTCGTTGGGAACGAGCAAGTCTAGTCCGGGTACGGAGGTGCGGCCGCCAGCCGTCCGCCTACTGGCGCGTCGTCGGTTCGGCGGGAACCCGCATACCGAGCAGGGACCGGGGGCTCGTCGCGGCTAGAGCCAGCCGCGGTGCGCGGCCTGGACCCCGGCCTGGAAGCGGGTCTGCGCGTCGAGGCGCTCCATGAGGTGCCGGACCCGCCGCTCGACGGTGCGCTGTGAGAAATCGGTCTGCCGCGCGATCGCGGCGTCGGTCACACCGGCCGCCATGAGGCGCAGGACCTGGGCGTCCCGGCCGTCCAGCTCGCCCTCGGCGTCGTCGCCGATCGGCGTTCCGAGCTGCCAGAACCGCTCGAACACCTTCAGTCCCGCGGCCACCGCGCCTCGGGCGTGCCCCTTCATGCCCTGGGGGCCCCTGCCTTCCCCGCTCCACTCGACGACGCACGTGGCGTCGTCGACGATGACGACGCTGAGCGGGAGGTTAGAGATCGACCGCTGGACCTCGCCGCCGTCCCGCCGGGCGGAGAGTGCGGTGAGAGCGCCGGGCATCTCGAGGACCTGGGTGTCCCAGACGGTGAACATGTCGACCCGCCGCCCACCCGCCCCGATGGTGGGTTCGCGGTGGGAGGGGAGGGGCGAGGCCATCAGCTCGAGGGTTCGTGCGGTCATGCCCCGCAGGCACCTGACCCCAGACTCGGCGAGCGCGACCGCCTCGTTGGTGGCCCGGCCGACGTGCTCGAGGTCGGTGAGGATCTCGAGGGGCCCGCGCTCGTCGTCGTCGACGACTCGGGACGCGTTGTAGATGCGGGAGAGGCCGTCGGCCGCCGCTCGGGCCGCGCCGGCCCGACGCTCGAGGCTGAGCGCGTGCTGGTTGAGCGCGGTCAGGGGAGGCGGAACCTCGATGGCGCCGCCGGCACGCAGCACGACGAGCCCGTGCTCGGCCAACATCTGCAGCGCCGGGTCCAGCCGGGACGCTGGAAGGCCCTGCGCGAGCAACAGCTCGCGGGTGGCGCGAGGCATGCGGATCACCGACAGGTAGACCCGCGTGGAGTCGTCGTTCGCCGACTCGAGCCATGCGAAAGCGGGCGTATCAGCGTCCGGCTCGCGCCCGACTGCGACGGCCATGTCGGGTATGTCCGGCACGGAAAGTCCCTCCCGTCCCTCTGACACCCCCGAAGTGCTGGCGGAATTCCGCCACTGACTCTACTCCGACACCAGACCCCTTTACTCCGGCGCGCATGTTTGCCATTGTGGGCCGTGTCGGTTGCGATCGACATTGCTCCGCTGCCGCGGGTCCCCCTCCCAGCGGCGCGGTGCGAGAAGCGCGGTGTTCCCGGGTGATTGTCCCCCCTGCCTCCCGGGAGCACCGCGCAGCGCATTTCTGGTGGTGACGGGCTGCTCCCGTCCGATGGACCCGGCGTCTCGGCCGTGACGGTTCCCCTAGGGTGGGCGCCGTGGCCGGCTGGGTAGTCCTCGTCCTCGGCTCCGGAGCCCGCGAGCACGCCCTCGTCCGGGCGCTCGCCGCCGACGAGGGGGTCGACGCCGTCGTGGCCGCGCCCGGCAATCCCGGCATCGACACCATCGCCCGCTGCGAGCCGCTCGCCGACGTCACCGACGCCGCCGCCGCCCTCGACATCGCCACCCGCCTCGACGTCGATCTGGTCGTCATCGGCCCCGAGGCGCCCCTCGTCGCCGGCGTAGCCGATGTCCTGCGGGACGGTGGATTCCTCGTGTTCGGCCCCTCCGCCGCGGCCGCCCAGCTCGAGGGCAGCAAGTCCTTCGCCAAGGAGGTCATGGCCGCCGCGAACGTCCCCACCGCCCGCGCGCACGTCTGCACCACTCCCGACGAGGTCGACAGCGCGCTCGACGACCTCGGCTCGCCGCACGTCGTCAAGGACGACGGCCTCGCCGCCGGCAAGGGCGTCGTGGTCACCGACGACCTCGACGAGGCCCGGGCCCACGCGGCGACCTGCCTCGCCAAACCGGGCGGCCGGGTCGTCGTCGAGGAGTACCTCGACGGCCCCGAGGCCTCGGTCTTCTGCGTCACCGACGGCACGACCGTCCTCGCCCTGCCACCGGCCCAGGACTTCAAGCGCGTCGGCGACGGCGACGAGGGCCCGAACACCGGCGGCATGGGCGCGTACTCGCCCCTCGACTGGGCCCCCGCCGACCTCGCCTCGCTCGTCGTCGCCCGGATCGCCCAACCGACGATCGACGAGATGCGCCACCGCGGCACTCCCTTCGTCGGCGCCTTCTACGTCGGGCTCGCCCTCACCTCCCGGGGTCCGCGCGTCGTCGAGTTCAACGCCCGCTTCGGCGATCCCGACGGCCAGGCGTCCCTCGCCCGGTTGCGAACCCCGCTCGGCACGCTGCTCCACGCCGCCGCCGAGGGCCGCCTCGACGAGGTCGGCTCCCTCCGCGTCGACCCGGCGTATGCGGTCACGGTGGTGATCGCGTCCCAGGGTTACCCGGCCGCCCCGCGAACCGGCCGGCCCATCGCCGGCGTCGACGCCGCCGAAGCCACCTCGCCCGACGTCTACGTCCTCCACGCCGGCACGTCCCGCGACGCCGACGGCCTGCTGGTCTCCTCGGGCGGTCGCGTCCTGAACGTCGTCGCCACGGCCCCGACCCTCGTGGAGGCGCGCGACGCCGCATACCGAGCCGTCGAGGAGATCCAGCTCGAGGGCAGCCACTTTCGCACCGACATCGCTCTGGCCGCCGCCGTCGGAGAGGTCGCCATCGGATGAGCGCCCCCGAAGTGCCCGGTTACACCCACGTCTACTCCGGCAAGGTCCGCGACCTGTATGCGCCGGACGACGCCCCCGACGACCGGCTCCTCCTGGTCGCGTCCGACCGGATCTCGGCCTTCGACTACGTGCTCGACACGCCGATCCCCGACAAGGGCGCCGTCCTGACCCAGCTCAGCCTGTGGTGGTTCGACCGGCTCTCCGACATCGTGCCGAACCACCTCGTCTCCACCGACGTCCCGGTGGAGGTCGCCGGGCGGGCCGTCCTCTGTCGCCGCCTGGAGATGGTCCCGGTCGAGTGCATCGCCCGTGCGTACCTCACCGGCGGCGGCCTCGAGGAGTATGCGCGAATGGGGTCGGTCTCCGGAGTGCCACTCCCTCTGGGGCTGGTCGACGGCGACCGACTCCCCGAACCGGTCTTCACCCCGACCACCAAGGCGCCCATGGGCGAGCACGACCTCCCGATGACCGCGGCGCAGGTCGCGGACGTAGTCGGACCCGACCTTGCGGCCCGGGCCGACCTCCTCACCCGCCGAATCCTGGCCCGTGGCAACGAGATCGCCGCCGACCGAGGGATTCTCATCGCCGACACGAAGGTCGAGTTCGGCGTGGACCGGTCGACGGGCATACCGGATCTCGTCCTCGCCGACGAGGTGCTCACGCCGGACTCGTCCCGGTTCTGGCCGGCCGACGAGTGGGAGCCCGGACACCCGCAGCCGTCGTTCGACAAGCAGTTCGTCCGCGACTGGCTCACCTCGCCGGCCAGCGGCTGGGACCGCCGTTCCGGCCGGCCACCGCCACCCCTGCCCGACGACGTGATCGACCGGACTCGTGCCAAGTACGTCGACGCGTACGAGCGGCTGACCGGTCGGCCGTTCGGCTGACCGGCCTCGATAGCCTTGCCGCCCATGGGACGCATCGTCGTCGACGTCATGCTCAAACCCGAGATCCTCGACCCTCAGGGGCAGGCCGTCGCCGGTGCGCTGCCGCGCCTGGGCTTCGACCGGATCACCGACGTCAGGCAGGGCAAGCGGTTCGTCCTCACCGTGGATGGTGACGTGACGGAGCAGCACCTCACCCGGGCCAGGGAGGCGGCCGAGACGCTCCTGTCCAACCCGGTCATCGAGGACGTGGTCGCCGTCACGGCGGAGGCCGACGCGTGAGGATCGGCGTCGTCACCTTCCCCGGTTCGCTCGACGACCGTGACGCCGCGAGAGCGGTCCGAGCCGTCGGCGCCGAGGCGGTCGCGCTCTGGCACGCCGACCGGACCCTCCGGGACGTCGACGCGGTGATCCTGCCGGGTGGCTTCTCGTACGGCGACTACCTGCGCTGCGGGGCCATCGCCCGGTTCGCGCCGGTGATGGAGGAGCTCGTTCCGGCCGCGCAGGGCGGGCTGCCAGTGCTCGGGATCTGCAACGGGTTTCAGATCCTCTGCGAGTCGCACTTGCTCCCCGGGGCGCTGATCCGCAATGACCACCGCAAGTTCGTCTGCGTCGACCAGAAGCTCCGCGTGGAGAACACCTCGACCACCTGGACCTCGGACCTCGAGCTCGGCAGCCACATCCGGATCCCGCTCAAGAACGGCGAGGGCGGGTTCGTCGCGGACGTCCCGACGCTGGAGCGGCTCGAGGGTGATGGTCGAATCGTCTTCCGGTATGCGGGCAAGAACCCCAACGGCTCCTACCGCGCCATCGCGGGCATCACCAACGAGCGCGGAAACGTCGTCGGGCTCATGCCGCACCCCGAGCACGCGATCGAGGAGGGCTTCGGCCCGTCGACCGACGGACTGGCGTTCTTCACGTCCGTGCTGAGCCGGGTCGCCGCGTGACCGTCGTCAGTCGCGTCGACACGGTCGAGTCGGCCGCGGCCGGTGGCGACGCCGTCCAGCCGTGGCGCGAGCTCGGCCTCAAGGAGGACGAGTACGACAACATCCGCGAGATCCTCGGCCGCCGACCGACCTCGGCCGAGCTCGCCATGTACTCCGTCATGTGGTCCGAGCACTGCTCCTACAAGTCGTCCAAAATCCACTTCGCACTCTGGGGCGAGAACACCACTGACGCGATGCGCGAGAAGCTCCTCGTCGGCATCGGCGAGAACGCGGGCGTGGTGGACATCGGCGACGGATGGGCGGTCACGTTCAAGGTCGAGTCGCACAACCACCCGTCGTACGTCGAGCCGTACCAGGGCGCCGCAACCGGTGTCGGCGGGATCGTCCGCGACATCATGTCGATGGGCGCCCGGCCGATCGCCGTGATGGACCCGCTCCGGTTCGGCAACCTCCACCACCCCGACACGCTGCGGGTGCTGCCGGGGATCGTCGCGGGCATCGGCGGCTACGGCAACTGCCTGGGGCTGCCGAACATCGGGGGCGAGGTCGTCTTCGACGAGTGCTACCAGGGAAATCCATTGGTCAACGCCCTCTGCGTCGGCGCGATGCGTATCGAGGACATCCACCTTGCGTCGGCCCGGGGTGCCGGGAACAAGGTGGTCCTCTTCGGCGCCAAGACCGGCGGCGACGGAATCGGTGGGGTCTCCGTGCTGGCCTCGGAGACGTTCGACGAGGGCGGTCCGACGAAGCGTCCGTCGGTGCAGGTCGGCGACCCGTTCGCCGAGAAGGTCCTCATCGAGTGCTGCCTGGAGCTCTACGCCGCCAAGGTGGTAGCCGGCATACAGGATCTCGGTGGTGCCGGGTTGTCCTGCGCCACAAGCGAACTGGCGTCCAACGGCGACGGAGGTATGCGGGTCGAGCTCGACCTCGTGCCGTTGCGAGACGCTTCCCTCCGGCCCGAGGAGATCCTCATGTCGGAGTCGCAGGAGCGGATGATGGCGGTGGTCGAGCCACAGCACCTCGACCGGTTCCTCGAGATCACCGACCGGTGGGACGTCGAGGCCACCGTGATCGGCGAGGTCACCGACGGAGACCGGTTGGTCATCACCTGGCACGGCGAGACCATCGTCGACGTCCCGCCGCGGTCGGTGGCCCACGACGGTCCGGTCTACCAGCGGCCGCTAGGGAGACCCGCATACCTGGATGCCTTGCAGCAGAACGAAACTCGAGGGCTCGAGCGACCGGTGACTGGCCAGCAGCTCCGCGCCACCCTGCTCACACTGCTCGGCAGCCCGAACCTCTGCGACAAGTCCTGGGTGACCAAGCAGTACGACCGGTACGTCATGGGCAACACCGCGCTCGCCATGCCCGACGACGCGGGCGTGGTCCGCGTCGACGAGGAAACCGGACGCGGTGTCGCCATCTCCACGGACTGCAACGGCCGGTTCGCCAAGCTGGACCCGTATGCCGGTGCGCAGCTCGCGCTGGCTGAGGCCTACCGCAACGTCGCGACGGCGGGCGCCGTGCCGCTGGCCGTCACCGACTGCCTCAACTTCGGGTCACCGGAGGACCCCGGGGTGATGTGGCAGTTCCGCGAGGCGGTGCGCGGAATTGCCGAGGGGTGCAAGGCGCTCGGCATCCCCGTCACCGGTGGAAACGTGTCGTTCTACAACCAGACCGGGGACATCGCGATCCATCCCACGCCGGTCGTCGGGGTGCTCGGCGTGATGGAGGACGTGACGACGCGGACGTCGACCGGGTTCCAGACCGACGGGTCACCGGTGTTCCTGCTGGGAACGACGCGCGCCGAGCTGGACGGGTCGGAGTGGGCGCACGTCGTCCACCGGCACCTCGGCGGCCGGCCGCCATCCTACGACCTCGACCACGAGCAGCGGCTGGCCGGCGTGCTGACGACGGCGGCCCGAGAGGGGTACCTCGACGCCGCCCATGACCTCTCCGAGGGCGGCCTGGCGCAAGCGCTGGCCGAGTCGGTGCTGCGCCATGGGGTGGGAGTTCGGGTGTCTGTGAAGCACGTGCACGAGGACCCGTTCGTCGCGCTCTTCTCGGAGTCGGCCGGGCGCGTGCTCGTGTCGGCGGTTCCGGGCTCTGAGGACGATCTGCTCGCCCTGGTCGAGGACGCGGGCGTGCCCACCGTGCGCATCGGCACCGTCGACACATCCGTCGACGGCCTGATCGTGGACCACCTCTTCGAGGCCGACCTCGTCGAGCTGCGCGACCGGCATACCGGAACCCTGCCCGCCGTCTTCGGCCCTTAGATGGGCGACCGTCAGCGGAGGTGCCACCGGCCGAGGTCGGGCGGCGCCGGGGACTCCTCCGCCTCGTGCTCCGTGAACGGTCGGGCGCCGGCGACCATCCGCTCCACCTCGTCCGCGTGCCGGGCGCCCGCGGGGAACGGCATACTAGAGACGCCCCGCCGGACCGCCGCCACGTCCAGCGGAGCGCTGCTCGCCGCGACCACCGAGTTGCCGAACCGGCGTCCGCGCATCACCTCCGACGTCGCCACGACGAGCCGGTCCGCATAGCCCGCCGCCGCCACCGTGGCCAGCACCCGCCCCAGAAAGAGCCGCCGGGGTTCGTCCGCGACGTTCATCAGTACCACCCCGGTCGGCCGCAGCACCCGCCGGACGTCGGCCAGGAACCCCACCGTCGTGACCGACGCCGGCATCCGCCCTCCCGCGAACGCGTCCACTACCACGACGTCGGCACTCCCGTCGGCCAGTCCACGCATACCCGTGGCGCCGTCGAGCGACCGCACCCGGATCCGGTGCCGCCTCGGCAGCGGCATCTCGCGGCGGACCATCTCGGTGACCTCGACGTCGGGCTCGAGCACCACCTGCGTCGAACCGGGTCGCACCGCCTCTACCCAGCGCGGGAAGGTCAGCCCGGCGCCGCCCACATGGGTCACGGCCAGCGGCCCGGGCGGCAGCGAACCCACCACCAGCGCGAAGTGCTGGACATACTCGAAGACCAGCAGCAACGGATCCGCGGGCTGCACGTACGACTGCGGCGTCCCGTCCACGACGACCGTGACGCCCCCGTAGCCGTCCCGGTCGAGCCGGACCCGATCACCCACCGGACGTGTCCAACAGGACCTCTCGCTGCTCTCCGAACCGCACGAACCCGAGACCGCGCAGGATCGGCGCCGACGTCTCGACGCGGCCCAGGCTGAGCCCGAGCGTCGCTCCGGCCGCGCGAGCGAGCCGCAGCCGCTCGGCCAGCACGGCGCGGTACGCTCCGCGTCCCCGAAGATCGGTATGCGTCGCCCCGCCCCCCAGCCGAGCCACCCGTCCGGCCAGGGTCCAGCCACCGGTCCCCGCGGGCCGGCCGTCGACGTACGACACGAGCCGCCCGACCGTGCCTTCCCGCCGGCCGGTGCGCAGCTCCTCCAGCTCCGCCGCGATCTGCTCGTGGCTGGGGCTCCCACCACCGAACGCATCTGTGCTCACTACATGTGCGTCCCGAAGGGTTGCCTCGTCGGTGACCTCCCGAACCGTGACCTCCGGCGGCACACCGAAGTCCGGCAGGCCGTCGGCGATGGGCAGCCCCAGCACGTCGAGCGTGGTGTCCACGACCGCGCCGCGTCGGAGCAGTTCGGCCTCCAGGTCGGCCGGCTCGGCCCCGTCCGAAAGCCGCCAGCTGAGCCGCCACTGGCCCCAACCCGCGGCTAGCTCGACCACCTCGTCGACGAGGTCGTCCGCCGGTCGACGCGAGCCGAAGACCCGTACCAGCACCGGCAGCTCCATGTAGTCCGGCGGGACCACGGCGAGGAACTCGTCGGTCCGCTGATGCACGCTGCCCCGCGGCACCCACACCCAGTGGTTGGCGGCGGCGAGGACCTGCTCCGCGGTCCACGGGTCGTTCGGCATCCGGGTAGCGTGGCACGGTGCGCTTTGGCCTGGCGATCCTCCCGGAGCGACCCTGGTCCGAGGCCGAGCGACAGTGGCGGACCGCCGAGGAGCTCGGGTTCGACCACGCGTGGACCTACGACCACCTCGTGTGGGCGGGGCTCCCGGAGTCGCCTTGGTACGGAACCACGCCCACCCTCACCGCGGCGGCGCTCGTGACCTCGGGCATCGCCCTCGGCACCTTCGTCAGCTCGCCGAACTACCGGCACCCGGCCGTCTTCTATCGCGACGTCCAGTCGCTCGACGACGTCTCCGGCGGCCGCTTCCTCCTCGGCATCGGCAACGGTGCGGACCTCGACTCGGGGATCCTGGGCGGCCCGGCGTTGTCGAGCCGCGAGCGGGTGGACCGGTTCCAGGAGTTCGCCCGGCTCCTGCTCCGGTTGCGCGACGACGACCACGTGACGAGCGAGGGGCGCTGGTTCTCGACGCACGACATGCGCACGCTGCCGCGGGTGAACAGTGTGCCGGTCCTGGTCGCCGGGAACGGCCCGCGCTCCGTACGCTTCGCCGCGCACCACGGCGACGGCTGGATCACGACCGGCCCGATGAGGTCGGCCGGTCTCGACGCCTGGTTGGACGGCCTCGACACGTCGCGGACCATGCTCGACGAGGCGCTCGCGGAAGCGGGCCGCGACGTCGACGCATACCCCAGGTACGTCAACCTCGACTCCTCCCCGGCGTACTCGCTGTCCTCGCCGGAGACGTTCGCCGACCTGGTGCGACGGGTCGGGGACCTCGGCTTCACCGACGTCATCTCGCACTGGCCGCGGGCCAGCGACCCGTACGCCGGTGATGAAGGGACGCTGGAAACCGTTGCCACCAAAGTGATCCCGGAACTGAGGACATGGCCGGCCGCCGGCGGGTAGACCCAGTCGATGGTCACGAGGCGCTCCAGGCATGCCGGTCGTCGCCGGACCTGTCCCGCGTGGCCCGGCCGGTCCTGGCCACCGCGGTGCGGTACACGCTCGAGGAGCTGGCCGCCCGGCATCCGGGGCGATCGGTCGAGGTCCGCGTACCGCCGCACGGCGCCGTCCAATGCCTCGAGGGCCCGGCCCACAAGCGGGGCACCCCACCGAACGTGGTCGAGACCGACGCGCCGACCTGGCTCGCGCTGGTGATGGGCACCGAGGACTGGACGGACGCGGAAGTGGCCGGACGCGTCCGGGCATCGGGGCTGCGGGCCGACCTGTCCGCATACCTGCCGATGTCCGGGGTCTGACCGCTGGCTTACGCTGGCGAGGTGAGACCGGCACCACCGCGCACCCCCAACTACCTGCGGTTCATCGTCACCGGGGCGATCGTCGGGTTTCTCGGTGGCGCGAGCTTCGCGCTGGTCGGCGAGTCGGCGCCGGACTACTCAGCTGCCTCCCAGATCGGGTTCTTCGGGGTGATGTTCGCCGGCATCGGCGCGCTGCTCGCGGGCCTCCTCGCGGTGCTGCTGGAGCGCGGATCCTGACCTCCCCTATGGGAGAATGACGGTGTGGCGCGTGGCGACGGACGGCTCTCGCACGACCTGAACCCGCTCGACAAGGGCCCCCAGGACGCCTGTGGCGTCTTCGGTGTCTGGGCCCCCGGCGAGGACGTCGCCAAGCTCACCTACTTCGGCCTGTATGCGTTGCAGCACCGCGGGCAGGAGTCCGCCGGCATCGCTACGGCGGACGGCGACAAGATCCTCGTCTACAAGGACATGGGCCTGGTCAGCCAGGTCTTCGACGAGTCGGCACTAGCGTCGCTGCGGGGGCACATCGCGGTGGGGCACACGCGGTACTCGACGACCGGTGGATCCACCTGGGAGAACGCCCAACCGACCCTCGGCGGTCTCGGCGACACATCAGTTGCGTTGGCGCACAACGGAAACCTCATCAACACCATGGAGCTGCGCGACCTCGTCACCGAGCAGCTCGGATCGTCCGCGGGCAAGCGCGGCGAGCTCGGGCGCGGCAACACCTCGGACACGGCGCTGGTCACGACGCTCCTCGCGGCCGACCCGGACCGGCCTATCGAGACGGCGGCGCTCGACGTGCTGCCGCTGCTCCACGGCGCGTTCTGCTTCGTGTTCATGGACGAGAACACGTTGTATGCGGCACGCGACCCCCACGGGGTGCGTCCCCTGGCCCTCGGCCGGCTCGAACGCGGCTGGGTGGTGGCGTCGGAGACCGCGGCGCTCCAGACCATTGGTGCGTCGGTGGTACGCGAGATCGAGCCGGGCGAGCTGGTGGCGATCGACCAGCACGGGCTGCGGTCGCACCGGTTCGCGCCGGCGCAGCCGAAGGGGTGCGTGTTCGAGTACGTCTATCTGGCCCGGCCCGACGCCGTCATCGCCGGCCGCGTCGTCCACGAGGCGCGCGTCGAGATGGGCCGCCAGCTGGCGCGCGAGCACCCGGTCGACGCGGACCTCGTCATCGGGGTGCCGGAGTCGGGAGTGCCGGCGGCGGTGGGGTACTCGCAGGAGGCCGGCATCGCATACGGGCAAGGCTTCGTGAAGAACGCCTATGTGGGGCGGACCTTCATCCAGCCGTCCCAGACGCTGCGGCAGCTGGGCATCCGGCTCAAGCTGAATGCCCTGGAGCACACCATCCGCGGCAAGCGCCTGGTCGTCGTGGACGACTCCATCGTGCGCGGCAACACGCAGCGGGCGCAGATCCGGATGCTGCGGGAGGCCGGCGCCAAAGAGGTACACGTGCGGATCTCGTCGCCGCCGGTGCAGTGGCCGTGCTTCTACGGGATCGACTTCGCGACGCGCGCGGAGCTCATCGCCACGGGGCTCGGCGTGGAGGAGATCCGGGCATCGATCGGGGCCGACTCGCTGGGGTACATCTCCGAGGAGGGCATGGTCGCGGCGACCGGGCAGCCGCGACGGGAGCTGTGCACGGCCTGCTTCACGGGGTCCTACCCGATCGAGCTGCCGGAGGACGGCCGGATCGGCAAGCATGTCCTGGAGACGCTGCCGATCACGGTTCGGACCGGCCACGATTCGTCCATCGACCTCCTCGCCCTCAACCCCTAGCCCCCGGCTTCCCCCTCGGTTGGAGGTATATGCGAGCGCTCTAGCGCTCTCAGCACCCTCCACCGGATATCCACAGGGGCCGCCCGACGGCGTCGGGGCGGCTCGGTTGAGGCCAGCCTTTCTCCATGAGCCCGCGTCGACGTTCCCCGACGGCGCTGGCACGCGCTCGAGACGTGGCCGAATCGCGTGACGGCGTCATCAGCCGCCGCGAGCTGAGCGCCCTGGGGCTAGACCGTTTCGCGGTGCGCGACATGGTGGCAGCGGGCCGCTGGCGAGTTCTCGGTCGGCAGTCGATTTGCGTGCACACCGGCGAACTGTCCGATCTGGCCCAGTGGTGGCGAGCGGTGATCAACCTTGGACCGGGGATCGTCGCCCTGGACGGCGTGACGGCGCTCATCGCTGCGGGTGCTCGCAATCTCAATTCGTGTGAGATTCACGTGTCCGTCCGGCATGCGAGTCGGCCTCTGCCCCTTCCCGGCGTTCGCGTTCATCAGGTGCGGGGCTGGGACCGGCGAGACGTGATCTCCGCCGGCATTCCTCGCACCCGGCCGGAAGTGGCGGCGATCAGAGCCGCGCACTGGGCAGTGTCCGACCGGCAGGCTGCACTGTTCCTCTGCGTCGCGGTGCAGCAACGGCTCGTTTCGGTAACGGCTCTCCAGCACGCCGCTGCTCGCATCACCGGCCGGCGTCGTCGCGCGCTCGTGCCCCGGATCGTGGCTGACCTCGTCGATGGCGCTCATTCGCTCGGCGAGCTGGACTTCGCCGCCCTCTGCCGCGACCGAGGACTGCCTGAACCGGACCGGCAGGCCGTTCGACATGGGCCTCGCGGCAAGGTTTACCTCGACGTCAGATGGGACG
>Ga0307292_10000445_pt1 | contig 14306 bp, 14 predicted proteins | sample ER_DNA_149_FD_194471 | JGI IMG/M metagenome (GOLD analysis project Ga0307292, IMG submission 194471) | Bulk soil microbial communities from the East River watershed near Crested Butte, Colorado, United States - ER_DNA_149 | ecosystem: Environmental > Terrestrial > Soil > Floodplain | place...
AGATGCCGATCGGCGCGTCCGTCACCCCTGAAGAATAGGTAGGCATGTGTGAGGGGCCGAATCAGCGCGCCGTCTGCTTCGTCACAGCGCCCTCAACCGCCGGCATCACTTCCTCGAGGAACACGTTGTGGAACCGCTCGTCGTCGTCGTCGCCGTCGTGAGGACCGGAGAACCGGATGGCGAAGATCGCCATGTTCCACAGCCACCACTCGAGGTCGAACAGCTCCACCATGTCGTCGTCGAGGTCCGCGGTCCCGCCGTGCGCGACGTAGGCGGACAACGGTTCCGCTCCGTCCGCGTCCCGGAGGACCGTGCGCAGGTCGCGCTCCCGGGGCGCGATCCGCAAGGACTCCCAGTCGACCAGCACGGGGCCGCCGAGCCTCCAGAGGACGTTGCGCGTGTGCGGCTCGCCGTGCGTCGGCACCCAATCGTCGCGCGCGTCGCGCGCCCGGGCGGCCAGCTGGTCGAACCTCCGGTAGAGGCGACCCAGCTCCGGCCCACTGCGCTGGAGCGCCGTGCGGACGGACTCACCGAACGGGCCGGCCGTCCATGGTGAGTCGAGCCGGTCGAGGAGAGCACTCAGCTCGGCCCGCAGCGGCGGCCCGGGCACCCACGGCCTGGCGCGAGCCGGAGACCGCTCGGCGTGCAGCGCTCCCAGCGCTCCAGCGATCAGGGCGCGCTGGTTGTCGTCGGCGTAGTCGCCAGGGCCCGGCTCGCCCTCCAGGTACGGGGTGACCGTCAGGAGGTATGCGCCCACGACCACTCCGACCCCGTGCGGCTCCGTCTCCGGGGTCAGCGTGGGAACCACCACGTGGTGCCCCCGCTGCGCGAGCTCTCGTGCCGCCGCATACGTGTCGAGCAGCTCTCCGAGCCGACCGTGCACGCCGACGTCGTCCGCCGTCACGAACCAGCGCGGCTGGTGCCGGCCGCTGGCGACCCAGTGGTGTGCGCCCGCGCCATGCGGCAGGTACGCGCACGACACGGCGCCGTGGTCCCAGTGCTCGCGAATGAGGCCGAGGACCGCACCGGCGACGAGCTCCTGGGGTTCGACGAGCATCGGTTCAGCCGAACAGCCTGCGGCCCAGCATCGCCGTCGTCAGCGACTCCTGCATCCACGTGAGGAAGTCGTAGAACGACGCGGCATACACGGCGGGATCGTCGGGATCGAGAGCGGAGATCCGCTCGTCGAGGGCGAGGGCGTCCTCTTCGGTCCTCAGCCCCAGTCGCTCGCCGAGGACGAGCCGTGTGTCGGTGAGTGCGACGAGCACGGCCTCCGCCTGTTCCCGGGTGAGCTCGAGGCGGTCACCGGTCGCACCCCGAAGGGCGCCGATCGCCGTGGCCAGGTTGGTGGCCTTGCGGTCGCGCAGCTCGTGCTCGGTGAGCCGCCGGAACTCGTCAGCCACCTCCTTGTCGCCTCGGTGCGCCGTCGGAAGCAGCCGTTCCAGAGCCGGGTCGCGGTCGACCGGGTCAGGTTCGGGGCCGAACTCCTGGTCTTCGCCGGCGACCGAAACGCCAAGACCCGCAACGAGATCCTCGAACGCGTCACCGGTCTCGGGCCGGTCGCCGACATCCGGCGGCGCGACGATCTCCCGGGTCTGCTCCATGAGGCCGGCGACGACGCCGCGCTCCATCTCGTCGAACTTGGCGACGTAGCGGTCGCCCTTGCGCCGAAAGGACCGAGCCACCCTCAGGCGTCCTTTTCGAAGGTCGCCCAGAGCCCGTACCCGTGCATCGCCTCGGTGTCTCGCTCCATCTCTTCGCGGTTGCCGTGGGCGACGACGGCCTTGCCCTTGATGTGCACGTCGAGCATGAGCTTCTCCGCCTTGGGGCGCGGATAGCCGAAGTAGGTCTCGAAAACGTAGGTCACGTAGGACATGAGGTTGACCGGGTCGTTCCACACCAAGGTGATCCACGGGACATCGAGTTCGAGCTCCTCGACGGTCTCGGTGCTCCGCTCCTCGACGGGTGCGATCGAAGCGGTCATCCCCACGGCCTCCACCATAGGCTGTCCGCCGTGACCAGTACGGCCCGGCAAAGCACCGGACTGCTCACCGACCACTACGAGCTCACCATGGTCGAGGCCGCCCTGCGCAGTGGCGCGGCATCTCGTCGGTGCGTCTTCGAGGCGTTCGCCCGACGACTGCCCGAGGGCCGGCGCTACGGCGTGGTGGCCGGAGCGGGGCGGTTCCTCGAGGCGCTGCAACGGTTCCGATTCGGGGACGACGAGATCGACGAGCTGCGCCGACGCGGGGTCGTCGACGACGCCACCTGCGACTGGCTGGCCGGCTACCGGTTCTCCGGTGACGTCAGCGGGTATGCGGAGGGCGAGGTCTACTTCCCCGGTTCGCCGGTGCTCGTGGTCGAGTCGTCGTTCGCTGAGGCGGTCGTCCTCGAGACGCTGGTGCTCTCGATCCTCAACCATGACACCGCAATCGCCTCGGCGGCCTCCCGGATGACGTCCGCAGCGGGCGACCGGCCGTGCATCGAGATGGGATCTCGCCGTACGCACGAGGAGGCCGCGGTCGCGGCGGCGCGCGCCGCATACATCGCGGGGTTCGCGACGACGAGCAACCTCGAGGCTGGCCGCCGCTACGGCGTGCCCACCGCCGGCACGGCCGCCCACGCCTTCACCCTTCTGCACGACTCCGAGCGCGAGGCCTTCGCGGCCCAGGTGGACACCCTCGGCACCGGCACCACCCTGCTGGTCGACACGTACGACGTCATGGAGGGCGTGCGGACGGCGGTCCAGGTGGCCGGAACCTCGCTCGGAGCGGTCCGCCTCGACTCGGGCGACCTCGTGGAGCAGGCCCGCGAGGTCCGCGCGCTGCTCGACTCGCTCGGGGCCGTGGGCACCCGGATCGTCGTGACGTCCGACCTCGACGAGTATGCGATCGCCGCGCTCGCGTCCGCGCCGGTCGACGCGTACGGGGTCGGGACCCAGCTGGTGACCGGCTCCGGGGCGCCCACGGCCAGCATGGTCTACAAGCTGGTCTCCCGGTCGGACGAGGACGGCGTGATGCGGCCGGTCGAGAAGCGGAGCGAGTCGAAGACGTCGGTGGGCGGCCGCAAGTGGGCCCTGCGCCGGCTCAGTGCCGACGGGGTCGCCGAGGCCGAGGTGGTCGGCATCGAGGAACGTCCCACCGACGACGGCGACGACCGTCCACTCATGGTCGACCTGGTCCAAGGGGGCGAGCTGCTGGCGCCGCCCGACCTGGCCGCGGCCCGCGAGCGACACGCAGCGTCGCGAGCCGAGCTCCCGGCCGTCGCCTTGCGGCTGCAGCGTGGCGACGTCGCGCTGCCGACGCTCTTCGAGGACCGCGACTTGCGCTGAGCACCGGGGCCTAGGTTCGGGCCATGCACACCGTTGCCGCCGACTCGATCTGGTCCGACCTGTTCATGTTCGAGATCCCGCCGACCGAGAAGATCCTCCGAACCGTCATCGTCTACGCGGCGGTGGGCCTCCTGATTCGCGTCTTCGGCCGCCGCATCCTCGCTCAGCTCAACTTGTCCGACCTGGTCGTGGTGCTGCTGCTGTCGAACGTCGTGCAGAACGCCATCATCGGCGCGGACAACTCTCTCGCCGGCGGGCTCCTCGGTGCTCTCACGCTGGTGGCCGTCGACTACCTGTTCGACCGTTTTGCCTTCATGATCAAGGGATCCGAGCGGTTCCTCGACGGCCGGCCGGTGCTCCTCGTGGAGGACGGGCGGGTTCACAGCGAGCGGCTGCGGCGGGTCGGCATCCGCGACACCGAGCTGCGGACCGTCTTGCACCGGCTCGGCGCAGACAACCCCACCGAGGTCGACTATGCGATGCTACGCCCGGGCGGTGGCTTCGACATGACCCTCAAGCGTCACGAGCAGAACGCCAGTGCCGGGGAGCTCGAGGCGGCCGTGCATCGGATCGAGCAGCGAATCGACGAGCGATTCGCTGCCCTGGAGGCGCGGTTACCGCAGGCACGTGAGTGAATCCCGTTGCCGTTGCTCGTCGTCGATGCGCTGTCCCGACCCTTACGTCAACCCGTGATCGCCACGGGCTGGCCGTTGGCGACGAGCTTCCAGTCCATGGTCGAGAACGTCGCGGCGTCGATGACCTTGTTGGTCGTGACCCAGTCGATGAGCAGCTGCCGGATCTCGACCTGCGCGTTGTAGAGCACCGGCGCGGTCGTCACGCCCGGGAAGTTGCCGCCACCGGACTGGCGGTAGTTGTTGATCGCGATGACGAAAGCCTGGTCGGCGGTGACCGGCGCACCCGCATACGAGAGGTTCATGATCCTGGAGCCGACCGGCTGGGCGATGTCGACGTCGTAGGTGAGCGGGGCATCGAGCCCGGCCATGATGTCGTAGTTGTAGTCGGGCGTACCGTTCGGGGCCGTGTCGGTGACCGCGTTGGTGACGGCGTCGGCGGGGAAGGGCCCCGCGCTGCTGACCTGCTTGAAGTAGCGGGCCGAGTACTCGAGGTAGGCCTTGACCTGGGCGCCGGTGAAGCGGATCGCGAGCAGGGTGTTGTCGTAGATGTACAGACCGGCCACGTCGCGCACCGTCACGTTGCCCGCGGGGATGGCCGCCGCCCGGTTGAACGGCGCCGCGATGGACAGGACCGGCAGGCTGGCGTCCGCGGTGCCGGCCAGCACCGCCTTCACCGCGTCGGCCTGGACGTAGTTGATGAAGTCGATGGCGGCGGTGTCCTCATAACGGGATGTCGCGGCGGACATCGGTTGCAGTGAGGTGCCGATGACGCTGTTGACGTAGGCGCGCACCTTGGCCTGGGCGTCCCTGACGAGATCCTCGATCCCGGCGTCCGCCGGCACCGTGTTGGAGTTCAGCGTCGTGGCCGCCGTGGCTTGGTCGTCGACCACCCACTGGCCCTTGGTCTTCGTCATGGGGATGTCCATGACGGTGACCCGATTGCCCCAGTAATTCGGCTCCGAGAGCAACACCTGCTTGCCGGTCTCGAGGTTGGTGACCTTGCGCTGCGGGATGTCGCGGTGGGCGTGCCCGACGAGGATGGCGTCGATGCCCGGGACCTGCTGCGCGAGCAGGGTGCTGGCGTTCTCCGGGTAGGGCAGGGCATCTCCATAGGAGGACGACGTGTCCATGCCCGAGTGGCAGGAGACGATCACGACGTCGGCGCCGGCCGCCTTGAGCCGCGGGACGAAGATCTTGCCCTGCTCGACGATCCCCGGGAACTTGGCCTTGCCCTCGACATTCGCCTTGTCCCAGATGGCGACACCGGGCGTGACCAGGCCGAGGATCCCGACCCGGAGCGGCTTCTGGCCGGGGATCTTGACCGTCTTGATGACGTAGGGCGGGAAGAGCGGTGCGCCGGAGCTCCAGTCGACGGTGTTGGCGCTGAGCAGCGGGTGGTGGCACTGGGACTGGAACGCCCGCAGCAGGTCGAGGCCGTAGTTGAACTCGTGGTTGCCGAGGGCGGCGGCGTCGTAGCCGACCGCGTTCATCGCGGCGGCCATCGGGTGCGTGGTGCCGTTGGTGATCGGCTCGATCTTGGCGTAGTAGTAGGCGAGTGGTGTCCCCTGGATGGTGTCGCCGGCGTCGAGGGTGAGGGTGTTCTCGATCCCACGCTCGGCCCTCATCGCCTTGATGAGGGTCGCCGCCTTGGCCACGCCGATGTCGTTGTGCGCCGCGTCGTCGTACTCGGTGTCCTTGAAGTAGTCCCAGTTGTAGACGTTGCCGTGAAGGTCGGTGGTCCCGAGCACCGTCAGCAGGTAGTCGTGCGCGCCCTGCGGGTTGCCGGCCGCGGCAGCCGGGCCGGCGGCGGTCACGCCGATCACGCCGGCTCCTCCGACCGTGGCCATGGCCAGCAGCTGGCGGCGGGTGGTCTCGGCATCGGTGAGCGAGCGAAGGGATCGGGGCGTCATGTCACTCCACGGGGTGTCGGGTGAGTACAGGTTGGGGCGCGCGGCAAGGCGTGACGTCGGCAGAGCCAGGTGCGCACATTTCCGCCTTTTCGCCGCGGACGCAACCTCCCAGCGGTCGACATCCTGGACGTGTCTGAGCTCAGGCATGCCGCAGTTGTCCGGCGTCACTCGCGTCAGCCCTGGGACGGGGCTCGTGTGCCTTCGCTCGGCTCCCGGCGCCGGCAGCCCCGCCGCGGAGCCAGCTGGACGCATACAGGCCGTCGTCGACCGCCCGGCCGCCCTCCCCCAGCTCCAGCGGGCGGAAGGTGTCGACCATGACGGCGAGCTCGTCGAAGTAGTGCACGCCGATCGAGCCCTCGGTCGCCCCCGGCTGCGGTCCGTGCGGGTGGCCGCCGGGGTGCACCGAGATCGACCCTTTACCGATCCCCGAGCCCTTGCGCGCCTCGTAGTCGCCGTCGACGTAGAACATGATCTCGTCGCTGTCGACGTTGGAGTGGTAGTAGGGCACCGGGATCGACAACGGGTGGTAGTCGACCTTGCGCGGCACGAAGTTGCAGACCACGAAGTTCCAGCCCTCGAACACCTGGTGCACCGGCGGGGGCTGGTGGACCCGTCCCGTGATCGGCTCGAAGTCGGCCACGTTGAACACGTACGGGTAGAGGCACCCGTCCCAGCCCACCACGTCGAGGGGATGGAAGGGCAGCGTATGCACCGTGCCGACAACGCCTCCGGGTCCGGAACCGCGGTGCTTGATGAACACCTCGGTCTCGTCCGACGTCCGCGCTCCCACGTTCTCCGCCAGCAACGGACCCGCCGGCAACCGCAGGTCTCGCTCGCAGTAGGGCGAGTGCTCGAGGAACTGGCCGTACTTCGACAGGTACCGCTTCGGCGGCGAGATGTGCGAGTTCGCCTCGATCGCATACGTGCGCAAGGGGTCGCGCGGCGAGCGGCGGGGCAGCCACCGGTGCGTCGTCGCCCGCGGGATCACGACGTAGTCGCCGGGCCCCACGTCGAACGCCCCGAAGACCATCTCCACCCGGGCTCGTCCGCGCTCGACGTAGACGCACTCGTCGCCGATCCCGTTCCGGTACCAGGGCGAAGGCTGAGCCGACACCGCATACGAGATGCGCACGTCGCCGTTCCCGAGGACGAGCCGCCGTCCCGTCACCGGGTCGGTCCGGCGCACGGCGGCGACGTCGAAGAGGTCGTGCAACCGCAGATGCCGGGGCACGAGCGGGTGGTTCGGCGTGGTCGAGAGGTCGCCGACCGCCCACTCTCGGGCGTCGGCGATCGTCGACGGGATGTTGCGGTGGTAGAGCAGCGACGAGTCGGACGAGAAGCCCTCCTCCCCCATCAGCTCCTCGTAGTAGAGGGCGCCCTGCTTTCCCCGCGACGACGGCTGCCGGTGCTGCGTGTGCCGCTTGTGCGGCACGCTGCCCATCCGCTGGTAGTGCGCCATCGCCGCTCCCCTTCGTGACCACGATTGTCCGATAATCGGACACTTTTGTCCCGATATCCTAGCGAACATGACGAGCTGGCTCGACCTCGACCCGACGGATCCGTTCGGCCTCCAGACCCTGCCCTACGGGGTCTTCTCCACCGCCACGCGGCCGGACCGCCGAGTCGGGGTGCGCATCGGCAACCGCGTCCTCGACGCCGCGGCCGCCGCGAAGCAGGCCGGCATGGAGTCCGGCGAGACCTGGGCCTGCACCAGCCTCAACCGCTTTCTCGCCCGCGGGCCCCGCGCCTGGGCCGCCGCCCGCGAGTGGCTGACCATGGTCCTCTCCGACGAGGCCTACCGGGACGCCGTCGAGGCGTCCCTCCACCCGCTCGACCAAGTGGCGCTGCACCTGCCCTTCGAGGTTGCCGACTACGTCGACTTCTACGCCAGCGAGCACCACGCGGCGAACCTCGGCGCGATCTTCCGGCCCGACAACCCCGCGCTGCCGACCGCGTGGAAACACCTCCCCATCGGTTACCACGGCCGTTCGGGCACCGTCGTCGTCAGCGGCACCGACGTCCTGCGCCCCAACGGGCAGAGCCGTTCGCCGGACGGCGGCCGGCCCCACTTCGGCCCGAGCACCCGGCTCGACATCGAGGCCGAGGTCGGCTTCGTCGTCGGAGGTGCGACTCGGCTCGGTATGCCCGTGGCCGTGCCGGAGGCGGCCGAGCACCTGTTCGGGGTGGTCCTGCTCAACGACTGGAGCGCCCGTGACATCCAAGCGTGGGAGTATGTGCCGCTCGGCCCGTTCCTCGGAAAGTCTTTCATGACAAGCATTTCCGCTTGGGTCACCCCCATGGCGGCGTTCGACTCAGCGCGAGTGGATCTCCCCCGCCAGGACCCGCGCCCGCACGACTACCTCCACCATGAGACCGCGCGCGGGATGGACCTCCACCTCGAGGTCACCCTCAACGGCACGGTCGTCAGCCGCCCTGAGTACCGCCACATGTACTGGTCGCCCGAGCAGATGCTCGCGCACCTCACGGTCAATGGCGCCTCACTGCGTGACGGCGACCTCTTCGGGTCCGGCACGGTCAGTGGTGCCGATCCGGGCACCCTGGGCAGCCTGGTCGAGCTCACCGCGAACGGTGCGAACCCGGTCGCCCTCGACAACGGGACGACGCGCGGGTTCCTCGAGGACGGGGACGTCGTGACCATGACCGCCTGGGCGCCCGGTCCGGACGGCACCCGCATCGGCGTCGGCGAGGTCACCGGCCGGGTCGTCGCCGCCCTGTAGTCGTCCGCGGCTCAAGCGAGGGCGTCGCCCACCTCGCCGGCCGCGGCGACCACGGCGGGACCGACCCGCTCCTCGTCGAGGTCGGTCAGAGCGACGACGCCCACCGAGCCCTCCACCTCCCCCGCGGGCAGTGGCGCCGCCACCCCGTACGCGCCGGGCTGCAGCTCACTCCGACTGGACACCCAGCCGTCGCCGCCCTCGCGACCTCGCACGATCGCCCGCCCCGCCGCACCCCGGTCGAGGGCGTGCCGGGTCCCCGCCCGGTAGGCGACGTGGACGTCGGTCCAGGTCGGCTCGACCACCACCACCGCCAGGGCTGCGTCACCGTCGACCAGGGTGAGATGAGCGGTCGCTCCGACCTCGTCGGCCAGCCGGCGCAGCACCGGCGTCGCAGCAGCCCGCACCAGCGGCGCGACCGCCGCGGCCAGGCGAGTCACCGCATACCCCAGTCGCACCCGACCGCCCGGCAGGCGACCGACGTACCCGTGGGACTCGAGCGTCCCCAAGAGTCGGTATGCGGCGGTGCGGCTCATCCCGAGGCTCGCCGCGAGCGCGGTGACGGTCATGCCTGCGGCGTTCTCCGGACGGGCAAGCAGGTCGAGCAGGCGCAGACCTCGGTCGAGGGTCAGCGAGAACGAACCGGCGACCTCGGGGCCAACGGCTCCGTCAGCGCCCACGATGTCGCACGACGACGTTCGTCGCGGCGATCTTGTCGTGCAGCGCCTGTCGCTTGTCGTCCCAGAGCGGCCAGAGCAGGTTGAGGATGATGAGGAGGGACCCCACCACGCCCACACCCGGAAGGAGCGACAGCAGGCTCGACCCGATGAAGATGATCTGTCGCTTGAGGGCGACCAGCACCGAGGGGTTGCCGGGCTGTTCGCGAAGGCGAACGGCGATGCCGAGGGCCATCTTGCCGGGCGTGGCCCCCCGCCACGTCAGGAACGCGACCTGATAGACGACCGTGACGACCAGGCTGACCAGGCTGAGGGCCAGGACGTAGCCGTAGATCTCGTTCGTGAGGTCGGCCTGGTTGATCGCCGGCTGGACGCCGCGTTCGGCCTCGTCCATGAGGTTGGAGAGCCACGCGGTGTACCAGCTGACCAGCTGTGAGATCCAGTACCAGCCGGCCAGGGTCGTGAGGACCGCCAGGATAAGCATGTCGATGAGGTAGGCACCGACCCGCTGCCCGTAGCTCGCGAGCGGCACGCCGTCCGGCGTCGTCTTGACGCCCAGAGCGGTGGCGTATGCGGGTGGCATCGCGCTGTAACCGCCCTGCGGATATCCCGGCGGTCCGTACTGCGTCCCGCCGTACGGCTGTCCGTACTTGCCGTACTGCCCGTAGGGGGGCTGCTGCCCGTAAGGGGGCTGCTGCCCGTAGTCGCGCGGTGGAGGGTCCTGCTGGTTGCCGCCGGGCAGCTGCTGGGTCGGCTCCTGCGGAAGCTGTTGGGTGGGCGTCGGCCGCGACGGACTCCCTTGCGCGAGCCCGATCGTCGACTGCGCAGCGGACGGCGACGTCCGCGGTGTCGTGTGCGTCGTCCACACCACCCCGTCGAAGTACCGGAGGTTCTCGGGGTTCTCCGGGTCGTCGTACCACCCGGCGCGCTGACTCATGGTCCCGAGTTTCCCACACCGACTCCACGCGCCAGCGCGGACCGGCACCGGTGCTCAGAGGTTGCCGCGCCGCTCCTGCTCGCGCTCGATAGCCTCGAACAGCGCCTTGAAGTTCCCCTTGCCGAACCCCAGCGAGCCGTGCCGCTCGATGAGCTCGAAGAACACCGTCGGACGGTCGCCCAGCGGCTTGGTGAAGATCTGCAGAAGATAGCCGTCCTCGTCACGGTCGACGAGGATGCCGCGCTTCTGCAGCTCGTCGATCGGCACCCGGACTTCGCCGATCCGGGCCCGCAGCTCAGGGTCCTCGTAGTAGGAGTCGGGAGTGTTGAGAAACTCGACACCGTTCTGGCGCAACGCATCCACCGTAGCGAGGATGTCGTTGGTGGCCACGGCGAGGTGCTGGGCGCCGGGCCCGCGGTAGAACTCCAGGTACTCGTCGATCTGGCTCTTGCGCTTGCCGACCGCGGGCTCGTTGAGCGGGAACTTGACCCGGTGGTTGCCGTTGGCCACGACCTTGGACATGAGCGCCGAGTAGTCGGTGGCGATGTCATCGCCCACGAACTCGGCCATGTTCACAAAGCCCATGACCCGGATGTAGAACGCCACCCACTCGTCCATCCGGCCCAGCTCGACGTTGCCGACGATGTGGTCGAGCGCCTGGAACAACCGCTTCGGCTGCCCCTCCCGGCGCATGACTGTCGAGGCCGCCTCGACGTAGCCGGGACGGTAGGGCCCGGAGTAGCGACGCCCGGCAACGACGCGCTGGACGAGGGTATGCCGGGTGTCGCCGTAGGTGGCGATGGCGGCGGTGCGGATGGTGCCGTGCTCGTCGGACTCGTCGTGCGGCTCCTCCAGGACGGTGGCCCCGGCGCGCCGGGCCTGGGCGATGCATCGGTCGACGTCCGGCACCTCGAGGGCAATGTCGACCACGCCGTCACCGTGCCGGCGGTGGTGGTCCGCGTGGGCGCTGTCGGGGTGGACCGCGCCGGAGATGACGAACCGAATCGACCCCGACTCGAGGACGTACGACTTGTGGTCGCGGAAGCCGGTTTCCGGCCCGCGGTAGGCGACCAGCTGCATACCCCATGCCGCCTGGTAGTAGTGCGCGGTCTGCGTGGCGTTGCCGACGACGAAGACGATGGCGTCCCAGCCGGTCACCGGGAAGACGTCCTTCTCCTCGTCGTACTCGACCAGACCGACGAGCTGCTTGAGCTGGTCGACGTCGAACCCGGCGTCGCGCTCCTGTTGGGTCAGGTCGTCGTGCTGGTCGCTGATCGGGGACACCGTCGTCGTCATGCGGGAAGGATCCGTCGAGGACAGCCGATGGTCAACCGGAGGCCGAGTCGCTGGTCAGGGTGCGCAGATTGTTGGACAAAATCGAATAGGTGCTGGACACTCTGTCCATGCCGCAGCCGATACTGGACGAGCTGGACGCTCGCCTCGTCCGCCTCATGACCGACGAGCCGAACGTCGGCGTGCTCGGGGCGTCTCGACGGTTGGGGGTCGCCCGAGGGACGGTCCAGGCGCGTCTCGACCGGCTCACGCGGCGGGGCGTGATCCGGTCGTTCGCGCCAACCGTGGATCCAGCGGCGCTGGGCTACCCCGTGACGGCGTTCTGCACGCTGGAGATCCGCCAGGGCCGCGGGCACGGGCCGGTCGTCGACCACCTCGGCCGCATCCCAGAGGTGCTCGAGGCGCACACGATCACCGGCTCCGGCGACCTGCTCATCCGGGTCGTCGCGCGCGACAACGCCGACCTCCAGCGGGTGATCGACCTCGTTGTCGACGACTCGCACGTGATCCGGGCCTCGACGGCGATCTCGCTGGCGACGCGCATCGACTACCGAACGGGGCCGCTTGTGGCGGCGGCCGCGGTGACGTCCTAGGCATTCGGCCCCGCGGTGCTCAATGCCCTGGGAGCAGCATCGACCTGCCGAGCAAGAGCGTGTTGGCGCGGCGCTCCAGCACGGTCGGCTGCCCCGCGTCGGGGCCGGCCGGGGCGAAGGGCGGCAAGATCGCGGAGGCGGACGTCGGGAAGGTATGCGCGGGCGAGGGCCACCGAGATGCGCAGCAGTGCGAGGTCGTTCGGGTAGACGAGGAAGAGCGGCTCGAACCGCGGGGAGAACTTGGCTTTGAACGCATGGAGCGAGCGGAACCCGTAGAGCGGCTCCAGGCGTGCCGCGACCTGTCGGAGGATCAGATCCGTCGCGGCCGTCCGGCGCGCCGCGTCGGACCGGTCCGCGCCGGAGACCGCCGCGAGCGGTGACGCCGAGAGCGACGCCCACGCGCAGCCCTCGTCGCGAAACCGGGTGAGACTCGTGGCGATGAGCAGCTCCATCACCGGGCGGAACCTGTCGGCTCCCTCACGTCGTCGCATGACGTCGAGGGTCCAGCCGGTGACGGCGCCGTCGTTCGGGCGGTGCGACGGCAGCCAGGACGTCACCCCGTGGACGAGGCCGTAGGCGTCCATCGCCACGGCCACCCGGACCTCGGGGTCGGCGGCCTCGGCCAGCCCGCCGAGGGTGAACCCGAGCTCGGGCAGCCGCCGCCCGGAGGCCCATCCGTGCGAGATCTCGGCAACCTGACGCCGCTGGTCCACCGAGAGCTCGTCGAACGAGGTGAGCTCGACGGTGATGCCGCGCCGAGCGGCCTGGTTGATTGCGGTGCGGACGTCCTGCCACGCCTTGCCGTGGAAGACGAGCCCGGGCAGCTCGACGACGGCCTCCTCGCCGACCGGCAGGACCCGCCAGCCGATCATCGCCGCCGCCGCGGCCGTTCCGACGCTGGCGGCGAACACGCAGGGCACGAGTCCGCCGCGCTGCGCCCGGGCGGAGAACTCGCGCAGCAACGCGTCCCGGTGGAGGTCGTCGACGGCGATTGGGTCGCAGAGGCCGATGGCGACGCCGGCGTGGACCCGGTGCGCAAGGTACCCCGGCACGGAGCCGCTGTGGAACCAGCGGTTCTGGGGCCATGTCGTCATCCAGGCGAGCCGGTTCGTCGAGCCCACCGCCCGCAGCCGTTGCCGGATCAGGTCTCGCTCCTCCTGCGGCGAGAGCGCGACCGCGCGGACGGGGCGACGGTCCGCGCGGTGACCGGTGGGAACCGGCTGCCTCACGCCTGCCAGCGCGATGCCGGTCGCGAGACCGGCCATGACTCCCACGAGGCGTTCGAGATCGGCCAGTCCGCCGACGAGGAGAAGGGGCAGCGCCGCATACCCGAGGAGCAGTGCCCGCAAGCGGAGCCGCCACGTCCGCCACAGTGTCGCCGATGCTGTCGCCGCGGCCCCGAGCACCGCGGTGGTCATTCCGAGGTCCATGTGCGTGGCCGGTCCGGTGGTCCAGTTCCAGCCCCGACCGGCCGTGGCAAGGACGAGCATCGCGCCGCCGACGCCGGCCACATTCGCCACGACAGCCCCGACAACGGCGCGCCGCGTGCCCAGGCGCCACTCAGCGAATCCGCCGACAACGGCCAGGCCGAGGAACAACGGAATGTAGCCGGCGAGCCAGTCCGCGGGCGTCCCTAGAGCGCCGCTCAGACCACCGAGCACCAGGACCGCGAGCGCCAGCGCCATCGTGAGCGGGAGGCGCCGCAACACGACAGGCGTGGCGGCCCGGCACAGCTCGACGGCGGTGGGCACGCCATCTGGGAGCGCGCGGTCGACGGTGTGATACCCGGAAACCGACCCGGCCGGCTACCGGCCGGGATCAGTCGTCGTGACCCTCCGCACGACGCAGGCCCTCGTAGATCTCCTTGCACACCGGGCAGACCGGAAACTTGTCGGGGTCGCGACCCGGCACCCACACCTTGCCGCACAGGGCGACGACCGGTTCCCCGCTGAGCGCGCTCTCGAGGATCCTCTCCTTGCGCACATAGTGGGCGAACCGCTCGTGGTCTCCCGGCTCGGCGAGCTGCTCCTGGGTCTCTTCGCGCTCGAGGACCGTCGTGGCGGTGCTGGGGGCGGAGGGGCCGGCGGGCTCGGGGTACGGCTCACTCATCCCGCGAGTGTATGCGCGTGGTCAGCCGCCGAAGAGGCGGCGCCACCAGCCCCGGGCCGGGGTGGATGGCGGTTCGTCGGCGACCG
>Ga0307292_10000452_pt1 | contig 14254 bp, 13 predicted proteins | sample ER_DNA_149_FD_194471 | JGI IMG/M metagenome (GOLD analysis project Ga0307292, IMG submission 194471) | Bulk soil microbial communities from the East River watershed near Crested Butte, Colorado, United States - ER_DNA_149 | ecosystem: Environmental > Terrestrial > Soil > Floodplain | place...
CGACCCACTTTTCGGTGCTGGACGACAGCCCCGCGGCGCGGCGCGCGTTCTGGTTGCCGACCGATCGCCTGATCGATTCGGTTCGTTAGGTCACTAACCGGGCTATCCTGTCCGGCTGCGTGGTGGCGGTAGCTCAGTTGGTAGAGCCCCGGGTTGTGGTCCCGGTGGTCGGGGGTTCGAGTCCCCTCCGCCACCCTCACTAACGGCTCGTACCGTTGAGGCCTCGCAAACTGGATTTAGCGGCCGCACGGGCAAAGCCCGCACGGCCTTTGAGACGGCGTCGCAAGCGACGCCTTAGCGCCACCCCGAGCGGAGGCATACTGGCGGCTCGGCCCCGTAGCTCAGTGGATAGAGCGACGGACTTCGAATCCGTGTGCGGAGGTTCGATCCCTCCCGGGGCCATTCTGAGTTCTCGGCCCATGCCGAACGGCCCGGCTACTCGGGGTTAGTTCTGCCGCGAAACGGCAGCTCGTCTCGGCCGCTTACCGGCTCGCCCAGGCGTACGCGCGTTTCGCAAACCTGACGGCTGGACTGCCCGTGTAGCGGCCGGTTACCGTCCAAGGCCATAGCGGCGACAGTCCTGCGCACACCCACAGGGTCCAGGTAAGGAGGCTGGGAGTCATGCCGCGAGCACACCCCTACTACAGGGTTGGCGGCCCAGACCGTGCCTTTTAGCACCTTGCACCAGCTCTCCCTCCTCGTCCGCACCCGCGAACAAGTCCCACCTCGGATCCTGTGCGGCGGTCGCGCATCCGTCAAGGCCGCCGAACCGAGACAGGCGTGGAGGGGGTGGTGCTACGCGCTGAGTTGCGCTTCGCGCCTGAGCACCGATTCGACCGCCCGCAGGGCAACGCGCGTCTCGTCGAGTCGCGGCTCCCTCGTCGTCAGTCGCTGCAGGCCGAGACCCGGGAGCAGGAAGACGCGGGCGACGCAGCGTGCCGAGCCCTCCACGGCGAGCCAGAGCTCCATCGTCAGCGCCAGCGAGAGGACGACGACGGCAGCCGACGCGTAGACGGTCGAAGCGAACGGCAACACGTGCTCGAGCGCCGCGGCAACGGGGAAGACGAGTGCGGCGAAGTTGGTGCCGCACCTCGCTGCGAAGCGGGTGGGGTGGGTGGCGCCGGTCCAGGTCGCCGCCAGGCGGCGCTCTTCCGCTGCGGCGATCGCCCGGTGCTCGGCCCCGTGCAAGGCGAGCGTCCGGCCTCGGAGGAGCCAGGCAAGCAGCGCGAACGTCACCGAAAGGCCGGCGATCAGCGAAGCCGTGTGCGGCAGGAACGCAAAGGCCAGCGGTGCGGCGATGGCCGCGACGAGCAGCAGCCGCTCGCGCGGCTTCGCGAGACCCTCGCGCCGGAGCAGGGGAGAGAGGGACAAGCCGAGCCTGACGAGCCCGCGGACGAGCGGAACTTTCCGGAGCCGCTCCCGCGCCCCAGGCATCGCACCCTCGCGAAGCGTGCCGTCGATGCCGGCAAACGCCCAGAAGCGCTCGCTGACGATCGCAACACCGTCCGGCCTAGCCATGCCGCCGAGACGGGGAAGTGCGCGCAAATCGTCGTAGTGGGCAAGCGCGGACTCCACCTAGTGCAGCTTGCCGTGCCGCAGGCCGCCCGGCAAGGGCCGGGCGGCCTAGTTCATTAGTGGGTAGGACCTACCACCTGCCGCGCGAGAAGAAGCCGAGCAGCGCGAGCACGAGGACGATGATCAGGATGATCCAGAGAATGCTCAATGCAGTCACCTCCTCCGGGCGTCGTTTTTCTACAAACGGAGAAGTGCCGCTGGAGGTTTCGCCCTCCGGAATGTTTAAGCGACGTTGATGGCCCAGACCGGGATCGTGCCGAGGATCTGAGGCTCCTCGCGGGCGAGCTTGTCGAGCGCCTCGACCACCCGCGGACAGAACTGCTCACCGGCATTGGCGCGGATTTCGGCCAGCGCCTGGTGAGGCGGCCGCTTGTCGCGATATGGACGGTCGCTCGTCAGGGCGTCGAAGGCGTCCGCGACCAGCACGATGCGTGCCGGGAGCGGAATGTCTTCGCCCGCGAGGCCGTCCGGGTAGCCATTTCCGTCGATCCTTTCGTGTCCGGAGCGCGCGATCTGGTTCACGAACGGGTGCAGGTCGATGCCGGAGAGGATGAACTCGGAGACGATTGGATGGCGTCGCATCGTCTCCCACTCGCCGTCGTCGAGCGGGCCGGGCTTGTGCAGGATGCGCTCGGGGACACCGATCTTGCCGATGTCGTGCAGGAGCGCTCCGATCTCGATCGCGTCGAGGTCGGCGCCGCTGTAGCCGAGTCGCCGGCCGAGCGCGATTGAGATCTCGGCGACGCGCTCGACGTGCCCGCCCGTGTAGATGTCCTTCGCCTCCATCGAGCGGGAGAGGGCGGCGATCAGGTCGCGGTGGGTTTTGCGAACCTCGGCGGCTAGCCTGACGAGCTCGGCGTTCTTCTCGCGCAGTTCGCTGACTCCCTCTTGCGTCCGGGACACGTACTGTCGAATCGAAAGCATCATCGAGGCGGGCGGCAGCGAGAAGACGATCACGGCCCACGGCCCGAATCGTTCATACGCGGCGACGAGGGCGAATGCCAGCGGCCCGGCGGCGATCGCATACGGGGTCATCCAGCGATAGCGCTCCCGCCAGACAGTTCGCATTGGGATGTGCTCTTCAAGGCTCATCGCCGTCGTCAGAAGCCCTACGTTGAGAACGAGAAAGACGGTGCCGGCGAGGACGCTCAAGGCGACGCGCGGGATCGTTCCGGACACCGGCACCACGTGATACAGAAGCGTCGAGAGACCGGCCGCCAGCGCCAGCTGAGAAGCATCGAAGACGGCGCGATAAAGCCTCCCGCGGCCGACGATCAGCCGGATCGCGGCGGCCACGACCGCGGCGGCCATCGCGACCGCAGGTCCCACGGCGAACCCGAGCGCGATCAGGCCCATGCCGCTGAAGCTGATCGCGCCTCGCTGGTAAATCTCGACCGCCACGAACTGCAAAGCCAGCGCGACGAGCGCAAAAGTCACCAGCTCGATCGGATGGTCCACGGCCGCGGCCCAGCCGTGGGCCAGGGCGACGGCCAGCGCGCTCGCGGACGATGCCGTGATCGTGATCAGGAGGGCGACCGGGTTAGGCGATGCGCCGACATGGGCCCAAGAGCTCCCTACTGCCCCCGGGTCGTCGGGCGCTAGTTCCAGGCGGTGAGACTGTTCCATGTGGCGGATGCGTTCCAGGTCGCGGATGCGTTCCAGGTGGCGGAGGCGTTCCACGTCGCCGACGCGTTCCAGGTCGCCGACGCGTTCCAGGTGGCAGAGGCGTCGTAGCTGACGGCCGCGTTGTAGGCCCGTTGGTTCGTTGTGACCGCCTTCGACCAGTCGAAGGCGTCGAGGTAGCCGGCGCCGCTGCTCGCGCAGACGTCCGGGTTAGAGCAGTTCCCCCATAAGACCTCGCGATTAGCCGGCGGTACGTCGCCGCGAAAGGCGACCGCGGCGCCGATGTCGAGCGCGCGAGCAGCCTGCCGCGCGACGGGCCTCCCTGTCCACATCAGCAGGCCCTTCACCTGGTCGGGTGTCAGCAACGGGTTCTGCTGGAGGACGATCGCGGCCGCCCCGGCAACCTGCGGAGCGGCGAAAGAGGTTCCGTTGCCCATCCCGTGGCCAGACGACCAGCGGTTGGCCGAGGGTGCCTGGTCACCGAGCGACGTGTCGTCTTTGAGGAGCGAAACGATGTGGCGGCCCGGAGCGAGCAGGTCGGGCCGTTGGAAGCCGTCGGGAGTGAAGCCGCCGGTGGAGAAGTGAGCCACCGCTGAGCTCGGATCGTCGAGCGCGCCAACGACGATCGGGAACGGATCGTTCGCCGGCGCGAAGAACTGCGTGCCGTCGCCTAGATTGCCCGACGCGACGACGACGACGTAACCGCAATACCACGCGTGCTCGATCGCGGCATCGAGCAGGCTCCCCTGATAGGAGGTTGGGATCGTCTCGCCCGCGGCGATGACGATCACGCGGATGTTGTGGCCCGACCTGTTGCCGTCGGCGGTGATCCAGTTGAGCGCTCGGATCACGTCCCCCGTGCGTGCCCCGTCGCCGGTCGCGACCTTGAAGGAGACGATTCGGGCGCCCGGGGCGACACTCTTGAACCAACCCGCGTTGTCCACGCCCGCGGCAACGTTTGCGACGAATGTGCCGTGGCCGTAGTAGTCCTTCAAATCCTGGTTCTTGGTCAGCGGCACCTGCACGAGCCGGCCGCTCAGGTTCGTCGAACCGACGCCGCTGTCGATGACTGCGATACCGACGCCGGCACCGTTGTAGCCGGACGCCCAGGCCGCTGGTGCGTTGTCGATCGAGGCGTAGGGAATGCCGGGGTTCGCGCTGGGGGAGATGCCGCCGGTGGGAAAGGAGGGGAGGTCGGGGGCGACGAAATCGACGCGCGGGTCGGCCGCGAGCGTCTTGAGGGCGCCGGTCGGCACCTGTGCGCTGGCAACACTGGAACCGAGGCCGATCAGATCGGTCCCCTTCACCGCCTGAACTGCGGCCGCCGGGTTGCTCCCGCCGATGAGGACGTTCACATAATTGCCGTCCGAGCCGGCGCCCGCGACGGCTGCCACGCGGTCGTCGACCTTCGGGCCGTAGGAGTTGCTTGCGACGCCGCTCGCGGCGAGCATGGCCGCGCACAGGGCACAGGCGGCGATCGCAACAACCCACTTCCTAGCCGTCATTCATCCTCTCCTCTCCGCGCCGAAGCGCGGGGCCGCAAGACCATCCGAGGCGAACGCTAGGGGGAGGCGAGGCCGGTCACGTCCCCCATTTGGGGAAGGGAGGACGGGTTCCCCTGTTAGGGGGATCGGGGGTTGTTTCTAGTGAGGATGCAGCCCGAAGTGCTCGGCGCCGTCGACACGATCTTGCCGTCGACGACCCGCGCTTGGATCGAAGAGGCGCCCCACGTGCACTCGGCGCCCCGCTTCTTCGCTCCGGTTGCCTGCGCGGCGCTCAGCCCGAGCACGGTGGCCAGCGCCAGCGCGAGCAGGAGCAGACGAAACCACAGCCGGCGGCGGGACCCCATGCTCGCTTTCAACGGGCTCAACGGCCTGCTGGATACGGCGCGGACGGCGTTTTTCCTCCGGCGCGCCTGGGCACAAGCAGGCGATGCCACGAGCGATCTGGAGCGGCGCCATCAGCTTCGGCCTGGTCAACGTGCCGGTACAGATGTTCAGCGCGATCGCGGAGCACAAGCTGCACTTCCGGCTCGTCCACGAACAGGACGAGAGCCCGATCGGCTACCAGAAGATCTGCAAGCTGGAGGACAAGCCGGTCTCGGACGACGAGGTGGTCAAGGCCTTCGAGCTCGAGCCGGGCGAGTTCGTCTTCATGGACGACGAGGACTTCGAGGCCGCGCGAGTCGAGGGCTACAAGACGATCGAGATCACGGATTTCGTTCCCTACGAGCAGATTGACCCGATCTACTTCGCCCGCACGTACTACCTCGCGCCCGGAGAAGGCGGGGAAAAGGTGTATGCCCTGCTGCTGCGCGCGATGGAGGACACCAAGCTTGCGGGGATCGCCAAATACGTGATGCGCGACCGCCAGTACCTCGGCGCGCTGCGCGTGCGCGAGGGAGTGATCACGCTCGAGCAGATGTACTTCGCCGACGAGATCCGCTCGCTCGGCGAGCTGAAGCCTCCAAAGGCGAGTGCCTCCAAGGAAGAGCTCGGGATGGCCGAGCAGCTGATCGAGAACTTCGCCGGAGACTTCGAGCCAAAGAAGTACAAGGACACGTATCGAGACGCGCTTTGCGAGATCATTCGGGCCAAGCGAGCCGGCAAGGAGGTCCATCACGCTCCGGACAGCGAGGAAGCGGCACCGCCCGACCTGCTCGAGGCGCTGCGGGCGAGCATCGAGGCGTCAGGCAACGGGCGCTCGCGCCGAGGCCGCGCACGCAACGGCTCCAACCGCGATCTCTCGGGGCTGTCCAAGTCAGAACTCGATGAGCGCGCGCGCGAGGCGAAGATCCCCGGCCGCTCGAAGATGTCGAAGGGCGAGCTGATCGAGGCGCTGAGCGGATACCAAGCTGCCTGACCAGAAGCATCTGAGCGTCGTACCTGACGTCGAGGAGGAGCTCGACCAGCTTTACGCTCTTCCGCTCGAGGAGTTCACCAAGGCGCGGAACGATCTCGCGCGGCGGCTCGGAAAGGCCGGCCGGCGAGATGCCGCGGAAGAGGTCAAGAAACTGACCAAGCCGAGCGTTCCGGTCTGGACCGCGAATCAGCTTGCCCGCCGCGAGCCTGGAGAGGTTCGCGCCCTCCTTCGCTCAGCGGAGGAGCTGCGCAAGTCGCAGGAGCGCGCGCTGCGCGGATCGGGCAAGAGCGACCTGCAGGATCGGCTCGACAAGCAGAGACAGGCTGTCCGCGCGCTCGCCCGGCTCGGACGCGACATCCTCGCCGACGAGGGGCGCTCGATCAGCGACGCGATCGTCGAGCGGATCGCCACCACGCTCGACGCCGCGGCGCTCGACGAGGGCTCGCGCTTCCTGCTTCGGGCAGGACGCCTGACGGACGAGCTCGAGCCGCCCGGCTTCGAGGCGCTGGCCGGCATGGCGCCGGCAAAGGCAAAGCAGGGCGATGGCGCCCGAAAGCGTCCGACCAGCTCGGCCGCCGAGGCCCGGCGGCGGGTTCAGGCCGCCCAGCGCGAGGCTCGCGCCCGCGCGCGCGAGGCAACGAAAGCCGAAGGGGAAGTCGAGCGGGCGGAGGCCACGGCCGCGGAGGCGCGGCGGGCGGCCGAGGCCGCGCGCGAACGCTCAGATGAAGCCGACCGAGCGCTCGCAGAGGCCGAGGCCGCCCTGCGCGAGGCGACGGATTAGCTAGCTCTCGCGCTCGTCTTCGTTGACGACCGGATCGGTCGCCAGGCGCTCTGCGGCCTCGCGCTGCTCCTCCGCGACCTCGTCGGTCAGCTCGACGAACTTGTTCTCGTCAGTGAGCTGGCTTTCGCGCTCTCGATCTTGCTCGTCTGTCATGCCCAGAGCGTTCCCGCGCGCTCTACTCTGTAACCCGAGCGGGCGTGGCGGAATTGGCAAACGCGACGGGTTTAGGACCCGTTGGGCGAAAGCCCTTGGAGGTTCGAGTCCTCTCGCCCGCATAGCTCCCACGGCAGATCACCGAAGCGATATTTCCGTGCTATAACACGCGCGCTCTCCGCAGAGAGCGGGGGTCATCACCAACCAAAACGAGGGGAGACTCATGACCTACAAATGGTTGCGGGCAGTGCTCGTGCTTGGTGTCACGGCGCTGATCGTCAGCGTTGCCGTCGGCGGCGCGACAGCCGGCCCGCCGCAGGCCAAGCCCGATGTCAAGGCCAATTTCAAGGAACTGAAGGGCGGAAAGCACGCGAAGGCCGCTTTCCCGACCTTCTCATTCAGCTACACCGATCCGACCAACGGGGTCACGTACCCGATCACGATGGTCGGCAACGATCCGCTGATCGGCAAGCCCAGCACGATGAAGACGCTGATCATCCCGCTGAAGATGAAGTTCGTCGCGGGCGGTCAGGACACGTCCGAGCTGAACGATCTCGGCTACGCCGGCTTCCGGGCCACGCCGCTGAACCACACGTTCGACGGCTCGCGTCGTGTTGACGACGTGCTCAAGTCACCGATGTACGCGAACAACAAGTACCCGGCCGACATGGGCGGCGACAACGCCCAGTACGGGGATGCGTTCATGCGGGCCCAGTTCGACGGCATTCATTCCGGGTATCACGTGAAGATCAACAACGTCGGCGTCACGAGCACGCAGACGGTGACCGTCCCCGCGGCCGACGGCCTCGCCTACCAGCGCCCGGTGGGCGCCTGGCGGACCGCGAACGGGATGCCGACGGACACGATCGCCGGCGTCGCCGACTTCGGCTGGTTCGTCAACTACATCCTCGGCGTGATGGACAACCTGAACGTCGGCCCCGACGTCGTCCCGATCTTCCTGACGGACAACGTCATGCTCTACGACGGCAGCTATCTGAACTGCTGCACGATCGGCTTCCACGGCACGCCGTCGCAGGCTGCGACGACCTCTGCCGCCCAGGCTGCCGACGCACAGCAGACGCTCATGTTCGCCGCCTGGACGACGCCCGGCACGTACTCGGGCTTCATGACCGACTACACCGGCACGCGCTCTGCGCCGTCCCCGACGCGGGGCCTTGCCGACGTCCACGCCCTCAGCCACGAGATCGCGGAGCACCTCGACGACCCGTTCGTCAACAACGCGGTCAAGCCGTGGCTGACGCCGACGGCGCCGCAGTACGGGTGCACGGACGTGCTCGAGACCGGTGACCCGGTCGTGGGCGTCTGGTTCCCGCTCGACGGCAACAAGACCGGGAGCGAAGACGGCTACAACTACTACGGCCAGTACCACCCCGAGGAGGAAGTCTTCGGACAGTGGTATGCGCACGGAGCGATGGAGCAGCTCGGCTACAACTCATGGGACGGCCGGCTGACCTTCATGGGCCCGCGCACGACGGGGCTCGGCGGCGCGTACGCCGGCTTCGGGACGTATTCGCAGGGCTGCTAGGGCCGGCGAAGTCGATTGATCAACGAGGGCCCGGCGCCGCCGGGCCCTCGTTGTTTCAGCGGGGCTCCGGTGCGCTCTACTCTGAGGCGCATCATGCGTACGCCTTGCGCACTGGCCTTCGTCGTCCTGCTGGCAGGCTCGGCCCAGGCCTCGGCCCCGGACTGGCAGACCGCCGCGCCGCTGCCGCTGGCGCGCACGGAGGTGGCCTCGGCCGTGCTCGGAAGCGAGATCATTGTCGTCGGCGGGTATCTCGCCGACGGCAGAAGCACCGGCCGTGTTGACGCGTTCTCGCCGCGAACCGGCAGCTGGCGACGCCTTCCGGACCTACCCGCCAGGGTGAACCACGCGATGGCCGCAGCAGCCGGAGGGCGGCTCTACATCGTCGGCGGGTACGGGGCCGAGCGGCGCGCGTTCGTCTTCGCCCGCGGTCGCTGGCGTGGCCTCGGGCGGCTGCCGGCACCACGCGCGGCCGCGGGTGCGGCCATCGTCGGCAGCAGGCTGTTCGTGGCGGGTGGAGTGACCGCGCCGGGGGTCCTGGCGAAGAAGCTGCTCGTCCTCGACCTCCGGACGGGCCGCTGGTCCTTCGGGCCGGGCCCGAGCCCACGCGAGCATCTCGCCGTCGTCGCGGCGGGTGGTCTCGTCTATGCGCTCGCGGGGCGCTCCGCGGGGACGAACTTCACCACCGTCGAGGCGTATTCACCCGCGCGCGGGACGTGGCGACGGATGGCGCCGGTGCCCTACCCGCGTGGCGGCACCGGCGCGGCGCTTGTCGGCAACCGCATCGTTTCGGTCGGCGGGGAGGAGGCCGGCGGCACGATCGCGTCGGTCTATGCGTTCGGGCTGGTGACCAAACGGTGGACGCGGTTGCCGGACATGCAGACTCCGCGACACGGACTGGCCGTCGCCGCCTGGGGTGGGCGCGTCTATGCGATCGCGGGCGGCCCCCAGCCGGGCCTCCACGTCAGCTCTGCGAACGAGTTCCTGCCGCTCCCGTAGCCAGCCGCTCGATCTCGTCCGCGGCTCGTGCGAGCGCCTCTGCGTCGAACAGGAACGGGCTCGCGTTGGGAATCGAGTGCACGGGAGCATCGAGGTTGCCGGAGCCACCGATCGAATTGAGGGCGTAGCGGATCGGGATCTCGTGAGAGACGACCAGCACGGACTCGTAGGGCCGCGCGAGCAGCCGGCGATAGGCAGCGGCGTAGCGAGACGCCGCTTCGTCCAGGCTCTCCCCGCCCGGAAAGCGGTCGGCGCGGGTGTGCTTTCGCTTCCACCCGCGATACTCGTCCAGCGTCCAGCCTTCGAGCTCGCCGATCCGCACGTCGTCGAGCAACTCCTCCTCTTCGAGGGGCAGCTCACGTCCTTCGAGCGCGATCGTCGCCGTCTCCAATGTGCGGCCGAAGCGCGTATGGATGCACGCGTCGAGTGTCAGCCCCCGTAGCTGCACTCCCAGCAGCGCCGCCTGTTCGCGGCCTCGCTCGGTCAGCGGCGCCGGAACAGCCGGATCGCCGTTGACGCGGTCTTGCTGGTTCAGCACCGACTCGCCATGGCGAGCGAGAACGAAGAGGCGCACCCCTGCGAGGCTACTCCCGGAGCAAACGGCAGGCGAAACCTCTTTGCTTGAATGGTCAGGTGGCCGTCCAAGTCGAAGAGCTCGCGGACAACAAGGTCCGGCTCAAGGTCGATGTGCCCCGCGAGGACATGCGCCACGCGGTCGAGCACGCGACCTCTGACCTCGCCGACAGCGTCAAGATCCCCGGCTTCCGCCAGGGGAAGGTTCCGCCTCAGGTCCTGCGCGCTCGGCTCGGGCAGGAGCGCCTGATGACCGAGGCGGTCGAAAGCCACATCGGCGGCTGGTTCTGGAACGCCGCTGCGAACACGAACATCCGCCCGGTCGCACAGCCGGAGTACGACTACGACCTGCCGGCGTCGGAGGACGACGAGTGGAGCTTCACCGCCACGGTCGACGTGCAGCCGAAGCCCGAGGTCGCCGACTGGACAGAGCTCGAGGTCCCGTACACCGAGGCCGAGATCCCGCCCGAGGTCGTCGACCAAGAATTGGAAATCCTGCGCGAGAGCGTCGCCGACCTCGCGCCGGTGGAAGGCCGCCCTGCGCAGACCGGCGACGTGGTCGTCGTCGATGCGGTCGAGGATTCGGGCGAGACGCAGCGCGACCTCGTGCTCGAGCTCGGCTCAGGCCGCCTGCTCGAGGACGTCGAGCGCGCGCTCCTAGGTGCCGCAGCCGGCGACACGAGGGCGGTGGAGTACTCGCTGCCGGACGGCTCAACCCGCACGACCCAGGTGACCGTCAAGGAGATCAAGGAGAAGGTCCTGCCGCCGGCAGACGACGAGCTGGCGCGCGCCGCGACCGAATTCGACACCTTCGGGGAGCTGAGGACCGACATCGAGTCGCGCCTGCGCGAGCAGCTCGAGGACGAGCTCGATGCCGCCTTCCGCGCCGAGACGATCGACCGACTGGTCGCCGCCTCGGGCGCGACCGCGTCGGGCCCACTCGTCGATACCCGGGCGCGAGAGCTGCTGAACCAGCTCGGCCGTTCGCTCGACCGCCGCGGGATCAGCGCCGATCTCTACCTGCAGCTGACCGGTCAGACGCCGGAGCAGCTCGCCGAGGGCGTACGCGCCGAGGCAGCACAGTCGGTTGCCCGTGAGCTCGTGCTCGAGGCGGCCGGCGACAAGCTCGGGATCGAGGTCTCCGATGACGAGGTCGAGGAGTTGATTCGCGAACAGGCCGACGCGGCGGGCGAGGACCCGGACGATGTCGTCTCCCAGATCCGCGAGTCAGGCCGCTTCGAGACGCTTCGGGCAGATCTGCGCCTGAAGGAGGCGCTCGACCGGATCGTCTCCGAGGTCAAGCGCATCTCCCCCGATCTCGCCCAGGCGCGCGACAAGCTTTGGACTCCCGACAAGGAAACCTCCCCCACCGAAACGAAACTCTGGACCCCGGCTAGTAAGGAGCCTGCATGAGCCCGTTGATTCCCATGGTCGTCGAGCAGACCTCGCGAGGCGAGCGCGCGTTCGACATCTACTCGCGCTTGCTGAACGAGCGGATCGTCTTCCTCGGCACCCCGGTCGACGATCAGATCGCGAATCTGATCATCGCCCAGCTGCTGCACCTCGAGTCCGAGGACCCCGACAAGGACATCTCGATCTACGTCAACTCGCCGGGCGGCTCGGTGTATCACGGGCTCGCGATCTACGACACGATGCAGTTCATCAAGCCCGATGTGCAGACGATCTGCGTCGGCACAGCCATGTCGATGGGTGCGCTCCTGCTCGCCGGCGGGACGAAAGGAAAGCGGATGGCGCTCCCGAACTCGAAGATCCTCATCCACCAGGTGTGGGGCGGCTTCCAGGGCCAGGCGACCGACATCGAGATCCACGCGCGTGAGACGATCGCTCTCAAGCGCACGCTCGAGGAGATCATGTCGGAGCACACCGGGCAGCCCCTCGATCGGGTGTCAAAGGACATGGAACGCGATTACTTCATGACACCACAAGAAGCCCAGGAGTACGGCATCATCGACAACGTAATCGTCCATCGCGACGGGTCCAGGCCCTAGCCGCGAGGCCGATTTCCGGCTAAAAGGAGAGACGTGGCCAGAGCAACGGACGGCAACGAGCAGCTCCTCTGCAGTTTCTGCGGGAAGTCGCAGCGCCAGGTCAAGAAGCTGATCGCCGGGCCCGGCGTCTACATCTGCGACGAGTGCATCGATCTCTGCAACGAGATCATCGACGAGGAGTTGACCGCTCCGGCCACGCTCGATCTCGAGAATCTCCCGAAGCCGAAGGACATCTACGACGTCCTCAACGACTACGTCGTCTCGCAGGAGGAAGCAAAGCGGACGCTCTCGGTCGCGGTCTACAACCACTACAAGCGCGTCCAGATGGTGACCGAGGACGGCGAGGTCGAGCTGCAGAAGTCGAACATCCTGCTGCTCGGGCCGACAGGTTGCGGGAAGACGCTGCTGGCCCAGACGCTGGCGCGCATCCTCAACGTCCCCTTCGCGATTGCCGACGCGACCGCGCTGACGGAGGCCGGCTACGTCGGCGAGGACGTCGAGAACATCCTGCTGAAGCTGATCCAGGCGGCCGACTTCGACATCAAGAAGGCCGAGACCGGGATCATCTACATCGACGAGGTCGACAAGATCGCGCGCAAGGCGGACAACCCGTCGATCACGCGCGACGTCTCCGGTGAGGGCGTCCAGCAGGCGCTGCTGAAGATTCTCGAGGGAACGGTTGCCTCGGTGCCGCCACAGGGCGGGCGCAAGCACCCGCACCAGGAGTTCCTCTCGATCGACACGACGAACATCCTCTTCATCTGCGGCGGCGCGTTCGCCGACCTCGACAAGATCATCGCCAAGCGGATCGGCAAGAACGCCGTCGGCTTCGGCGCCGACATCCGCTCGAAGAACTCGACCGAGTCGGCCGAGCTCCTGTCGCAGGTGATGCCGGAGGACCTCCTCTCGTACGGGCTGATCCCCGAGTTCATCGGCCGGCTGCCGGTCGTCTCGGCGGTGCACCAGCTCCAGCGTGAGGATCTCGTCCAGATCCTCACCGAGCCCAAGAACGCGCTCACGAAGCAGTACCAGCGCTTCTTCGGCTACGACAACATCGAGCTCGTCTTCACAGACGACGCGCTCTGGGAGATCTCGGACAAGGCGCTGGCCCGCGAAACGGGCGCCCGCGGCCTGCGGTCGATCATCGAGGCCGCGCTGCTCGACGTCATGTTCGAGCTGCCCTCGCGGACGGACGTCGTCAAGTGCGCGATCACGAAGGAGACGATCGCGCGCGAGCTCAAGCCGACGCTCGTGACGAGCGGCGCCGCGGCCGACGACGAGCCGGAAGAGCTCGCCGAAGAGTCAGCCTAGGCGTCGCTTGCGACGCCGGCTGAGAGGCTGCGGCGGCTTTGCCGGCGCGGCCGTTAGACCGCGGCTATCGGAAACATGTCGGCTGCGAGCCCTCGCCCAACACCGGCCCTGACCTCGTAATTCTCGGCAGTACGATTGGCGGCATGGAGCCGCTGTACAACCCTGACGGCGTCGAAGAGCGCTGGCAGCAGACCTGGGAGTCGGAAGGCCTCTACAACGCCGAGGCCGACGATCCGCGGGAGAGCTTCACGATCGCGCATCCGCCGCCCAACGTCACGGGCGACCTCCATCTCGGTCACGCGCTCCAGTTGTCGCTCGCGGACACGCTCGTCCGGACGCGGCGGATGCAGGGGTACAACGTTCTCTTCCAGCCGGGCTACGACCACGCGGGCATCTCGACCCAGAACGCGGTCGAGAAGCATCTCGCCGACCAGGGCAAGACGCGCCAGGACCTGGGCCGCGAGGCCTTCGTGGCGCTCGTCTGGGACTGGCTCCACGAATACGGCGGCAAGATCATGTTCCAGTTCCGGCGGATCGGAGCCTCGCTCGACTACCGCCGCGAGCGCTTCACGATGGACGAGGCCTACACGCGCGCGGTCATGCGGTTCTTCGTCCATCTCTGGCGCAAGGACTGGATCTACCGGGCGAACCGGATCGTCAACTGGTGCCCGTTCCACCTCACCTCGCTCTCGGATCTCGAGCTCGCCCACGTAGAGGTCGACGACGCGCTCACCTACGTGCGCTATCCGCTCGCGGAAAGTGACGGTCACATCACGATCGCGACCGCGCGGCCCGCGACGATCCCGGCCGACGTTGCGGTCGCCG
>Ga0307292_10000456_pt1 | contig 14216 bp, 16 predicted proteins | sample ER_DNA_149_FD_194471 | JGI IMG/M metagenome (GOLD analysis project Ga0307292, IMG submission 194471) | Bulk soil microbial communities from the East River watershed near Crested Butte, Colorado, United States - ER_DNA_149 | ecosystem: Environmental > Terrestrial > Soil > Floodplain | place...
GCGCCTCGCTGCGCAGGACACCTGCGGTCTCCTCGTGGTGCTGCAGGCGCTCGACGCAGGTGGCAAGGACAGCACGATCCGGCACGTCATGAGCGGCGTCAATCCCCAGGGCGTCGTCGTCCAAGCTTTCAAGGCGCCCTCGGAGGAGGAGCTCGACCACGACTACCTCTGGCGCCACACGCAGAAGCTGCCGCAGCGCGGGCAGATCGGAATCTTCAACCGGTCGCACTACGAGGAGGTGCTCGTCGTGCGGGTCCATCCCGAGCTCCTCGAACGTGAAAAGCTCCCGCCCGCCGCGCGCGCCGGCGACATCTGGGAGCGTCGTTACCGCCAGATCAACGACTGGGAGCGCGTCATCGTCGAGAACGGCTTCCCGATCGTGAAGCTCTTTTTGAACGTGTCCAAGGAAGAGCAGCGCCGCCGCTTCCTCAAACGGATCGACCATCCGCAGAAGAACTGGAAGTTCAGCGTGAACGATGTTAAGGAGCGTGCGCACTGGGACGAGTACCAGACCGCGTTCTCCGAGATGCTCAGCGCCACGAGCACGGAACACGCGCCTTGGTTCGTGATCCCAGCCGACCACAAGTGGTTCATGCGCGTCGCCGTCGCGGCCGTGATCGTCGATGCACTGGCCAAGATCGATCCTCAGTTCCCCACGCTGGGCGACGAGCTGCAGGCAGCGCTCCTGGCGGCCAAGGCCGAGCTCGAGGCGGAAGCCCAGGCAGGGGCCGAAGCCGGCAAGGGCTGAGCGTGGCACACCGGTGGAAGCCAAGGGCACCGAGATCGAGTGGCAATTCGAGGCGCCCGACCTGGAGGCTGTGGAACGTTGGGTCGAGCGAGCCTCGCCGCTTGAGGGAGTCACCATCAGCCCCTCGGACGACGACGACCACCTGGACACCTATCTCGACACCGGCGACCGTCGGCTCGACCGCGCCGGGTATTCGGTTCGATTGCGCCGACGTCCGGGCCGGCCGGCAGTCGCGACGCTGAAGTCGCTCGGCTCGGCGAAGCCCGATTCCCCTCTCGTCCGTCTGGAGCTCGAGGAGGAGCTCGAAGCGGACGAAGCGGCGGCCGTCTCGCGAGCTCCCGGGCCCGTGGGCGAGCCGGTTCGCGACCTCATTGGCCCCAATGAGCTCGTTCCACTCTTCGACGTGATGACGCGCCGACGCGTGTTCCTGCTCGAGCCGCGGGAGGCTCCTGCCGGCGAGCTCCTGCTCGACGAGACGGAGATACGCGAGCCGGGCGGCTCGACAATCGGACACCTTCGCCGGGTCGAGGTCGAGCTCCCGGAGACTGCGGTAAGCGCGATCAGGCCTCTGGTCGAGCGTCTCCAGCACGAGCTCGGGCTCGAGGCCGCGAAGCTGAGCAAGTACGAAGCGGCGCGGGCGATCATCCGGAACGGGTGATGTCCCCATCAGTGGCGACGACGAGCCTGCACGGAGTCCCGTGAAAGGAAGACGATGAGCTCTGCAACGGCGCCACGACCAGCTTTCTCCGACGAGCAGTTGCAGGAGCTCTCCGCGCTGATGAAGGAAGCCGACAGCGTCGAGTTGAAGGTGACCATTCCCGAGTCGGCTCAGCTTCCGACGGCGCGGGCGCTGGGTCTCGATCCGCTTCAGTCGCAGCTCCGCCAGGTCTTCTTCTTCGACACGCCCGACCTGTCCCTCGATGCGAAAGGGCTCGTGGTGCGAGCCCGACGCTCGCAGAAGAAGGGCGACGACACCGTGGTCAAGCTGCGGCCCGTGGTTCCGTCCGAGCTCCCAAGCGACCTCCGCGACTTGCAGGACTTCGGCGTCGAGGTCGACGCGTCCCCGACCGGGTACGTGTGCTCGGGCTCGCTGAAGGGGTTTCCGAAGGAAGGGGCGGTGCGCAAGGTGATGACCGGCGACAGGCCGTTGCGCAAGCTTTTGTCGAAGGAACAGCAGCTGCTCTTCGCCGAACATGCGCCGGACGGGGTCAGCCTTGATGATCTGTCCACACTCGGACCGCTGCTCATTCTGAAGCTGAAGAACACGCCCGAAGGCTTCGAGCGCAAGCTGGTCACGGAGCTGTGGCTCTACCCCGACGGCTCGCGGATCCTGGAGCTGTCGACGAAATGCGAGCCTTCGGAGGCATTTCAGGTCGCGGCTGAGACGAGGGCCTACCTCTCCTCTCGCGGCATCGACCTGGGTGGCGAGCAGCAGACCAAGACGCGCAGCGCCCTCGAGTTCTTCGCGAAGCAGCTCGGGGACGGAGCTCAGGGCAGCTGAGCCGAGCGCTCGACGACCTCCGCGTCTCGCGCATAGCTCAGTGTGTCCAGCGCACGCTTCCGCGGTAGCCAGCGCACGGCGTCGATCTCGTTGTGTGGCCCCGCCTGCTGGCCGGGTGCGGTCATCGCGAAGTAGCTGACACGCTTCGGCCGCCCTGAGGAGTCCTCGTACTCGGTGACGCCGACTTCCTCGCCGAGCACACAGACGAGACCGGTCTCTTCCTCGACCTCCCGGAGCGCGCACTCCTCGTCGCTCTCGCCAGGCTCCGCCTTGCCCTTCGGCAGCGTCCAGTCGTCGTACTTCGCTCGGTGAACGAGAAGCAGCTCAGGCTCGCCGTCGGGGCCGGGCCGTGTGATCACGCCGCCGGCGGCGCGGACGAGCCGATTTGCGGTCAACTCCGTCATCCGTCCTGGGTGATGGCCCTGGCTACCTAGGATGACACGCTCGACGCGATGACCGCCAACGAAAGCCCCACGCTTTACCTCGTCCGGCATGCGTATGCCGATCATGCCGACGCCTCGCGCTGGCCGGACGACTCCAAACGTCCGCTGACCGAGGACGGGATCCAGAAGTTCCGGGCAGCGGCAAAAGGGTTGCGTCGAGTCGTGCCCGAAGTCGGGGTCGTGCTTTCGAGCGGCTACGCTCGCGCCTGGTCAACGGCCGAGCTCCTGCACGAGGTCGCCGGTTGGCCGGAACCGCAGGAGTCCTCGGCGCTCGAGGTCGGGCGGGCGCCGTCGTCCGCGATCGACGTCCTCCGCGAGCGCAAGGAGAAATCAATTGCGCTCGTCGGCCACGAGCCCTACCTGTCGACGCTGGCGTCGATCCTGTGCGGAGGCGGCGAGCACTTTCGGCTCAAGTTGAAGAAGGGCGGGGTGGCGGTCGTTCGCATCGACGGTGAGCCTGCCCCTGGTGCCGGCTCACTGCTCTGGACAGTCGGGCCGAAGATCCTGCGAGCCGTGGAGGGCGAGGCGTGAGGCTCGATCGGTTCGCCCTCGGCCCTGTGCGTGCTGCCGCTCGATCGGGGCGCGGCATGATCACGAGCGAGGCTGAGCGCGCAATCGACGCCGCCTTCGCCGGACCTCTGCCCGAGGCGATCGGCCGGTCGCTGATCGAGCACCACGTCGTCGAGCGCGTCGCGGAGGGCATGGTCGAGACCGCGGCAGACGAGGGCTTCGACGCGGATCGGCTCAAGCAGCTCGTCGACCGGATTCGCCAGAGCCCGGGAGTCCAGGATTGGGTTGCCGGAGACGAAGGCCGCCAGCTCACCTCGACACTGACTCGCCAGCTGGTCGAGAGCGCGGCCTTCAAGCAGGCGCTGGAGGACGTTCTCTCGAGCCCTGAAGTCCGCGCGGCGCTCACGAGTCAGGCAGCAGGTTTCGGCGGCGAGTTCGCAGAGGCTGTGCGCCGGCGCTCGAGGATCGCCGACGAGCGTGTGGAAGGCCGTGCCAGGCGGCTGCTGCGCCGTCCCCCGAACGGGCAGTCGGTCAGTTTCGGCGGCTTTGCGTCGCGAGCAGTCGGGCTCGTGGTCGATGCCGCGCTCGCGGAGCTCGCTTTCGTCGTCGTGGCCGCCGCGATCGCGCTCGTCGCCGCACTCGCGAGCGGCCTGCACTCCGGCTGGCTCGCCGGAGCCCTGGCCGGAGCAGGGTGGCTCATCGCCGCCGCGATCTACTTCGCCGCATTCTGGAGCACCACCGGGCAGACACCTGGCATGCGGTTGATGCACCTGCAGGTGGTCACCCCTGACGGAATGCCGCCATCGGTGTATCGATCGCTCGTCCGCTTCGTCGGCCTCATCCTTGCGATCGTTCCGCTCTTCGCAGGCTCCCTGCCGGTGCTCTTCGACTCGCGGCGACGGGGTCTTCAGGACTTCCTGAGCGGGACCGTGGTCATAGACAGCGACACGCCGAGGACGTAGGCAGGTGGGCCCGCGCCGCACGATCTGGAGCAACGTCGGGGGCTCGCGCATGCATGCCGTCGTCGTCGGCAACGGCCCGCCCGTAGTCCTCGTTCACGGCTACGGCGTCTCCGGGACCTACATGCTTCCGCTCGCGCGCGCTCTCGCGCCCTCCCACTCCGTTTTCGTGCCGGACCTGCCCGGCCAGGGGAAGAGCGAGCAGCTGCGGGGCAAGGTCAGCCTCGGCAGCCTCGCCGACGCTCTCGGCGACTGGGTCGAGGCGAACGCTCTCGCCCGACCCATCCTTGTCGCCAACTCGATGGGTTGCCAGATCGTCACCGAGCTGGCGGCTCGCCGGCAGGCCGCAGTCGGGTCGCTGATCCTGATCGGGCCGACAGTCGATCCCGAACGTCGTGCCGCACGCCATCAGCTCTTCGGAGCACTGCGCGATGCGGCGCGCGAGCCGCTGTCGCTCGTGGCGATCGCGGCCCGAGACGACGCCTCGGTGGGTCTGCGCGCGTTGCTCGCCACTGCCCGCGTCGTCCTCGCCGACCGCATCGAAGACCGGCTCCCCCGGATCGAGCAGCCGACGGTCGTTATCCACGGCGAGGAGGACGGCTTCATCAGCCGGGAATGGGCCGAGCGCGTGGCGACGCTGTTACCGCGCGGACGGCTCGTCGCGATCGCCGGCGAACCGCACGCCGTTCACTACACCAGGCCTGACCTGGTCGCCGAAATCGTCGGCGAGCTCAGCCTGGAGGAACGAGCCGATGCGCTCGGCCAGTTCCCCCGGAGCCTCGAGCATCGGGACGTGCCCGCAAGCGAGGCGCTCCAGCCGCGAGTCGGGTAGGAGGCGCTCCCACTCCTCGGCAAGCTCGGACGGCACGAGCAGGTCGCCGTCGCCCCAGACCAGCAGCGTCGGTGCGCTGACGGTGGCGAGCTCGGTCCGGAGATCCCGAGTCGAGACGAACGCGATTGCGCGCGCCATCGACAGAGGCCCGGTCCGCAGCGCGTCGACGGTGATCATCGGTAACGACCGGCGGATGTCGTAGAGCGTGCCGAGCAAGGGAACGCCGCGTCCCGGCAGGCTGCGGCCGCAGGGGATCCCTGCCGGGGCGACCAGGACCAGGCGACGAGTTCGCTGGGGACGGCTCGCGGCGAGCTCGGCTGCGATCAGGCCGCCGAGTGAGTGTCCCGCGATATCGACACGGTCGAGGCCGACCGCGTCGAGCCAACGTCCAAGCCACGCGCTCACGTCGGCCGCGCCGACGTGTCGCAACCGCCGCAGATCGACGACATAGACCCTGCGTCGCGCGGCGAGCGCATCGATCACCGGCGTCCACCAGCGCCACGACCCCGCGAGCCCGTGCACGAGCACAAGGGGCTCGCCGCTCCCGGCGACGCGGTAGGGGACGGGCCGGCCGTCGACGCTGACCTCTCGTCGCTCAAGCATGCAACCGAACGATGCCAGCCGCGTCAGAGCGGCCGCGACGCGATGCTTGGTTGCTAGCCCTTGTCCGCGGCTGCGCCGAGCTGGTTCTTGTTCACGCCCAAGACGACCATGTCGGTCTTGATCTGCGAGACCGCGTTGGCCGGCACCGCCAGCTCGCGCCGCCACCAGAGGTGGCCGCGCTCGAGCAGCAGGTGCGTGATCTGGTCGTCGGCGCCGACGACGACTCCGTCGACGCTGCCCATGTGGTGCTGGTCGGCCGAATAGACGGCGCTCGCATGGCGGAGCTCGACTTCCCCCTTCGGAACGCGGTCGTACGTGATCAGGACGTCCTCGGCCAGATCGGGCCCAACCTCGCCGATGAAGCCCGCCGAGTACTGGGGCATCGCCTGCATGTCCTCGACGCCCACGTCCCAACCACCCTCAGCTTGGTCCGCGGTCTCACCCGAGCCCAGGTAGGTGTGCCGTCGTACCGGCTCCATCGCCTCGAGCGTCTCCGTGGTGCAGCTCAGCGAGAGGCCGTGTCGCCGACCGTTGTCCTCGACGAGGTTGATCGGCACGAGCCGCGCGCCTTCCGGCTCGTCCTTGGGCTCGACGACGACATGGGTGACGCGGTTGGTGTCCGCGTCGATGACGACGTCGACGAGGTCGCGAAGAGCCCCATCGGCGAGCCGCGCCTGCTTGCCCAGCTCGAGCCGCATCAGCGATCGGCGACGCTCGTGTCGTACTCGTCGTCGTACGGCTTGCCTCCGTGAGTCCGTTCCCAGATCCACGCGGCCAGGATCAGCACCCCGCCCACGACGATCAAGGCCAGGAAGGGCCCCCAGGCGTACCAGGCGGCTCCGATCAGCAAGAAGAGGAGCATCCCTCCGACGCCGATCGCGAGCGAGACGCCGATCACCCAGAGAAAGAACTTTCCGCCTCCGTCATCCATCGTGCTCCTTTCCGCGGCGCGCATTCGAGCCGCTGGGAACTCGATCTTTGGCCCGAGGCCGGCCAGCGACATCGCCCCGAACGGGTGAAACGCGAGCGTTCAAGCTTCCTCGGTCGGAGCAAGGGCCGGGGCGCGCCGCTGCCGGCGCCACGTGAATGCCGCGGCCAGGCCGAGCAGGAGCGTCGGAACCATCGTCAGGAATCTGTAGACGAGGACCCCCGCGACAACCTCTGCGTTGTCGCCGCCGAAGCCGACGAGCGCACCTGTCAGTGCGAGCTCGACGACACCGATCCCGCCCGGCGTGATCGGGATCGTGTTGACGAGCCGGACGAAGGACCAGGCGGCGAACGCCTCGACCACCGTGACCTCTGACGCGGTGACGCCGACGGCGCGCAGCGAGACGACCAGCACCGCGAACACGGACAGGCTGCCGACCAGCGAGGCAGCCGTGAGCACGTGCCAGCGTCGCCCGACGAAGTCTCCCGTCGAGGCGCGGAACCGCTCGAAGCTCGCCCCGCTCCAGGAAACAGGACCGCGATGGATCTTGCCGAGCCCCCAGTTGGCGCAGCTCGCCGCGACGTCGCCGATGTCCCTCGCGAGGCTGTCGCTCACGAGAACGACGACGAAGCCGGCGAGGACGATTCCGAGGACGGCGACGCCGATGAAGGCCGCCGTGGCAAGCGCGGCGTTGTGCTCACCCGAGACGGTGAGGGCGAAGACGGCCACGATCGGGTACGCGAGGTTGAGGAACTGGTTCCAGAGGCCGGTCAAGGTGACCGCCCGCGTGATCTCGGTGAACGCGAATCCCCAGGCGCGCAGAACGCCGAACGAGCCGGCAACGCCGGCGGCAAGGCCACCGGGGACGACAATCGAGAGCGCGGTCGAAGCCTGGGTCACCGTCAGCGCCTGCATGAATGAGAGCCCGGGCAGCGCCACCTGCCAGGGAGGCGCGAACGTCACGACGTTGAGGACCGTCGCCCCGAGCAAGGCAGCGATCCAAGTCAGAGAGACGTCCTGGACGACGTCCCAGACCTTGCCGTAGTCGGCGATCTTCGGCAGGAAGAAGACAAACGTCGCGACGACGATCGCGAGGGTCAGCGCACCGAGCAGGAGCCGCTTGAGCCAAGGCTTTCCGCGCGGGTTCACCGGGCTTCTCCGGCGGACGCCGCGAGCGGCAAGTCGAGGCGCTCGCCCGGCATCAGAATCTGGACGTCAACCTCGGGAGCCAGCTCTTCGGCGAAGCGCCTGAACAGCTCAGCGCGCTCGCGCAACTTCGCAACGTCACCGTGGAGCCCGATGCGCCTGTACGTGCCCCAGTGAATCGGGACAGCGACCCGTGGAGTGAGCAGTCGCAACGCTTCCGCCGCCAGGCGCGGGTCGAGGTGGCCGGGGCCTACCCGCGGGCCCCAGCCGTCGATCGGAAGCAGGGCGACGTCCAGACCCAGCCCGAGCTCGACCATCCCTTCAAACAGGTCCGTGTCGCCGGCGAAGTAGAGCTGCGCCGAGCCTCGGATTAGATACCCGAGTGCCGGGACGACCGTGCCGTACGGCCAACGGCGTGCGTCGTGCGCTGCGTGTGTCGCGAGGACGGTGACCGAACCAATCGAGAGCTCCTCCCCCTCTTCGAGCTCGACGACGTTCTTGAACCCCCGCCGCTCGAGGAGCCTCCCTGCGCCGCGTGGCACCAGGATCCGGTGGGCACGTACGAGGCCGAGCGACGGAAAATCGAGGTGGTCGTGGTGGACGTGGGAGAGGAGAACGGCGTCCAGCTCACCGCCGATCGCCGGCGGATTTTCGATCACCCGCCGCACATGCGCGACCCGCGGACGCAGCAAGGGATCCGTGAGCATGCGTGCACCGTCTGTTTCGATCAGGACCGTGCTGTGCCCGATCCAGACGATCCTCAACGGTTGGCCAAGTTCTGGCACGCCTCCGATCCCTCAAATGCCTGCTTCCAGGTGTCGTCCTCCTTTTCAAGGTTCTGAAGGTTGTCGGCCGCGGACGAGATGTCGTCTGTCATGGCCGAGAGCGCCGCGCCGATCGCCGGCGCCGCGGCGAGGGCCTCGGTTGCGCTCGACACCCCGGCCACCGCGGTCTTGATCTGGTCGGCGTTGTTCTTCAGGTCGTCGGCCAGCTGCGTCGCCGTCGCCCTGGCCTCCTTCGAGACTTGCGTCGGCGGCTTCCCGAGCGCCCGCAGGTCTTCTCCGAGCTTCGTCGTTGCCTCCGAGATCGCCGAGGCAGCGGTCGCGAGCGTCGCCTCGGATAGCCGGCCTTCCGTGACCTTCGCGCCAGCCGATTTTGCGCTGTCTCTCCAGGCCGTGACCGAGCTGCACAAGCCGTCGGCCCAGGACGCCTGAGCGTCCGAGCCCGAACTCTTCTTGTCGCTCCCGCACCCAGCCGCGACTGGTACGAGCAGGAGCAGGCTCACGACCAGCACTGCCGGGGCGCCCCGGGTCCGGCCGCCCATCAGCGAGAGCAGTTCGGGCAGGTGCTCGCGTCGATTCGGCGTCCGCACGAGACGCAGCGCCGCCCTTGCAAACGCGTCTTGAGAGCTCGCGAGCCGAAGCCCAGGCGCATCATCACGACGCCTGCCGCCGTTGTCACGGCCGCGGCCAGAGCGAACTCAGGCGAAATCGTCATGCGCTGAGTGGACATCGCGCAGGCGTTCCCTGCATCGCCCGAACGGGATGACCTGCTCAGGCGACCCGGTGGCGCTGCCAGAGCTCGGTGAGGAGCTGCGGCTGCAAGTCCCGCTTCCAGATCAGTGCGTCGGCCGAGCACTCCTCCGCTACCGCAGCCAACTCCTCGGGGCGGTTCGTCGAGATGAGCGCGACGACCACCGAGGGATGAGCGTCCTTGATCCTCCGGGCGGCGCTGACTCCCCCGATCCCGGGCATGCGGACGTCCATGAGAACCAGGTCCGGCTTCAGCAGCTCGACCAGCTCGACCGCCTCCTCGCCGGAGCCCGCCTCGCCGACGATGTCCATGCCCGGCGTCGCAGTCACGAGCCGCTGGACTGCTTCGCGAAACGTCGGCCGGTCATCGACCGCTAGAACAGCTACGGGCGAATCGGCGAGAGTGGGCGTGACTGTCGCAGGCCGCATTCGAGGCACCAAGGGATTCGATCGCGATCATGGCACCGCGGGCACCGCTCGGCTGTGGTGCGCGCATGTATCAGAGAGAGGTGGCAGTCTCCCCCGCGAGGTACATCAGCGCGGCCTTGACCCGGCGGCTGACGTCCTCGGCTTCGCGCAGGTCGAGCTTCAGAAAGATGCTGTTGATGTGTCGCTCGACCGCCCGCTTGGTGACGACGAGCGATTCGGCGATCGCCGCGTTGCTTCGGCCCTCCGCGATCATTCCCAGAATCTCGAGCTCGCGTCGCGTGAGGCCGTCGAGTCTCGAATCTTCCTGGCTTCGCCGCGCCTCGACCAGCTGCTCGACGACGATCGGGTCGACGACGGAGCCGCCCTCGGCAACGGTCTTCAGCGCCCGGGTCAGCTCGGCCTGGTCCTTGAGGCTCTGCTTGAGGAGGTAGGCCCGCCGCTCGGAGCCCTCCTCGAAGAGCAGCATCGCGTAGGTGGGCTCCGCATGCTGGCTCAGCACGACGACGCCGATCTCTGGATGGGTGGAGCGGAGCTCGGCCGCGAGCCGGATTCCCTCGTCGGCGTTGTCGGGAGGCATCCGGATATCGGTCACGACCACATCCGGGCGCTCCGCCTCGATCAGCGCCCGCAGGCTCTCCAGATCGCCCGCGGCCGCCACCAGCTCGACCCCGTCCGCCGTTTCGAGCACGCTGCCGACCGCCTCCCGGGCCAGGAAGCTGTCTTCCCCGAGTACGACACGAATCGACATCTCAGTAGCGGCTTTTTTGTGCGTTCATCCCTGACGCACCTTACGGCGCGCAGGCAAGGCGATCATCGCTTCTCTGCAGCCCGCCGCACATCGGGCAAACCGACGATCTGCCCTGCGACATTTGTCCTGGTAGTTGGCCAGACCGACGCCCGGCGCTAGTTTTGTCCGGGACGCTGCTATAGCCGGATGAGCACTCAGGCACAAACGCCCTTCGCGCAGCCGCTTTTCGGACGGCTGCCGATCGTGGTCCGGGGCCGGAACGCCCGGTACATCGGTGGCGTCCTCGCGCTCGCCGCCGCTTATTACGGAGCGGCGAAGGCCGGCCAGGCCCTGCGTTACACCGGGTCGGTCTCGGCCGTCTGGCCGCCGGCGGGCCTGGGGATCGGCGCTCTCTACCTCTTCGGGTTGCGCTGGTGGCCCGGGGTGTTTCTCGGCGATCTCGTGGCGAACCTCGAGCTCCTACTGGGACATGACCCGCTGCCGCTCGGGAGCCTGGTGGGCCAGCAGCTCGGCAACATGGCCGAGATCCTCATCGGCGCGGCGCTCATGCGCCGGCTGATCGGCCCGCGCGCAGGGCTCGATCGAATCGACCAGGTCACGGGCCTGTTCCTCGCGCTCGCCGCCGCGACGGCGATCAGCGCAACGATCGGCACGTTTTCGATGCTCGCCGGAGGAGTGATCACGACGTCGGAGCTCACGATCTTCTGGAGGACGTGGTGGCTCGGCGATCTCTCGGGCAGCCTCATCGTCGTCCCCTTGCTGATCGTCTGGATTCGCGACCCCCGCGCCGCGTGGAGGCGCGTCTGCACCTGGGAAGGCGGCTTGCTGCTGCTCGCGGTCTCGACCCTTCCCGCGGTGGCGGTCTCGAGCGACGCCACGGTCACTTACGTCGTCTTCCCCGTCTTGATCTGGGCGGCCACGAGATTTCGAGCCCCGGGAGCCACTCTCGCGGTGGCGATCGTCGCCGGCATGACGATCGGTATGACCGCGCACCATCTCGGGCCGTTCGCGCGCCAGCAGATCGACAGCAGGACGCTGGGAACGCAGCTCTACATCTGCGTCGCTGCGCTGACGACGCTGTTCCTGGCCGCACTGGTTGCCGAGCGGGAACGATCGACCGCGGCGCTGATGGAAGCGAAGCGCGACCAGGGCGAGGCGGCGATCGAGGAGCGGCATCGAATCGCGCGCGACCTCCACGATTCGGTTTCCCAGGCCCTCTTCTCGACGATCTTGCAAACCCGGACCGCCGAAAAGGCCCTTCAAAACCATGATGTCGGGCCGTCGGGCCGGCTCGCGGAAGCACTCGCCGCGATCGGGGATCTGACCAAGGGCGCGCAGAGCGAGATGCGCGGCCTGATCTTCGAGCTCCGGCGCGACCCGGTCGAGAACGGGCTTCTCGCTGCGCTGAGCGAATACGCCGAGGTGCTGTTCGCAGGCACCGGTCCCGAGATCGCGGTCGCAGGCCCGGTCGGGCGACTGCCGCTCGCCCGCGATTCCGAGGCGGAGCTCTTCGGGATCGGGCGCGAAGCGCTCACGAACATCGGCAAGCACGCGGATGCGGCCAACGCATCGGTGCGCGTCGATGTTCTGGAGGACCTCATCCTGCTCGAGATCTCCGACGACGGCCACGGCTTCGACCAGGAACGGCGCGAGCCCGCGCACTACGGCCTCGACTCGATGCTCAGCCGTGCGCGCGACATCGGCGCCGCGCTCGACATCTTCAGCTCGCCCGGGGTCGGAACAGTGATCCGCATCGAGGTGCCTCTCGCGGCTGATCTAGATGGCGGAACCTAAACTCGAGCCGATCCGAGTACTAATCGTTGACGACCACGCCGTCGTCCGTCGCGGCCTGTTGGCCTTCCTGGGCAGCGAGCCCGACTTCGACCTCGTCGGCGACGTCGACGGATGCGCGCAAGCCCTGGCGGCACTTGAGCGGCTCGAGGCGGAAGGTCGCCGGCCGCACGTCGTGCTCATGGACCTGAGAATGGAGCCGACCGACGGGGTCGAATCCACGCGTCGGATTCGGGCCAGGTATGCCGACGTGGCTGTCGTCGCGCTGACCTCCTTCGGCGACCGGCGGCAAGTGCGCGCCGCGCTCGACGCCGGCGCTTCCGGCTACCTGCTCAAAGACGCAGATGCGGACGAGGTCGCCGGGGCCGTCAGAGCGGCCAGCCGGGGCGAGCTGCAACTCGATCCCGCGATCGCGCGATCACTGGTCGAATCAGGCCCCAAGCTCACTCCCCGCGAGTTCGACGTCGTCGAGCTCGTCGCCACGGGGAGAGCGAACAAGGAAATCGCCGCCAGGCTCTCGATCAGCGAGCGGACCGCCCGCACCCACGTCTCGAGCATCCTTGCGAAGCTCGGCCTCGAATCACGGACCCAACTCGCGCTTTGGGCGGTGCACAACGGGTTCGTAGGCGACGGGGATCCTGCCGAGCACGGTCGTCCCGCGCCCGGGTGAGGAGTCCACGGAAAGCTCCCCGCCGACGGCCGCGATCCGGTCGTGCATGCTGACGAGACCGAATCCTGCGATCGGCGCCGACGACTCGAATCCGGTCCCGTCGTCGCTGATCTCGAATTCGATCCGGCCGCTCGGCCGCGCAAGCGTCAGGGTGACGGTCGCGTCCGGCCCGGCGTGCTTGACGACATTCTGGATCGCCTCGAGCGAGCAGTAGTAGATCGCGGCTTCGACGCCTGAGGCGGCGCGACCGACGCCGTCGTCGACAACCCGCACGGGAATCGGAACGGCCCTTGCGAAGGCGCGGAAGGCGTCCGCAACGCCACGCTCGCGCAGCACTGCGGGATAGATGCCGTGAGCCAGCGTCCGGAGCTCGTCGACGGCGGCCGACGCATCGGCTGCGAGCTCGTCGAGCTGTCCCTCCAGGTCAGCGCCGGCGGCAGCGCCCCGAGCGAGCGCCAATTTGATCTGGATTGCCATCAACCGCTGTTGCGCGCCGTCGTGCAGGTCGCGCTCGAAACGAAGTCGCTCGCTTTCCGCCGATTCGGCGATGCGCGCGCGCGACGCCTGGAGCTCTCCGACGAGCCGTGAGTTCTCGAGCAACATGGCTGCCGTGGCTCCAAGCCCCTCGACAATCTCCGGCTCGTCGTCGAGAGACGAATCGTGCACGAGCGCGATCGGCGGACGACCGTCCGTCTGGATCCGCGTCACGCTGCGCCCATCGGTCGCCTCGGGAAGCTCCAGCGGCTCTCCGTGGGCGTCCACGTAACCATTGCGCTCTGGATCCCAGAGCGCCAGTGCGAACGACGGATCGCCGAGCGAGCTGCTCAAGATCCCTTCGACCCAGGCTGGCGTGAAACGGCGGCTGCCGGCGTCCGCCAGCAGGCGCCAGAGGTTGGTCGCGGCGAAGATGCGCCCACGAAACTGTCCGACGAGCAGCGCGACTGGAATTGCGAGCGCCCCGATCCCAGTGATCACCCTTAGTGCCGTGGCGTGCACCGTGACATCCGCCTCGCTGAGCACGCTGTAGGCCGCATACGCGGCGGTGAAGATCGTCGCGGCGCCCAGCAGCGGCACGACGGCGCGGCGGCGAAGGTGCGCCGGCGAGGCGGCCTTCTGGAGCAGCAGGACAATCACTCCGGCAAGCCCGAGGGCAGTCAGCCCGTTGGCGGCGAGATTGATCGCGTGGGTGAAGGAGCCCGACGTGTCGACGACCTGGAGCGGGTTCCCGGGACAGGCGGTCGCGCAGTCGCTGAAGGCACCGCCCCTGGGCATCGTCCGAGCCAGCAGAAGCACGACCGTCCACACCGCGGCGCTTGCGACGGCGAAGGCAAGGACGTAGCCGCGCTCCAGCCGCGAGCCGAGCCGGTCGCGCGGAA